>OFFP01000005.1_pt1 | contig 152228 bp, 126 predicted proteins | sample 1521431 | NCBI WGS metagenome assembly OFFP01 (sample SAMEA3504104, study PRJEB24116) | mouse gut metagenome | biome: mouse gut; feature: mouse-associated habitat; material: faeces | place: Denmark | collected 2011
GTCTGGCTATGAGATCGGTATTGATGATACACTCAGCAATCAGCCGCTGGATTCTGCGCAATGAGGAAGCAGTCTCGGCTTCATTATCGAAAGCCGATGCAAGCTTTGTATACGCCACCCGTTGCACTTTGCAGAGAGCGCATATCATCATGCTCATTGCCTTTATTCTTGCCAAATTCATATCTTTTCCAAAATGTTCTCTCAATATTGAGAATAAATCACTACTTTTGTAGTGGACCTTAGAGCTTCGCAACATGGTATTAATGTGGTGTTAACTACCTTAAAGTTACGAAATTTTAAGGTCTTTTGCAATATAATTATTTGATAATCAAAATATTATATAGCCTCAATCTGAAAATTGTCATATACTAAGAACTTTGATACAATCCGAGAGCATTATGCAAGACTTGAATCTTGCAGTGAGCACCCAGTAACATAATTTTTAAGACTGGCCGGCATGCCTGCATTAATTTGCCAACCGGCTTTTCGCCTGAGTCCGATTGTTTTTCCTCACCTGAAAGGCACATGCCGACTGTGCTCATCATTGAATATGAGGCGAAGATTCGTGAAAGTGTTTAGACACGCGAGAAGCTGAAGCGGGCAAGGAACAGGAAAACGATATGGGTTGCCCGGAATTTGCCTAATTGGAAAAAAGTTTCATAAATCTGCATTTGGCATAAAAGTTTATTTGATTATGAAAACATGAGATATTGCAAAGGCTTCTCCAAGAATTACAGGTGAAGCCGATTGGATAGAGGGAGAGGTTATAGATGTGGGAAAAAATCCATTCAAGGGCATCATCATCTCCATTAAGGACAAGTTTGGCAGGATATTCTACGGAGAGGAAAAATATTTTCTGCCTGCGAAAATGTAATGGATAGGACGATGTTCGCTATTGCATTTGATATGGTCATTTCAGACTTGCGAAAGAATTACGGTGAGCCCATATGACAATGCCTATTTTGAGATATGGCCTATTTCCATTGACTTGGCAATGCGGTCATTTTGAAACCTACGGACCTTACAATGACAGCCTCACCCCAGCATAATGAAAGCAAGCTTTTCATCTACCCTCGGCTGGACGTCATTTCGGGAAATTCTTTTTATTGCCCAATCGGGTACCGGACATGGCCGATAAATCCAAAAATCAAGTAACATACATACAAGGCAATACCCCACTTATGAGTGTTGTTTGTTGGGAAACATTTTTTACCTTTGCATCGTCTTTCGGGAGATATCCTGTCAGACATACATATTGAAAGTGTTTTCGCTGCCTTAATATGAAAATGTGGAAGTTTTCTTAAGCAAAAAGGCACAACGGACAACACTCATTCTTGTTTAGACAAGGCGAGGTGTGCCCCAATGGGCATGCCTGTGCGCCATATCTATACGAGTGTGGGGTATTGCATCGTTTATTTTTGCTTGGGTCTTTCCACAACCTTCATATTAATAAACGAAACAACTCCACACTTTCTTTTTGTGTTACTTGATGTCGTCTTGGAGTTGGGCGAGAAGTAAATATTATGTGCAAATATTTACCAGAAAAAATTAGCAAAGGGAATCTAACCCTTGTTATCGCCCTGCTTACACTTGGCGCAGGAGAATATCTTAAACTGAAAAAACTGACTTTAGTCGGCATTCATCTGTGTATTGCTACGGCAGTAATACAAATTGCAGTGCTGATAGGTTATCTTGTTTGGTATTGGCAAAAGCATGTCATATATAAAAATAAAAACAAGAAGAATAAGAATGAAGAACAAAATAGTTGAATCAGACATCAAAAACATTATGGAGAAGCATTTATTATTGGCAACATTGCTTGTCTGCCTCACGGCTTGCGAAGCAGTCTATATGGGAAACGGGGATGAATATACACAGGAGGCTGAAGAATCTATAATCGTGTCACTTGCAATGGCAGGAGACATAACAATTGTGGAAACGCCGCTTTCAAAGGCAGCAGGAGCAGAGACTGAATCTAAGGACATCTATGGCATCAGTGTATATTACGACAAGAGAAAGGACGGAAACATCAATGATGTATACGGTTATGGCCTGTTTGACAATGTGGCGGATATGAAAATATCCTTGCTGACTGGTTACAAATACAAATTTGTCTGTTCAATGGTGAAAGACGGGAAAACAAAATTAAGGGTTTATAATTCCTTTATCGGAAATGGTACTTATAATGGAACTCCACATGAAACAGGATATGGCTATCCGTTCTGTAAACAAAATATTCCCTATATAGCAGATTCATATAATTATGAAATGGAGGACTACCGGTACTATACTGCCTTAACTCCAATCAAGAATGAATTCATATTGGGTGATAACAATCACCTGACAGGTCTTGGCAATGGAGCAACGCATATGAATAATTCATCATATCAGGCATATTATAATGTCTATACCTCTTACCCTAAAACAGAACGGTACTACGGAGAAGTGACAAATTATACTCCAGTGCAGAGTGGTACGGTATCAATCAACATGAAAAAATGCGTGTTCGGCATACAGATAAATGTCAATGGACTTACGGACGGGAAGTTAAGTGTAAGATTAACAGATGAGATGAACCACAATATAGCGACTTTTTCTAATTTGGATTCAGACGGGACAGTCGTTCATGAAGCAATCCTTACTTTCAAAGACGTCTATGACTGCTGGTTGAAAGATACATATTCATTGAAGAGTGTTTTAAATATTACTTGGGCAAGGGGAAACAATATCACGCAAACACTTGAGAATAAGATCGTCACACTGAAAAGAAATGTCCTCACGACAATAAACATCAATCTTGTGGGCTCTTCATCGGACAATGGTTTCAGCCTTGACCTTGAAGACGATGAAATGACTAATGAGAATACAGATTTGGATTTCAATGCAGGAGACATAACCGAAACACCCGTAGAGCCGACTGAATAATCACGTTAAAACTAAATTATTATGAAAACGATTTTATTAATGTTATTATTTGCCGTTTGTTGCAGCATTACAGCTAAAGCACAAATTATTTATCAGCCTTACACCCGGCAACAGCAGACGCCTCAAGCAAATGTGCAAACTGTCAGGACAACTGCCTACTATATTGACAACAATCAGATTGTCAAAGTGCCTATAAAAGTACAGATAATAGAACATTATGGCATTACCAATATGTTTGTTTCCGAATACTATGTAAGCAATGGTATGAGAGGAGGTGATTGGAAAAAGATTCTAGTAAAAGGAAAAGTACAGCAATGTACACCAATGTTTGCCGAAAATAAATTGGAACTGCAATTTATGTACAAATGCTCGGTATTTACCACAAGCTCACAATGGTATTATTTTGATTTATAATGTTATGAAAAAGTTTTTAATTATTTTATCATTGATTATTTGCGGCATTACGGCAAAAGCTCAAATCATATATCAGCCTTATATCTCGAATAGTCAAGTATCTTATTTACAAGAAGTTCAACTCTGCCATTACAGTAATGGGCATTGGGGTAAATGGTATTCAGCACCTAATTTCGTTGTTTTTGGAGAATATGATGATTTTTATTTGTCATGTTTAGATGTGGATGAAGGGAATCCTCAACTACATCTCACAATCAAAAATTATAGATGGCCAGATAAAAAAACAAGGAAGTTACATCGCAAGAAGAAACTTTGGTATCAGTATGAGGGCACTATTGAGGTTTACGGCAATACTCCTTGGAAAGCCAATGTCATAATAGATATACAACCTTATAAAAAAAGGCCATTTACATATAATGCAAAGACTAAAGATAATAAGTGGGGAATAGGCATTAACTTTACAAGAATGCACTAGATTAGCATAAATTCTTTGTGCCATTACTTGGTTGATGTTATAACTTGTAATGTTGAAAATATTGAGTACATTACTATAAATGATGAAAATCCTAACGGAGAACAAACATTTGAACTTGCATTAAGTTTTAATGACTTCAAAAAGTTTGTTCTGAAATATGCAGATGAAGTTCTAAAAGTATTACACAAAATCTGATAATCTACAACTCTTATTACTTGCTCCGCCAATCATTGCGGGTGCAGATGAAAAATCTACACTTTATGCTCCTAAGGGATGCGGGGGCAGCATATTACTAAGCAGGTGGGGAAGGAAAGAGGTTGAGACAATCTAAGAGATTGGACAAGAGAAATCAGGTTTAAGCTGTTCTATATTTTTAAATTGAAGCAAATCATTTTAACACTTAAATATTTATGAAAAAGATTTTATTATTTGTATTGCCATTTTTGGCGATGGTTGCCGTGTCTTGCGAGAAAGACGGCAAGGAACTCTCAGGAAATGACACCATTGAGTTCAAAGACCCAAATTTTCTTAAGGCATTATTGACCGTACAGGAGATTTACCTCTATGATGTAGAAACAGATGAAGAGATCCCTTATATGATGGATGTGGACCTCAACAAAGACGGCAAAATTTCTGTCAACGAGGCACAGAAAGTCAAAGGACTTACTTTGTACAATGAGGAAACAGCAGAACTATTCAACATCAGGGAAATACCTGAAATCAAGTATTTTACAGCATTAACATGTTTGCATTGCGAGTGTAATCAACTTACTTCTCTTGACTTGAGTAAGAATACAGCATTGACATATTTGAGTTGTGATTGTAATCAGCTTACTTATCTTAATGTGAGCAAGAATACAGCATTGACATATTTGGCGTGCTATTACAATCAACTTACTACTCTTGACGTAAGCAAGAATACTGCATTGACACATTTGAATTGCTTTGACAATCCACTTACTACTCTTGACGTAAGCAAGAATACTGCATTGACACATTTGAATTGCTCTGGCAATCAACTTACTACTCTCGACGTAAGCAAGAATACTGCATTGACATATTTGGATTGCTCTGTCAATCAACTTACTACTCTCGACGTAAGTGGATGTACTGCATTGACACATTTGGATTGCCTTAACAATCAACTTACTACTCTTGACGTAAGTGGATGTACTGCATTGACACATTTGAATTGCCGTAACAATCAACTTACTACTCTTGACGTAAGTGGATGTACTGCATTGACAAACTTGCATTGCCCTGGCAATCAACTAATAAAACTAATTCTGCCAACTCATTATTCCGAGTATTATGTACAAGACATCATTAATGAATACGGCAATATCATAGAATATAGATAACTGAAGTTTAATCAGCCCTCTGCAATTGTGGAGGGCCTAAATTGTTTAATATGAAAATTAATATAGACAATTTCACGGCTGATGAATTTATTAAAAAATATCTTGAAAATGGTCGTCTTCGTCTATCGCGTAAAATAGAAAACTTTAAGACTGCACCTCTTAATATTGCTGCAACAATGCCTTATATAAGAAAAGAAGCAAGGTCAGCAATTGAACAGGGGCAATCTCAATTTCTTCCGCTATTGAAAAACTGCAGAACTTTGGAGGAAGTTATGGATGTCTTATTTGAATATTTTGAGCAACATCCAACCTTATGGGTTAGTGAGCAAAGTATTATGGATTATGCTGAAAATTACGCATATCTGAATGAGCTTGAGATGGAAAGCAATTGCACTTGTCTGTTAAAGGGTGACACTAAACGAAGGATGCAGAGAAATGGTTTGAATTTGGACAATTTCCAAGATATGCTAAACGAAGAAAATGCTAATTTCACACAACTGACTTCTCGTGAATTAGTGGATTTTCTCAATAAGTATTCAAAAAATATACTTAACTGATTGACATTGACACACTCTCTTTTAGACGCCTTACTTCCTCAACGGTTGTAAGGCTTTTTAGAAATAATTAAGACTGATCCATGAGAGAGTCAGGACTTCTTCAAAGGAATGTTTTGCTTGCTTTCCGACAGCAAAGGTATTATAACTTTCTATGACAAGTCAAAGTTATATGAATGTCTGCGACCGCCTTGCTATAGTCATAGAAGCACGCTCTTTTGTGGCCCATCAGAAAACAACCACAAAATAAATTGCAAAGCGCAACGGAAAATGGGGATGATGGAAAATAGGACAACGGCAAAACGGTTTAAATATCGGGCGATTCTTAAACCGAATTGCTTTTGGGAAGCATTCCGTAAAAATCCGGCGCATTTTTTAAACCGTTTTTCTGCACATATAGCGGTGGGGCCAGCCGGATGACACGGGTACAAGGATAAGGAGCGGTGCTGTCAGCAGACGGGCACGTGTCCTTCAATATATATGTGCAGGCTCGGTATCAAATGACCCGCATGCCAATTTTTGTCATGGTCAGGGTCCAATCCTGAAAAGTTTACTACGCAAGCAAATTGAGGTTAACACTATCCCAAAGAAAAAGACATGGGACAAGAAAGCTGCGATGCAACTGGGTTGGAGGCTCGAGACATCACTTACTCGAAACGCCCATTAAAGGTCGTGAGAGAATGACAAAGTAGACGGGTGAACCGAGAGGAGCGGGCAGCAAAGAATCGTTTTCTGTGTGTGTGGTGGGGGATGTGTAGTATGGGTGTAGTAGTATGGGTGTGGTATGTGTGGCGTGTGCGTGCGTGAGGGAGGGGTGGAGCGTGGGGCGTGGTGTGTACGTGGGTAAGGTGTAAGTGTGTACGCGCGCAAGTGGAACAGTTGTCAAAGAAAAAAGACAGGCCGGCTCCGAAAGCGGAACCGGCCTGGTGTATGGATTTGCGGAGAGGGATTACTCTGCCTTTCCGTTTGATCCGAGAACGTTGATGATCTTGTGCATGTAGAGCTTCTTCATGTTCTCACGTGCAGGACCAAGATATTTGCGAGGGTCGAACTCAGCCGGCTTCTCTGCGAAGACCTCACGGATAGCTGCAGTCATTGCAAGACGTGAGTCTGAGTCGATGTTGATTTTGCAAACTGCTGACTCAGCTGCTTTGCGGAGCCAAGGCTCAGGAATACCGATTGCTGACTTGAGCGCGCCGCCGAACTTGTTGATGGTAGCGACCTCGTCCTGAGGAACTGATGAAGAACCGTGGAGGACAATCGGGAAGCCTGGAAGCTCTTTCTCTACGCCCTCGAGCACATCGAATGCGAGCATTGGCGGAACGAGAAGACCTGTCTCAGGGTCAACAGTGCACTGCTCTGGAGTGAACTTGTATGCGCCGTGTGAAGTTCCGATTGAGATGGCAAGAGAGTCGCAGCCTGTCTTTGTTACAAAGTCAACTACCTCCTCAGGCCTTGTATATGTATGGTGGTCTGAGCTTACCTCATCCTCAACACCTGCAAGCACTCCGAGCTCGCCCTCTACAGTCACGTCGAACTGGTGAGCATAGTCAACAACTTTCTTTGTGAGAGCCACGTTCTCATCGTAAGGGAGGTGAGAACCGTCAATCATTACTGAAGAGAAGCCCATGTCGATGCAGCTCTTGCAAGTCTCGAATGAATCACCGTGGTCAAGATGGAGAACAATCTGAGGTTTCTCCCATCCGAGCTCCTTCGCATACTCTACAGCACCCTCTGCCATGTAGCGGAGAAGAGTCTGGTTAGCATACTGGCGGGCACCCTTTGAAACCTGGAGAATAACCGGAGACTTTGTCTCGGCAGCAGCCTGAACGATAGCCTGGAGCTGCTCCATGTTGTTGAAGTTGAACGCAGGAATGGCGTAGCCGCCGTCAATTGCCTTTGCAAACATCTCTCTGGTGTTCACAAGACCGAGTTCTTTGTATGAAATCATAATCTATAATTTGTTAAAAAATTATTTCGTCTGTCCGAAAACTCTGCAAAAATAGCTAATTTTGCGGAATATAGAAAAATATTCCCTTATAATAGAAAAACATGGACAATAAAGTCATAATCTTCTCGGCTCCGTCCGGAGCAGGCAAAAGTACCATTGTGAGCCATATACTAAAAAACCATCCTGAACTTGAATTTTCAATATCCGCCACCTCACGCGCGCCTAGGGGGCAGGAACAGCACGGAAAAGAGTATTATTTCTTCTCCGCGGACCAATTCAGGGCAATGATTGCGGAAGACAAATTCATCGAGCACGAAGAGGTCTATCCCGGCTCGTTCTACGGAACGCTGAAATCCGAGATAGAACGCATCTGGTCAAAAGGACATGCAATAATATTTGACATTGACGTCAAAGGCGGCGTGAATCTCAAGAGAATATTCGGTGACAATGCCTGCTCTGTGCTCATAAAGGCTCCTTCTGCAGAAATACTGAGGCAGAGGCTCACGGGACGTGGCACGGACTCTCCTGAGGCGATTGAAAGAAGACTTGCCAAGGCCGAGTCAGAGATGGAGTTCGCAGACGGTAAATTTGACCATGTACTCGTGAACGACGACCTCGAGACGGCATTTGCGGAAGCGGAGAAAATCGTCAGCGCATTCCTCTCAAAATGAGAGCGGCAGTATATTCCGGCTCATTCAATCCCCTGCATATAGGTCATCTCGCAATCATAAGATACCTTGTCAATGAGGCCGGATTTGAAAGGGTGCATCTTGTCGTGTCCCCGAAAAATCCGCTGAAAGACGGAATCAGCAGCTCGACCGGACAGGAACGCCATAAAGCGGCTCTTGAAGCTGTTGCACGGCATGCCGGAGAGTTCGGAGGAACAGACCCGGAATATGGTTCGCGCAAAGTGATTGCAGACGGTATAGAACTGGCAATGCCGGAGCCGCATTACACCATACGCACTCTGGACGCCTTGAAGGCGGCACATCCTGACGACACCTTCACTCTTGTTATGGGAGCCGACAATCTCGCTGACATACGCAGGTGGCGCGACTACAAAAGGATACTTACCGAATATGGCGTGATGGCATATCCAAGGAAAGGATTTGACCTGCACGACATAAGGCGCAGTCTCATGGAAGAAATACCGGGCAGCAGGATAGACCTCATGGACGCCGCCAATGTTGACATCTCATCAACGGAAATCAGGGAAGCCCTTGCACAAGGCAAAGACATGTCCGGATATCTCATGTAAGCATAAGAAACATACGAAATGGAAAGCAAAGGAAAAGTGCTCGTTACGGGGGCAAACGGATTCCTGGCCACCAACACGATAGAAGAACTGACAAATGCAGGCTACTGTGTACGCGGAATCCTGCGCAGAAAGAAAGCATATATAGGAAAGGCGGACAAGGCACTGGAACTTGTCGAAGGAGATTTCACGGACAGGGATTTCATAACCGGAGCTGTGCAGGGCTGCGATTTCATAGTGCATATTGCGGCAATGACCGGACAGGCCGGAGACAGCTCGGAATATGAACGGGTCAATGTCAAAGCCACTGAAAATCTTGTGCAGGCAGGTATCGCGGCCGGAATCAGGAGAATGGTATATGTAAGCTCCGCAAATGCCCTCGCATACGGAACAATGGAAAATCCGGGAGACGAAACCAGGCCCACAATCGCCCCGTTCACGGAATCCATGTACGCCATGAGCAAGGCACACGCCCAGGAATGCATATGCAAATATACCGGTGACATGGAAATCGTCATAGTCAACCCCACATTCATGCTCGGGCCTATGGATGCCAAGCCAAGTTCAGGAAGAATCATCACTATGGGCTACGGACGAAAAATCATGGCAGCCCCTCCGGGAGGCAAGAATTTCGTGCACGTGAGAGACGTCAGCAAAGGCATTGTGGCTGCACTCGAAAAAGGACGCAACGGAGAGTCCTACCTGCTTGCCGGGGAAAACATGGACTATGCGGCATTCTACAGCACACTCTCGAGACTGTCCGGAAAACCGATGAAAATAATCAGGGTCCCCAAGCCTGTCCTTTTGGCTGCCGGAGGCATATGCAGCGCCCTATATAAAATAGGTATCAGAACAGAGGCAACTCTGACAAACATGAAGCTGCTATGCGTCGGGAACTATTATTCGCATGCCAAGGCGGAAAGTGAGCTCGGCATAAGATTCCGCACGACGGAAGAAGCAGTCAAAGACGCGCTCAGCTGGTTCAGAGAGCACGGCATGATATAATATTAGAAACGGCGGCCAGGAATCTTCAGCCGCCGTTTTCAATTATTTCGTAACGATTTCGTTCGCTTTTGCAAGCGCAGGGATTATATGCGGGAAAATATGGTCCGCACCGATTTCCTTGTCAACGCCGAATTTCTCAAGAGTTGCACGCACATTCTCAGTCACTCCGGAAAGGATTACGGTCACTCCCCTCTTGCGTGTCCTTTCGCAAAGGTTGCGGAGGTTGTTCACTCCGGTTGAATCAATGAAAGGAACCTTGCGCATCCTTATTATCCTGACTTTGGTATCTGCCGTTTTCATTTTCTCAAACTCCTCAAAACGGCTTGCGAGACCGAAGAAGAAAGGCCCGTTTATCTCATAGACCTCAACACCGGACGGTATGTCAAGATGCTCGGTATCCTCAAGCGAAGCCATCTCCTCATTCTCAGTAGCCGCGACACGGTCTCCCTCAAGCACCTGGATTGAAGAAGTTTCCATTACACGCCTCACAAACAGGACGATAGCCATCACGACGCCCACCTCAATAGCGACAGTAAGGTCAACTATTACTGTAAGGAAGAACGTGATGAGCAGCACGGCCACATCAGACTTGTCACCCTTGAGCAGATATCTGAAAGTACGCCACTCGCTCATGTTGTATGCAACCATCACAAGTATGGCGGCAAGACATGAAAGCGGAATGTATATCGCATACGGCATGAGGAAGAGGTAAATCAGCAACAGCACGAAAGCATGCACAAGACCGGTCACAGGGGTCTTTCCGCCGTTATTGATGCTGGCCATGGTTCTCGCAAGTGCTCCTGTAGCAGGAATTCCGCCGAAAAGCGGAGTAACGATGTTGGCTATACCCTGACCTATCAGCTCTGTATTGGAATTATGGTGCTTTCCGGTAGCTCCGTCCGCAACCATGGCAGCGAGCAGCGACTCAATGGCACACAAGATTGCAATAGTGAAAGCCGGAGAGACCAGTCCCTTGATAGTGTCATAATCAAATTCCGGAGCAACAGGCTTCGGCATAGGAAGGCCGTTCGCCAATTCCGGAAATTTCGAGCCGATTGTCGCAAATTCGATTCCGGCAAAGCGGCTGAGCAATACGGAAGCGATTGTTCCGAGAATAAGTGCAATCAGGGAGCCGGGTATCTTCTTTGTGACACGTCCCCAGAAAATGCAAATCAGCAGGCATGCCGTACTCATTAGCAATTCCGTAAGGCTTATATTGGTGATGTTCTGGAAATAGCAGCCCCACTGCGGGATGAAACCGGCAGGCACGGACAAATCAAGCGGCAGGCCGAAGAAATCCTTCATCTGGGTTGAAAAAATCGTCAGTGCTATACCGCTCGTGAAACCGACAACAATAGGATAAGGGATGAATTTGAAAATCACGCCCATACGGCACACGCCCATTACCACAAGAAAGACTCCGGCCATGATGGTGGCGATTATGAGTCCCTGCATGCCATACTGGCCCACGATTCCGGCGACAATCACGATGAATGCTCCGGTAGGACCTCCAATAAGGAAATTCGACCCTCCGAAAAACGAAATCAGGAAACCGGCTACGATTGCCGTAATGAGTCCCTGCTGAGGAGTCACACCGCTCGCTATACCGAATGCAATCGCAAGCGGGAGAGCAATTATGCCGACTATGATGCCGGCAATCAAATCTGACGTAAAGGTCTTGCTGTCATACTGACCTTTCCCGAACAGGCCGAAGAGTTTCGGTCTGAACACATCGCTAAGCTTTAAGTTCATACTTCTATAATTAATCAACTACACTATTTCGCCATATATGCCTCAAAACGCTTCGCATTGTTCAGCTCAGCCTCCTTGGAAGAGGCGGCGACAACGCGGGTCCTGATTTTGGAGGCAGGCACAGAAACCAGGCGTACCATATCATCTGTGCGGTCAACCTGCTGGAAATCGCCTTTCCTGAAGAACATTCCAGCTCCGACAGGAACCGGACGCGAAGAAGCCTCGACAGGATGCACTCCCCACACGCTTATATGATTCTCATCATAAGACACACGCTGCCCGTCATGAAAATTGACTCCGGTAAGAAACTGCACTTTCTTTCCAGAAAGTTCCACAGCGGTGATTACAGCCTCACGGCTTTTCACAGTCATGTCAATCCTTATGGAAATATCCACATAATCATCCATATAAGGCACTCCATAGGCAATCATTTCGGCAAAAGACCCGTTCCTGGTATCACCGACGCGAGCCGTGCGGCCTTTTGTAGCCACGAGCCGGACCTCCTTCTCCCCGTCCCAAAGCGCTATTCCGCCAAGCCCTACAGTGCCTGCAGCACAATACTCACAGCAGCCTGCCGCAAGCGTATCCCTCTGTCCTGATGTAGTATTCCATTTATACTCCAGCAGTTCCATGCCACGTCCGCTCTTTGAATAGACATCAACACAGCCGCTGTCATCGAAATATATGCGCAACGCCATATGGCTGTTCTCCACAGCCGGGCCGCAATGGCCTACGCTTTCATGCAGGTCCGCTGCCTCTGAAACGATTTCTTCCACCTGCAGGGAATCGCTGCACCAGAAAAGACTTCTGGCAGTCTGGGCGTATGTGACACACACGCATAGGGACAAGATAATGCTTGCCACGAGTTTTTTCATCATGCAAATCCTTTTCAAGCCGCAAAAATAAGAATTATTCCGTCTCCGGCATCTCAAAAAAAGAGAAATGCACATTACCGTACTTCTTCTCCTTCAAAAAGCGCGGATGGGAGCTGAAGTCAAACGTATCCGGATGCTCCAGGATGAAATAGGCCCCCTTATGCAGGATGTCCTTAGCAAACACCTTGTCCGGAATATCCGCAAGTCCTTCTATCGCATACGGAGGGTCAGCGAATATGATGTCGAACTTCTCCCGGCATATGTCCAGGAACTCGAACACATTATGCCTGACGACAGTAAGATTGTCCATCCCGAGCTTTGAGGCCTGCGACTTTATGAAAGAAGCGTGCAGTGGCGCCATCTCAACGCAATAGACCCTGTCGGCTCCTCTCGAGGCAAATTCATACGAGATGGCCCCTGTCCCTCCAAAAAGGTCAAGCACCTTCAGGCCCTCAAGCTCATATTCATTGTCGAGGACATTGAACAAGCCCTCCTTGGCGAAATCCGTAGTAGGTCTCGCCTTATATCCGTTGGGTGGCAGTATCGCCTTCCCCTTATGTTTTCCTCCTATTATTCTCACAGCTGCTCTACATTCTTGAAATAACGGTAAAGGGACATCTCCTGGTCATCCAGCAAAGGAGTCCGGAAAAAGACCGTTGACACCTCCGGGTTAAGCTGAAGCTTCTTCATTGCCAGGAAAAGGAAATACTCCGCCGTAGTGAAGTCGGCAGCCGCATATGTATTGCAAAGCAGAAGGCTCTTGCCCTGCGCAATCGTCAGATAAAGGTAGCCGTCCATATATGAAGCGAGTATCTTGTTGTAGTCCTGCAGGTCAGGAAGCTGCTCCAGCATATAATACAGCTCAGGACGCGGCCTTGACTTGCTTCCGTCAGGACGCCGCACCGTTTCCGTGAGAACCTTGGTGAGCATGCCACCCGTCATGTCAGAATAAACAAGAACAGAAGCCAGATGAGGAATCTCCACATAATCCACAGGGTCCCCAGGCCCTATTGCCACGACGTCGGCCAGCATTTCCGCCGCACGCTCCGGCGAGAAGAAATTGGACGGCACAAGCGTGCACTTCGGGGTAAAGACAGAGATGTCAACCACATCATAGCGTCTCTGAAGTTCCTTCGCAGTGAAAATGCGGTCCGCACCCATCCAGCCGGATGAATGCAGATTGCCGTCAGCCCATATTTTAAAAGAATATCCACTCAAGCCGACTTGAATGGATATCCTGTCATTATGTATTGTCATAATTATTCTTTGAGATGCCGCTCCGGACATCAGGAGAGACTACTCCCAGTTACCTGCGTTATTGTTAGGTGCCGAGATGCTTCCGACCTGAAGACCCTTGTACTTGCCCTGATCCTCCCTCTCTGCGTCAAGGTTGATTCTGAGCTGCTCATTAAGACCCTTGAGAAGAGACTTGAAAGGCATTGAAGCCTCGAAGAGAGGAACCTTCACACCAGAGACAGTCTTGATGGTAGAAGCCATGAGAACAGAGTCACCGCTGAAAGGAATGAAAGCGAGAGAGTCGATGTTAAAGTCTGTACGTCCCTTGAAGAGGGTATCCTTTACTGCAACCTCGCTGTTCACCTGGAACACCAAATCCCTGTCACCTGCAAGATAAAGCTCGTTGAGCTTGCGGTTGAGCTGCTCGCCCTTGAGATTGCGGAACTTGTTCTTCATCTGCTTGGTGTGCTCTACTGCAACAGAGTCATCCTTTGAGCCGACCTGCATCACAATCTTCATCTTGCCCTCGCCATAGAACATTTTGAGAGAGTCAATAGTAGGTGAATATCTTCCGTTGACATTCTTGAATGCGACCTGAAGGTCACGGATATCCTTGAGCCTCTGTACCGCGATGCCTTCACGATACTCCCTGTGCTTCTTAAATTCTACAGGTTCGCTTATGCTCTTTACATTGAGATAGACCAGCCCCGCAATACATACAGGGAGAATGAAATAGGTCAAAACCTTTCTGAAAATTGTGCTCATTATTTTTGTGTTTTATTTTCTTTCCAAAATGCCGGACAAAGTTAGCAAATTGATTTATGAAATGCAATATAATTTGTAATTTTGCATTCCCAAAAACAAACAGCCAGGCCGCAAACAGAGCCAGGCCCGCCTGAACGATGGCGCAGACAAGGCGGCTGCAAAGACAATCAGACACAATTTGACACAGAATGAAAGCGTTGGACATACATGACATCGGAATATTCTCATCACTGGCGGAGAGGGCCATCAGGCCTGTCATCGTGACTCACCTGAAGCCGGACGGGGACGCATTCGGCAGCAGCATGGCAATGTACCATTTTCTCGTGAAATGCGGAAAGACAGACACGAAAGTAGTCCTGAACAACCCCTACCCCGCACCCGTTGACTTTCTTGCAGACGAAGAGAGCGTCAAAGACATAATAATCTGCGAAAACAGCCGCGATGAAGCATTCCGCGCGATAAGGGAAAGCGACCTTATAATCTGCCTTGACTGCAATTCGTTCTCAAGGACTGACATGCTGGAAGATGTCCTGAAAGAATCGCAGGCCCCGAAGGTCCTCATTGACCACCACATCGGCCCGGACACGGGACAATTCACGATATGCTTTTCAGACATTGAAGTATCCTCCGCATCCGAGCTGCTGTTCCATATCCTCATGGCCATGCCACAAATCGGGTCAGACGCATCCGCCCTTCCGCTCCGGGCCTCAGAGGCCCTCATGACAGGAATGACGACGGATACCAACAATTTCGCCAACTCGACATATCCATCGACACTTGCCATGGCCTCGGCCCTGATAAGCGCAGGAGTTGACCGCGACATGATACTCGGCAACCTGTTCCAGCATTTCGGAGAAAACCGCCTGAGGCTCATGGGGCATGTTCTGAAAGACCTGCTGAAAATAACCGGTGATGGTGTCGCATATGTCATTCTTGACAGGGAGACACAATTGCAATACCATTTGTCAGAGGGCGACACGGAAGGATTCGTAAACATGCCGCTCTCCATCGGCAAGGTTGTGATGAGCATCATGATTAAGGAAGACGAAGGCAAGGCAAGGGTATCAATACGCTCAAAGCGAGGAATTTCCGCCAACATGTGCGCACGCGAGCATTTCAACGGAGGGGGACATGAGAACGCATCCGGCGGCAGCCTCTTTTTCGGCAAAGACATAGACGGCATCTCGCAGGCCGGGGACTATATCAAGGAACACACCCATATATTCATGACAGGAGAAAAATGAAAAGGATTACAGGAATATTGCTGCTCGCCGCCGCATTGGCTGCCGGAGCATCGTGCAAGAAAGAGCAGCTCGCCATCACATACAGCAACCAGGAGGCGCGCATTGACAAATACATAGAGTCCGAAGTGGGAAAGGACCCGGCCATAACCGTCACATATAACGGAGGGGCCAGCCGTATGACACGTGTGCAAGGAGACGGAACGGCTTTGTCAGCAGACGGGCACGTGTCCTTCCATTATGCAGGATACGTATTCAACGGAAGCGTCAGCGCGACATCCATGTTCGCGACCAACCATCAGGCCACGGCAGAACAGGCCGGATGGAATCTTACGGAGAGCGATTTCAGCCTCTTCGAGACGGGACTTTCCGACAAGAAGCTGCTTGAGGGATTGCGCAAGGGACTGGAAGGGGTCCGCGCGGGCGAAGAGTGTGAAATCATGTTTTCAGGCAAATACGGCTACGGGAACAAGACATTCGGCATAATTCCTGCAAACTCAGCCCTCCTCTACAAGATATGGGTCGTGGGGGTTTCAAACGAATAGCCGATTTAAGAGTCCGTTTTATAAAAAATTTAATATCTTTGCCCGTTAATTTTATTATCAGAATAGGAATGAAGAGAATATTTCTGTACGCATTATATGCGGTTGCGGCACTAACCGCGTCAAGCTGCGCAAAGCACGTGGCGACAGGACCGAACGAAGCCGGCAAGCGCTATTTTGACGCATGGCTCCATGTGAATCACCCTGATGCCGTTCCCTCAGGAAGAGGAATTTATATTATAGAGGAAAGCGAAGGCACAGGCATTGCCGTTACAAAAGACGGCTATGCATTTGTAGAATATACAGTAACTGACCTTGACGGCAACATATCATCATATACCTCGGCACAGACCGCCCAGATGCTCGGCCAATACAAGGAAGCCAACTACTACGGTCCCAAGGCATGGACTACTGAAGACAACACCATAATGGCAGGAGTGGCAGACATAGTTGTAGGAATGAAAACGGGTGCCACAAGAAAGGCGGTTGTCCCTTCATGGCTGCTGACATATTCAGTATATGGCACCGCAGATGAGTATCTCAAAAATGAGACTGAAAACGCAAACGCCATCTATGAGATAAAGGTCACGGATTTCACCAAGGACATACAGCAGTGGCAGATTGACAGCATCGGAGGCTATTTCAACAGTCACCGCGACATATTCGGCACCATGACAGCTGCAGACTCGCTCAAGCAGAAAGGCTTCTACTACAAACAGGTGAAGGCTCCTGTTGACACGACTTCATTCCCTAAGGACACTACCATCTACATAAACTATACGGGAAAGCTTCTAAGCGGCCTTGTGTTCGACACGACAGACGAGAAGACAGCCAAAGACAACGGAATCTGGTCTTCATCTAAGACATATGCTCCGGTCAAAGTCAGCTGGGGAGAGAAATTCTCTGATATAAAGATGGGAAACAATACCGTCATCAACGGATTCTCCAACACTCTATGGCAGATGCGCGCGATGGAAAAAGGCATCGGAATCTTCTGGTCAGACCTCGGATACGGAAAATCCGGAAGCGGCAACAGCATCCCGGCATATTCGCCATTGGTTTTTGAAATTGAAATAGTTGAAAAGCCGGAGGAGTAAAATGACAGGTCATTCATCTGCTATACCTACAGAACTCGGAACAGAAAACATAGGCAGGCTGCTAAAGCAATACGCCCTGCCTGCCATCATAGCCCAGACGGCCGCATCCCTTTATAATATGGTCGACAGCATATTCATCGGACAGGGAGTCGGCCCTCTTGCCATTTCAGGACTTGCCGTGACCTTCCCGCTGATGAATCTCATGACAGCCTTCGGAACCCTTGTCGGCATGGGAGCCTCAACAATGCTCTCCGTGCTTTTAGGACAGCGGAACTACAACGCGGCATGCAAGGTTCTCGGCAATGTGGTCAGCCTGAACACGATAATCGGAATCGTATTCATGACTGTGGCAATAATATTCCTTAACCCGATACTATATTTCTTCGGAGCGAGCGAAAACACTCTGCCATATGCAAAAGAGTACATGAGCATAATCCTTTACGGCAATGTGGTGACGCACCTGTATTTCGGACTGAACTCGGCCATGCGTGCCTCAGGCAATCCGAAGAAGGCCATGGGACTGACTCTTTTCACTGTCATTTTCAACACCATACTTGACCCGATATTCATCTTCGTGTTTGACATGGGAATATCCGGTGCAGCATGGGCTACGGTAATTGCCCAATGCTGTGCCCTGGCAGTAGTAATGAGGCATTTCAGCGACCGCACAAAAATGCTGCACTTTGAGAAAGGCATATTCAGGCTGGACACCAGGATAGCCAAGGATTCGCTTGCCATCGGCATGGGACCTTTCCTGATGAATTCCGCAGCCTGCATAGTGACCCTGTTCATTAACCAGCAGCTAAGGAAATACAGCGGAGACCTCGGAATCGGAGCATACGGCATATGCAACAGGTTCGCGTTCATGTTCATAATGATATGCATCGGACTCAACCAGGGAATGCAGCCGATAGCCGGATACAACTACGGGGCAAGGAAATATTCCCGCGTAAAGGAAGTGTTCTGGAAGACCGCCAAGCTGGCAACGGTCGTCACGACCCTCTGCTTCATCATCGGAATGTTTTTCCCGCATATCGCATGCGGAATATTCACCCATGACGAGCAGCTTCTTGACATGGCCGCAAAAGGTCTCAGGATAACCACGATGTTCTTCCCTATCGTAGGTTTCCAGATGATATCGACAAACTTTTTCCAGAGCCTCGGAATGGTCTCGAAGTCAGTTTTCCTTTCTCTGTCAAGGCAGATTGTCTTCCTGCTGCCTCTGCTTTACATTCTTCCGATGGAATTTCAGGCAAAAGGCGTATGGATGAGCTTTCCTATTTCCGACCTGATTGCGTCCCTGATGACCATATTCATGATAAGCAGGCTGTTCAAGAAATTCAGCATGCTCAATGACGGGGACGACCCTGCCATATTGGGCAGCCAATTATAAGGAGATTCACTTATGGAAAAGAAAATCATTATAAACGTGGGAAGGCAGTTCGGAAGCGGAGGTAAAGAAGTTGCCATCGGGCTGGGCAAAAGGCTCGGCATCCCGGTATATGACAATGAACTCATAAGCAAGGCTGCCCAGGACAGCGGCTTCAGCCCGGAACTTTTCAGAAAAAGCGACGAGAAGCGCAGGCCGTTCTCCATCTCATCAATGTTCACCGGCACTTTCGAGCCGTCCGCAGAAAGCTATGTGAGCGACAAAGGGCTTTTCCAGCTGCAGAGCGAAGCGATACGCCACATCGCGGAACTCGGTTCGGCCATAATAGTGGGCCGTTGCTCCGACTATATCCTAAGGGACATGGGATGCACGCTTGACGTATTCCTTACCGCTCCTGAGCAGGTGCGTATCGGACGCATAGTAGAGAGGACAGGACTGAGCGACGAGAAAGCCGGCGCACTCATCACCAGCATGGACCGCAACAGGTCTGAATATTACAACTATTATACGTTCGGCAACTGGGGCGTGGCTTCCAATTATGACCTGTGCCTTGACACGTCCATCCTCGGGATAGACGGCACAGCAGATTTCATAATAGAGTTTGCCAGAAAGGCAGGGCTAATAGAAGCATGAAACGGAGATGGCATGCCATAGCTGCCGCATTCATACTTGCGGCAGTGCTTATTGCTACCGGCTCGGCTGTGATACACAAGCCCCTGCCGAAACCGGAACCTGTAATGCCTCCAAGGATCAGGCTGAATGACAGGCTGGAAAACGGGATGTCCGAGATTCCCGCACTTGCCGGACTTGACAGGAAAGTCAAGGCTTTCATGGGGAAATGGCAGCTGAACGGGGTTTCACTTGCAGTAATGCGCAACGATTCCCTCCTGTATGCAAAGGGATACGGCTGGGCAGACAAGGAAAACGGCACTCAGATGGCTCCGGGGCATATACTCAGGATGGCATCCGTCTCAAAACTGCTTACCGCAGCCGGAATAATGGTTTTGCAGGACAGGGATTCCCTGTGCATAAAGGACAAGGTATTCGGTCCTGACGGGATACTCGATGACCCTTTCTACTCTTCCCTTATAAAAGACTGCAATTTCAATGAAATCACGATAGAGCACCTTCTGAGGCATCAGGCGGGATTCTGGCGCGACCCTCTTTTCTCATCCCTGGACGTGATGGCACAGTTAGGCTTGGACTGCCCTCCTGATGAGGAGGACTTCTGCCGCGTCGTATTGAACCGTCCGCTCAGATTCATGCCCGGAACCTCGCAGAAATACTCCAATTTCGGATATCTGATCCTTTCCAAAGTCATTGAAAAGGTCTCAGGAAAGCCCTACGCGCAGTTCATGCAGGAGGATGTCCTCAATCCGGCCGGATGTTTTGACATGCATATAGCCGGCAACTATTATCAGGACAAAAGGCCGAATGAAGTCAGGTATTACACCCACGAAGGTGACGGTAAATATATAGAGGACTACAGCGGAAACGGAAACATTGTCGAGCGCTGCTACGGAGGAAACAACATCCCCGTGCTTTCCGGTGCGGGAGCCTGGTGCGGTTCTCCTTCAGAACTTGCGAGATTCGTGGCCTCGATAGACGGCCATCCCGGAATCCCGGACATAATATCACCGGAAAGCGTCGCCCTCATGACAGAATATTTCGACACGGAGACCTTCTCGCTCGGATGGAATGACACCAACCCGTCCAAGGGCTGGAGCCGTACCGGTACATTTTCCGGAACAAGCGCGCTCGTAAGGCATTATCCGGACGGAGAATGCTGGATACTCATAACAAACACGAGCACATGGCGCGGCCCGGGACTCTCACGATATACTGAAGCGCTCTTCCAAAGCTGCCGGGAGGAACATGGGGCGGCACTCCCCTCCCGCGACATGTTCTGCGGATACGCTGACTGAGACGTCACTCCTCCTCAGTCCAGTCCTCAGACTTGCTGAATTCCTTGTCCGCGAACAATTCCGCAAGACCTGAAATCTGCTTCAGGCGCAGCAGTTCATCCTTGGACATGCCTATGTTGCGGCTTATCCATGCGTCAGACATGCCGGACTTGACAAGTTCGGACACGATTCCGCTCATAAGTTCCACAGAATGGGTCCCGCGCGCCCTGTTATGGCGTATCGTCGAGGCCATGCGCTCCGAGATGTCCTTGTCAATGACCGTTACCGGCAACAGGCCGCGCTCCCGCTCATATATACGGCGTGAAGTCTTCATGACCATGTAACGGTGAAAACCGTCAACTATCTCATACACATCCTTTTCCTTGACATGGTAGCATACGCACGGCATTGTGTAGCCGTCCTCCCATATGGAGAGTTCAAGCAACTTCATCTCAGGCGGAGCCACTACGTTGGGGTTATAATTGTTGGCGACGACTTTCTCCACAGGCACGGCCAGGACCTGATATACAGGACTTCTAAATGCTCCCATCTTTCATCTTTTTATATTTCCTCATGACTTCGTCCTTCCTTTCCTTCTCACGCTTGGTAAGGGCGAACCCCATATATTTGCACACATGGTCATTCCTCAATATGCAGATGCACATGCGCCTGTAGGTCGGTATCTCACGGAACTCGGCAATGTCAATGTCATCCAGATATTCCATTCTCACGGGCCTCTTGTCCGTCCTATAGGCGGTATGCTCCCCTACCGTAAATTCCACGCCGGCATCCCTGAGCTTCCCGATGACATCTTCCCCGAGGCAGCCTCCCTTTTCGCGCCAGAAACGCTTGCTGACCTTCAGCTTGTCAAGATAATTCGCACGCACATCCTCCGGCAGAGTATCCAGCAGGAAATACATGTACTCTTTCCACGAAAATCCCGGCGGACATTTTACCGACTTGCGGCCCATAGCCGACGTATTGCCGTATATGCACGCGAAATTCACTCCGTTGACCCTGCTGACCATCTTCCCCCATGTATCCGGGTCAATCGCACGATATATCTTCAGCGAGGCCATGCCCTCCGAAATGAAAGGACTGGCAACCCTCTGGCGCGCGACAGAAACACCGGCCTGCCAGAACAGGTCATACAGCCTGTTGTAATCCCAGCCGAATTTACCGTTGGCTGCCCAAATGTCATCAGTCTTCCAGTCGTAGAGCGGATAGGCATTGTAGATGTCATTGTCAATCCTGTGGGTCCACTTGAAATTCCCGAGCCGCTTATAATTCTTGTCGCTGTGTATCGCCCTCCAACGGTTATAGCTTTCCTGAGTGCGTATCCCGACAAGGCAGCATATCCTCTTGCATTTCTTCCTGCGCCGCAGCCAAGGGGCGAAAAGCATCTGGAAGTCATAATCCCACAGTTCTTCGCTGAAAAAGTCAAAATCCTCAGCGGCAAGACATCCTGAAGGACGCTCCCGGACCCAGATGTCCCGCTTATCCTCCTCCCATGGACGCCAATAGGACTGGTGCATGGAAGTGCAGCTCACGACTTTGAAAGGGACGCAGCAGCGATAAACCTCAAGAATGTCGCTGTCTGAAGCAAGAACCCTGTCCACATATTCCGTAGTCTGGCTGTACTGCGCCTCATAGTCCATATGAAAGACCCCGACCTTGCGGCCAGGGGCATAACGCCTTACATATTCGATGCAAAGATTCAGCAGCACACCGCTGTCCTTGCCCCCGGAAAAAGACACATATACATAGTCAAAATAATCGAAGACAACCCTCAGCCGCTCCATCGCGGCCTCATATACATTCAGCGGCCTAATCATCCCGGACGGCATTATATTTCATCTTGTCATAATTCTTCCACTCCAGCACAGTCCTGAACCCGCGCCTTGAAAACAATTCAACATGCCTCTTGTGGACAAGCGCAGACAATTCTCCTGAATGAGCGCATTCTTTTACGACACTCTTCAGCAAGGCATCCGCTACGCCGGCATCATCATCGCGTATATAATAGTTGTCTATGCAGATGCCTGAGGAGGATGGCTTCAGGGGCATGAAGCCCATCACCGCGCCGTCTTCCACAGCCACATGCCAGACATACCTGAAAGTAGTCTTGAACGGATAATTATTGTTCTGCCGCAATACGGCGGGATTCATGACGACAGGGGCCACCAGTTCATACAGCCCTTTGTCAATGCCGTCAAAACGGATTATTTCCATGATGAAAAATGTGTTGATGCAAAAGTAATATATTTCGTTTAATTGTTGTACCTTTGTGAAGATATGCTATTATAAGAATATCCATGAAAAATTTAACAAGACTTTTCCTTGCGGCCGCCATCGGCATCTGTTCATGCCAGACATTGCCGGACTCAGAACCGGAAAAACCGGCCGGCCCGTCAAATCCGGAACCGGAACAGCCGGAAAAAGAAGCATTCTATAAAAAAGTCACGCAAAACCGTGAAGACTGGAGCGGAGACTTTCTGATAACATATTCAGACAATTCCACCATTACTGTATTCGACAGCTGGGGAGAAGGGAATTACGGAGTTTCTTCATCCGACCTGTTCGGGCATCTTACCTCCGAGGGCATCCCGGCAGAAGAAGGAGACAAGCACAAAAGCATCATCTCCAAGGAAGGCGGGCATTACGCAATCAATGTGGAGGGTGTCGGTTTCATAGGTTTCCAGGGCACGAAAAACGCCTTGTACAAGAGTACATCAAGGCCTTCGGCAAGTGATGCTGAATATCTTTGGGACATTTCTTTCAATAACGGCCGCATAACGCTCTCGTGCGTATCCAATGCGGAGCGCCGGCTCCAATGGAACAGCAATGCTCCTCGCTTTGCCTGCTACACAGGCAGCCAGAACGAATTGACATTGTATGAGAAAGGCTATGGTTCCGGCGCAACCCCGGATCCGACACCTGACCCTGACCCGAATCCAGACCCGGACCCTACGCCTGATCCCGATCCAGATCCGAATCCAGGACCTTCAGATGGCGGATACGGGTGGTATGAGCTGCCCGCCATGGACACCCAGGCACAGGACGGATATATCAGGGACAGCCAGAATCCACAGATATGGTATGCCCATCATCTTTGCGACGGAAACGAGAAAGGCCCGGGCGGAAAGAAAGCCAGGAATTATACAGTCTGCTACAGTGCCGAACATCATTGCCCGCTATGGGTTGCTGCACCGAGGCACAAGATGTACGAGGGAAGCGCCAACAGGACAAACGCGTATGCGACAGATCCGGGGATTCCGTCAAACATCCAGTATAATTCAAAAACCGTAGGCGGAGGCTGCAACAAGGGCCATATGCTCGGCTCTGCGGAACGCACATCCTCAACAGCAACCAACAGGCAGGTGTTCTACTACAGCAACATCGCCCCTCAGGAAATGAGCAATTTCAACACGGGAGGAGGCGGCTGGAACAACCTCGAGGACTGGGTTGACAACCAGGTCTGCCAGGACACCCTCTATGTGGTAATCGGAACATATTTCGAGAAATACACAGACAGGCGCGGCTACACCGACTCCCCGAAAACAATATCATTCGGGGGCAGGAACGATGTCACAAAGCCTTCAATGTTCTATTATGTCCTCATGAGGACAAAGGCCGGCAACAGCGGCAAGGCCCTTTCGCAGTGCAAGGAATCGGAGATAAAGTGCGCGGCTTTCGTCAGAAGCCATGCGACTCCGAGAGGCGTTTCCGTGAGCGAAAAAGACATGCTGTCCGTGAGCGAACTGGAAAAAATAACCGGACTCCGATATTTCACGAATGTTCCCCAGGCGCCGAAGAGCACATATACGGCCTCAGACTGGGGCCTGTAATCCAAGACACAAGAACAAAACAAGATATGAAAGGCACATACATATTCCTTGCTGACGGCTTCGAGATTTCCGAGGCCCTCACGACAGTGGACATGCTCCGCAGAGGAGGGGTCAATGTCAAGACCGTCTCCATATACTCGGACAGGATAGTGACAAGTTCCAACAGGATTCCGGTAATTGCCGACATGTCATTCGGAGAGTTCAGGGCAGCGACTTCATTCGGCCCGTGCCTCCCTTCTGACGTGATGATTTTCCCGGGAGGAATGCCAGGCTCTTCCAATCTGGCAGCATTCGGCAAACTGATGGACATAATGAGGCAGCATTATGCGGAAGGCGGGACAGTAGCGGCAATCTGCGCCGCACCGGCCGTAGTGCTCAGCCTGCTTCCCGAGATAAGCGGAAAGAGAATGACCTGCTATGACGGCTTTGAGGAGAAACTCATTGAAAAGGGGGCGGAATATGTAAAGGAAGGCGTGGTGGCAGACGGTAACATGATAACGGGCCGCGGCCCGGGCTGGGCAGTGCAGTTCGGCCTGAAAATACTTGAGCATATCCGCGGAGGAGAGATTGCAGCCAAAGTCAAGGCAAGCCTTATGCTCTGAGGTGCTGAAAGCCAGATGTAAAGTCCAGAAAAACAGACGTTAATATGCCAAAAGTCATTTTCAAAGACAAGACCGTCCTCGTGACCGGCGGAGGAAGCGGTATAGGAGAGGCGCTCGCATATCAGTTCGCAAAAAAAGGAGCGGAAGTGATACTGACAGGACGCCGCGAAGACCAGCTTGAAAGAGTCGCGCAGAAATGCATGAGCCTCGGGGCCAGGGCACGCTTCAAGAGCGTTGACCTTGAGAAAAAAGAGTCCATCGACGCTCTTGCAGAGTGGCTCGTGTCGGAGGGGATACAGGTAAGCTTCTTCCTGCTCAATGCCGGGGTGTCCCAGAGGGCAAAGACTCTTGATACCAGCATAGAGACAGACCGCAAGTTAATGGAAGTCAACTATTTCGGAGGAGTGTATCTCATAAAGAGACTTAAAGACATGATTCTCGCATGTGACAGCGTACATATAGCCGTGGTATCTTCAATATCAGGGCTGTTCGGCTTTCCGCTGCGCTCCGCATATTGTGCGAGCAAGCATGCGATACACGGTTTCTATGAGTCGCTCGACCTGGAATATCCGAACATCCATGTGACACTTCTTGTGCCCGGACGCATAAGGACGGAGATATCCAGAAGCGCAATCACATCCTCCGGTGACGCGTTCGGCAAGATGGACCCGGGCCAGGCCAACGGAATGGACGTTGACAGATGCGCCGAGATAGCCATCAGAGCCATAGCCAAAAGAAAGCATCAGAAGCTGATAGGCGGCACGGAGCTTCTGATGGCGCATTTCTACAGATATTTCAGATGGCTGTACTGGAAACTTGCCGGCAGGATATCAGCACATTAAAGGTTTCACAAGCAATTATTCTTATAAAATTCAATACTAAATATGGAAAAGAGAAAAGTTATCTGCGGCATACAGCAGGTCGGCATAGGAGTCAGAAATGTGGAAGAGTCCTGGGCATGGTACAAGGACGTTTTCGGTTTCGACCTCAAAATGTTCGGAGATGAGGGAGTGGCTGAAAGGATGCTTCCATATACAGGAGGAAAACCTCAGCCGAGATATGCAATCCTGGTCCTCAATCTTCGCGGAGGAGGCGGATTCGAGGTATGGGAACCGCGCGGCAGGGAGCTGAACTATGTGCAGTTCACGCCTGAATTCGGAGATCTCGGAATTTTTGCATGCAAGGTCAAGTCACGCGACGTGCGCGCGGCATACAGCCAGATGAAGGCCAAGGGAGTGAATGTGCTTACCGAGCCTTGCGCGTCCCCTTCGGGCAAAGAGCATTTCTTTGTGCTCGACCCATGGAACAACCTGTTCGACATAGAGTCAGACAGCTATGTATTCATAGACGAGGACAAGAACACGGGAGGCAACAACGGGGCGATTCTCGGAGTTTCCGATATGGACAAGTCAATCAGGTTCTACAGTTCCATCATGGACTATGACAAGGTCGAGTATGATGTGACGGGAGTTTTCGATGACCTCAAAGGCACTCCGGGAGGAGAATACAAGCTGCGCAGGGTGATGCTCTCACGTTCAAGGCCTATCGAGGGGCCTCTGAGCGAAGTCATGGGAACATCACATATCGAGCTTGTCCAGAGAATCAGCGAAGAAGGCGTGCCGGCTGCGCGCAAGCTTTACGAAGGCCGCCTGTGGGGCGACCCGGGCTTCATCCACCTGTGCTTCGACATCAGGAATATGGAACAGGTACGCAAGGCCTCAGAAGCCCTAGGCCACAAATTCGTATGCGACAGCGGACGTGACTTCAAGATGGGAGAGGCGGACGGACATTTCACTTATATCGAAGATCCGGACGGAACACTGATTGAGTTTGTCGAGACGTTCAAGATTCCTATCCTCAAGAAGCTCGGCATATATCTTCATCTTGAGAAACGCGATGACAGCAAGCCGCTTCCTACGTGGGTAATGAAATGCCTGCGCTTCATGAAGAGCAAATGACACTAAGCCACATTTCAGTGACTTTGAAAAAAGGGGTAGCCTGAATTATTCGGCTGCCCCTTTTATTACGATTCTCTCTATCCTGCGCGGAACTGAGGTCAAGACTTCATATGGGATGGTGCCAAGTATTCCGGCCAGTTCTCCGACCGTAGGGTCAGAACCGAAAATAGTCACCGTATCACCGACCTCCGCATCCACGCCCGTTATGTCAAGCATGCACATGTCCATGCATATGTTCCCTATAGTCGGAACGCGATGCCCGTTGAGCATGAAAGAAGCATTTCCGCAGCCGAGGTGACGGTCTATCCCGTCCGCATAGCCGACAGGTATTGTGGCAATTACGGTACCTTCCGGCGCGACTTTTCCGCGGCGGCCATACCCTACCGTGCCATCCTCCTGGCTAAGGGTCTTGATTTGCAATATCTTGCATTTGAATGAAGCGACAGCATCAAGTTTCACATCCGGCAGAGCGCTGATTCCGTATATTCCGATTCCCAGGCGCACCATGTCAAACTGGTACTCGGGAAAGCGCTCGATTCCGGCCGAATTGAGGATATGATACATCGGCCTGTACCCGAGGGCTTCTGTCAGCCTGTCTGCATTCTCACTGAACATCCGTATCTGCCCGAGAGTAAATTCGTCACACTCAGGGTCTTCCGAGGCAGCGAGATGAGAATATACCGACTGCACGCGCACCCTGTCGCATGTGCTGAGAAAGCTGGCCAGCTCATCAAGCTCGGCCGTCATGAAACCGAGCCTGTGCATGCCTGTATCAAGTTTGATGTGTATCGGGAAGTCCTTGATTCCCCTCTTTTCAAGCACTTCGCACAAAGCCTTGAGAGTGTACATGTTCGGGATGCCCGGCTCGAGATTTTCGTCAATTATCCCGTCAAAGAAATCCGTTCCGGCAGTGAGTACAATTATCGGGACCTTAATCCCAGCTTGGCGCAGTTCCATGCCTTCAATAGGGTATGCCACCGCAAGATAATCAGCCCCGGCCCCTTCCATAAGCGCGGCGAACTCCACGGCACCATGCCCGTATGCATTTGCCTTTACAAGCACCAGCAGCTTTGTTGAAGGCTTCAGGCCCGCCCTGAAATATCTGTAGTTCCCGAGGCAACCGTCAAGATTGATTTCCAACCTCGAAAAATCATTTTCACTAAACATCTCCAAATTTTTGACAGACTGTCCGGAAAACTGTTCCCGTCAGCCAAAAAACGCCTGCAAATTTACTAAATATTATGACATAAATGCTATTTTTGTAGCAGGCTTGTTTTTTGCACATATCGGCCGCGCCATCTGGCCGGAGGAACTGCTTCCGGGAGATGACATAATGTCATGAATTCAATTTTTAAAAAAACAACAAAATGAACATTTGGATTATAATGCTCATAGTCATGGGACTGAGCCTCATTATTCAGCAGATGCTGCAGAGCCGTTTCAACAAATATTCCAAAGTGCCCCTTTCCAACGGGATGTCCGGCGCAGAAGTCGCCCTCAAGATGCTGCACGACAACGGGATATATGACGTTAAAGTCGTAGCCACACGCGGAATGCTCACAGACAACTATAACCCGCAGACAAAGACTGTCAGTCTCAGCGAAGGAGTATATGCAAGCAGAAGCGTTGCAGCGGCAGCCGTTGCGGCACATGAATGCGGACATGCGGTACAGCATGCGGCAGGCTATGCTCCCCTGAAAATGCGCTCGGCACTGGTTCCAGTCGTGACTTTCTCATCAAGCATCGTACAGTGGGTACTCCTGGCAGGAGTGATTCTGATAAACGTGTTCCCTTCACTGCTGTGGATAGGAATCGGCCTGTTCGCCATGACTACTCTATTCAGCCTCATAACCCTTCCTGTTGAGATAAATGCCAGCACAAGGGCAATTTCATGGCTGTCCGCGGCGGGAGTGACAGACCAGACTACACGTCCAATGGCCATTGATGCGCTCAAATGGGCAGCCTACACGTATGTAATCGCAGCTCTCGGCTCTCTTGCAACCTTGTTCTATTACATAGGCATCGCACGCAGGGACTGACGCCTGGGCCCTATTTGATAATGCAACAACCATTAACCACAACCATATGAAACGGATTTTATTTCCGGCAGTCATTGCCATAATGGCTTTGGCAGCCTCCTGCTCACAGTACAGATACGAGACTGTGGCAAATGATCCCCTAGGCACGAAAATCTATACTTTGGACAACGGTCTGAAAGTGTATATGAGCGTGAACAAGGAAACCCCGCGCATCCAGACCTACATAGCCGTGAAGGTCGGAGGCAAGAATGACCCTTCGGAAACGACCGGGCTTGCGCACTACTTCGAGCACCTTATGTTCAAGGGCACAGAGCAGTTCGGTACATCGGACTATACAGCGGAAAAGCCTATGCTTGATGAAATCGAATCGCTTTTCGAGGTGTATAGGAAAACTTCCGACGAGACGGAAAGGAACAGCATCTACAGCCGCATAGACTCCATAAGCTACGAGGCGTCAAAATTGGCGATACCAAACGAGTACGACAAGCTCATGTCCGTAATCGGGGCTGCTGGCACAAACGCCTTCACCTCACAGGACATGACGGTCTATGTCGAGGACATACCTTCCAACCAGATAGATAATTGGGCGAGGATTGAGGCTGACCGTTTCAAACATCCCGTAATCAGAGGCTTCCACACGGAGCTTGAGACAATCTATGAGGAAAAGAACATGTCCCTCACCCAGGACAGCCGCAAAATCTGGGAAGCCCTTGACGCGGCCCTGTTCCCGAATCATCCTTACGGTACACAGACAGTTCTCGGAACCCAGGAGCACCTGAAGAACCCTTCCATAACAAATGTAAAGAATTATCACCGCACATGGTATGTCCCTAACAATATGGCGATATGCCTTTCCGGAGATTTCGACCCGGACAAGATGGTGGAGGTGATTGAGAAATACTTCGGTGACATGCAGCCGAATCCGGAACTGCCTGTACTTGATTTCAAGCAGGAGGAACCGATAGAAAGTCCTGTCGTGCGCGAAGTGTTCGGCCCTGAGGCTGAGAACATCATGATAGGCTGGAGACTGCCAAAGGCTACTGACAGTTCAAATGACATAGCGCAGATTGCAGGCGAAATACTTTACAACGGCCAGGCAGGCCTGCTTGACCTGGACATTAACCAGCAGCAGAAGGCACTTTCGGCATACGGATACTCTTCGCTCCAGCCGGACTATGGACAGTTCCTTATAGGCGGCATGCCAAAGCAGGGACAGAGTCTTGATGAGCTGAAGGAGCTCCTGCTCAGTGAAATCGCGAAGCTGCGCAGCGGAGACTTTGACGAAAGCCTGATAGAGTCAACGGTGAACAATTTCCGTCTTTCCATCCAGAACCAACTCGAAAGCAATGAGGACAGGGCAATGATGTACGTGGAGTCGTTCATAAACGGCAGCGACTGGGAGGATGATGTGAAAATGCTGGACAGGATTGCCAAGGTTACCAAGGCCGATGTCGTGGCATGGGCAAATGAGTATCTCGGACCTCAAAGCTACGCCGTTGTTTACAAACGTGTCGGCACGGACAAAAACGAGCAGAAGATTGCCGCTCCGGAAATCACTCCGATAGTGACGAACAGGGATATCCAGAGCGATTTCCTCACTGAGATTCAGTCTGTTGAAGTAAAACCTATTGAGCCGGTCTTCGTAAACTGGGAAAAGGACATGTCCCGATTCAAGACGGCGGAAGGCATTGAAGTATTGTACAAGGAGAATGTCACAAACGACATCGCGAGCCTGAGCTATCTTTTCGAGAGCGGAGCAAAAAATGACCCGGCACTCAATCTTGCATTCCAATATGTAAGCTATCTCGGCACTCCGACAATGAGCGCGGAAGAGATTGCGTCCAAAATGTATTCGCTTGCATGCTCTTTCTCAATGCGTTCCGGAACAAACACTTCCCATATCACGATAAACGGCCTGAGCGAGAATATCCCGCAGGCGATGGACATCGTGGAAGATCTGCTGGCAAATGCACAGCCGGATGAGGAAATCCTTGAAAATCTCAAATCCGACATGCTCAAGAGCCGTGCGGATTCAAAGCTGAGACAGCGCAGCTGCTTCAGTGCACTCCAGCGTTATGTGATTTACGGGCCGGAATTCATCAAGAAAACCACACTGGCAAATGACGAATTGTCCCGTATCACTTCAGAAGAGCTGCTTGCAAAGGTACGTTCACTTACGGACAAGCAGCACGAGGTTTTGTACTATGGACCGGAATCTGAATCCGGCCTCAAGAAAGTGCTTGCAGGCCATCATGCGTCCGGCGCCCTTGAGCCTCTTGAGAAATCACGCACAGCGACAGCCCTCACAGACAAGTCGGAGGTCTATATTGCACCTTATGATGCGAAACAGCTTTATTATATCCAGTATTCAAACAGGGGCGATAAATTCGACATCAGCGCTGACCCTGAGATTGAGCTTTACAACGGATATTTCGGAGGAGGCATGAATGCAATCGTGTTCCAGGAGATGCGCGAGGCCCGCGGTCTCGCATATTCCGCATATGCAGAACTCAGCACTCCGGGATTCAAGGATGATACATATTATTATATGGCCTTCATCGCGACCCAGAATGACAAGATGAAGCAGGCTATAGAGGCCTTTGATGACATCATCAACAATATGCCGGAGTCTGAAAAGGCTTTTGAGGTCGCCAAAGAGTCCATCATCTCACGTCTGCGCACATCAAGGACAACGGGATATGACGTTCTCTGGAGCTATTATGACGCCAGGGACCTGGAGCTTGACGAACCTCGTGAGAAACAGATTTTCGACAAGATTCAGGACATGACTCTTGCTGATGTCAAGGCGGCACAGGAGAAATGGGTGAAAGGACGCCATTACATTTACGGAATACTCGGTGACGAGAATGATATAGACATGACGTACCTGAGTTCCCTCGGCCCTGTAAAGAGACTGACTCTTGAGGAGATATTCGGATATTGATGCACATCTGTACCGTTCCGGCATTCCGGACAGCGGTCAAAATAAAAAAGGAGGCTTTTTCTGCCTCCTTTTTTATTTTGCGCCGGTTGCAAAGGTCAATTTTCATTCCTCGTGCGGATATATTTCAGGAGAAGAAGATGGCCAGGCTCGACCATATCCCCATGTCCGAAACCGTCAAGCCTGCGGAATACGATGTCCTTATGTCCGTTCAGCTTCATCATCCTTACGAAATACGCAGTTTCTTCATATCGTCCGTAAAGTTCCATTTCCGGGTCTCCGGAGATTACAAGCAGAGGGGCTGCATCTCCCCTTACATGAAACAGCGGGGCAAGAGAGTCTATGGTCGGAGTCAGCTCCGGAATATTCTGCTTGCGCCTTTGGGCGAAATGGGTGATGACCTGTCCGCTGTAAGGAATTGCAGCCGCTATGTCATGGTCCGGATTTATACCGTACTTCTCAAGGTAATGCCTGTCAAGCGCAAGCATGTTCACGATATAGCCTCCGGCCGAATGACCGGCAAGATAGACCTTCGAAATGTCACCGCCATATCGTGCGGCATTATCCTTCACCCAAGCCACGGCAGCCGCTGCCGCATCAAGTATTTCCGGAAGTTCAACTTCAGTGGCGAAAGGATAGCCTACACCTACGACTACCGCACCATCACGCTGAAGTTTCTTAGGACAGCTCCTATGACCTGAGGTCAGGCCTCCCCCGTGAAACCAGACAATGACAGGACGGTTCTCCCCTCCCTCCTCATATGCCACATCAAGACGGCACATCTTGTCAAGATACCCGTCATATGTGCTTATATACGGGATATCTTTGTCAAATGAATATTCACGCGCGAAGGAATATGCAGATATCAGGACGGCAGCAAGCGCCAATGCTATTCTTTTCATACTGTTGCCTTAATTATTGCCCGAGACAGGCATGCTTATTTTTTCTTCATGTTCATAAGGTATATGTCCGCCAGCGGCACAAGCAGCATGACGTCCATGAAAGCAAGCATAGCCACCGCACCGAGGGCACCTATGGTAAGTGCCATTGCCAAGGCATACAGGAAAGAGAATGCATGGAGCAGCACCAGCCCGATTGCAAGAGGCATCCAAAGCTTAAGTGAAGTAAGGTGATACAGTATCATTGCACCTGATACGCAAAGCAGAGGAATGAAAAACATAAGATTCTCTCCCAAAGTGCCGACAAGGACTGCAGCAAGGACAAACACAAGGACAGCAGTTCCATAGAACACATTGTACGCATGCTGCAATGCCGCATTTGCCGGAGCACTTGTCCTCATGGAGCCGGACACCTTTCTCATGGCTTTCTTTCTTCCCAAGACATAAACCAGTACACATACAACGGCCATAACAGATATGAATGCAATCATGGCTGCATTGTCAAATCCTATTCCAGCCACAACTCCGAATAGCTTGAACTGCGCTCCTGTGCACAGGGCACAAATCCATGCAGTCAGTTCACCCAGGGCAAGCACTCCCACAGCTGCACCAAGCACGGCAACCGATGTGCGGAACACTTTTGCAGCCTTGAGGCGCCCACGTACTCCTTCCAATGCAAAAAGCAGCAAGAAGAGCACAAAGACAGCGACATTGAAAATAAGATAGCCTGTCTTTCTGAAAGTCACCAGTCCAAACAAAGGCACGGTGAAATATGTCAAGTCCTTGTCAGAGGCAAGATATGACTTGTCCGCATATTCCGCTGATGTAAGATATTTCTCCGCTACAGGCAGCACCTGCACGCCATAATGCTGGATGGACCTCTCGCTTATATTTGCAAAATTGTCAAGGTCAGTATGATAATGGTTCACATCGGCTACCGTAGAGAAATTCATTCCAGGAATCTCATCTTTCACGACTGTGAAATCCGTGAAATTGGGCATGAAACTATAAACCACACTTGTAAGGGAATATGTAACGGGATATGATGCAGCGCTCCCGTAAAGCCCGACAAGCTTTGAGTTGCCAGGGCTTGTCTCAAAAAGCAGGGCAGGTCCCCATGGACCGCGGGCCTCAAGATTTATCAGCAGGCCTACATTGCCAAAGACTTCCGGGTCATTTCCGGCAATCGCCTTCATGCCCATCATCCCGGCCTCCTCGGCATCGGTGAAAAGCACTTTCAGTCCCTGGCTCCAGTCATTGCGGCTTTTCAGGACCTGCGAGACAGTCTCAAGAATGACACCAAGGCCGTATCCGTCATCGGCAGCTCCATATGACCACACAGTGTCCTTTGGCATCGGCTGCGAATATCTTGAATCATAGTGCGCAACCAGCATGAGATATGTATCGTCTTCCGAAGATGATGCAGGAGCGAACTGCGCCATGACATTGACTGCATCAAAAACATATTCCACATGCTTGTTCTGCGGCCCTCTCAGAGAATCATACCTGTACAGCATGACCGTATCGGCACCGAGCTGCTCAAGGCGAGAGATAAGATAATCCCTTACAGCAGCCCTCTCATCAGGCTGGGCAACGGAATGGTGCTGCCTTGAAATCACTTTTATGTCATTAGTTACACGAGCGGAAGAGAAGCCCTCCGCATCTGCATTCTGCGGCTTCGGAAGAGTCCAAAGCCCATAGGCAAGGAGACCGGCCAGCACTATGGCGGCCGCAAGAATCAATGGTCTGAATCTTTTCATCAGCTGTCGGTTTTAATACATTTTCATCATCGGTTGCCTTCCGGCTGCGCAAATATAGCAAAAGTTGAGAGCAGAGGGAAAATTTATTTTCACTCTGCCGAGACGCAAGCGTATATATGTCCGTCAGGACAAATATAGCAAAAGTTATTTTCACTATGCCGAGACACAAGCACATAAGTGCAATAAAGGCAAATATTATGTAAAACCACTAAAAAGTGAACAGCAATCCTTTACCTTGCCTGGCAGCTTCCTCATAGAGAGCGCACAGGGCAATCCACATTGATAATATCGACCTTTTTCAGTTTGTCATTGGCTTTTGACGATTTACCCAAATACGAAGAAGTCATGGCTAAGCTGCTGTGATCAGCCTGCTGCTTGACAAATGAGGCAGGAACGCCTTGACCGAGCATATTTGTTATACCCGTATCCTTAAGCAAATCCTTTGAGAAACCGCAGGCCGGACGCACATTTTTAAACCAATAGTCCGAAATCCTCTGGCTCCATATCTTTGCAGAACCTGGTAAAAAGTCATGCTTGCCGGAAAACAGATACCAGTCACTATGGCTCAAATCTATCTCCAGCAAATACTTCATCATTGTATCCGGGATAGTTCTTTGTGAATCATTGTCATTTTTTGCTATAGCGCCTCTCACATTAAGAATTTGTCTCCTGATATCTATATCTCCGCACTTGAGCAACACAATTTCTTTAGGACGCATAAAGCAGCAATAACAGAACAGGCATATCAAAAGATAACCACGGTTTTCTTGTTCAAGAAAATCCCACAGACGCTTCAGTTCGTCATCATTAAACGTTCTTCTCGTTTTATGAGTCAGCTTTTTAGGCTTTCGTTTTAAAGAAGCAAAAGGATTGGAACACATATATCCTTTTTCAACCATCCAATTGCTCATTATGCTACAAAACCGCAAACGATTGTTATAAGTCTGCGCACACAATCTTACGTCCTCATCAACATCATTCATAAAACGGATTGCCACAATCTTTGAAAAGGCACTTGCACAGCCATTCCTGTCAAACCCATTCTTTAACAGCCATTCTTTCAGTATCTTGACTTGAGAGCGATAAGTCCGTATCGTACTGTGCTCGGATTCCTTTTCTTTTACACGCAGAAAAGCATCCATGGCATCGAACATTTTTACAGACATATTATTAGAAGCTGCATCATGCATGGGATTCCACCCCAAAGCCAGTTTCTCATTTAGGCTGGCCATGATTGCTTTGGCTGCCTTTTTTCTTTCTCTGACAGGCTTGATGTGATTGAGCTTTAAGCGCATTCGCTTCAGCTTGCCTGTTGCAGGATTTATGACGTAGTAGGAAATATACCAGACATCCCCGGTATCATGGAGTTTTGCCGGTACGTAATGAATGTAAGCTGTAGGTTTGAAAAAATACATTTTTTTTTCTTTGCACAACACCATACAGGCATCGTACAAGGAAAAATGTTCATATCCCGGATGCATCCCAGCTCCGACGTTATTCCCCCACAAATCATTACCAATCAATTCTTTATGGGAAATTCGTTGAGATACCAGGATTCGAACCTGGACAGACAGAACCAAAATCTGTAGTGCTACCGTTACACCATATCTCAATTCCGGGTGCAAAGATACCATTTATTTTGGTTTTTCAAAAACCGAGGCAATACCTTGTGCTTTTTGCAGGTCACCTCCATTCAGCGCGATGGCCTGACAAAACATCAGAACAGGCCATAGAGCATATTCCAGACAAGAAAACGCGCGAATTTGCCAACAAGCATCAGAATGGCAGTCCCCACAGGCCTGGTCTTATAGAAACCGAGAGCTATGGCTATCACATCACCGACAAAAGGGACCCAGCAAAGCAGGGCCAGCCAGACTCCATAGCGGTTTACTTTTTCCTTCTGCCTGACGAGCGTCTCCGGCTTTACCTTGAACCATTTTTCAATCCACTCCCATTTGCCTATCCACCCTATCCAGAATGTGAACACACTACCGAGCCAGTTTCCGAGCGTACCGACGGCAAGACATCCTACAGGATTGTCAGTAGCGGCAAGGATTGCAAGATAAAGGGCATCCGAACTGAATGGCAGCACCGTCGCAGCCAGAAATGTCCCGATGAAAAGTCCCCAGAGCCCCAGCCCTTCAAGCACTCCCATTACCTGCGTCCCTTGAAAAATTCACTTACAAGCGAAGAACACTCCTCGGCAAGCACACCGCCAACTACTACTGTCTTAGGATGCATAAGCGATGGTGAAAACAATGAAAAGCCCCTTTTCGGGTCGGCTGCCCCATAGACCACCTTGCCGATTTGCGACCATGCCAAAGCACCTGCGCACATGGGACAAGGCTCAACAGTTACATATAATGTGCAATCATTCAGATATTTGCCACCCGTCGCCTCCGTCGCCGCAGTTATGGCAATCATCTCGGCATGGGCAGTCGGATCGCCAAGGCGTTCTGTCATATTATGCCCTTTCCCGATTATCCTTCCGCGGCATACCACCACAGCACCAATCGGAACTTCCTCCTCCTGTGCCGCATATCCTGCCTCACGCAGGGCCTCCCTCATATATTTTACATTCTCATCCATATTCTCAGCACGCCTTAGATTTTCATTACAATTATCCGCCCCAAGGTTTGCAAAGCGAAAGTAGTAAATTTACGGCAATTATGAAAGTTTAACAAGGACTATGGAGGCCGGCAGTTCCATCGTAACACAAGCCTGCCAAAGAACAATTGCCCCTCCCAGAACAGCCTGTCCCAAGCAATTTTCCAACAAACCCTTAAATCAAGGCGACTTTTTGAAAATGCCTCCAGAAACTTTTTGGCACGCGATATGTTTAACGAAGCCGGACTAATTCAGACCGGAAATGAAAAAAATACTTATTCTTTCCTGCAATACAGGAGAAGGCCACAATTCAGCGGCACGAGCCATAAGCGGCTTCCTTAAGGCCAAAGACATTGAATGCGAAGTTCTTGACACCCTGTCACTGGTAGGCGCAGCGGTATCCAAGAGCGTATCCGACCTGTATCTGTACAGCACAAGGACAAACCTTTTCAAATACCTGTACAAGATCGGAGGAGCGGTAAGCGATTCCATAAAGACCAAGTCGATAATATATGCATGGAACTGGATGTACTCGGAAAAACTCCTCAGCTACATCAATTCAGGAGGTTATGATGCCGTAATATGCGTACACCTGTTCCCGGCGGAGGCAATGACCTCCTTGAAGGCATCCGGAAAGACTGACATTCCTGCCATTTTTGTCATGACAGACTACACATGCATCCCTTTCCTCGACGAAACCTCGCTTGACGGATATGTGATTCCGCATGAACATCTCATAGAAGAATTTGCCGGCTGCGGCATCCCGCGCGAAAAACTCCATCCGTTCGGCATCCCCGTTGACAGCAGCTTCCTCACGTCATCCCCGAAATCCGCTGCACGGAAAGAAGTGGCACAAACACTTATACCGGGCATACCGCAAGAACACAACTGGTTCCTTGTGATGACCGGCTCGATGGGATTCGGCAACACGCACGGCCTGATAAACGAGATAACAAGGCAAACGGACGGAAACACAGAAACGATAGTCGTATGCGGCAGAAACGAGGACATGCTTGACAGGATACGTAAGGAAAATGCCGGCAACTCGTCCATACACCCGATAGGATTCACCGACAAGATTCCTCTGCTGATGGACGCATGCGACGTACTCTTCACAAAACCCGGCGGCATATCCAGCACAGAAGCCATGCAGAAGCACATTCCGCTCATCCACACGGCACCGATACCTGGCTGCGAAACGCGCAATGCGGAATTTTTCCATTATCACGGCATGTCATACAGCAGCACAGACATGGCACAGCAGGTCCGAACAGCAGTACGCCTGTGCAAAGACGCTGAATACCGCAATAAAATGACATGTGCCCAGACGGCCAACGCCAATCCGGACACATGCAAAAATATAATCTCATTGCTGGAAGGAGCACCGCTGCAAGTGACATCAGATGCCAAGGCTGCACGGCTCCGCAGCGCAATGCTATAGGCCTATCTGCTTGAAGAAATCGTTGCCCTTGTCGTCAACAAGTATGAAGGCCGGGAAATCCTCAACATGGATTTTCCATATTGCCTCCATGCCAAGCTCAGGGTACTCAACGCACTCGATGGACTTGATGTTATTCTGCGCAAGGATAGCGGCAGGTCCGCCGATTGAGCCGAGATAGAATCCTCCATGCTTGTGACATGCATCAGTGACTGCCTGTGAGCGGTTACCCTTTGCAAGCATAACCATGCTGCCCCCGTGGCTCTGGAACAAGTCCACATATGAGTCCATTCGTCCGGCAGTAGTAGGTCCCATTGAACCACAAGGCATTCCGGCAGGAGTCTTGGCAGGGCCTGCATAGTAAATCGGATGGTCTTTCAAATACTGAGGCATCTCCTCTCCCCTGTCCAGGCGCTCCTTGATTTTCGCATGCGCGATGTCACGTCCAACGATAATGGTTCCGTTCAGGCTCAGACGGGTAGATACCGGATATTTTGAAAGTTCCTTGAGGATATCCGTCATAGGCTGGTCAAGGTTTATCTTCACTGCCTCTCCCTCGCCTGCCTGACGAAGCTCCTCAGGAATCAGGCGGCCAGGATTGTCATCGAGCTTCTCAATCCAGATTCCGTCCTTGTTGATTTTACATTTTATGTTCCTGTCCGCAGAGCAGCTGACACCGAGTCCCACAGGGCAGCTTGCGCCGTGGCGCGGAAGACGGATTATGCGCACGTCATGGGCATAATATTTTCCTCCGAACTGCGCTCCGAGACCGATTTTGTGGGCCTCTTCAAGCACGAGTTTCTCAAGTTCAACATCACGGAAAGCACGTCCTGTCTCATCACCAGTAGTAGGAAGAGCGTCATAATATTTGGTTGACGCGAGCTTCACAGTGAGAAGGTTCTTCTCCGCAGATGTTCCTCCGATGACGAATGCGATATGGTAAGGAGGACATGCGGCTGTTCCGAGAGTCTTCATCTTTGCCACAAGGAACGGCACGAGAGTCTGAGGATTCAGTATGGCCTTGGTCTCCTGATAAAGATATGTCTTGTTTGCGGAGCCGCCGCCCTTTGTCACGCAAAGGAACTTGTACTCCATTCCTTCAGTAGCCTCAATGTCAATCTGAGCAGGAAGGTTGCACTTTGTATTCACCTCGTCATACATGGTCAGAGGGGCATTCTGCGAATAACGGAGATTCTCCTCAGTGTATGTCTTATAGACTCCGAGTGAAAGAGGCTCCTCATCACAATAGCCTGTCCATACCTGCTGGCCTTTCTCTCCATGAATGATGGCAGTTCCGGTATCCTGGCAGAACGGAAGCTTTCCCTTGCAGGCCACCTCGGCGTTGCGGAGGAAAGTCAGTGCGACATACTTGTCATTGTCTGACGCCTCAGGATCGGACAGGATTTTCGCTACCTGCTCATTATGCTCCGGACGAAGCATGAAAGAGACATCCCTGAAAGCGGCATTCGCCATTGCCGTAAGACCTTCCGGAGCAATCTTAAGGATAGGCTTGCCCTCAAATTCCCCTACGCTTACGTGGTCCTTTGTCAGAAGATAATATTCAGTCTTGTCCTCGCCAAGCTGAAACATCGGTGCATATTTGAATTCCATACCAAAATTGATATAATTAGATTTTTAAATTATTGATTTCATTTTGAATTCCATCAAGGAATCTGGCTGCATGGGCTCCATCCATCTGAGTGTGATGAAATTGGAACGACACGGTCAGCGTAGTTTTGAAGAAGTCTTTACGGTACTTGCCCCAGATCATGAATGGGTTGTTGAATATACCTGCATACATACCCACAGCTCCATCAATATCATATTGTGCCATCGCAGAGGTGCCAATCACCATACTTTCCATAAGATCGTGATTCCGGCAGGTTGCAGCAACCTCTTTTGTCAGTCTGAGATAATCCTCATTGAATTTCTTGAGATCGGTAGAGAATGGCACATCACATGAACTCACCTCACCTTGACTATTCGCCACAATAGTGTTTACTGCTATTGAATTATACTGCATCAGCTTATCACCCACCGGAAGCGTATAGAACTCCTTGATTCCGCTCGCTGCCCTACCGATGCAATATCCCATCAACATATTGAATTTAAAACCATTCTTTCGACTCAGTCTGACAAGTCGGGACACATTCAGAGTCTTAAAAAAAGTCACCATCGGCATAGGAGCTTTCATCCACATCTCAAATGCGTATGCTCTCGTCGTTTCCTTTGGATTCACTTCTCTCATGACTATGCCCTATCCGATTATCTTAAACCGCGCAAATATATGAAATATCCTTGAACAATCCCATAACACTACATTCAAATAGGCACAATCCTTTGTAGTTTGCCCACCTGCGTGACAAGAACACTCAACAACAAACCTTGAACCCTTAAGCACGGCAAACACTACTCCAGCTAACACATAACCTTCTTGCGTGCTCAAGGGTATCAATTCATGTGCCCCCAAGCACGCTAATCCTTGGCATATTGTCCAGATGCTCATTGAGCGTACCTACGGGTTTTAAGGGCCATGGACAAAGTCTATGGAAAGACTACGCACATAACAGGTAGGGCGACCTAACGACATGACTGAACGATGTAACTGAACGAGATGACCTAACTAACCGAACAATGTTACCGGACGATGAGACCGGATAATGAGACCTAACGATGAGTCCAAACCCTTAAGCACGGTAAACACTACTCCAGTTGCCACATAACCTTCTTGCGTGCTTAAGGGTATCAATTCATGTGCCCACAAGCACACTAATCATTGACATATTGTCCAGATGCTCATTGAGCGTGCCTACGGGTTTGAAGGGCCAGGAACAAAGTCTATAGAAAGACTGAATACATAACAGGTGGGAGCGACCGAACGATGTAACCGAACGATATGACTGAACGATATGACCAAATAATGTAACAAAACTAACCGAACAATATGGCCGGACGATGTGACCGGACAATGTGATCTAACGATGTGACCAAACCCTTAAGCACGGCAAACACTACTCCAGTTGCCACATAACCTTTTTGCGTGCTTAAGGGTATTAATTCATGCACCACTAAGCACGCTAATCCTTGGCATATTGTCCAGATGCTCATTGAGCGTGCCTACGGGTTTGAAGGACTATAGACAAAGTCTATGGAAAGACTACGCACATAACAGACAGGAGCGCCCTAACGATATGACTGAATGATATGACCCAATGATGTGACTGAAAGGTATTACCAAACTACACGAACAATATGACTGAACGATGTAATAGCACGACGCAACTGAACGATATGAGCAAATGATGTAACCGAAAGGTATTACCAAACTATCCAAACGATATGACCGGACGATGGGACCTAACGATACGATCAACTTAAATAAATCCTGCTAAAGCTGACCTGTCAAGATGCACCATTCTTGCAATCTGCTTTAACGTAGAAGCATAACGATATCTGAGTTTTCTTGCGACAGACAACCTTGCGTGAACATCCAAGTCTGTCACACTATCTTTACCGTAGTCTTGCAAAACCATCTTACGCACTATTTCGCGCAACTCAATGTCCGGCACAAAAGTCTTTTGTGATGATTCAATTTCATGCTCAACGGTACCCTCCAATTTCTTAGCTAAAAAGTAGGAGTATCTGACCGGAGTCTTAAAATAAGATTCTATCACTGATGCATCCAAGAATGCGTCCGGACAAAGCATACCCTTCTTATCTATTTTCCACTCACCAGGAAGCGTAACCCTGGTCCTCAACAACAGCCTTTGAGCCCTACGTGACATCATCGACAAGGGCTTTGTATCATCTTCCTCCCGGGATTCCTTGAAAACATACCGTGCTGATCCCCAAGGATATTCAGTCGGCAAACAACGATAACCGGCGACAATAGGATTCCTGTCTATGTAGGCGATTGTATTCAGAAGTCTCTCTTCGGTATCAAGCAATAATATGTTTGCAGGAAGTTGTCTCAGGTAATCATTCAGCCCATACTTAAAATGAATCCAGGTGCCAGTAAGCTGTTTGTATAGTGTTATAAATGCCTTGCATTCAGGCATTGCCCCATGCAACACAAAATGCACATGATTATCCATAAGCACATATGCAATAACTTTGGCGCCAGTCCTCAGGTTGCATATCCCTATGCGATTGACGCCAGCAATGAAATCACTTTCATCCCGAAAGATCCATGGAAGCGCTCTTCCGTCTGTACATACATGGAAATATCCTTTAGTACTCAATCCCTTCATATCCTCCCCTCATTAAAATCAGACATATTCTGCTTAGTATAAGCCATCCCTAACCATCCTTGATGGTTCGCTCGGTTCTCTTTCCTCATGACGCAAATGCCTATTCTCAATCATATCTGTACCCATCGACAAGTGCGACTGTTAACGGCCTCACAACAAAGATCAAACTTTCAGTCACACAAAGATTGCAAAACAAATCAAAATCGCAAAGTTTATCAGAGAATTTCCAACCCCTAAGCACGGCAACTGATGGCACACATGACAGGACAACGGGAAGCGTGCTCGTGGGTACACTCGCCAATACCCCTAAGCACGAAAAGCAAAAGCACACTCAATCAGTTAACGATGAGTGTGCTTAAGGGTTTAAACACGCTGTGTCAAACTGGCATTCAATCGTTGAGTCCAGCCTCAAGAAGTCCCTCGCCCGTCCGACGGCACTTCCCGAGCATGTCATTTGCTGCCTTCCATCAGGAACACCTTCATGAAATCATTAAGGTCACCGTCAAGCACCCCCTGCGTATCGGAAGTCTCATGTCCGGTACGGAGGTCCTTCACCATCTTGTACGGATGCAGCACATAGCTTCGTATCTGGGAGCCCCACTCAATCTTCTTCTTCTGTCCCTCCAGCTCAGCCTGCTTCTCCTGACGCTTCTTCAGTTCTATGTCATACAGACGTGACTTAAGGATACGCAGCGCATTCTGGCGGTTGTCAAGCTGCGAGCGTGTCTCTGTATTTTCGACAACTATACCGGAAGGAATATGCCTCACGCGCACTCCTGTCTCGACCTTGTTGACATTCTGGCCGCCGGCTCCGCTTGAACGGTAAGTGTCCCACTCCAAATCTCCCGGATTGATTTCTATTTCGATCGAGTCATCAACCAAAGGATATACAAACACGGAAGAGAAGGTCGTCTGACGCTTTCCCTGGGCATTGAAAGGGGATATGCGCACAAGACGGTGCACCCCGCTCTCGGCCTTGAGGTATCCGAAGGCATAGTCACCCTCAACCTGTATAGTGGCGGATTTGATTCCGGCATCCTCACCCTCAAGCTCATCAGTGACAGTCACCTTGTATCCGTTACGTTCAGCCCAGCGCACATACATTCTCATCAGCATCGCAGACCAGTCATTCGCCTCAGTTCCGCCTGCGCCTGAATTGATTGTAAGCACTGCCCCGAGACTGTCGCCCTCCTCACCGAGCATATTCCTCAGTTCCAAATCTCCCACCTGCGCTTCAACAGACTTGTAAGCCTCCTCAAGCTCCTTCTCCTCGTCAGTCTGAACATCTTCCGCAGAATCGGAAACGCTTTCCTTGGCAAAGTCATAAAGCACATCCAAATCGGCAGTTCCAGCAGCGACACTGTCATATCCGTTGACCCAAAATTTCACACCTGCAAGCTCCTTCAGGAACTTCTCAGCCTCCTTAGGGTCATTCCAGAAGTCAGCGGCAAGAGTCTTCTCCTGCTTCTGCTGGACCTCCACGCGTTTTTCCTCAATATTTATGCATCTGCCAAGCGTCTCGACACGCTGCTGCAGAGCCTTTATCTGCTCATTAGTTATCATTTCTCACTATATTGGACGCCGCCCGGACTTGACATGGCGTTAGGGCGGCCGCACACCACATATGCTCCGGTATGTCAAGCGGGAACAAAGATAATACAGATTTTCCGATTTGCCATCAGCGGAAACTGTTTGAATTTGAGTCATGGCAAAAGAAAATCATGGCAACAACAATGCTTTTTTTGTAAATTTGCGCCCGCCGCCGACAAAATGTCCGTATTTTGCCATAATGTTCATGACAAATCCTAAAACGGACTCCAAACACTGCGGAGCATTTCAATTATGACAGGTATTTTCGATTCTGGAGTAGGAGGCCTTTCGGTTTTCAGGGAGATACGCAAAATTCTTCCTCAGGAACGCTATATATATTTCTCAGACAATGCTCATTGCCCATACGGGGAAAAATCAAAGGAGTATGTCATTGACCGGGCAAGGGAAATAACACGGTTCCTTTTGGAAAAGGGCGCGGACATAATCGTGGTGGCATGCAACACGGCGACAGCGGCCGCCATTTCCACACTGAGGGAGGAATTTCCGGTAAAGTTCATCGGAATGGAACCGGCCATAAAACCGGCTGTACAGAACACAAGAACCGGAGTCGTAGGCGTACTTGCCACAGCAGGAACCCTTAGAGCGGACAAATACATACACACACGTGAAAAGTTTGCGGAAGGCATACGTATCGAAGAGCATGTCGGACAGGGATTCGTAGAACTGGTCGAAAGCGGAAACATATCCGGAGAGGAAGCAGAGGCGACGGTACGCAAAAGCCTTGAACCGCTGCTCAGCTGCGGAGCGGACACGATTGTTCTCGGATGCACACACTACCCGTTCCTTGCCGGCACTATCGGAAAAGTCGCGTCCGAACTTGTACCGGACAGGCAGATAACCATAATAGACCCTGCCCCGGCCGTCGCAAGCCATCTGGCAGACGTAATGGAAAAGGAAGGCCTGTCCAAAAGCCATCCGGAAGGCTATGGCATCAGTCTATACTCGTCAGGAGATCCCACAGCCCTCGAAAGGACATTCAGCACTCTTCTCTGACAACGGCAAGACACCAAAACAATAAGAAGGAGGGAGAGAAAGTCAGAATAACTCTCTGAGAATTGAAGTTGAGTTGACCTCACCGGAAAACAAGAAAAAGGGGCTTGAATAATACTTTTTATTCAGCCCCTTACATATGCACTTCTGACGGAAATGTTTTCCGATATACTAATCCTCAAGGCTATGCCCTGATTCGGGAAGCCACTTCAGAATATTGTCAGGCCATCTGGCCTATCACCTCGAAATAAGGTTTGCCGTCATTTATCGTGACGCGGTAAACAGTGTCATCCACCTTATAATATTCCTCCCCTTGCAAAGTCACCATGTCATAATCCTCTGGCAAAGTCTCCACAAGGGCACCTGCAGGCGGCACAATCACCTTATACTCACCTTTCTTGTCCATCACATAGAACACGCCGTCCTGATAATAATAGTCAGTCCCGGCAGCAGCATAGCTCTGCACAAGTCCGAGCCTGTCAGCAAGCCCGTATGAGGCGCTCGCCTGCTTCTGGGCAGACGCAATGTCCTTGTTCTGCGCGGCAATTATGGCATTGTTATCCGCTATAATCTCGTTCTGTTTTGCAATATATTCATTGTTCTCATTTATCTGGCTGTATGTGTGCGCCACAGTGCTGTAATAGGAGAACCTGACGGCAGCCCATGTCATGTCAGTTATGAGATTGGCCGCAAGAACTGTCCCGAAAGGAGGCCTGCACACCACATAATAACCGCCATACGGACGATACCAGATGTCATTGTAGCAATAATATATCACCCCATGATGACGGTATCTGCGCGCATGTGAAGGCAAGACCCTCACCCTATGCCCGTAGAAATGGTCATGTCCTGTCCAATAATATGACGGACGGCTGTAGTGCATGAAATCACGGTCACGAGGATGCACACGCTTCACATCAGGCCTTTGGCCGGGACGCACCTGCACCGGGGCCTGCGGTCTGCCGGACGGTCTGTGCACATTTGAAGACTGTCCGTGGCCATTTCCAGGACGGTTCACATGATTCCCGTTGCCTGGTTTTGTGGCAGGACGCACATCCGGACGGGTTCCTGGACGTGTCTGGCTTCCCGGCTTTGTTGCCGCACCTGGTCTGTCTGTCGTGCCCGGCCTTGTGGAAGTGCCCGGCCTTGACGGTGTTCCCGGTCGGGAAGGTGTCCCAGGCCTTGCAGGAGTACCAGGCTTTGTCTGCGTACCAGGTTTTGTCTGCGTACCGGGCCTTGTCGCAGTTCCAGGTCTTGACGTGGCGGCAGGACGCGTAGCAGGACGCTCCTGATTACCTGGTCTGGCCGCCGGACGGTCCTGGCTGCCCGGTCTTGCGGAAGTGCCCTGCTTGTCCCTGTCGGCAGGCTTTACAGCAGGACGCACTGCAGGCTTGCGATCTTGTGTTGCAGTTCTTGTCGTATTGCCGGACCTCTGTCCCCCTCCGCGTGTCTGGGCAGAAACGTCAGCAGAAAAAGCCGCGAATGCCAAACCTACAAGCATTGCGGCCGCCATTGTTCTGATTGGTGCCATAATCATAAAGATTTCGTGTTAATATATATGGTACTTCTGTGACAATGCACGGAAAGACTCCTCATCTTTCCGCCAATATTCCTTTATGTCATCAAATCTGTACCTTTTGACAAATTCTTTCCTCACATAATCCGTGCCGCAGACTTTGTCGAAGAGTCCGAAGCCGCTTATCACAGAGAATGCCTTTTTATCCGGCCAAAGTTCAGCGACTGCCTGCATCACATGGAACTGCGTCTCCGTGATACGTGCCGCGGCATAGTCAGTAAAGAAGAACTGAAGCCCCTTGACAAGCTCCCCTCTGAGGCTTCCCGAAAACGGCTTATACCAGATTGTTCGGAAAGACACACCCGGAATGCAATAGCTTTCAAGACGCTCCTTCAATTTCTCAGGGTCAAGCCAAACGGCTCCGAACACCTGGAACGGCAAAGTATATCCGATACCGATATTCATGAACCCATAGAGTTCCCCGCATATTCCGGAAGCAGCATAATACATCGGCGTATCCTTGAAAGGGATATTCGGAGACGGAAGTATCCATGGAAGACCTGTGTCCTCATATAGCATATCCCTTTGCCATCCCTCCATAGGAACTACGGAAAGACGGCAGCGGGCAGGCTCCCTGTCACCCTTCTGTCCGCGATTCAGTCCCTCCTCATTTATCAGCACGGCAAGTTCCCCCACCGTAAGGCCATATACATAAGGAATCCTGTATTGGCTCACAAAAGAATTGAAGCAAGGCTCAACATAGCACCCCTCGATTTTCTCACCCCCGAGAGGATTGGGCCTGTCGAGCACCATGACCTCCACACCAGCCTCCGCACATGCCTCCATGACAAGGCCCAGCGTACTGATGAAAGTATATGAGCGCACCCCCACGTCCTGTATGTCATAAACCATGACATCAATTCCGCAAAGCATCTCCTCCGTAGGCTTCCGTGTAGCGCCATAAAGAGAATATACAGGAAGACCGGTGACCTGGTCCACGGCATCAGGTACCTTACCTCCGGCATGCACATTGCCGCGCACCCCGTGCTCCGGGCCGAAAAGGGCCACAAGCTCCACCTCAGGGGCCTCAAAAAGGATGTCAACAGTGGAACGGAGACGGCTGTCAGTCCCGCTCGGGTTAGTCACCAGTCCGACACGTTTGCCGGAAAGCTGCACAAATCCCCTGTCACGCAGCACCTCAATGCCCGGCTTCACGACAGGTTCAGCCCCATATGACACCGCCTGGCACAGCAGGGCTGCCAACGAACAAATAAGACAAAGGACAGTACGCATCATGAAGCACTAAAGATTAACCACCTTGCCGGCAAAGAGGATACCGGCACCGTCATTGTCAGCTATGAAAAACAGGAAAGGCCTGTCCACAGTCATTACAGCCACCGGCTTCTTGTGAGGATTGAAGGCAGTGGTGCGTATCTGAATACTTGTCACGGCAGCAGCCTCTGTACCTTTCTCTGAAACCTCGATATAGCATTTCTGCTTCACCATGTCAAGAGCAAGTGACCTGTCGGCAGATATGCCGCCGAAATCAGCCCTTGATGAGAAAGCCCTGCTCACGCCCATTTCCATAAGGGCATCATTAAGCACCATGGAAGTCTCCAATTTGAATTTCGGCAATGAAAGAACCACCTCCGTTCTGGCGAGTTTTCCCATTGCGGCATCATAAAGCGACTCGCCGAGATAAGGAATCACGCTTTCCATGTCCATACCGGCAGGAGGAAGGGCCACATACATCGAATAGCGTCCTGATGAATAAGGTATCTTTATAAGCTGGCAGCCTTCATATTCGGCATACGAGTAATAAGCTTTCCTTGTCATCATACGAACCGGCACATTTCCGGAAACACCCTGAAAAATCCTGTCAGCAGTCAGTTCCTCATTGAACGCATCCTGCCATGGAGCATTGAAATAAAGGGCATTGACCAGCAGCATTGCGATATCAGGCCTGAGCTTGTCAACTATCTGCTCAATCTTTCCCTCTGTATTTTCTGAACACCATGCGTTTATGTCATCCGCGGCAGATGGTGAAGAGAAGTCGCGCGAGAAAACAGACGCGCCATAGTCTTTCCTCAAAGTACCGGAATAACTGTCCTTGAGCGAGAATCCGTCATCCAGCCATACAGAATTGGCTGACCTGACCACTACAGTGTCATTACCTCCAAGGTCAACGTCCTTGAACAGACAGCCGTTGAGAGCCTTGTCAAGCTCCATGCGTGTCTCACCGGCTGCACCCTCTGCAAGCATAGAAAGGGCTGCGCCTGCGCTGTATGGGGAAACCACTACATTCTCGGCCTTGCCGGCCTGCTCATTCACACTGCGGAAAAAAGACAGCGCAAAGCCTGTCGCGGAACCTTCAGACGGCTTCTCATATTTCTGACCGCAGGCGGTCATGCAGCACAATGCGGACATTGCGGCTATTTTCATGTTCAATTTCATTCTGTCAAAATATTTAATGTTCATATAATCATTTCTTTCCGTACTCCGGCTCGACTTTCAGCAGCAGAGTAACCAAAACTGTCACAAAGCAGCACATCATGACCATGACGAAAAATCCGGAATAGCCGAGCCATTCCTGCATATATCCTGCCACCATGCCCGGAATCATCATGCTCAAAGCCATAAAAGCTGTACACAATGAATAATGCGCTGTCTTGAACTCTCCGTCAGAAAAATAAATAAGATATAGCATATAAGCCGTGAATCCGAATCCGTATCCGAACTGGTCAAGAACCACGCATGCTCCTGTAACCCAAAGGCTCTCAGGCTGGAATGCCGCAAGAAAGACAAAAGACAGGCAAGGCAGAGCAAGGCTCATGGCCATAGGCCACAATGACTTCTTGAGCCCCCATTTCGCAGCAGCGATACCTCCGAGTATGCCTCCTACTGTCAATGCAGCCACTCCCACAGTCCCGTATATGAAGCCGACGGCCTCAGTCGAAAGCCCGAGTCCGCCTTTCTCAACAGGATCCAGCAGAAACGGATTCATCATCTTCACAAGGAAAGCCTCAGGAAGCCTGTAGAGCAGCATGAACGAAAGCGCGGCAACCACATGCCTTTTACGGAAAAATGTCACGAAGGTCCGGCCGAAGTCCTCCACAATCTTGCCTGCCGTCTTGCCTGAATTCATGACATCAGAGACCGGACGGGGAAGTTTCCATGTATGGTACAGAGTAACGCCGGAAAAAATGGCAGCAGAAACCAGCAGAGTCACTTTCCACGCCAGGTGCACATCAGCCGTGCGAGTCTCAAGCACTCCTGCAGCAGACACAAGGGCACCCTGCACAAACACGGAAGACAGACGGTAGAAAGTGCTCCTTATACCGATGAATCCGGCCTGCTCTGACGGGGCAAGCGCAAGCATATAGAATCCGTCCGCTGCGATATCATGCGTGGCGGAAGCGAAGGCAGTCACCCAGAAAAGCCCGAGCGTCACATAAAAAAGCGGAGCGCCTGCAAAAGAAGCACCGTCCCCGCAAGGCAGCATAAAAGGAAGAAGCAGCATCGCCGCAGACATAAGAATCTGCATGGACAATATCCACCAGCGCTTGCTCCTCATTATATCGACAAAGGGGCTCCACAAAGGTTTGACCACCCATGGGAGATATAGCAGGCTTGTGTAAAGGGCGAGCATACCGTTCGGCATGCCCATATTCTTGAACATCACGACAGATATGCTGTTCACGATAAAATATGGCAGACCTTCCGCAAAGTACAGGGTCGGCACCCATAGCCATGGGCTTATACGGTCCGACGCTCTCATGAGATTCCCTCCCCCGACAATTCCGCTCCTGGATAATAATGCCCCAATATCTCACGATAGCCATATCCGCGCGAAGCCATGACTGCGGCTCCAATCTGGCACAAGCCTACGCCATGTCCCCATCCGCGTCCGTCTATAATCACCTTGTCACCTTCGAAAGTGACGTCAAAAGCAGAGCTCTTGAGATGGCTGCGCGAAAGCAGTCTCCTTATTTCAAGTTCCTTTCCCACAGTCAAGGTACATTCAGTACCCGTAATCTTCAATTTCTTTATCCTGCCTGACTCACCGCGCACAATCGCCTCCATAGACACCAGTTCACCAATACTGACACCACTGCGCTCACTGACAAGAGACGCAAGCTCATCACGGCCATACTCTTCACGCCAACGGAAGAAATCGGCAGTTTCCCTGTCGTATCCGTTCAAGACCTGGGACAGCACAGCTTCATCGTCGGTGTCACAAAAACATCTCTCCCCGTCCACGTGGCCCGGCGAATCGCAAAGCGGCTGCAGATAAGGATAGTCAACGTCATCCCAGCATGTGCTGAAACGCTCCATGCGGCCTCCGCAACATTTGGAGAAGCGCGCGTCACACAACTCCCCGCCATAGACCAGTACCTGCCCCCATGTTGAATCTATAGCCTTGCGAACAGTATCTCCCGTCGCCCTCGCAAGGCCCTGATATCTCTGGCAATGGTCATCCGCACATACATCAAACGAATCATGTTCCTCATGATCATACCACTTGACATATTCCCTCTCTCCGGAACAGCCCTCAGATACCTCCGCATTGATGACGCTGTAGGCATGAGATATTACGGAAGGCATGTCCACAATCCCCTCAGGCATTGCAGGAAGTGATTTTCCCCGTGCCGCAGATATGCGCGCCATGACCCATGAACGGGAAATCACCGCATGGGCCTTGAGGAACTCTCCCGAAGCGGAAGAACTCATTTCAGAAGATATGACACTCAGCAGATAGTCCTCGGCTCCTATTACATTCACAGCAGTAAGGCGTCCCTTCCCTACCGTTATCTTCAAGGCTCCGGCAAAAGTCTGGCGCTCCTGCCGCTCCCAATGGAAATTGCGGCCGATAGTGACATCGTGCAGGACAAAAGACGCACCGGCAAACATGGTAGAAAGAGTCGGAGCGCCGAAATAAAGCTCATCATAAAGCGCGCCGTCATATTCAATCTTGCCTTCACGAAAAACAGCTTTCCTCGGACCGGCACCATCAGAGAGTATCTCAAACTCAATCTCTGGAGCTGACATGATGCCCACCTCAAGCAAGGGCTGCACACGCGTAAGACGGCGTATCATACGTTCCTGCTCATCTTCCGGGACAGATACTTCAGCAAGCATCTCACCCAGCAACCCTGGGGTCAGTTTCTCAAACTCCTCCTCAACAGGAACGATGAAGACTCCTGCCATGTCCGCACATCCTGGACTCATGGTAAGGTGGTCCGGCCCGTCACTGAAATAATGATGCGAGCGATGCGAACGGCGGAAAACCACAATAGAGCGGAACTCCCCTCCGCGCCAATATGTGAACAGATTTATAAGCGGTTCATTCTCACCTTCCGGAATCTCCGCGCAGTCAAGAAGACGGTAGAAAAGTTTGGCTGCAGATTTCGCAGTATCGGCCCTCAACACGAATATGCCTGACGTGAATTTAGGATAATGGTACAGGTGCGCGTCCTGGACAGAGGTAAGATATCTGAGCCCCGTTCCGTCCCCATTTCCCTGAGACGCTTCTCCAGAAACACCTTCAGATCCTACGAGCCTGCCAATAAGATCGTCAACATCATTCTCGAGCGGCATAAGGCCGGCCGGAGCACCCTGGAAATGATGATGGTCAGGAGCCGAAGCCCCGCTTTTCGGGCCGTTGTAGAAAAACGTGAAGTCACCGTATTTCCGCGCAAGGTCCAGCATGTCAACATAACGCTGCCATATGGACTGCCCCACATGCCTGTCCATGGCTATGACAAGATGGTCCGGGAAAATCGGGTAAGGATTGATGAGGATGTCATATTTCTTACCTTTCCGGCCTTCAAACTTCATCATTATCTGCTCATTTGAGCGGTTCTCACGGCAAAGGAAGCATTTTCTGGCCGCGATGTCAGCCTTGTCCAGCTTTGCGGCGGACGATATCATTCTCGCAGGGTTGAACTGAAGTTTTACCTTCAGCCCGCCTGTGACAATTTCCCTGACCTTCACATTTTTCAGCGCACGGAAATTGTCACATGCCAGAGGCCAGCGCGAAAGCTGGTCACCGACAAATTTCTGAATCCTTCCGGTTTTCATCGGTTCATCCTTATTCTGGCCTCAAGCTCCCAGGTACGGATGCGGTCCTTGTAGAGATTATTGGCATTAACCTTTTCCATATCGAGTGCGGCATCGGAATTGCCCTTCCAGCGGCGGCAGAAATATACCACATCCCAAATGCGTCCGATCCGGTATTCACGGCTTATTCTCAGGCCGAGCGCATAGTCCTCGCCATAGCTCACGTCCGGCAGATTCAGAGTCCTCAGGAGCGGAGTCCAGAAAGCGCGAGGTGCGCCAAGACCATTGATTCTCAATGCATTATTACGTCCATTCTCTTCCGTCCACTCCCTGTGGTCTATTATTCCAGGTGGTATCGGCTCAAGATTGAAGTCAGTCATCTGATATGTCCCTATTACCATTGCACATTTCTGAAGACGGAATGCCTCCACAATCTTGGCCAAAGAATCCGGACCGCTGTACATGTCATCGCTGTCAAGCTGCACGGCATACTCTCCGCAGGCGGGATGATGCACCGCCACATTCCAGCACCCTCCGATACCCAGATCGTTCCTAACAGGGATCACGTGCACAAGCCTCGGATCTGTCTCCGCCATTTCCCCAAGCAAGCGCGAAGTGCCGTCAGACGAATGATTGTCCACGACTATTACGTTGAAAGGGAAATCGCATTCCTGTTCCAAGGCACTCGTCACAGCATCGCAGATAGTGCTTTCACGGTTATAGACCGGTATTATGACCGAAGCCACCACAGGGAATACGGCATCACTGAGTTCAGACACGTCCGGCTCACGGAACACCGGTTCCAGATAAGCCCCTATACGCTTCAGATGCTCAGTACACACTTTTTCCATCTCGACCTGCACTTCCCTGTTCTTCGGGTCCACATAGTCAAACTGCTTCTGCCCGGACTTTCTCGAATCAGTTTCGACTTCAGTATAAAGGAACTCGTTGATATGCACGATATTCTTCATCCTCAGACGCAGGTCATACAAGGCGGCCCAGCTGTAATCTTCCTTCATTGCATTTACGGCGCGGCGCAGCGAAGATGTCCTGAAGACAAGCACACTTCCAAAATCAAAATCATCCCTGAGAGCGCCTTTCTGGCAATCTATCAGCGGATGCCTTTTGCGGACCTTTGCCCCTTGGTCATCAGTGCAGACACTGTAATGGTCGGCATAGAGCATATCCGCCCCCGTATCATCGGCGACAGCAAGAATCCTGTCCAGGGCGAACAGGCCCATCTCAAGAGCATGGTCCTTTGTATATAAAAGCACAAATTCCGCAGCCGCGGCACAAGCTATGCTGCGCAGTACGGAAGTGGCCCGCAGGGAATCTCCAGGCAGCACAGTCATTCCGGCAAAGGCACCGCTCCTGGCGAACGACTCCATCGTAGCCGACATGTCCTCACTTGACATGGGCGGCACAAAGCATTCAATATTCGGCATATCTGTCAATTAGTCTTAGAAGCTATATTTTTTCGGCAAATCCCGTCCTATAATGGAACATCACATGCTGACATGCTACAGCAGTGCCAGCAGCTGATTCCGCATCATGGCGAACTCACTTTCGAAATTAGGCGTGAAAACTCCCTGCCCCATCGCAGCGTCAATCTCAGCAAGTTCCCACCATTTCCCCTCATCCACTTCATCACGGTCGGGCCGGAGTTCATAAGAGCCTACCGCTGCAAAGATGTTCACAAGCTCATGCTCAACTCCGGAGGTGAACTCATAGGTCTCAAGGTATATCGGATTGAACTCTATGAAGCCGAGCTCTTCTGCAGCCTCACGATATACAGCCTCGATTATGCTTTCCCCGTAGGAGACATGCCCGCCTACCGCAGTGTCCCATTTTCCGGGCTGGATATCCTTCGACATGGAGCGTTTCTGCAGATAAACGCGGCTGAACCGGTCTATTATGTGCAGATGCACGACAGGATGCAGAGGCATGGCCCCGCTATGGCAATATTCACGTGTTGACCTCCCGACTACAAGACCGCTCGGAAGCACTATCGGGAACCATTCACTGTCAGGTCTCAACGGCTCCGCCCCTGCTGAGGGCGCAGGCACCTCAGGCGCAGTGCCATAAGGATATATAAGCTCAACCATATCCCCGAAATCAAAATACAAGTTCTACACAGAAAGCGGAGATATCCCCCACCTTGCCTTCAACAAATACGCGGATACAATCCACGTCTTCGGCAACGGCACGGTAAATCGAGACATTCTCCCCCGCCCTTGTCTCATGATTGAAATTTATCGTAGCCTCCTTCACAGGCATGGAAGAGGCCATGGCATAGTCAACCGCATCCATAGCCCAATGCATATACATAGCATTGTTGGTATGGCCGTTCAGGTCCACATCGGAATATGCCACCTTATGCTGCATGACAAGTTCAGGAGCCACGCCCTTAGGCATCTGCACCTTTGCCGCAGGGGCATCAGTCGCATTCTCGGAACACATGGTGCTCTCATCCATTATATTGGGGTCACGCACAAGCTTGCGCGTATCAAGGTCTATGACAAGCCATGAGGAAGTCGCAAGCACAAGCGGATTGCCATCGGCATCGGAAATGACAAAATCCCTGAGGTAAAACAGGCGCTCAAGCCCCTTGTGCCATGTGGCAAGGGATATCGCCTCGCGCCATTTCGGAGCGCGGACAAACTTCATGTTCATACGTGAAAGCACCCACGCGGTACGGGATGTTATGAGGTCATCATATCCGAATCCGAGTTCGGAAGCATGCAGATTGGCTATTTCCTGCGCCATATTCATGAATGAAGCCGGCTTCATGCGCCAGGCCAGATCCGTGTCATAGCAAGGGACTATGGATTTCTGTATATATTTGTTCATAATGAATCACTATTTCAAAATTACTGCAATCAAGGCATAATGGCCGGCCTTTCCTGCATCAGGGTTCACGAGTACGTCCACAAAGAAGTTCCTGCCAAAGTGCCGTTCACCGCAAGCGCGCAGTGCGCAAAATTAGTGTTTATAATTCAAGATGTCAAGTTCCTCAGGCGTATATAGAAGAGCGTCAAGCCATTCGGGCGCGTATATGGCGACAGCCATATATGCCGACATCAGCACGGCAGCCGTCACGGCAAGTATAAGGAGAATCAATAGAATTTTCTTCCACAGGGGCTTTCCTGCAGCCGCTTCCAGACTCTGCTCGGTCTCTTGCGCTTTTTCCCGGGCTTGGGCTGGCTCAGGAATCGGCTCGAGGGACGGTTCGACGGACGGCTCGACGGCTGATTCGACGGCTTGTCCGACAGACGGTGCAACGGACGGTGCAACGGACGGTGCGATGGACGATGCGATGGACGATGCGATGGACAGTGCGGCATCTGATTCGATGGAGGACTCTGATTCAGATGCAGATTCAGACTCAGATGTTGGGCACGGTTCCGCTACAGGTCCCGTTGGAAGTTCATCCTGCTCAGACTCCGTTGAAAATGCAGGCTCCTGTTTTGACAACAGCTCCTGCCCTGATGACAATTCAAGTTCCGGTTCAGATGGCTGCTGATGCCCTGACTCCGTTGGCTGTTCCGATTCCTGCTGCGTCTGTGGCTGCGCCGTCATTGCCGGCGGATTGTCAATCTGCTCCGAAACCGGAACAATATCCTCCGCAAGTGCCTCTTCCGCATGTTCAGAAGCAGAAACCACGTGCGAAGCAATGTCATCCGAAGCAATGTCATCAAGCAGCGAACGCAGCCCGACGACAGCAGCGCTCACCTCCTCTTTCGTTTCCTGATGCGTCTTTAGAGAGACAGGCTCCAGGCCGAACCCGGCCGGATATATATCCAGGTTCTCATCCGCGACAAAAAACACCGTATTCTCCTTAGTCGCCCTCAAGCGTCCAAGGTTTGGAAACACGACATTCTTCTTCTGATGCAGCACAGACTTAAGCTCCGCCACAAAATCCGTAATTATCCGCTCCGCAATCTCACGGCTCACCTCATTCTGTGAGGCATAGAACCCCACCAGTTCATCACCGCGGTCCGGCTTTGCCCTGAAGGACAGTTTACGGTAAGGAGGATTAATGGTATATCCCTTATCTGAAAATGTCGAAGGCACTATCTCCGCTACAAAACATCCAAGCCCCGGCAGAACCACCTTATCATTATCAAGAATCAGTTCTTTGACCATTTTCGAGAGAAGATCTATATCCATAGGAAAGTAATTTTATGCTATCAGAACAGCTATTTTTCATTAAACCGACACAAAGATAGAAAAAATATTAAAATTTTTTGCGAAAAAATTTGGAGGTAAAGAAAAAATGCCTACCTTTGCAATCCCAAACGAAACGAAAACGTTTGAAAACAAAATTCCTGAATAGCTCAGTTGGTTAGAGCATCTGACTGTTAATCAGAGGGTCCCAGGTTCAAGTCCTGGTTCAGGAGCTTCAAAATCAAGAGGTTACAACATCAGTTGCAACCTCTTTTTCTTTTATTTGCCGACCGCCTATATCGGCCGGGAGCTTTTTGGGGGATAAATTTGCTTTTTATGGTAAATTGGGGCTCACCGGGCAAACCCTGTATTTGCGATTGGCTAATCTTGTGTCACATCCATCCCAAATGGCATTTCGGTGGATGGAACATTGTTTTCAGATCTCCTGTCCACCCCAAGTTTGAATTTCATGGATACCGCCCGCGTTTTTTATTTTCCGCATCACCGGTACATAGCGTGCGGTCAATGGAAAAACTGCAAAACGGTAAAAATATCGTGCGATTTTTTCACCGAATTTCTTTTTGGGAGCATTCGGTAAAAATCCGGCCCATTTTTTAAACCGTTTTCCAGGCAAAGGTATCGGTCCGGTGCAAAATGGACCTGCCGACCAACTTGTGCCATGACTTGGGAGAGAATAGAATAGAAAGAAGACCTGAGGGAGAGCCGCGAGACTGCACTTTAATCCCCGCCTACCTCAAAATCCAGGTTAATCTCAAAATCACCAACCGCCATCAGTCATTAGCCCACCATGTAGCATAATTATTTATCACTCACAACTTTACACAAAAAAAACGGCACCCCTAAAATGGGGATCGTCATAGTGAAAATAAATTTTTCATCTGCACTCAACTTTGCTATATTTGTATCCGCTACGACAGCCCCTATGGTACATCAGGCGTCCATTGCCCGGGACACACATAGTACCAGGATAGGAAGACCGGCACGTGCGCTTGCATCGAAATGCGAAGTCCGGGAGATGAAGGTATCCGTACCATATCCCAAGCACACCAGGTTTCTTGACATGAAGAAGACAAGGACAGGGAAGAAAAAGCGCAGATATGAGCCTATTTACAACAATTATGTGTATGGATACATCAATCTTACATATACAGGATGATGATGGCAGCTATTCCAAAGCAAATGATAAAGATTATTGAAATGGACATTAAAACTTTTCGGTACAAATGAACAACGAATATAGTACAGCGATAAAAATGGCTCTCATTATTGAAGCCGCCATAATCTTCACAGTATTTGTCATATCGTCGATAATCAATGAGATGCGACTCACCGTATGGGTGCTTCTCATTTTTCTCATTGCAGATATCCTTGCATTGCTATTTGTTCTTTTCCTTGAGTTTATATCACACCGGTTGTGATGCTTAATATTTTAAATTTTATGAGTACATTCAGTAAAAAATTATTGTTTCTTCTCGGAGTAATCGGAGTAATAGCATGGCTCATCTCCTTCATGATATTTCAGGACTTTGGAGTCGCGCTTGTATTTCTGCTTGTAGAAATACTTCTCTGGCTCTTTATAGCCGGTGCCCTAAGGATAATGGAATGGCTTCTGGATGACAGCCAATAAGCAGTGCAGGCGGTATAAGCCCTATATCATGTAGTATCCCGAAAACACATATAAGCACCACTACCAGTGCAATACAGATGCTTCCAAACACAACTACAGGCAAGATAAGCATAGAGTACAAAACCCAAAAGCACAAACCAAAAACAAAAGGAACGGAAGAAAATGACATGAATTAATCATAATTTGCATAATTGAAGAAAAGTTTTCTAAATTTGTTTGTATTCGGGTCTGTGCTGACAGACAAGTTCAACAGCTGGAGCGATGTTGATATGATTATTGACTTCAAAAAGGATGAGGCCAACGACTATTTTGACAATTATTTTGATTTCAATATTCATTGCAGGATTTGCTTGGCCATGATGTTGACCTCATAGAAGAGCAGACAATCAGAAATCCTTATTTCAAGAACAATGTTGAATCCACAAGAAAGCTTATTTATGGATAACCTAACCAAGAAACATCTGCAAGACATAATGACTGCCATTGATGAGATTGAGTATTTCTTCAACGACACAGGAAAATTTTCCCCCACATTCCGCGATAACCTTTGCCTGTGCATGGCAGTTGAAAGGGAAATTGAAGCCATTGGCAAAGCCATAAAACAGGATTTTGAAATCCGACGAGACAATAGCCATCACAAATTCAAGCAAAGACAGTTGATGCAAGGAACTATATCATACATGGCCATGACAGCCTTTCTGCGACATTCTGTGGAGCATCATAATTAATCACCTTCCTAAACTCAAGGAAGAAGTCATTGAACTTTTGAGAATGTAGCAATAATTATAGGCAACCAACATTCTCCCGATTTGATTATCATATCATTTCGGTGGATTCTTTTTATCCCTGGCCCAACATATGAAGCGACCGATCAACCCCAAAGGCAAGCAACATGCATCGCCATAATGTTGTCCACGAAAGCGTAAACCCGTATCATTCAGCAATATGCAGAATTACGGGTATGCAGATTCGCACACCCGTAAAAAACACAATCAACTATTTGCCATCCGCTGGCGTTTCAAAAAACTTTACAAGCAAGCTTGATGTTTTCCTCTCAGTTTCCATATTTGAGCCACATAACTTTGGGGGCTATGCAGACAACACAGGAATACAGGAACAGTTGATGGGGTACAAGGCAGATGTCTATGGAAATTCATCATATGAGAACATATCGCCTTCTTTAAAATTTTCTCTATAGAGCATATATATCGGCTGAAGATGGATTTCAACATCATAGTTATCATATGCAGATACCCAAAAGATAATCTGCTCCTCATCTCCACGAGGCTTCATCCGCTCCAACAGCTCATATAATTCATCATTTGCACAGAGAATAAAAATCATCCATGAATAAGTATCAGGCTGAGGCAGCTCTGTCCAATGGCATATATGACTATCATTGACAACAATTTTCCTTGGAAGTCTAAAATCAACTGTATCGTGCGTGTATATGGTATAAGAAATTTTCAATGGTAAATCCGTTTCATGCACAAGCGACGGACATCCTGTTTTCGGTTCATAAGCATAAATTTCACCGGCCTTATTGACAACAAAACATTTCGGCGATATACGATACCCCAAGCCCATAAAATCAATAACCTTACTATAAGTCTTACCCTTGGCTCCGTTTTTAGACTTCAGGCGTACATATACAGTTGTGGTCACTTTTCTTTTTGTCAGGCCGGTGACATACGCAGGAGATGACGAAGTATGCCATTGTATCGGATTATCACCCTCCTTGAGCCCCCATTCATATACAATGTCGCCACTTGCAAGAAAGGCATCAAGAACATCTTGTCCGGACCGGCATTTCGCTTCAGTCGTATAGCCGGCCATCTTGTCAAAATATGACTCAAGATAAAGTTCCGGAAAACCGGCCATTACGGACTTGCTTTTTGAGTATTCCTGACCTCCTGAAACATATTTGGCAGTAATCGTCACACAACCGGCCCCCTTGACCGTTACAACTCCTGTTGAACTGTTTATGGATACTACAGATGGCGCAGATGAAGACCAAGTGACCGGATAAGGACAATCTGTCAATTTATATACGTCACCTGTAACAGGAGTTGAAGGACCATCTATTTTTATTGAAACCTGCTGGAGAATCCAATCATACATACCGGACAGTCTCTGTATGTGCTCGCTGGCGTTCTGTTTCATCAATGCCCCATGAAACGGCATTTCCACAAGCGGTTTGGGAGGATAAGCATAGAACGATTGATTATAGTCACCATCAGAAAGCACAGACTGCCCTTTACCGAAACAGAGAGCACTGGCGGTGGGAATGAACATGAACTGACCGTCATACATATCGACACTATAGCCATATCCACCGAGAAGCCAGTGACCGTTGCCGCCCCCTAAAGCATCCTCATCCGGATAATACACATATGTTGATCCCGGAAAGCCGTCATACATCAAGCCCGACTGCGGAGCATAGCGCGTCATCGAAAACATGTTTATATGCTTTTTGAACAGCCACAGGATTTTTTTGTCATATCCTATGTTCATATCAAATATTTTTGTGCCGGAAGTAAAGTAAGGATTTATCTCAGCATGACATGAAAGAGTCGTTTTGCCCGGAAACTTGTCCCACAAGTTGGTCTTCACTCCAAGAAAGATTGCGCAAAAGTCTGAAACCAGACCGCTCACAAGATCAGTGACGCCACTTGTATATACTTTGCCGTCCGCCGTAAGGTAAGGCTTACGGACAGGTGGGTCTATCACTCCACCGTTGACTACAGCAAGATTCATTATGCTGTTTCCGGGATCTCCGGCTGGAAAACCGAGCCGGTTCAGTTCATTCTGCCAATCTTCATGCACACGGTTATCGAGAACTCCCGATGAATTGACATAGTTGACAAGCATCTGCCCTGCTGAAACAGAATACAGGTATTTCCTCAAGGCATAAGCGGCGGAATCGGTCTTAAGAACCATTTTCATTATATCAAATCCAAGCCCTCCGTTATAATAATACTGCATAAGACCATAAATGCCATATAACGCACCCAAGGGAACGTGTGCACCCAAGTGAGGAGAATCATGACTTATATACGCTGCCGTCTCATGAGGCCGGCCTTCAAGTTCCATTGTTCTGAGAGCATATCTTGCCACAAGGCCACCCATGCTCTCTCCCAAGACGATATTAGGTTCTTCACTTCCGGCTGTGATTTTTTCCGCATTCACCCAGTCAATGATTTTAATAAGCAAACGGGCATTGTCACGGATATCGGCTTCGCTGTTCATCCAATCGACATAGATGATATCGTAAGTATCGGCAATACCGGAACCGGAATATAAAACTCCGGAATAATAAGACCGCGCGGTCGTAAAGCCGGAATCATAATAGCCCGAGACGGAAGTTCTGGACAAAGAGATACCAAGCCACTCCTTGACGGCAACCAAATCAACCGGATCAAATCCTTCAACCACGACAAAAGGCTTTTTAATTGATTGCGAAGGGTTTGACTTGGCATAAAAGACCGAAGCCCGGGCACTTATCAAAGCATTTCCGGAAATATGGCTAAAATTCTCCACCTTCCCTGGGAGACAAGAATCATCACCCATTGGAGGCAAGCCCTCCAACTTTATGCCCTCAGGAGCACACACCAACCGGCTATGGCAGACCAGGACGTTCCCATCCTCCAGCGTGACTCTCATTTTCAATTCCACGTCCCCTTCCTGATATGAGACTGAAACAATGCTCCCGGCTGAGATTGTCCGATAACCGCTGCCGTCACCCGGATCAAATTCCATCTTGACGATCCCAGTATTTGAAAAGATGAAGTCTGAAGGAAATGAAAATGACGTAACTGAAGAAAAACTGGCCAGATTATAAGAAGAAAAGCCTATGACGTGCTTTTCTGCATACGGATTCTTCCAGTTCCCGCCAGAGTCATAACTGTCATAAACCTTGTCATTTTCATATTTAATCAGATTATTGTCAAGGGCATCCTCCCTTATGTAGTTGTATTTGAACAGCAAAAGTCCGATATTGACAGTATTGCCATTACCACGTGACATGTCATCCAGAATCGCATTGACATCACCAAAAGGCTTTGTCCCTACGGCAGATGACCTGATGCTCCGCAAAAGGCACTCGAACGTAGCCCTCTGCACATAATTGCTGTCCGTGAGGGCAGAACCGTCATACCTGTCGAAATCAACAAGATCAAAAGCATAGTCAAGGAGCAGACCGGTCGGGACCTTCGTCTTGTCCAGGTGCTCCAGCATCTTGTCAAGAACTTCCCTCACTGCAGCATTTTCTTCTATATTCTGAGCCGAAATAACAGCTGTTCCGGAGAAACACAGAACGAAAAATAATATAAGTCTTTTCATTGCATCAACAGTTTTAAGTTCAACAAAAAAGCAAGCCTACCTGCTGTCCTGGCCCTGGCGTTTCTCATTCGGGGAAGCATTAGCCCTCTTGATTTCACGGTCATATTTGTCATACAAATGCTCCGCAATTCCGAGCTCCAACGCATCTTCGCGGCTAAGCGCAAGAACAAGGACTCCGTCATTATAGTAAATCTGATTAAGAAGCATCAGTTCTGCATCAGACTGAAAACGTGACAGCACAGCAAGAGAATCCGCAGGTACACCGGAAGACCTTGTCATCAGCATACCGGAAGGCTTTGAAGCCGTCTGTTCATCATTCTTCTCTGCAGTAAGTTCCGCCACCGCACATGACAGCAGCGAAAAAGTCACAAATAACAATAAAACATGTTTCATGGCACAATTACTTAAAATTCGCAATAAAATTAAAGAATATAATTATAAAATACAATAAAACATTCACATACAATAAAATATGCCATGAGGTTTTGCAGGAAGAATGACACAAAAAAAGAGCGGCAGAAATATTCTGCCGCCCACATATTAAATCGGACATAAAAGTTTATGGCCAAGGTGTTACAGTATCATCACCCTTTATATTTTCAACCCATGTGAACTGTGTACCGGTTACACACGGGTGTCCGTTTCCGGTAAGGTCCTCAAAGATATGGGTGCTGCCGTCCTGAGTATGGCTTGCCTTATTGAATCTCCAATAGCCTTCAAGGCCGGCTGAAGTCGGTTCAACAATCTTTATATTATTGGCAATCTGGTCAGCAGTCCTGCATACAGACCACATTCGGGCCTCTGTAGCAAGAATCTTACAGTTCCTCCACCATGAACTGCCCGTTCCATGGCCGGCGCCAGCAGAGCCGCCCATCCATGATATGGACGGGAATTTGCCGTAGCCGACAACTTCAGCGTCAAAATCTTTGGCACCGGCGAACTCTCCGTTCACATACAGAGTAATGGTCTTGCCGTCCCAAGTGCAGGCCAGATGCTGCCATACATTAGGCTCAAAATTCTTGGACGGATTCAGGTAACCTCCGGAGCCCTGGAACTGTACAAGGGAGTGATATGGGAATGCCGGTGCGCTTCCGCCCGGATTCGGATCCTCAAAACGCATCAGCACACTTCCGCCATGAAACACATCCCTGTTACGGTTGTCAGTATTGCTGACCTGGAAACGGATTTCCAATGTCCATGATTCATACTGGGCATTCAAGTCAGCCACCCCAAGCCCGGTAGCCCCATTGAAGCAGGCAAGCGTATTGACAACTTTTGGTGTCAATGCATATATATAGGCACCGGAAGTAGAAGTCACCTCTACGTTTCCTGAAATCTTTTCAAGTTTTACAGGAGCAGCATAAGGGTATGCAGCCAAATCACCTTTGATTCCGCTCAATGTAACCACAAAAGGTTCAGAAACATTTTCTCCGGCCTTTACAGTCACAGGTTCGCCAAGCTCCACATACTCTTCCGGAATCATAAGGAGAGAAGTATTGTTGTTGACATTATATTTATCAAGAACGGCTTCATCGACCACAACCCTGAAAGTCGCATCCTGGTCTGAAACCTCAGAAAGGGCAACCTGCAAAGTAAGATTTCTCTTGACTCCCTCGTCCAAGTCCAAAGTTAGCGCCTGGATTCCAGGCACAGAAGACGATATGCCTTCTACAAAATATGCCCTCGGAAGATTGCCCTCACCGACCTGAATAGCCCCGTACTCCGCATCGTTACAGCTTGCCACAAACAAGGCTGATGCGGCCAACAGGCTCAGTTTAAAAATATTTTTCATATTCATTCTCTTTTAAAACCATGGACTATTTATAGTCCTCATCAGTAATTATATCTTTCCCAGGAGCAGGGTTCTGCTGCTGGATTGCCTTGCGCATCCATTTGAAAGGAGGATTGTTCGCCCTTTCATTACTGAAACGGTAGCCGCCGAATCCGCCCTTACGGAAACCGTTGGAAGGCTTCCAATCGGCAAAACCTACAAGGGTAGGCATTACGGCAGGATCCCATCTGCGTCCAAGGCTATCATACCAGATATATCCTCCGGCAAGACAGACCGAAGCACTCTCAAGATTATCTGTACAGATAAACTTATTGGTCACCTCTTCTTCCGTATAATAATCTTTATAGTTATTGACAACCTGAGAAAGCCTATAGTCCAAGTTGCTGGCCCTCATTGAGGTACCTTCTGAACCGGAACCTGAAGACACGCTATATGCCTGAGATACGAAATAGTCGAAATAAGGTCCGCACTCGCTCGGGAAAGTATTAATATATCCGTCAAGAATAAAGAGCTTGTCCGTACCTGACTGAGGGCCGATATATTTTCCCATTTCTTTGACGAAATGAATGATATAAGTTCTATTCGGCATAATAGGATCCGGATTACCTATAGGATCGCGATACTCACCCGGTTCGTAGTCGATATCGATTCCATCATAGCCGCATCTGTCAAGAAAGTCAGCGACATCCTTAATCCATTTGTTCATCGCCTCCTTATTGTTCTCGACCTGTCCGTCAACCCAGCCGTAATGTTCCTTGATCTCAGGCAATGTAGCATCAGGTCCGAGAGGATTATATATATCGCCGATTTTCCATACGAAAGAAGTTACGACAACCCTAAGTCCCTTGACTTCCTGTGCCCGACGCAGGTCTTCCCGTTTCTTGGGAGTAAGCTTATGTTCATCAGCATTATCCCACAGGGCAACTATATCCATGGAGTCAGGAAGTGCACAAAGCATGTTGCCGGTATTGACACTGCCCTCACCCCACTCACTGTACCAGCCGAAGCTGACTGCATGGTCAGATTTCTTCCACGCCCGGAGTGCCTCATAATAAGCATCGTCTTTTGCGACTTCATTAGGAAGATACGGATCCACCTGAATCGGCTCGGCATCCATCCATTTGCTGCAGCCGGCAAGCACCGTAGCCGCGGCAAGGAGAATGTAAATATTGTATTTCATAATTCTATTTTATCGTGTAATGTTAATTATAGTTCGGCAATGACTTCTTGGCCCAGAACAGGTTGGTAGCCTCATTATCCGCACCCTTAAGGAGCGTTACGCCCTTGTTGTAATTCTCTGTATTCAGGCTGGCCTCCTCGAAAGAATAGCGGAGACGGCGCATTCCGTATGCCCTGGACTGCTGATCGTCCCGAATCACATTAGGATTCAGGCTCTTTACTGAAGGACAAAGCTCCGGATAGCCGGTACGCCTCCATTCCGCCCATGCTTCAAGTCCGTTAGGATAGCCTGCAATCCATCTCTGCGTCGCAATCTGCTCCCTGTGCTTTGCCTCTGAAGTTTCTGCGTCCCAAGCGATCTTGACGGTAGTCTTGCGGTCATAACCGCTGCTGGCGTCAAGAGGATCATTATGATCAGCCGGAATCAGATCAGCATTCGTGACATAGCTTCCGACAGGAACGCCCCACTGCTCAAACGAAAGATTGATACCGGTCTCATAGAAAGTTTTCGCATCACCGGAAATCCAGTTGTTCAGTACAGCCTCAGCAATCATGAACTGCACCTCAGCCGCAACAAGCATAGGAATTTTGGTTGAAGCCACCACATTCGGTCTTGAATAAAGCTTATGGTCAGTCGGCATTTTCTCATAACCTCTGCGAAGACCGATATATTTGTCGGCATGCTGGTCCTTCGTACATTTGAGGGCATAAGCCTCAATCCTCGGATCGTTATATCCGGTAAGATAGTCAATGATGGAAGCTGCCACAAACAGTTCACCGCCGTTCCATGCCTGGGCTATACTGTAAGGATTTCCCTGAGTCTTAGGGTCCATCATTGCATTGTCAGAGTTGGTCTTGATATATTCGCCTGCATTGTAAGCATCGACAAACGCATCCCTGTCACCAGTACGCATGGCCACTCTCATAATGAGAGAATTGGCAAACTTCACCCACTTGCCATAGTCTCCGGCAAACACAGGATCAGAAAGGGCGAGAGGCTTTGAGTTCGGAGCTTCCGCCACATATGCCTTAAGCACACGAGCAGCATCGCTCAGGTCTGCAATGATGTTCTTATAAACGTCCTCATGAGAGTCATACTCCACCCTCATTTCACCGTCCCTGACCTTCGAATAAGGCATCGGACCATAGCAATCGGTCACACGGATCATGGCTGCAGCCTTCAACAGCTTCGCGATAGCATAATAGTGGCCTTCGCCCTTGGTAATCTTCTCAACCTTGAAATAGTTGGAATAGATGGCGGTGAACGCCTTGTCATAAGTATGACGGTTCCAATCGTCGCTCACATTGAACGTATCATAGTTCTGGTTGCCCCAGCGGGAGCCGTCTGCGAAATAGCCTCCCAATGTTCCGACCATCATATCCACGAACTGGGAATTGTTCTGCTGGATATACATCAAAGGGTCAAACATTGAAGGGATTATAATGGAAGGGTCATCCTTTCTGATGGCTTTCGGATCAGTATTATAATCTTCGAAATTTTTAGTACATCCCCCTAAAACCGAAAGGAGAACTGCCGCAGAGAATATCTTTATAATATTTTTCATATAATTGTCCTCCTTAGAATTGGAATTTCACATTGAAACCGAAGTTCCTTGTGCTCGGAAGCATGAAATAATCAACTCCCTGATAATAGTTGCTCTGAGTAGATGCTGAAAGTTCCGGATCAAAAGGAGCCTTGCAGTAAATCATGGCAAGGTTTCTTGCAACGAATCCGACTGTCATGCGCATTTTGTCCTTGAACCACTTGGAAGGAAGCGTGTAATTGAGGGCAAGCTCCTGAAGACGGATGTTGGTGGCATCGTAAAGATAGTAAGCACCATGTCCGCCGCCTGATGTTGAAATTCCCTTGTTATAAAAAAGACGCGCATCCATCATGCCGTAATTGACAGGAACACCGCCATTGTCACGGGCAACGGCAGAAGTCTCAGACACTCCGTAGTAGTCCAGGATACCCTGTGTCGCAGAATACACGAGACCGCCGATACGGGCAGTAAGGACAATTCCGAGAGAGAGACCGCCGTAGCTGAATGTGTTGGTCCAGCCGAGATTCGCCTTAGGGGCGAGAGAACCGACCTTCATATATCCTACATCCTCCATTGAGAGTGTTCCGTCAGAGTTTATCAGCACATTGCCATTGGCGTCACGTGCGATAAGATGGTTCACATAAATGTCAGACAATGAACCGCCCTTGCGCAGAATTACCCTTGGAGCGACATTGTTCTGGCCGATGAATTCTTTCTGAATCTCCGGAATATCAACGATCTCTCCTGTAATAGGGTTCTTGATGTCATTGGCAAGCTCAATAATCTTGTTCTCATTGAATGTGAAAGTGAGACCGCTGTCCCATCCGAAGCCACCCCAGTTGTTGGTGTATCCGAGGGCAAGCTCGACTCCCTGGTTCTGGACGTTACCCGCCTGGGCGATGAACTTCTCATATCCTGAAGAAGCCGCCAGGTTACCATAGACAGTCTGATTGTAAGTATTTGAGCGGTAATATGTAACATCCAGGCTGAGTGATTCCAGGAACCTCATGTTAAGACCGAGTTCCCATGAACGGGTGCTCTCAGGCTTGAGATTTCTGTAAGGATAAATCTTGCTCTGTGTCCAGGTGTTGGTCTGGTCATTATACTCGAAGCTCGGATTGGAGATGAACCTTGCGAAAGGAGTTGAAACGTCAGAGAAAGATCCGCGCACCTTAAGGAAAGTGAACCATTGCGGCATAGGCGCAAGCTCGGAAATGACAGCAGAAAGGCCGACTGACGGATAGAAGAATGAAGACTGGTCCGAGAATGCGAGCTGCGAAGCCCAGTCATTACGTCCGGTAAGAGTAAGGAAGAGAGCGTTACGCCAGCCGACCTCAACAGACGCGAAGACAGACTGAGTCTGGTCATGCCATGCTGACTCAGTCCTCTTGTATTTCTCCGCTACATTCAAGTTGTTGGTTGCAAAATGGTTGGCGATGAGCAGGTCACCGGCCTCCATATTTGACTCATATCTCTGGTCGTTGATTGAACCTCCGACATTTGCGATAAGCCTCCAATCACCCCATTTCTTGTCAATATTCGCAATGATGTCACCGTAGAAAGAACGGTCTGAGCTCTTTTCCAGATAAAATCCACCGTTCTCACCGCAGAATGTCTGGTTTGTAGAAGCATAATACTCCCTTGTGTTCCTGTATGTGGACTCGTCGGTCCTCACACGTGCCACGACGTTAATCCAGTCTGTGATGTTGTACTGGAGAGAAGCGTTGAGCATATAGCGGCGCTTGTTCATGTCGCGGTTATTGCGGTTCTGCACCCAGTAAGGGTTCTGGATATTGTGCACACCGGCACCATAAGGCCAATACTGGACATAACGTCCCTGTGCGCTGCTCCACCTCTCATATGCACGTACCTCATTGAAGTCTTCTCCTCTCGGGAAAAGATAAAGGCCCGTGATAGGGTTGTAGTATGTACCCTGTGAAACAAGGTTGTGGTCATTCTGGATGATAAAGCTGGCTCCAAAATCGAGGATAAGCTTGTCATTCAGGAATTTGGTGGTATTGCGTGCACTGAAGTTGTAACGGTTGTACTTGCTTCCAGGAACGATACCTGTAGAATTTGTCGTAGAAGCAGATATGTAGGTCTGGTTCTTTTCATTTCCGGTAGAAAGCGACACTGAGTTGATTACGTTTGTACCCGTGTTGAAGAATTTGCGCGGGTCAAAGCTGTAGTCGGAAGAAAGGGCCGGGCCCCAGCTTTCGCCGTTTGCGCTCATGCCATAGCGGCTCTGCATCTCAGGCATCATGTAAGCTGTCGAGAATGTCGTGCTGTTGCTTACTGTAAGGGTCGTCTTTCCCTCAGAACCGCGTTTGGTGTTGATGATGATTACACCGTTTGCCGCCTCCGAGCCATAAAGGGCTGCTGCGGAAGGACCGGTAAGCATGTTCACCGACTCGATGTCATCAGGGTTGATATCGGCAGCAGCCTCTGAACCCGTAGGACTTTCCATTGCACCGCCGGAACCTCCGAAGCTCTTGTTGTACATAGGAATACCGTCAATCACATAAAGAACGGTATTGTTCTTCTCGATGGACTTCATACCACGCATAACGACACGCGTTGAGCTACCCGGGCCGCTCGCGCCTGACTGAATCTGGACTCCTGCGACCTTGCCGACCAAAGAGTTGACGAAGTTGGCGTCCTTTACAGCTGTCAGCTCTTCAGCCTTGACCTGCTGCACATTGTAGGCAAGGGTCTTCTCCTCACGCTTGATACCGAGGGCCGTGACTACGACCTCATCAAGAAATTCGGAAGAAACGTTCAGGACGGCATTGAGGACTGCCTGTCCGGTGTAAGGGATTTCAAGTTCCTCGTAGCCAAGAAGCGATACTACGATGACATCGCCAGGCTTGACTCCGGTAAGAGCATAATCACCGTCCACACCAGTCATGACTCCGCCGGAGCCGCCTTTGATCATGACAGCCGCGCCGGCTACAGGGCCTTGGTTATCAGTAATTACACCACTGACTGCCCCCCCCTGTTCCTGAGCATCCGCAACAGGAGACAGTATGCCAGATACCACCACTGCAAGCATGGCTGACAGGACATATCTGAACATCGACAATTTGAATGTCTTTAACATAATTAATTAGATTGGTTAATAAAAAGTTCACAAATATACGATTTATTGACAATCCTGCAATTTTTTAAAAGTTATTCATCCAATATCGGCATTACGGCTGGCAGCTCCGAACAGAAGGCTTTCTTTATGCAGGCATCAAGAAAAACAAAGAGACGCCCCGTTAAAGAGCGTCTCCAAGATACAAATGCTGCAAGACAACGGACTACAATCCGCCGCCTATTGCAATAGGCTTCTCCAAGTCTCTGAAATTGCGGAGATTGGTCTTAGGAGTGCCATGTCCTGAGGCATCAACAACACCGCCGTTGAGCTTGTAGTAAGCCACGAGCCCCTTGCTGTTAGGGTCAACTGAAAGCATGTTCTCCTTTATCTCATTTTCAGAACGTACTACATTCCAAAGCCTTACCTCACTCATCAGGCCATAGAACGGACGTGTTCCCCACATGAAGTTAGGCACCATACCTACTGAGAATCCGAAATCAGCTCCATTGGCTGTAAGGTCAGGCGACATCTGGAAGCTTCCGTTTGCGACAACCTTCTCTCCGTTCACGTAGAGATTGGCCACACCCTGCGAGTTGCAAGTGAATGCAAGGTGATACCAGACTCCGGTCTTGAGAGGATTGTCATTCCATGTAATCTCTCCGCCGCCGGCTACCTGGAGAATATCCTTTGGAATAGATCCGCCTCCGGCATCTCCGATACGCATGATCATCACACCCTCACAACCCATGACAGTGTTGTTGTTGCCGAAGCGTGAGATATTGATTACCGCCTCGTAAGTAGCCTCGGTAAACACATCCAGAGGAGTAAGAGGCAAAGTGATGTAGTTACTGCTGAATTCAGCAGCCTTCATAATCTTGACAGGCTTCTTGACCTCATAATAAGCAATGTCAGCCCCGTCCATCACCTGTGCATCACCTGTATTCACACGCACAGGAAGAAGATATACCTCACCTTCAGTAAGGTTGTTCAGGTCTTCAAGCTTCAGTTCAATGGCATCAGAATAAATCTGGCCGGCCTTGATTACCGCAGTCTTGCTTACAAGTTCAGCTGAAGTAAGGACACGATATGCCTTTCCGAACCTGTAATTATATGCATTCACGACATCCTCACCCTCAATGGTGTATGTCACATTCACATCCTCCTCAACCATAGTCGTAAGGCGCGACTTCAGCTCGACAGAATAGGTAGTTTCCCCATCTATCTCAATTACGGTCTCTGATGCCTCAAAATAAAGTTTTGGCACAAGCAGTTCCGCCTCCTTGTCCTGGCATCCTGCAAGAAGCATTGCGCACAGGCCCAACGGGAATATAATTCTTGATATTATTTTCATATTGAAATGTAAGATTACTGGTTATCTTCCTTACCGGCACCTTCCTGGGCAGCCTTCCACTCATAGAAGACCCTCAGGTTCTCCTGGATACCCTTTCGCATCCATTTGTAGTCCGGAGTGTTGTCATAATCCTTGGTGAAACGGTATGCTCCGAATCCGCCTTTGTATCCTTCATCCGGCATATAGCGCGCATGTCCCATTATTGCTCCGCCGCTCACCGCATACTGCTCGAAATTCTCGCAGAGAATGTATTTGTAAGGTGTATTACCTCTGATCGGCCTTGTTCCGCCATAAGACTGCTCGATGAAATAGTCGATATACTCAGGACAGTTTTCTTCAAAAACAGGCATGATACCGTCAATGCAAAGGAGCTTGTGTCCCTTGCCCTCAGGGTCGCTCATAGGGCCGATGTATTTTCCCATCTCCTTTACAAGATGTACGATAAGCTCGTTCTGACGGGGGTTGCCAGCCAATGTCCTGTCTGAATCATTAAAGCCGCTTCCCGGCTCCCAGTCGATGTCGAATCCGTCCCAGTCACTTGTGAACAGGGAGTCACAAAGAGCCTTTGCAAAACGTGAGTGGGCCTCTTTCAGTTCCTCAAAATTGTTGAGGTCATGAGAGGTAAAGCCCCAATAGTCCCAACGCGCATGGTCCTTGGCAGTTTCAATCTGGCTCTGGCTCCATCCTTCTTCCGCCGCCTGCTCATAAATAGGAGTATAAACAGAATCAGGAGTCCTTCCTTTGCCAAGATGGGAAAGAAGGCTCACCTCAAGAAGCTTGATGCCCTTGACCTTCTGCACGAACTCCTTGTCCCTCTTCTGCTCAGGAGTAATCTGAGATCTGCTCGGAGCACCGCTCCACATGGAGATGATGTCCATGCTGTCAGGAACAGCCGAAAGGTAGCCCTTGCGTGCAGCTCCGGAAGGAGCCCAGTCAGAGAACCATCCGAAAGACACAGGACGGCCGTAGTTCCATATCTCGTCCTTGAATTCACGGAGGCTGGCATAATATGCTTCGCTCTCCTCGTTGAACATCGTGTTGTAGCCGCCGTTGTGGTCAATCTCCAGTTTCTCGACGTCCGTACATGCAACTGCTGCAGACATCCCGGCTACAGGAATAACATATAGTAATGCTTTAAAAATATTCATATCTTCAATTGTTTAGCGTTTGCAGTCCCACCAGAGCTTGGTAACAGACTTGTCTGCTCCGCCAAGCTTATTCAGTGCTTCCTGATAGTTTTCCGCATCTTCCGCAGACTGTGAGAAGCTTTTAGGATATACCATACGGCGGATTCCTGTCTCTTTCGTAGCACCGTCAGGGCTGTTGTTGACATGTACCGGATTAAGCTTAGGATAACCTGTCTTCCTCCACTCGGTCCATGCCTCCATTCCGTTCGGATAAAGGGCAATCCATTTCTGAATCATGATTTTCTCCAATGAGGCTTCCTTAGAAGAGTTGTCGAACTGTACGGTAGCCTGGGTAGGGGCCGACGCGCTGTACCTTACGTAACCCACGTTCACGCTGACAGCCTGAGGCTTGTTCTCATTGTTGATGTATGAAGCTGCGGCAGAAGCGGCAAGTCCGTTCTCCTCGAATGACATCTCGATACCTTTCCTGTACCAGTCTGCGGCAGAGCCGAACTCAGACCATTCCAATGCGGCCTCTGCAAGGAGGAAATAAACTTCAGATGTACGCATCCAATATGTAGGAGTGTCAGCTGTGAAGTTCGGCATTGAACGTCCTTCGAATGTCTTGGCGCCGGAAGCTGTTCCAGGAGGCACCGGAGCATATTTCTTTCCGTCATATCCGTCAATCGCCCAGGCAGGAATCTGCTTTGTGGACTCAATCTGCTGCGCCTCAGTAAAGTACTTGCTCATACGAGGGTCTTTGTAACCGTTCATATATGCGAACATTGATGTACACATGGCGGTCTCAGCATAGCTGCGGGCGCAATGGTTGATGTTGTTCACGAATACATATCCGGCACCCTTGCTCACCTGAGCCTCGTCATCCTTGAGGTTCATCAGGCGGGTGATGTCATTGCCGTATGCATATGTAGCCCACTGCTTTGCAAGATCCGGAGCACAATATTTCAGGCGCATGGCAAGACGTAGCATGAGGGAATTGGCATATTTCACCCATTTCTGCGTGTCACCGCCATATACGATGTCATAGTTCGCCATTATTCTCGCACCGGACTCAGCCATAGGCTCCAACACCTCGATTGCGCTCTTCAGGTCAGCGAACATCGCCTTATATACCTCCTCCTCGCTGTCGAAAGGTATGACAAGCTGCATTTCACCTGCATGTGAATAAGGGATAGGACCGAAAGCCTCGAGAGTCTTGTGCCATGCGGAGATTTTGATAATCTGGGCAAGAGCAAATACCTCAGGAGTATTGTTCTTCTCTGACTGAGTCTTGATTTTTTTCCAAGAAGGGAGAAGGTTGGTATATGAGTTCTTATATGTATCGGTATTCCACTTATCCTGCAGATAGTACGTCAGATGGTTATATCCGCTGGACCAGTTGTTGTCCTGTCCGAAATATCCGCTCCAGCCGTCAACAGACAAATGGTATGATGTCTGGTAAGCATTGATATAATCGGTCTGGTTGGCCTGTGTACCGACAGGGAAAACGCATCTTTGCATCAGGGTAATGCTGGCACCGAGTGCGATACCGTCCATCTTTCCCTGCTCCTCCGTCATTTCGTAGGGATTGGTGTTTATCCTCTGGTAGTCGCAAGACGCCAGCATGAGAATCACACCTAAGCCTGACAATATTTTGTTTATATTTTTCATTTTCATATTAGAATCTAAATTTGAGGCTTACAGCATAGCTTCTTACGCTCGGCTGCATGAAATAATCGTTGCCCTGTCCGTAAGTTCCGACAGACGGAGTAAGTTCAGGATCGAAAGGAGCCTTGCAGTAAATCATCCACGGATTGTTTGCCACGAATGTAAGGGTAAGGTCCTTAAGCACATCCTTGAACCATTTGCTTGGGAATGTATATCCCAGGCTCAGCTCCTGAAGACGGATATTGGTAGCGCTGTAGGCGTAGTAGCCCGAAGTATGCCAATCTCCCGTACCGACTTTCTTGTAATAGCCCTCTGCATCAACACGTCCCTGGTCAGGAAGCATGAATCCTCCGTCCTGGCGTGCCTGTGCTGATGCCTTTGAAACTCCGAACCTGTCGAGGATGGCCTCAGTTGATGAGGTAACTACACCTCCGAAACGTCCGTTGAGCAGGAAGCCGAGGGTAAAGCCCTTATATGAAATCGAGTTGTTCCATCCGAGAGTGAAATCAGGAGTGGTCTTGCCGAGATATACAGGATCAGTCTTCTCAAGAGAATAAACACCGTCTTTCACCTCAACATATCCCTGGCTGTCCTTCTTGAGGAATGTGTCGGCATAGATGTCGTTGATGCTGCCACCCTCCTTGAGGATTACGCGTCCGTTATCTTTAAGGACCTCAGGAATATTGATAGGCTCAAGGCTCATTTCAGTCATATAGTCGTGAACCATCTCCTTGATTTCATTGACGTTGCGCGAAAATGTCAGCATAGAAGAAATGCCCACGCCCTTGTGGGTATTGTTGTAGCCCAATGAAGCCTCCCAACCCCTGTTCTCAACGTTTCCGGCCTGCAGATAAATCTGCTTGTATCCGGAGTATTCAGGAAGATCGCCGAGGAAAGTCTGGTTGAAAGTGTTTGAATGATAGTAAGTCACCTGTGCGCTGAGGCTGTTCCAGAGACGGAGTTCAAGACCGAACTCATATGAATTTGTCTTCTCAGGCTTGAAATCAGTGAACGGATATATGCCGGTCTCCTGAAGAGCACCTCCTACTATAGGAGTAGTCACAGTTCCCGGAGTAAGTCCCGAGCGTGATACAGGAGCACCTACCTGAGTGAATGAACCGCGTACCTTGAGGTAAGAAAGGAAGTCAGGCATCTTCGCCATCTCGGAAATGACTGCCGAGAGACCTACTGAAGGATAGAAGAAGCCTTTTTTGTAATCCTTGGTATTCACAAGGCGCGAGTTCCAGTCATTACGTCCTGTCAGAGAAAGGAAAAGCATATTCCTCCATCCGAGCTCAACGCTGGCAAAAACTGCATTGTTACGTACAGCAGCATCTCCGTCCTTCTCTATGGAAGCGGCCGCAGCAGCGTCGATATTGCTGAATGAGAACATATTAGGAACAAGCTTGAGAGGACCTCTATATCCTCTTGTCCTTGCCCAGTAGTTAGAGTAGCTGTAACCGATGTTGGCCGTAAGGTGGAACTGGCCGAGCTGCTTGTTGATGTTGAGCATAGCATCCGCATACTCCTGGCGGTCCTTGAAATCGCTCCACTCATAGAGACCCTTGTCCGAGCCTTCGGTGAATATCATGTTGGTGGAAGCGCTGTATTTTCTCTCGAACTCAGTGTATGAGTTGTCCATACGGTAGCGTGCCGTGATGTTAAGCCAGTCAAGGATATTGTATGTAAGACCGATGTTGAACATGTAGCGGTCTTTCTTGCTCGGCATGACAGTACGGTAAGCCATCCAGTAAGGGTTGTCTGTTCCGTATGTAGTGTCTGAAATAGGCCAGTACTGCGTAGCGAAGCCACGGCTCTGGTTGTAACGCTCGAATGACTTCACGGCATCCCAGCTCTCTCCCCTCGGGAAGAGGTAAGCGACCATTGTAGGGTTGTTGTACAATCCCTGTGACACCATGTTCTGGTCTGTCTGATGCACGAATGATGCACCGAGGTCAAGCTGAATCTTGTCATTGAGGAGCGATGTCGTATTGCGCACTGTTGCGTTGATACGGTCATACTTGTTGTTAGGAACGATTCCCTGTGAATTGGTTGACGAAATGGAAGCGAAAGTCTGGTTGAACTTGTTTCCGGCTGTCAAGGTGAGGGAATTGATGAAAGTCATTCCAGTCTCAAAGAAGTCTTTCTTAGGGTCATAAGAAGTTGGAGCGGCAAGCTCGTTGCCCCAGCTCTCGAATGCTCCCTTCCTGTTTCCGTAGGTATTCTGGAATTCAGGAGTCATATAAGGAGTGCTGAACTCCGAAGTTGAAGAGAATGAAAGTGATACCTTCCCGTCCTTACCTTTCTTCGTGGTTATCAGGAGCACACCATTGGCGGCGCTACTACCGTAAAGCGCAGCTGCTGACGGACCGCTCAGGACGGAGATGCTCTCGATGTCCTCAGGGTTGAAGTCAGCGATACCCTCTGTTGTTGCCCTTGAATCTCCGAGCACATCGTTACCCTTGCCGATTGTGGTGTTCACGAGAGGAATACCGTCAACCACATAGAGCACGCCGTTGTCTCCCTCGAGTGACTTGGCACCACGCATGATTACACGTGTGGCTCCGCCGACTCCGCTGGCGCTCTTGTTAATCTGGACACCGGCTACTTTTCCGTTGAGTGAGTTTACGAAGTTGGCATCCTTTGAACGGAGAAGTTCATCGGAATCCACCTGCTGGACATTGTAGCTGAGGGCTTTTTCAGAACGTTTGATACCGAGGGCCGTGACCACGACCTCATCGAGAAATTCGGAAGAAACGTTCAGGACGGCATTGAGAACTGCCTGTCCGTTGTAATTGAGTTCGAGTTCTTCATAGCCCAGGAGCGACACTACGATAACGTCGCCAGGCTTGACTCCAGTAAGGGTATAATCTCCGTCAATACCAGTCATGACTCCGCCTGCGCCGCCTTTGATCATGACTGCGGCACCGGCTACCGGTCCCTGGCTATCTGTAATTATACCACTGACTGTACCCCCCCCCGTGGCAGTTTCCTGAGCCCGGAGGACAGGAGGCAGGATGTTCAGAACCATGACGGCCACGAATGCCGCCATACAATATCTGAACATCGACAATTTGAATGTCTTTAACATAATTGATTAGATTGGTTAATAAAAAGTGTGCGAATTTAAGTTTTTTTATCGATTTGTCAATCGCAAAAGGGCAAATCAGCTACAAACCATATCTAATGCAGCAGTTGTATTGAGCCGAAAGAATACCTCACCAAGCATTATCAGCAAAATTTCGCCAATGTAAAAAAAGAGCGGCAGATTCCTCTGCCGCCCCAATTTTCAGTCATCCGTGCATATCACTTCCATGGAGTTGAAGTATCTTCTGAAGAAATGCCCTCATTCCAGACGAAAGACTTGGAAGTAGTCATCGGGTGGCCTTTTCCGGTCAGGTCCGCGAACTCTCCTGTCGCCTCATCATAAGACGACCTGCTGACTCTCCAGTATCCTTCGAGTCCCTGGATATCCGGAGTCACAGACGGGATATTCTTGCTTATCTGGTCTGCAGTACGGCATACTGACCAGATACGGCACTCAGTAACCATGATGTTGCAGCCAGTCCACCAGCTGTCTCCAGGAGCCCAGTATCCGTTGTTGCCTCCTATACCTCCGAAAGTAAGATACTTGAAATATCCGTCTTTTACGACTTTTGGAGTGATGTTCTTGTCGCCGGCTTTCACGCCGTTCACATAAATCGTCACCTTGGTACCGTCATAAGTTACGGCATAATGCTGCCACTCGTTCGTATGAATATACATTCCCGAGTCAGGGTTAAGGTAATCGCCGACTCCCTGGAACTGCACAAGTGAATGCGCAGGGTTAGTTCCGTCAAAGCTCTGAGGGTCCTCAAAGCGGAACATCAATTCTCCGTCATTGATTGTACAGAAAATATCCCTGTTCCTATTTGACGTATTTGATACCTGAAGCCTCATCTCTATGGTAAATTCAGGGAAAGTCTGCTCGAAATCATTTACCCAAAGGCCTGCCGCACCATTGAACTGAGCGATGTCATTTACCATCGGGGAAGTAATCACAAACACATATGCGGAAGTATTGGCCGTCATCTCCACATCACCGCTTATCTTTTCCAATTTTACCGGAAGAGCGAGAGGAAGACCTGAGAGAGCCGCAGGAATCTTGTCCAAAGTAATGACAGCAGCATCTGCCGCATACTTGCCGGCCTTGATGGTGATGTCTTCGCCAAGATTGACCAGAGACTCATCAAACATCTGATATCCGGTACCTTCGCTCGCATTATATGAATCAAGAACAGCCTTGTCGATTACAAAGCGGACTTCACAGTCAGTGTCGAGCTTGTCTGTAAGTGCAGGAGTAAGCACGACCTTTGCCCCCTCATTCACAGTAAGCTTCACCATATCGCTGGCTATTCCGGCGCTGTTGATACTCTCTGCCAAGAAAGCATGCACACCAAGCTCATTTCCATCTTTTCCGCCCTCGCCATATTCCGCATCATCACATCCGGCAACAAACAGGGCAGCCAATGCAAACGCTCCTATTTTAAATATGTTTCTCATAAATTCTATTGCTTGTACGTTAAACTATTTTGCAACGCAATCTTCTTGTTTGATTACATTATAGCCAGGAGCAGGATTCTGCTGCTGAATGGCCTTGCGCATCCACTTGTAGCGCGGCGTATTGATTTTCTCGTTACTGAAACGGAAAGCGCCGAAACCGCCCTTGCGGAAACCGTTGGAAGGTTTCCAGCTTGCAAAGCCGATTAAAGTAGGATACTTGTCCCTGTCGAGCGCACGTCCCTGACTATCTCTCCAAGTGAAGCCACCCTTAAGGCAATCCAAAGCAGACTCAAGATTCTCTGTCACCACAAAACGGTTAGTGAACTCTTCCTCCGTATAGATTGACTTATATACATCATAATAATTGCGGAGCCTTAAATCAAGGCCGGAATCAGAACCTGTGCCTCCCCATGTGTAAGCCTGGGACACGAAATAATCGAAATAGATTCCAAGTTGGGAAGGATTCGGAATCGACTGAAGATATCCGTCAAGGATAAACAGCCTGTCAGTGCCGGACTGGGGACCGATATATTTTCCCATCTCCTCCACGAACCATGTGAAATATTTCGAGTTACGGCAAAGGCCTCCACCGTACTCACCAGGCTCATAGTCAATGTCTATTCCGCAATACCCTGTGGCATACAGGGAATCAGAAATTGCCTTAGTCCATTTTATTATGGAATTATGTATGGCCTCTTCATCGCCGTCAACCCAGCCCCAATACTCTTTCTGCTTTGCAAGGCTTTCAGTGTATTCAGCCGGAGTGAACAGACACCCAACCTCTGCGATAAAAGAGCACAGGACGACCTTGGTGCCTTTCACATTTACAACAAAATCAAGGTCAGCCTTTTTCTTCGGCGTAAGATTAAAACTGCTCCACAGGGAAATCACATCCATAGAGTCAGGAACAGCCTGAAGCATATTTGTTGTGCTTGCATCACCTTCATCCCATTCGCTGAACCATCCGAACGAGATTGCATGGTCACTTGCCTTGTACTCCCTTAGGGCCGCATAATAAGCGTCATCCTTGACGATTTCCGTAAGAGAAACATCGTGTATCTGAGGTTTCGGAGTCATCCAATCGCTGCATGCCGAAACAGACACCGCAGCCAGAACCGGAAGACATACTTTCAAAATATTAATTTTCATATGTAAATTTCTTGTTAAATCTATTTCTTCTTAGCCCAGAACAAATCCGTAGCCTCCGTATCCGGTCCTCCGAGAAGCTGGAGAGCGCCAGGATAATTCTCCTTGTTGAGGCTCTTCTCATTGAATGAGTAACGGAGCCTGCGCATGCCTCTACTATTGTCAGAGATGACACCACCGGACTGGTTGTCTATAACAGGAGCAAGTTCAGGATACCCTGTACGCCTCCACTCCGACCAGGCCTCGATACCCATAGGATAATTCGCAATCCACTTCTGGGTTATTACCTGTTCCAGATTACCCTCAAAGCCAGCTGAAGCATCCCATGCAATCTTGACCTTAGTCTGTCTCGGATAATCCGGGAAGCCCGCAGGATCTGCCGTATGGCTGGCAGGAACAGAGTTCGCGTCAGCAATATATGCGGCCGCACCAGAGCCTACGCCCCACTGCTCCATAGAGAGGCTGATTCCCTCCTCATAAAAAGTCTTGGCGTCACCTGATATCCAGCCGCGAAGCACAGCCTCCGCAAGCAGGAACTTAGACTCGGCCGCAACAAATACAGGAAGCTTCGAAGTCTCGTCGAAATTAGTCATAGAGAACTTAGGACCTACAACGGCTTTGTCAAATTCAGCCTTTCCGGAACGCATGCCGATATAAGCGCCTCCGACCTGGGAGAAATACCTGCTTCTTCTCGGGTCAGAATAGCCGTTCATGTAGTCAACTATTGATGAATTGACCCTGATGTCACCCCAACTCTCAGAAGCAAGGTCATAAGGGTTGCGCTGAGCCTTCGGGTCCATCATGGCATTGTCCCCATTGGTTTCAATATAACCATAAGGAGATTCATATGCGGACACGAAATCCTCCTTGCTGCCGGAGCGCATTGCAGCTCTCATTATCAGAGAGTTCGCGAACTTGGACCATTTGAGGTAATCACCGCCATAAAGTGCGTCCTGCGCACCGAGCGGCTTCTTGCCTGAATTTTCAGTAGCATAAGAATAGAGCACACCGGCTGCGCTGCGCAAGTCAGCGATGATGTTATTGTACACCTCTTCGTTCGAGTCATATGCGACATACATCTTTCCATCCTGAACCTTGCTGTACGGAATCGGTCCATAGCAGTCGGCTACGCGCATCATTGCGGCTGCCTTGATGAGAGTCGCCACAGCATAATAGTGACCTGAGCCGCTCGTATATTTCTCGATTTCGAAATAGTTTCCGTAAATGTCGAGGAAAGGAGTCTCATAAGGATTTGCATTCCAGCTGTCGCTCGCATTGAATGTGTCGAAGTTCTGGCCTCCCCAGCGGTTTGACAATGTGAAATAACCCCCGAGAGTTCCGACCATTTGATCTATCATCTGCGAGTCATTCTGCTGCACATACATGAGAGCCTCAATCATTGTCGGCATCAAGATTGCCGGATCGGCGCTCTTCACTGCATATGGGTCCGTGTTGTACTCGCCGAATTTCGCAGTACAGCCAATGGTCAATGCAGCCATAGCAGCTATCGATATTATCGTTTTGATTGTTTTCATTTTTTCTGATTTTGTTTAGAACTGGAACTTCACGTTGAAACCTAAGTTACGTGTGCTCGGAAGCATGAAATAGTCCACTCCCTGATAGTAGTTGTTGCCGGTGGCGGCAGACAATTCCGGATCAAACGGAGCCTTGCAGTAAATCATGGCAAGATTCCTTGCGACAAAACCGACTGTCATCCGCATCTTGTCCTTGAACCATTTCTGCGGAAGAGTGTAGTTCAAAGTCAGTTCCTGAAGACGGATATTCGTAGCATCGTACATGTAATATGCAGCATAACCTCCCTGGGCCGTGCTTATGCCTGTATAATATTTCTCTGCAGGAAGCAGGCCGTAATTGACAGGAATGCCACCGGCGTCCCTCATGTCGGCGGACACCTGTGACGCACCGTAATAGTCGAGGATACCCTGCGTTGCAGAATATACGAGCCCTCCGATACGTGCAGTCAGGACAACTCCGAGAGAGACACCTGCATAGCTGAACGTATTGCTCCATCCCAGGTTAGCCTTAGGGGCGAGTGAACCGACCTTGAACGGCTCTACGGACATCATCTTTATATTTCCGTTGTTGTCAACATCAACATTTCCGTTCAAATCGTGGGCAATCACATGATGTGCATACACGTCAGAAAGCGAACCGCCTTCACGCAGGATCACGCGCGGAGCCACATTGGAAGCACCCAGCCAGTCCTTATTGATTTCCGTTACGTCCACAGGAACACCGGTGGTAGGGTCAGGAATGCCGTGCGCAAGTTCCTTAATCACGTTCTCATTGAAAGTGAACGTAAGACCGCTGTCCCAGCCGAAGCCGCCCCAATTATTGTTATACCCCAATGCAAGCTCGACTCCCTGGTTCTGGATATTACCTGTCTGGGCGACAAAGTTCTTATATCCTGAAGCTGCCGAGAGAGGAGCATAGATTGTCTGGTGATAAGTATTCGAGCGATAATATGTCACATCCAGGCTGAGGCTCTCGAAGAATCTCATGTTGATACCGAGTTCCCATGAACGGGTATCCTCAGGCTTAAGGTCCGTGGCAGGATAAGTCTCGCTCTTTGACCAGTTGTGGGTCTGGTCGTTATATTTATAGCTCGGATTAGAAAGGAAACGGTCAAACGGAGTCGCAACCTGCGAATAAGACCCGCGCACTTTCATGAATGAAAACCATTTAGGGAAATTGGCGAGTTCTGAAACAACTACCGAAAGTCCTACAGACGGATAGAAGAATGACGGACTCTTGGTGAATGCAAGCTGCGACGCCCAGTCATTACGTCCCGTAGCGGTAAGGAATATCGCATTTCTCCAGCCCAGTTCCACAGATGCGAATACAGACTGGGTCTGGTCATGCCATCCTTCCTCATTGCCCTTGTAATTGACTGAAGTATTGAGGTTGTTGGCAGCGAAATGATTCGGAATCACAAGGTCTCCGGCAGCACGCGACATGTAGTAGCGCTGGTCATTGATTGAGCCTCCGACATTGGCCACGAGCCTGAAGTCTCCCCACGTCTTGTCCACGTTGGCGATGACATCACCATAGAAAGAACGGTCAGTCATATTGTCCACCTTGTATCCTCCGTTTTCTCCTGCAAAAGTGGTAAGAGTTCCCGCATAGTATTTCGTGGTCTGCCTGTATGTGGAGGCATCAGTCCTTACACGCGCCACGACATTCAGCCAGTCAGTTATATTATACTGGAGAGACGCGTTGAGCATATAACGCTGCTTATGCATGTCGCGGTTATTGCGGTTCTGCACCCAATAAGGGTTCTGGATGTTATGTGAGCCCTCAGAATAAGGCCAGTACTGCGTATTGACACCATTTATCGGGTCCCAGCGCTCATAGAGCCGAACCTCATCGAAGTTTCCTCCTCTCGGGAAAAGATAAAGGCCCGGAAGCGGGTTGAAATAGCTTCCTTGGGAAACGAGGTTATGGTCGTTCTGGATGATGAAGCTGGCTCCGAAATCAAGGATGAGCTTGTCACCTGCGAATTTCGTAGTATTGCGGGCCGAAAAGTTGTAACGGTCATATTTACTCTCAGGAACGATACCTGTGGAGTTTGTAGTTGAAGCAGAAATGTAGGTCTGGTTCTTCGCGTTTCCTGTCGAGAGAGACACTGAGTTGATTACGTTTGTACCAGTATTGAAGAATTTGCGCGGGTCAAAACTGTAGCTTTCCGGCAATGCAGCACCCCAGTTGCTGTAGCCGGAGCTTGCAGCATACTTGTCCTGCATGCCAGGCATCATATATGCCGTAGAGAAAGTAGTGCTGTTGCTGACGCTGACTGTAGTCTTGCCCTCAGTTCCTCTCTTGGTATTGATGATAATCACACCGTTAGCAGCATCCGAACCATAAAGCGCGGCAGCAGACGGGCCTGTAAGCATATTGACAGACTCAATATCATCAGGGTTGATATCGGCAGCAGCCTCAGAACCGACAGCCTCGGCCATGACTCCGCCTTGTCCACCGAAGCTTTTGTTGTACATAGGCACACCGTCAATCACATAAAGAACGGTATTGTTCTTCTCGATGGACTTCATACCACGCATAACGACACGCGTTGAGCTACCCGGGCCGCTCGCGCCTGACTGAATCTGGACTCCTGCGACCTTGCCGACCAAAGAGTTGACGAAGTTGGCGTCCTTTACAGCTGTCAGCTCTTCAGCCTTGACCTGCTGCACATTGTAGGCAAGGGTCTTCTCCTCACGCTTGATACCGAGGGCCGTGACTACGACCTCATCAAGAAATTCGGAAGAAACGTTCAGGACGGCATTGAGGACTGCCTGTCCGGTGTAAGGGATTTCAAGTTCCTCGTAGCCAAGAAGCGATACTACGATGACATCGCCAGGCTTGACTCCGGTAAGAGCATAATCACCGTCCACACCAGTCATGACTCCGCCGGAGCCGCCTTTGATCATGACAGCCGCGCCGGCTACAGGGCCTTGGTTATCAGTAATTACACCACTGACTGCCCCCCCCTGTTCCTGAGCATCCGCAACAGGAGACAGTATGCCAGATACCACCACTGCAAGCATGGCTGACAGGACATATCTGAACATCGACAATTTGAATGTCTTTAACATAATTAATTAGATTGGTTAATAAAAAGTTCACAAATATACGATTTATTGACAATCCTGCAATTTTTTAAAAGTTATTCATCCAATATCGGCATTACGGCTGGCAGCTCCGAACAGAAGGCTTTCTTTATGCAGGCATCAAGAAAAACAAAGAGACGCCCCGTTAAAGAGCGTCTCCAAGATACAAATGCTGCAAGACAACGGACTACAATCCGCCGCCTATTGCAATAGGCTTCTCCAAGTCTCTGAAATTGCGGAGATTGGTCTTAGGAGTGCCATGTCCTGAGGCATCAACAACACCGCCGTTGAGCTTGTAGTAAGCCACGAGCCCCTTGCTGTTAGGGTCAACTGAAAGCATGTTCTCCTTTATCTCATTTTCAGAACGTACTACATTCCAAAGCCTTACCTCACTCATCAGGCCATAGAACGGACGTGTTCCCCACATGAAGTTAGGCACCATACCTACTGAGAATCCGAAATCAGCTCCATTGGCTGTAAGGTCAGGCGACATCTGGAAGCTTCCGTTTGCGACAACCTTCTCTCCGTTCACGTAGAGATTGGCCACACCCTGCGAGTTGCAAGTGAATGCAAGGTGATACCAGACTCCGGTCTTGAGAGGATTGTCATTCCATGTAATCTCTCCGCCGCCGGCTACCTGGAGAATATCCTTTGGAATAGATCCGCCTCCGGCATCTCCGATACGCATGATCATCACACCCTCACAACCCATGACAGTGTTGTTGTTGCCGAAGCGTGAGATATTGATTACCGCCTCGTAAGTAGCCTCGGTAAACACATCCAGAGGAGTAAGAGGCAAAGTGATGTAGTTACTGCTGAATTCAGCAGCCTTCATAATCTTGACAGGCTTCTTGACCTCATAATAAGCAATGTCAGCCCCGTCCATCACCTGTGCATCACCTGTATTCACACGCACAGGAAGAAGATATACCTCACCTTCAGTAAGGTTGTTCAGGTCTTCAAGCTTCAGTTCAATGGCATCAGAATAAATCTGGCCGGCCTTGATTACCGCAGTCTTGCTTACAAGTTCAGCTGAAGTAAGGACACGATATGCCTTTCCGAACCTGTAATTATATGCATTCACGACATCCTCACCCTCAATGGTGTATGTCACATTCACATCCTCCTCAACCATAGTCGTAAGGCGCGACTTCAGCTCGACAGAATAGGTAGTTTCCCCATCTATCTCAATTACGGTCTCTGATGCCTCAAAATAAAGTTTTGGCACAAGCAGTTCCGCCTCCTTGTCCTGGCATCCTGCAAGAAGCATTGCGCACAGGCCCAACGGGAATATAATTCTTGATATTATTTTCATATTGAAATGTAAGATTACTGGTTATCTTCCTTACCGGCACCTTCCTGGGCAGCCTTCCACTCATAGAAGACCCTCAGGTTCTCCTGGATACCCTTTCGCATCCATTTGTAGTCCGGAGTGTTGTCATAATCCTTGGTGAAACGGTATGCTCCGAATCCGCCTTTGTATCCTTCATCCGGCATATAGCGCGCATGTCCCATTATTGCTCCGCCGCTCACCGCATACTGCTCGAAATTCTCGCAGAGAATGTATTTGTAAGGTGTATTACCTCTGATCGGCCTTGTTCCGCCATAAGACTGCTCGATGAAATAGTCGATATACTCAGGACAGTTTTCTTCAAAAACAGGCATGATACCGTCAATGCAAAGGAGCTTGTGTCCCTTGCCCTCAGGGTCGCTCATAGGGCCGATGTATTTTCCCATCTCCTTTACAAGATGTACGATAAGCTCGTTCTGACGGGGGTTGCCAGCCAATGTCCTGTCTGAATCATTAAAGCCGCTTCCCGGCTCCCAGTCGATGTCGAATCCGTCCCAGTCACTTGTGAACAGGGAGTCACAAAGAGCCTTTGCAAAACGTGAGTGGGCCTCTTTCAGTTCCTCAAAATTGTTGAGGTCATGAGAGGTAAAGCCCCAATAGTCCCAACGCGCATGGTCCTTGGCAGTTTCAATCTGGCTCTGGCTCCATCCTTCTTCCGCCGCCTGCTCATAAATAGGAGTATAAACAGAATCAGGAGTCCTTCCTTTGCCAAGATGGGAAAGAAGGCTCACCTCAAGAAGCTTGATGCCCTTGACCTTCTGCACGAACTCCTTGTCCCTCTTCTGCTCAGGAGTAATCTGAGATCTGCTCGGAGCACCGCTCCACATGGAGATGATGTCCATGCTGTCAGGAACAGCCGAAAGGTAGCCCTTGCGTGCAGCTCCGGAAGGAGCCCAGTCAGAGAACCATCCGAAAGACACAGGACGGCCGTAGTTCCATATCTCGTCCTTGAATTCACGGAGGCTGGCATAATATGCTTCGCTCTCCTCGTTGAACATCGTGTTGTAGCCGCCGTTGTGGTCAATCTCCAGTTTCTCGACGTCCGTACATGCAACTGCTGCAGACATCCCGGCTACAGGAATAACATATAGTAATGCTTTAAAAATATTCATATCTTCAATTGTTTAGCGTTTGCAGTCCCACCAGAGCTTGGTAACAGACTTGTCTGCTCCGCCAAGCTTATTCAGTGCTTCCTGATAGTTTTCCGCATCTTCCGCAGACTGTGAGAAGCTTTTAGGATATACCATACGGCGGATTCCTGTCTCTTTCGTAGCACCGTCAGGGCTGTTGTTGACATGTACCGGATTAAGCTTAGGATAACCTGTCTTCCTCCACTCGGTCCATGCCTCCATTCCGTTCGGATAAAGGGCAATCCATTTCTGAATCATGATTTTCTCCAATGAGGCTTCCTTAGAAGAGTTGTCGAACTGTACGGTAGCCTGGGTAGGGGCCGACGCGCTGTACCTTACGTAACCCACGTTCACGCTGACAGCCTGAGGCTTGTTCTCATTGTTGATGTATGAAGCTGCGGCAGAAGCGGCAAGTCCGTTCTCCTCGAATGACATCTCGATACCTTTCCTGTACCAGTCTGCGGCAGAGCCGAACTCAGACCATTCCAATGCGGCCTCTGCAAGGAGGAAATAAACTTCAGATGTACGCATCCAATATGTAGGAGTGTCAGCTGTGAAGTTCGGCATTGAACGTCCTTCGAATGTCTTGGCGCCGGAAGCTGTTCCAGGAGGCACCGGAGCATATTTCTTTCCGTCATATCCGTCAATCGCCCAGGCAGGAATCTGCTTTGTGGACTCAATCTGCTGCGCCTCAGTAAAGTACTTGCTCATACGAGGGTCTTTGTAACCGTTCATATATGCGAACATTGATGTACACATGGCGGTCTCAGCATAGCTGCGGGCGCAATGGTTGATGTTGTTCACGAATACATATCCGGCACCCTTGCTCACCTGAGCCTCGTCATCCTTGAGGTTCATCAGGCGGGTGATGTCATTGCCGTATGCATATGTAGCCCACTGCTTTGCAAGATCCGGAGCACAATATTTCAGGCGCATGGCAAGACGTAGCATGAGGGAATTGGCATATTTCACCCATTTCTGCGTGTCACCGCCATATACGATGTCATAGTTCGCCATTATTCTCGCACCGGACTCAGCCATAGGCTCCAACACCTCGATTGCGCTCTTCAGGTCAGCGAACATCGCCTTATATACCTCCTCCTCGCTGTCGAAAGGTATGACAAGCTGCATTTCACCTGCATGTGAATAAGGGATAGGACCGAAAGCCTCGAGAGTCTTGTGCCATGCGGAGATTTTGATAATCTGGGCAAGAGCAAATACCTCAGGAGTATTGTTCTTCTCTGACTGAGTCTTGATTTTTTTCCAAGAAGGGAGAAGGTTGGTATATGAGTTCTTATATGTATCGGTATTCCACTTATCCTGCAGATAGTACGTCAGATGGTTATATCCGCTGGACCAGTTGTTGTCCTGTCCGAAATATCCGCTCCAGCCGTCAACAGACAAATGGTATGATGTCTGGTAAGCATTGATATAATCGGTCTGGTTGGCCTGTGTACCGACAGGGAAAACGCATCTTTGCATCAGGGTAATGCTGGCACCGAGTGCGATACCGTCCATCTTTCCCTGCTCCTCCGTCATTTCGTAGGGATTGGTGTTTATCCTCTGGTAGTCGCAAGACGCCAGCATGAGAATCACACCTAAGCCTGACAATATTTTGTTTATATTTTTCATTTTCATATTAGAATCTAAATTTGAGGCTTACAGCATAGCTTCTTACGCTCGGCTGCATGAAATAATCGTTGCCCTGTCCGTAAGTTCCGACAGACGGAGTAAGTTCAGGATCGAAAGGAGCCTTGCAGTAAATCATCCACGGATTGTTTGCCACGAATGTAAGGGTAAGGTCCTTAAGCACATCCTTGAACCATTTGCTTGGGAATGTATATCCCAGGCTCAGCTCCTGAAGACGGATATTGGTAGCGCTGTAGGCGTAGTAGCCCGAAGTATGCCAATCTCCCGTACCGACTTTCTTGTAATAGCCCTCTGCATCAACACGTCCCTGGTCAGGAAGCATGAATCCTCCGTCCTGGCGTGCCTGTGCTGATGCCTTTGAAACTCCGAACCTGTCGAGGATGGCCTCAGTTGATGAGGTAACTACACCTCCGAAACGTCCGTTGAGCAGGAAGCCGAGGGTAAAGCCCTTATATGAAATCGAGTTGTTCCATCCGAGAGTGAAATCAGGAGTGGTCTTGCCGAGATATACAGGATCAGTCTTCTCAAGAGAATAAACACCGTCTTTCACCTCAACATATCCCTGGCTGTCCTTCTTGAGGAATGTGTCGGCATAGATGTCGTTGATGCTGCCACCCTCCTTGAGGATTACGCGTCCGTTATCTTTAAGGACCTCAGGAATATTGATAGGCTCAAGGCTCATTTCAGTCATATAGTCGTGAACCATCTCCTTGATTTCATTGACGTTGCGCGAAAATGTCAGCATAGAAGAAATGCCCACGCCCTTGTGGGTATTGTTGTAGCCCAATGAAGCCTCCCAACCCCTGTTCTCAACGTTTCCGGCCTGCAGATAAATCTGCTTGTATCCGGAGTATTCAGGAAGATCGCCGAGGAAAGTCTGGTTGAAAGTGTTTGAATGATAGTAAGTCACCTGTGCGCTGAGGCTGTTCCAGAGACGGAGTTCAAGACCGAACTCATATGAATTTGTCTTCTCAGGCTTGAAATCAGTGAACGGATATATGCCGGTCTCCTGAAGAGCACCTCCTACTATAGGAGTAGTCACAGTTCCCGGAGTAAGTCCCGAGCGTGATACAGGAGCACCTACCTGAGTGAATGAACCGCGTACCTTGAGGTAAGAAAGGAAGTCAGGCATCTTCGCCATCTCGGAAATGACTGCCGAGAGACCTACTGAAGGATAGAAGAAGCCTTTTTTGTAATCCTTGGTATTCACAAGGCGCGAGTTCCAGTCATTACGTCCTGTCAGAGAAAGGAAAAGCATATTCCTCCATCCGAGCTCAACGCTGGCAAAAACTGCATTGTTACGTACAGCAGCATCTCCGTCCTTCTCTATGGAAGCGGCCGCAGCAGCGTCGATATTGCTGAATGAGAACATATTAGGAACAAGCTTGAGAGGACCTCTATATCCTCTTGTCCTTGCCCAGTAGTTAGAGTAGCTGTAACCGATGTTGGCCGTAAGGTGGAACTGGCCGAGCTGCTTGTTGATGTTGAGCATAGCATCCGCATACTCCTGGCGGTCCTTGAAATCGCTCCACTCATAGAGACCCTTGTCCGAGCCTTCGGTGAATATCATGTTGGTGGAAGCGCTGTATTTTCTCTCGAACTCAGTGTATGAGTTGTCCATACGGTAGCGTGCCGTGATGTTAAGCCAGTCAAGGATATTGTATGTAAGACCGATGTTGAACATGTAGCGGTCTTTCTTGCTCGGCATGACAGTACGGTAAGCCATCCAGTAAGGGTTGTCTGTTCCGTATGTAGTGTCTGAAATAGGCCAGTACTGCGTAGCGAAGCCACGGCTCTGGTTGTAACGCTCGAATGACTTCACGGCATCCCAGCTCTCTCCCCTCGGGAAGAGGTAAGCGACCATTGTAGGGTTGTTGTACAATCCCTGTGACACCATGTTCTGGTCTGTCTGATGCACGAATGATGCACCGAGGTCAAGCTGAATCTTGTCATTGAGGAGCGATGTCGTATTGCGCACTGTTGCGTTGATACGGTCATACTTGTTGTTAGGAACGATTCCCTGTGAATTGGTTGACGAAATGGAAGCGAAAGTCTGGTTGAACTTGTTTCCGGCTGTCAAGGTGAGGGAATTGATGAAAGTCATTCCAGTCTCAAAGAAGTCTTTCTTAGGGTCATAAGAAGTTGGAGCGGCAAGCTCGTTGCCCCAGCTCTCGAATGCTCCCTTCCTGTTTCCGTAGGTATTCTGGAATTCAGGAGTCATATAAGGAGTGCTGAACTCCGAAGTTGAAGAGAATGAAAGTGATACCTTCCCGTCCTTACCTTTCTTCGTGGTTATCAGGAGCACACCATTGGCGGCGCTACTACCGTAAAGCGCAGCTGCTGACGGACCGCTCAGGACGGAGATGCTCTCGATGTCCTCAGGGTTGAAGTCAGCGATACCCTCTGTTGTTGCCCTTGAATCTCCGAGCACATCGTTACCCTTGCCGATTGTGGTGTTCACGAGAGGAATACCGTCAACCACATAGAGCACGCCGTTGTCTCCCTCGAGTGACTTGGCACCACGCATGATTACACGTGTGGCTCCGCCGACTCCGCTGGCGCTCTTGTTAATCTGGACACCGGCTACTTTTCCGTTGAGTGAGTTTACGAAGTTGGCATCCTTTGAACGGAGAAGTTCATCGGAATCCACCTGCTGGACATTGTAGCTGAGGGCTTTTTCAGAACGTTTGATACCGAGGGCCGTGACCACGACCTCATCGAGAAATTCGGAAGAAACGTTCAGGACGGCATTGAGAACTGCCTGTCCGTTGTAATTGAGTTCGAGTTCTTCATAGCCCAGGAGCGACACTACGATAACGTCGCCAGGCTTGACTCCAGTAAGGGTATAATCTCCGTCAATACCAGTCATGACTCCGCCTGCGCCGCCTTTGATCATGACTGCGGCACCGGCTACCGGTCCCTGGCTATCTGTAATTATACCACTGACTGTACCCCCCCCCGTGGCAGTTTCCTGAGCCCGGAGGACAGGAGGCAGGATGTTCAGAACCATGACGGCCACGAATGCCGCCATACAATATCTGAACATCGACAATTTGAATGTCTTTAACATAATTGATTAGATTGGTTAATAAAAAGTGTGCGAATTTAAGTTTTTTTATTGATTTATCAAGATGGCAAAGGCAATTCAGCTACAATTTACTCCTATAAGCCATATCACCCGAAGCTCACCAACCTTTCCCGATATTGTCCGCAATCATGGCCACGAGCCTTTCACGTGCCTCCACACTTGCCCAGGCGACGTGAGGAGCAAGACGCAAACGTTCCGGATGCCGGACATGCAGAAGAGGACTGTCCGATAAAAGAGGCTCATCAGCAAACACATCCAAGGCAGCACCCGCTATAATCCCCTCGTCAACGGCGCGGGCAAGAGCGCTTTCATTGACAATTCCTCCCCGCCCCATGTTCACGACAAACGCCTGGGGCTTCATCATCTCCAGCTGCTTCTCCCCTATCAGCCCGTCCGTCCTTTCATTAAGCGGCGCATGCACCGACACCACATCGGATACCCTGAGAAGCTCCTCAAGAGGCAGACTCGGATAATCCTGGCAATGGGATGTTCCAGAAGTGGAATAATAGCATACCTGCATGCCGAATGCCTCCGCAACCGATGCGACACGCCGGCCGATGTTACCCATACCGATGATTCCCATAGTCTTTCCTGCAAGTTCACGCCACGGCACGCTCACATCAGTGAAGCTCCCTCCTGAAGAATATCTGCCCGACTTTACGGCCGAATCAAAATAAGGGGCGTTTCCGGCAAGGGAGAGGATGTGCATGAAAGTGGCCTGCACCACAGAATCCGTCGAGTATCCGGCAACATTGCGAACAGGTACCCCCTTTGAGGCGGCATAGCTGACATCAATATTGTTGACACCGGTGGCGGCCTCACAGATGAGCCTGAGGCGCGGAGCGGCATCTATCAATCCGGCAGTCACCCTGACTTTGTTGACTATCAGCACATCACAATCCCCGACACGCTCAAGGGCCTGGGCAGGGTCCGAAGAGGGGTAGCACACAAGTTCACCATACTTTTCAATCGGGGCAAGCGAGATTTCGCCCATAGTCCCCGCATCAAGAAACACTATTTTCATAATTATATTTTATTTGTTTTCATACATAAGGTGCAGCAGAGGCTTGTTCTTGCCATCGCTGTCCGCGAAAGTCCGAATCCGACAAGTCCACCGTCTTCCATATGATAAGCCCAAAGGGACACCTGAGCGAAATAGAGCGGAAGACGCTCCTTTAATATTCATAGTCCTCATGGGAAAGAAAATCATAAGGAAAGGCCTGTCGTATTCCTGATGTCATATTATTTTCCCCATCTTCAATTCGGTCTTCAATATCTCGTACACGTAAGCCGAACTTTCGATATAAAGTCCGGTTTGCGGCTCGGAGAGTCTGGTGAATGTCTCCGAGTTATAGAACATAGCTATCGCTTCGGTCAGGGCCAGACCTCTATCTTCCATGAGATAAGCCACTATGTCTTTTGTAATGCCTTCAATGAGGTATTGCGCTTTTTTATCGGTCATAATATGGTCAGATATTGGATGGCACGTGTCGAGTGAAAGAAATAATGAGACGAGATTTTCTTGTAACGCAGTCCCGCCACCAGCATTGGCAAGTCGATGATACCGTCGTCGAAATTGCGGAAAAGCGTAGCGATGGTATCGTCCGCCACAGGGCCTATTACGATGTCGTACAGATGAACTGGCTGCCGGCTTTCGCGACTGCGGTTCGCCATGACGAACAGCGCCCACTCCTCGTTGGGTTCGGCAAAACGTTTCATGGCGAGCATCTCGTCGGCTACCGCGGCTGCTTCATCGAACTCGAATGCGCTGACAACCGGCTCTCCGCCATAGATAGCCGCAGTGCGACGAGCCATCGGAATGGCTTGCTCCTCAATCTCGGTAAGGTAAAACCCTTGTCCGAAATCCTTGTAGGGTTTGCATCGCGCGAAATCTATCCGTTCGATTGCGATATTGGAGCCGTGGTACAGTTTCATCGTATGCCTCCTCCGTTATTGAAACAAACCCGCGTCAAATCCTGCACACTGTCCCGCAGCGAGAGCAAGTGTTCCGCTTCGAAATGCTCGACAAGGAAATCCAGCCCTTTGTAACGATTCAAGTAGTTGCTGGCTTCCCGCACTGTCATACCATGCGCCGAAGCGAACTCCCCGATATTCGCTACGATATAACCGATAATGCGGCGATCTATCCGCGTTGCCGGATGTAAACTTACCGAGGCAAAGAGATTGAGCGCATCCAAAACTTTCGTAACGGTCTTGATGGTCAGGCCACGCCCGCTCTCGATTTTGGAAATCTGAGCCTTGCCTACGCCAACTCTTTGCCCCAGCTCCTCTTGCGTAAGGCCTCGACTCATCCGCTCGTTATGAATCAAAACTCCTATGTGTTCTATTCTCGTATTCATAATCATTCGTTTTTGCAAACATAATGCAAAGTTTCCTATTTTGGAAACTTTTGAGACAAAAAGTTTGCCTAACCGATAATACAATAAGATTGACATAACGCCAGCTATCGTTATTTGATTACTATTTTTTGTGCTTCGCACACATATACGATTGCGTCTCGGCAAAACTTTACAAGCAAGCTTGAACGTTTTGCCCTCGACTTTTGCTATATTTGTCCTGACATATCAACTTATAGGGATTCACCTCCCGCCACCAGAACAAAAAGGAGGACAAAATGGCTACCTACTCACTCAAAAGCAGCACCACGCAGGCCTCGGAAATCAGCCTCATCGCACTGGTTCTCTGCACATTGGCTTTCACATTCACAGGCCTTTTCGCAAACGCACAGGACACCGACAGGCTTTCACCCTCCACGCAGATGACAAGCACGGATTCCACAGAAATGGCAAATGCAATCGCGCAGGCCAGATATCTGCGCAGCATATACAAGACGGACCAGGCCATCGAACTGCTTTACGGACTAATCACTCCGGGAGCAATAGAAAGCGAAGTATTATCTGAAATTGCAGAATGCCATATCCAGAACGGTGAATATGAAGCAGCGGAAGGCATCTATTACATGGTCACCAGCCAGAATCCGGACAATCTGAAATATCAGATACGGCATTTCTCAGTGCTGATAAGGCTAAAAGCATATCAGACGGCTGCAGAAACCGGCAGAAAGGTGCTCGCCCTTGACTCCATTCCGGCAATCATGACTTTGACAGGAGACTGCTGGAACTACATGGAGAGCTATGATTCCGCCCTGGTATATTACAACATGTCGCTCAGACACAAGCCAATGAATGAAAGCGTAGTCAGCAAAGCCGCGAAAATCCATCTCGGAAGACAGGAATACGGCATGGTCATAAGCATGGCTGATTCCCTTTTGGCACTTTCTCCGGACAACAAGACAATAGCTCCAATAAAAGGCCTGGCCCTATATCTGAGCGGCAACTACAAATCAGCAATAACAGTTCTGGAAAGGCAGAAAGAACTCGGGAACAGCGACTATGGCATCCACTTCAATCTCGGCCAATGCTACTGGAAGACAAATGCCTTCGGCAAAGCCATTGCGGAATTGGAAACAGCATGGCAGATTGATTCAAGCGACGTCAACCTTGCCTATACAATAGCCTCAGCAAAGGCCGAAGCAAACAGACCTTTCGAATCCGAAGTCAAGCCATGGCTGGAAAAGGCCCTTGCCATGCTCGAACCGGACCACACCGTAATGTCAAGAATCCACCAGCAATACGGACGCTGCTATTTCACGACACAATCCCGATGGGACGACGCCATCAGGCACTACAAAGCAGCCTACAATTACAACCCAAAATTCATTTCAGCCCTGTCAACAATAGGCTACTGCTATGAGCGGAAAAAGGACTACAAGACCGCCCTCGAATGGTACGAGAAATATCTCGCCCTCGCCAAGCCCGGCACAAGCGCCTACAACTTCGTAACCGACAGCATAAAATTCCTGAAAGGCGAACTCTTCATGGAAGAATAGCTTAGGCGGCTGCAGCAAACGTACAATAATATTTACAAATGAAAAAGTTGCACACATCACTGATTTTTAGTAACTTAATGGTGACCAAACCGTTGAATACTATTTATCTGCTGATGCGCAACTTCATAACATATTTCGTCAGAATCCTCGGAATCTGCAAGGATTTCGCCGGAAATCGTGTCAATGAGCTCGGAAATGTACCTCGTTGTGGTGTTGTTCCCAAGTTTTCCGATCTGGAAGTCATCGCTCTTGGGATAACAGCTGAGGCACTTCATATTGACAGTGAGAACTATCTGTTTTATCGTCTGCACCACGAGTGCAAAAACGACTTGCCAAACCTGATTAGCCGCAGACAGTTCAATGCCCGTCGTAAGCTGACAGCACGGCTCGCAGAGGAAATCCGCAAGGATGTGGCAACCTCCATTGATGGAGGGGAAAATGTTTTCTGCATTGACACCAAGCCCGTAAAGGCATGTCAGAACGCAAGAGCCAAACGCTGTGCAATGGGACGGGACAATCCCGAAGCAGCTCCGGACTGGGGCTACTGTGCATCGCAGCGAATGTATTATTATGGATGTAAACTCCATGCTGTCTGCGGAATAAGCGGTGTTATCCATTCCTTCGACATGACAGCTGCAAGTGTCCACGACCTCCATTACCTCAAGGATGTGCAGTGGGAATATCATGACTGCATGATGCTTGGTGACAAAGGCTATCTCAGCACCGAAGTGCAGCAGAATCTTTTTGACGTCGCCAACATTACTTTGGACATTCCGTATCGGTTGAACCAGAAGAATTGGAGACCGCCTACATGGGCATACAGAAAGTTCCGAAAACGGATTGAGACCGTTTTCTCCCAACTCGACGACAGTCTTATGATGATACGTAATTATGCAAAGCAATCCTGCGGACTTTTCACCCGAATGGCAGGAAAAATAGCCGCTATGACTTTCATGCAATATGTCAATCTCGTTAATCATCGTCCGATTGGACAGATAAAATATTCACTAATTTAATTCAACCAACAGGTTTTCAATAATATAGATGTTTTTGTGGATGCCCAGCGCGAGTCTGCTGTCACTTGGGCGGAAGGTAATGATGTCCGTGCGTGTCTTGTGAAAATGTCCAAAAATGCTTTCCGTGTGCGTCCTTGGTTTGAGCCGGGAGCTTGGGGAGGCCAGTGGATAAGGGACAATATCAAATCGCTTGCGCAGGATGTTCCCAATTATGCCTGGTCGTTTGAGCTTATCGTCCCTGAGAACGGCCTGATTCTCGGCAGCGGGAACAGGATGCTTGAGGTGTCATTTGACTCTGTCATGTATGTGGCCGGTGAGGGTGTGGTCGGTCATGAGTGCTATGAGTCCTATGGCGATGAGTTCCCGATACGCATGGATTATCTCGACAACTTTGACGGAGGCAACCTGTCAATCCAGTGTCATCCGCACAAACCGTATATTCAGGAGAATTTCGGTGAAGTTCTGACTCAGGAGGAGACATATTATATTCTTGACTGCAAGCCCGGGGCTGAGGTGTATCTCGGTTTTCAAGATGACATAGTGCCGGAACAGTTCGAGTCTGCCCTTACAGAAAGCTTTGAGAAAGGCACCCCGCTTGATGTCCCTAAATACATCAATTCGGAGATTGCGCATAAGCATGACCTTTTCCTTATACCTCCGGGAACGCTCCACAGTTCGGGACGCAACAATCTTGTACTTGAGATAAGCACGACTCCTTATATCTTCACTTTCAAGATGTATGACTGGCTGGCACTTGACCTGGACGGCAAGCCGAGGCCGCTTAACATAAGGCGTGCGATGGATAATCTATGCTTTGACCGCAAGGGAGACAAAATCAAGGCTGAGCATGTGTGCCATCCTGTTCTGATTGAAAAAGGCCGGGATTGGGAGTTCTGGCACATGCCTACTCACAGGAACCATTCTTACGATATACACAGGTATAAAATCAATTCCTCCGTAGATGTCATGACAGAGGGAAAATGCCATGTGCTGAATCTTGTCGAGGGTGAGAGTGCCGATGTCGTGACCGGAGCTGGGGAGACTTTCCATTTGAATTATGCGGAAACTCTTGTCGTTTCAGCCGCAGCCCTCTCCTACAGGATAGTAAACACATCCGGCCGCGAAATAATGATGGTAAAAGCCTTCATGAAATAAGACAAGACATGTCGCAGAATACTAATCCCCGCCAGGCATCTTTACAATGCGCCTTGGGTGGGGATTTTTATTTTATATGCTCTATCTCCACAGTAATAAAAATGTTTTTGTTCACTCGTTTATGCTTGTTCATTTTAATGGATGCGGGCAAATGATGAACAAGGATTTGCTTATACCTGTCTTCTATTGGAGAAAATTGGTACTTTTCCAATTTTCTCCAATAGAATGGCTGTTATACTGGTAATTTTCACTACTTTTGCAATATGATTATACTTAGGGATAAATATTTACAAGAGCTGAGAAGTGTGATGCACAACGGGATGATTAAGATTATTACAGGTGTACGCCGTTGTGGAAAATCTTATCTTCTATTTGAATTATTCAAACAGTCATTACTTGAAAACGGTGTGAATGAAGAGCACATTATTCAAGTTGATTTGGAAGACCGGCGTAGTAAACACCTCAGAGAGCCGGACATGTTATTGGATTACATTGATGGTCACATCACAGATGACGATATGTATTACATACTATTGGATGAAATACAACTTGTTCCCGAGTTTGAAGATGTGCTCAACAGCTATCTGAAAATTAAAAATGCAGACGTATATGTGACAGGAAGCAATAGCCGAATGTTGTCAAGTGATATAAAAACTGAATTTCGTGGTCGAGGGTATGAAATCAGAGTCCATCCTTTGAGCTTTTCGGAATTTCTCAAGGCAGGAGAGTACATAAATGAGCTTTCTGCACTACAGGATTATATGATTTACGGAGGAATGCCGCAGGTAGTATCTTTTTCAGAGAAAAAAGAAAAAGAGAATTATCTCAAATCATTGTTCCAAGGAACTTATATATGTGATATAAAAGAGCGTTATAACATTAGGCACGATGATGATTTGAATGAGCTCATAGATATTATTGCTTCCAATATAGGCTGCCTGACTAATCCGACAAACCTTGAAAATACATTCAAATCCGTAAAAGGTCATAGTATATCAGATACAACCATACAGAGTTATCTTGGAATGTTACAAGATGCCTTTATGTTGGAGAAAGCCGTTCGATATGACATTAAAGGAAAGCATTACATCAACACTCCTTCGAAATACTATTTTGAAGATGTAGGACTACGTAACGCCCGTCTGAATTACCGTCAGATTGATGGCGGTCATCTTATGGAAAATATAATATATAACGAACTGCGTATCAGAGGGTATTCGGTTGATGTAGGGCAAGTGGAGGTAAGGATGACAAATGATGCTGGAAAGAAAATGCGAAAACTACTGGAAGTGGATTTCATTTGCAATCGTGGGAACAAACGTGTGTACATACAATCAGCACTTGATATGCCTACTCAAGAAAAAATTGACCAAGAAACCAACTCCCTTCTTCATATCAGGGATAGCTTCCCTAAAATAGTCATTGTGGGAGGCTTGACCCCTTCTCATGTGAATACAGATGGCATATCAATCATTAATGTAATAGATTTCCTTAAAGATACTGAAGGAAATCTATTATGACACCACCGCAATATGTACATGAATCAAGACGCGTCGAACCAGTCCGGGAAGTGATAGCTTGAAGCATCTGAATATTTTTTGAGAAATTGATTTTTCCATTCACCCTGATTGTCCCGCCTGGGACTTTCAGGGTGTTGTCTTTCGTAGGAAGTCTGTGCCGGCCGTAAATCATTTCATCAGTTCACGGACATTCTCTTCGGTCAATCCGCAAAGTGATGCGATTTGTTCCAAAGGCATCCCGGCTTCAATCATTCTACCGGCAATTTCCATCCGACCTTTTGCTTCGCCTTCTTCCCGTCCTTTCTTTTCAAGGAATGCCTCTCTTGCTATTCTGTCGCGTTCAGTGTACATGTCCTTTTCGTAGATTAGTCTTTTTTCCATATCGAACCCGGCTATTTCCGCGCAGTCGAAGAGCTTTCCGAAGACGTCTTTCTCCATTTCTTGCGGCATGTCTTCAAGCGTTCCCATGTTCTTGAATGAATAACACCACTTGTCCATGAGCGTCTCGCATTCGTAAAGTTCTTTTTTGAAACGTCCGAGTTCGACAAAGATAGTGAAAATCGTTTCATCGGCAAATTCTTTGGTCCTTGTCTCCATGAAAGTATATCTTGATACGACCTCATCTGTCCACAGAGCCTCATCCGCATGAGGCATAGACTCTTCAAGAATCGCAATCAGATATACCGGAGGTATGTCATAACCGGGACTCTTGTCTTTGGACTTGCCTTTTTCCGTCTCTGCGTCATACACTTTGGACGTGTAGCTTATGCATCTTTTAAAGAAATACTCCTGACTTCCTCTCTGCATTTCAACAATGAATGTCGTTCCGTCCGCGCCCCTGCACCTGAGGTCGAAGCGGACACCCCTGGTTGATGGTGTCAGCCCTTGGATTTCAGTAGTGGCATATGTGATTTCTTCCACTTTTCTGTTTTCCGGAAGCAGCAGGTTGAGCAGGTCGGCAAGTACCTCCTTGTTTCCTTTGTCTCCGAAAACTGCCTTGAATCCGGCATCGGACATCATATCCACATACCGTTGCCTCTTCCCGTCTCTCTTCTCCAGCCCCTTGCGGCCGCTTTCAATGTTGTTTCCCATGATGCTTTGGATTTTAACTATGTTCCGGTGCATTGTGTCACCATTGCAAACATAGTAATAATGGCATCTCTGGAGGCCTTCCGGTTTGAGATTTAAATATTTTTTATAAAAGATATTTCTGTTTCTTTATAAAATTTCTTTTTCTTTAAATGAGATTGAGACCTTTTCTCCCGGGCGTGCAGTAAGTGTGATGTATCCGTCATTGCATTCCAAAGGCTTGCCGTCAACTGTCATGTTCATTCCAGAAGGGACTTTTAGCTTGTTTTCCGTCTGCGCTCCTCCAGTAAGTGTCATTGATGACGGCATTCCGTTTTTCCATTCGAGGTCAATTTCCGCTCCTCCGCGTACCTTGAATCCTCTCAGGCTGCCTTCTTTCCATTCCTCAGGCAGGGCAGGGAGCAGGTTGATGAATCCTTCATGGCTTTGCAGGAGCATTTCTGATATGCCGGCAGCGCCTCCGAAATTGCCGTCAATCTGGAAAGGGGGATGTGAACAGAAAAGGTTAGGATATGTCCCGCTTACATGACGCAAGACTTTACCGGCATTGATTCTGCCGGATTCCGCATCGTTGGTGCCTTCGTATTCATATGCCGGATGAAGCAGGCTCCTAAGAAGCTTCAGTGCCCTGTCCCCGTCACCGAGCCTTGCCCAGAAGTTCAGTTTCCATGCCCGGCTCCAGCCTGTTGCCTCGTCTCCGCGCCTGTTCAATGTGTTCCTGCAGGCCTGGGCAAGCTCCGGAGTAGAAGACGGTGTTATCTGGTTGCCCGGATGCAGGCCGTACAAATGGGACACATGCCTGTGGTGAGGGTCAACTTCCTCATAGTCTTCAAGCCATTCCATCAGATATCCTCCGGAACTTATGTTGTGAGGCGGTAGCTGCGAAATGGCAGCGGCAAGCGAGTCTGTGAAAGAAACCGGGATGTCAGACAGTCCTTCTACCCTCAGTATTTCTGCTGCGGATGACGTGTTGCTGAAAAGCTCCCTTACAAGCTGGCAGTCCATGGTCGGGCCCATGCATATGCTTACTTTCTTGCCGTCGCACCAGAATTCGTTTTCGGGAGAGGAGGTCGGGGCGGTCACCAGATAGCCGTTCTTTCTGTCCCTTACCATGGTTGAGAGGAAGAATTTTGAGGCTCCCTCAAGAGCGGGATATATCTTTGCAAGATAATCTTTATCAAGGGTATAGGCATAATGCTCCCAAAGATGTGCGCATAGCCATGCTCCTCCGGTGTTTGTCGCTCCCCATGAAGGGTGCTCACCTGGCGCGGTATAATTCCATACGTTGGTCATCATATGCAGTACCCACCCCTCGGCGTCCGGACCATAGAAGTCCCTGGCTGACTTTTCGCCGCTCGGAATCAGGTTGAGGACCAGCTCCGTAAGAGGAAGATGCAGTTCCGGCAGATTGCCCGGATCGGCTATCCAGTGGTTCATCTGGACATTTATATTGGTGTGATAATCCCCGTTCCATGGTGTCTCGAACGTATTGGCCCACAGGCCCTGAAGATTCGGAGGCAGGCTTCCCTCACGCGTGCTTGATATGAGCAGATAACGCCCGTAATTATAATATAGGGTCGCGAGCGCATTGTCCGCCGCACCCTCCGCATATGCCTTCAGCCTTTGCTCTGTAGTCATGGATTCCGTGCCGCATTCAGATTTTATGCTAAGTGATGTCCTTGCGTATAGTTCCCTGTGGCTTTCTACGGAATAGTCATATAATTTCTTCATAGCCTTGCATCTTGCTTTGGAACTTTTGTTTCTGCCGGCAGATTCCATGACATCCTCAAGCAGCGAAAGTGCCTTTGCGTCATATCCGTCCCCTTCAAAATAGCTTGTCGCTGCAGATATGATGATCCATGCCTTGTCAGCATCATGTACGCTGATGCAAGTATGTCCGCTATTGTGTACCTGAGCTTTTTCTCCGGCAGTTATAACTCCGGCATATGCGGCATATCTCATTCCCTGCACGTCATCCTTGCCACTGTCCAGCGAGCCTTCGAGTTTTATCAGCCCGTCTGAAGTTAGTGTGCATTTCCCTCGCCCGTCCCGGTCCATTGAGACTGTGAAATCGAGTCCTTCAGGTTCGGAAACTTCAAGCTCCACGACAATCACATCCTTGTCGCGTGATACATAATACTTTCTGCTGTAATCTTTTCCGCAGCATTTGTAGCGTGTGCATGCAGTGGCTGAGGAAATGTCAAGCCATCTTGCGTAGTCCTGAGTCTCGCTGCAACCGTTCCCGTAGTCCAGATTGAGCCAGCCGAGCACTTCATAGCTTCCGTACGTCCCGCCTCCAGTCGGCTTATGCGGCACGAATCTGTTGTACATGACTTCCTGAGCCTGCGCATTGAGACCCTGCTGGAGCAGTTCCCTTATTTCGTGCAGGCTTTCCGCTGCATCCGGATTTGAATAATCAGCTTCGCATCCGCTCCATAGTGAAATCTCGTTCAGCACTATCCTTTCCTTGGCTATGCCTCCGTCCGGCATCATTCCGAGCCTGCCGTTTCCGAGAGGAAGCATCTCCTCCCATGCTGATGCCGGCCTGTCGTAAAACAGGATGCTTTCCGGGTCCGGCTGAAATGTAGGCTCAAATGTGTTTGATTGGGTGGCAGTGCCTGTCGTACATGATGCCGACAATGCGGCAATTGCAGCTGCTGCCATGGCCGTCATACAAAATGCAGTTCTTTTCATTATGCGGATATTTTTTGCAAATCAGGAATTTGCATCATCAAATGCAAATATACTAAAAGTCGAGAGCAGAAGCAAAGCTTACTTTGATGCTGCCGAGGCCAAGTGTTATATTTGGCCGTCAGGCTAAATGTAGGCAAATTCAGCAATTATATCAATGATTCAACTTTCCTGAATGGAATTTATTGTATGTGTTTGCCCGGCAGAATCTTGCCGAATAGCCGCGCAATGCATCCGGTGTCTGATATTTTTGATTATTTTTGCAGTCCTGAATACGTCATGTTTGTCTGCCTTGTTTGGGAATGCCGGGTTGCAAACCAAAATTATAGGGCCGGGAGCAAATCAGGCCTGCTTGGCTATGCTGACGAAAGCAATTTAAACAAAGTCTAAAATATCACAGAAATGTGGAATAAACATATAAGAGGAAAACGTGAGCGCAGGCCCTCGATGAGGCTGCGGCTTGTATGCGCATTGGGGTCCATAGCGGCTATACTCCTGCTCTCCAGCGTGATTTCTATATTGGAATACCGCAGGATGAGCAGCTATGTCTCCGAACTGATTGCATCTGACATACGCAGCATAAACATATCGAAGAAAATTGCAGACCTTACGCAGGAATACAACCACCAGATGCTTGCGGTCGTGGTGCAGAACGACATATCCATAATGCCGGACTTCGACATGGATTATTTCGTGTCACTGACCGACTCCCTGCGCAGTTCGTGCTCATCGCAGAGGGCATTGCCGATGGTTGACACATTGGTGGCATCGTTTGACGCTTTCATGGTGACCTCGCTCAAATTCGACGGGGTGTTCCTTGCCGACAATGTGGACACGGGAGAGTGGTTCTTCGGAGTCCTGCAGCCGAGATTCGTGAAGCTGCGTCATGACATCGGAGCTCTCAATGAGGTCATATATGAAGAACTCAAGAATGATTCCGCGGACTTTGACGCTGGATTCTACCGCAGCATAATCCCCGGGGTGGTCTCTGTCGGAGCGGGACTCATGCTTGTAATGCTGCTGCTTTATTTCATGCTTGCCGACTATGTGAGGCCGATATACAGGATGTCTGACGGAGTTGACAGCTACAGGGCGGCCGGTGTGCGGCACACTTATGAATTCGGAGGCGACGACCAGCTTGCCAACATCAATTCCGGCCTTGCAGAGCTTATAGAAGAGAATCTTGAACTCAAGAAGAGAATCAGGGCTATGAGGGAGGAGCGTGACAGGAGCATGGAAACGGCTGAGGCCGGGCAGGACTCTCCGGAAGAAAAGGTGACAGAACTGTAAACGGGATGAATGTCAAGGCGATATCCGTAAATGTAGGCAAGGCGCTGCTGGTCAGTGCCTTGTTCATGTTCATTTCCATACTGGTCTCAATATGGGACGGGGGAGACTCCGCTCTGGGACCTCTGCTTATCAGCTTTGTCGTGACGCTGATTGTCGGGGCTTTCCCGTTCATTTTCGTAAGGCAAAGCCCTGCCCTTACTCTTCATGACGGATATCTTACAATTTTCCTCTCATGGTCTCTCTCATTCATTTTCGGGATGCTTCCATATGTCCTGTGGGGAGGGGAGTTCACCCTTATCAATGCTTGGTTTGAGAGCGTTTCCGGCTACACGACCACAGGTTCCACCATCCTTAATGACATAGAGGCCCTGCCGCGCAGCCTGGTCTTCTGGCGCTCTTCGACACATTATATCGGAGGCCTGGGTGTCGTGGCCTTCCTGCTTCTTGTCATGCCTGATGCAAGCCCATACCGTCTCAAGCTTACGAATATGGAACTCTCCTCGCTTGCCAGGGTGGGATACCGCTACAAGTCGGCAAAGATAATCTGGATAATAACAGTCGTATATTGCTTCCTTACGCTTGCGTGCTTCCTCTCGCTTTGGATAGCTGGCATGCCGTGCTTTGATGCCCTGAACCATGCTTTCAGCATTGTCGCAACAGGAGGATTCAGCACAAGGAACCTTTCGGTCGGACATTTCGAGTCGGACCTTATCAATATGATTGTGATGTTCTTCATGGCCCTTTGCGCCATGCACTTCGGACTTATATTCGCTGTTTTCGTGACACGCTCATTCAAGCCGATGAAGAACTCAGTCGTGGCCTACTATTTCGGTTCAATCGCTGTCATGTCATTGATAATCACATTGTCGCTTAAGATGCAGGGCGGATATGACGGCTGGGGCAGGGCACTGATGGACGCGTCTTTTACAGTGATAAGTTACATGTCAACCGCAGGATTCGCAATATGCGACAACGCATCGTGGCCGTGGCTTGCAGGAGTGGTTCTGCTGTTCGCCTCTTTCCAGTGCGGATGTTCCGGCTCCACGACAGGAGGAATCAAGGTTGATCGCCTTATGATATCTGTGAAAGCCATCGGAAACGAGCTTCGCAGAAGGATACATCCCTCGTCAGTGTCGCATGTCCATTTGAGCGGCCAGCATCTTCCGGACGGGACCGTCAATGCCGTGATGATGTACATCGTGCTTTATGTGCTGGTTATTCTGGTTTCCATAGTAGCGGTCATGCTGTGCGGCTCAGATTCTGTCGAGGCCGTATCTGGAGTCATTGCCTCCGTAGGCAGTGTGGGACCAGGTCTGGGGCCTCTCGGATGCCTTGACAATTATTCAGCCCAGCCTGCCATGTCAAAATTCATATTTACATTCGACATGTTCCTCGGACGTGTGGAGATTTATCCTGTCCTTGTCGTCATGTCAATGATTTTCAACAGGAGGAAATGACAATGGGGCATGTTGATTTTCTTTATTCCGGCTTCGTGTCCAGGCTCAGTTTCACGCCGACTCCGTGCCAGGACGCCCTACTGAGGAAGGCTGCCGGATTCATAGGCTCTGACGATGACGATATACTTGTCGTGAACGGATATGCCGGCACTGGAAAGACAACCGCAATCGCAGCAATCATAGGCTTCCTCAAGGAACATAAGACCAAATGCGTGCTCCTTGCGCCTACAGGACGCGCCGCAAAAGTCCTGTCCTCTTATGCCGGCCAGCCGGCCTTTACCATTCACAAGCACATATACAGGCAGAAATCAGTCGGAGGTGACGGTTTCGGCCAGTTCTCCCTTGCCCCCAACAAAGACCGTGACACTCTATTCATTGTGGATGAGGTCTCCCTGATAGGCATAGAATCCGGAATGCAGCAGTCAAGCACGGCTTTCGGTTCGGGGAATCTTCTTGAAGACCTGATATCTTTCGTCAGGGCGGGAGTCGGGTGTAAGGTCATTCTTGTAGGCGATTCGGCCCAGCTGCCTCCTGTGGGGCTTGACGCCAGTCCGGCCCTTTCGCGCGACTATATGGTTATGATGGGCGGCGTGTCGTTTGCCGAACTGAGGACTGTAGTGCGCCAGCAGAGCGAATCCGGAATATTGCACAATGCCACATTGATAAGGACACTCATAGGTGAACTTGAAAATGGGATAGGGGTGCTGCCGGTTGATGAATTGCTGCTTGAGACCGGAGGGTTTCCTGATATTGTGCGCATAGGCGGAGGTGAGCTGATAGAAACTTTGTCTGATGCCTATTCTGAATATGGAGAAGATGAGACTGTAATCCTGTGCCGCTCGAACCGGCGTGCCATAAAATATAATATGGGTGTGCGTTCCGCGGTTCAGTTCAAGGAAGAGAGGCTTGTGAGGGATGACAAGCTGATGATTGTGAAAAACTGCTACCAGTTCAGTGGCTCAATAAAAGACATGGATTATATTGCGAACGGGGACATCGTGAAACTGAAGAAAATATCACGTTATGAGGAGAGGTACGGGCTTCATTTTGCCGAGGCGCGGATATCATTTCCCGATTATGATGACCAGGAACTGACGGCCAAGGTCATTCTTGATACCCTCGATTCGGAAAGCGCGTCCCTTACTTATGAGCAGTCAAATATGCTGTACCAGGGGGTGAATGAGGATTATGCCCATATAATAGCAAAGAAAAAGAGGTATGAGGCTGTGCGTGAGGACAAATACTACAATGCCCTGCAGCTGAAATATGCTGATGCCATAACCTGCCACAAGTCGCAGGGAGGACAGTGGAAATGTGTTTTCATTGACAATCCTTTCTGGCAGGAGGAACTGACGGCAGATGACCTGAAGTGGCTTTATACGGCCATCACAAGGGCAACGGAAAAGGTGTATCTCGTGAATTTCAAGGACGAGCTTTTTGCCGTGTAAGGTGTTCCGCAAGGCATACGGTGATATGTAAGGAAAAATAAATTGAAGATATATGAAGAATAGAATCATTATGCTGGTTTTGTCGGCCGCCTGTTTAGCCCCACTGACGCAGTTCTATGCTGGTGCCAGGGAATTTGACAAGGTTCCGCTCTCGTGGAAATGGCTCGGAAATGAAGAAGTCCTGTTCACTTATGACGGCACTTTTGCAGACAGCACTGCTTTCGTCGTGAACGCCCGCAGTGGCAGGAAGCGCACCGGTGTGTCCGCTCCGGAAAAATACAGCGATTTTCCGGTAAAGCCAGAAGGGGCTGTGAATATTACCTATTCTCCGGATTCATCAAAACTTGCATATACAAGGTGCAATGACCTGTATGTCATGGATATCGCATCACGCAAGGAGACAAGGCTGACCCATGACGGCTCTGACCTGATTTTGAACGGCTATGCCTCATGGGTGTATTATGAGGAGATTTTCGGCCGTCCGTCACACTACAGGGCATTCTGGTGGTCTCCTGACAGCAGGAAGATAGGGTTCTACAGGTTTGACAACAGCTGTGTGCCTCTTTTCCCAATATATTCTCCTTTTGCCTCCTATGCAGAGGGGGATGCTGACGGGGTGCAGTACCAGAGTCCCAAAATTACGCGTCTTGGCATCGGCGGTTCGGTAAGCGAGACCAGGTATCCGAAGGCTGGGCAGACGAATCCGCAGGTCAGAATCGGCATCGTTGATGTTTCAGAGTGCGGGAAAGGCATTGGCCATGAACTGGAAGCATGCGCTGTTTCTGATAAAAAGGATGTCGCTCCAGAGATAGTATGGGCTGATTTTGACCCTTCTGAGGACCAGTATTTCGGCACGCCTTTCTGGGGACCGGACAGCCGTGAATTTTTTGTGTCACGCATGCCTAGGCTTCAGAATACGCTTGACCTGTATAGCGTAAGCTCCGTTGACGGAAGCCGCAACCTGATTTATCATGAGACATATCCTGACGCGTGGATAGACTGGATAAACGGTATGGTATTCACCGACAGAGGCTTGTACATGGTCCGTAACTTCGAGACTGGATGGCAGCAGATATATTTCCTTTCGTATGACGGAAAAGAGTTCAGACGCCTGACTGACGGCACCAATTGGGATGTTGAGGTGCTGCGTGCCGATGAAAAGAAAAAGGAGGTCTGGTTCACTGCAAAACGTGACGCGACCGTAAGGCAGGCTCTTTATAAGGTGGATTCCAAAGGAAATGTAACTGCCCTGACTGATCCGGCATATGATGTCCGTTCTGTACGTTTCTCTCCGGACGGGAAATATTTTGCCGCCTCATATTCCAATTCCGTGACCCCTGTACGCGTGGCTGTTTTCCGCAATGCTTCCGGTGTGCCTTCCCATGGACATGGAACGGACATAGCCGGAGCGAATACTTCTGCCAGGCTTAAGAAGGGTGCGGAGGGAAAAAATACCCTGGAAGGCCGTGTAGTGGCTGATATGGCGGGAGAAGATTATGATGCCTCGAAATATGCCCTGGGACAGCTTGTGCACATCACGACAGAGGACGGGTTCACCCTTCCCGGAATGATGGTCTATCCAAAGGATTTCTCTCCTTCCGGAAAATATCCGGTGCATGTTGACATTTACGGCGGGCCGGATACTCCTTTGGTGCGCGACCGCTGGACCAGTCCCTCGGAAGCTAACCAGTGGTATTCTGAAAACGGCATAATACAGATAACTGTTGACCCCCGTGCAGCGGGACATAACGGACGTGCCGGACTGGATATGATTTACCGCCAGCTGACTGTCTGGGAAATAAAGGATTTCTGCGCATGGGCCGACTGGCTCAAGTCTCTTCCTTATGTTGACGGGGACAAGATAGGAGTGGAGGGCTTCTCTTTCGGAGGCACCATGACATCCATGCTTCTGATGCAGGCTCCGGACAAGTTCCATTATGGAATAGCGGGCGGGGGAGTATATGACTGGGCGCTGTATGACTCGCATTACACGGAACGCTATATGGACACTCCTCAGAACAATCCTGAGGGATATGCGGTTTCACGCGTGCTGGATTATGCCGGACGCTATCCTGTTGATGTAGTGCCAGCCGCTGCACAGGACGGACAGACCGCCGTTGATATGCCTGAAGGAGCAGTGATGCTGAAACTGACGCATGGCACCGGAGATGACAATGTGCATTTCCAGAACACCCTGCTTCTTGTTGACGCGTTGCAGAAAGCCGGAAAGAAATTCGAGTACATGGTTTATCCGGACGGCATGCACGGCTACCGCGGCTACCAGGGCCGTCATTTCGTGGAGTCCAACCACGATTTCTGGCGCAGATACCTTTTGGGACGATAGTCTCTGCACATACAATGAATTGCAAGTGCGATATAGTTTTAAGTTTGATTTTTAATATTTTGTAGCTATGAAACGATTTTCATTAATCTTGATGCTTACGCTTACATTATGTGGATGTGTTAATGATAATTACATTTTGTTGGATAGGCCAGAAAATGTAGAATTATATTCAATTACTCCGGACGAAGCGGCAAATATTGCTTTGGATTTTGCTGCTGTTATGCGCGATAATGAACGAACACGTATTGGAGAGACAGGGATTTTAAGCGTGGCTAATGTACAGCCTCTGCGTAGTCGCAATATCATAACACGTTCAGAAACCGCATATAATGAAATCTGTATTGATACATTATTATATGTAGTAAATTTTTCAGATGATCAAGGATTTGCACTTGTTGCTGCAGATAAAAGAACTACTCCGATTTACGCAATTGTAGACAGCGGTTTTTTGGATTTTGACAATTTAGAGAGTGAAGAGAACATTGGTTTTCTGATTTTCCTTGAAGGAGCCGCTGGTAAGATAGTTCAAGATGTAAACACAAATGATGCAATTGAGACTAAAGCAACAACTAATGGTTGGACCATAATTGAGAAATATCCCGCAATGTTAAAAACAAGGTGGAACCAAACAGCCCCTTACAATATGTATTGTCCAAACAATCAATATACAGGTTGTACTGTAACAGCAACCGCTCAAATATTGTCATATTATCAAACCATAGGGTCTGTTAGTTGGTCTGATAATGGGCGTAGCGGATCAGCGATCTTAAATTGGTCTCGCATTATAAGTGATTGTGAAAGTAATTATGGTATGTTGAATACAACATCATATTATGCCTCATCAAGTGAAGTTGCTCATTTGATGAGGTACTTGGGTGTGGCAATGGGTGCTGATTATGAATCAGATGGAACGGCCGTTAATAAAAAGAAACCGATAAATTGGATGAACGATTGGGGTGGTCTCAATGCGACTAAACTGGCAGATTATAGTGTTTCACCTATCATTAGTGCCATAAAAAGCAATAAACTGGTATATGCCCGTGGCAATTCTGGAAGAAAAAAGTTTTTGGGTATTACCGTAAGTTATACAGGAGGACACGCCTGGGTGTATGATGGCTATGTTTCTGCATCATCAGGAGGAGCTATATCTAACTTGCTTCATTGCAATTGGGGATGGGGTGGATCTAAAGATGGATATTATATTAGTGGCGCATTCAATACTAACAATTATGCAGAAATCTATGATTGGGAAGTGACCAAAAGTAGTGGTGAAGGTCAGGATGAAGGAAACGAAGGAAATTTTCAATATAACCTTGAATACTCGATTGTTTCACGATGAAGAAAATATTATTAAAAATACTTTTATTATTAGTGGCGTTTCCAATAATATCGTGTACCTCTGACCAAGAATTCTTTCCGATTGAACTCTCGATAGATGGTATTGAATTTATTGAGGATGATATACTTACTTTGTCGGCCGAAATACCAATCGAAGGTTTGGACTTTTCTATTACAGGTGCAGGAGAATATGCCAGTCTGATTTGTGTAAGCAACGTAACAATAGATGGTTTTGTGCAGAACGCCCCGACATTGCCAATCACTTCGCTAAGCGGAGACTGGGGATGTTTTGAGCAATCGGAGCATACTATAAATTTTAGTATAGCAGCAAACCATAGACAACAAAGGCGAGTATTCGAATTTACAATAGGAGGTGCTTATTGGGTTCGATACCTTCGTTTGACTCAATAAGTACCAACATCTTCTAAGGTAAAGCGGATGTACAGGCAGTATTATCAAGAGCGCCTGCACAGATTTCAAAGGAGCGACAAGTTATAGGAAACAAAAAAGGCCGGAGCAATTCCGGCCGATTTTCTTATTGTGAGGAGGGGGCTTAGCGGCGTTTCTTCATGCCGTGCATTCCACGCATCATATTTCCCATGGCGCCTGCTCCCATCACGCTCTTCATCATTTTGCGCGTGCCTTCAAACTGCTTGAGGAGCTTGTTCACCTCCGGAAGCGATGTACCGGAACCGTCAGCTATCCTCTTGCGGCGGCTTCCGTTTATAATCTCCGGATGCTCGCGCTCATAAGGAGTCATGGAAAGGATGATGGCCTCTATGCCCTTGAACGAGTCGTTGTCCATGTCCACGTCCTTGAGCGCCTTTCCCATGCCGGGAATCATTGAAGCCAAATCCTTGATGTTGCCCATCTTCTTGATCTGCTGAATCTGGTTGTAGAAGTCCCAAAGGGTGAACTGGTCCTTTGCCAGCTTCTTTTTAAGCTCACGTGCCTGCTGCTCGTCAAACTGCTCCTGTGCTTTCTCCACGAGGGACACGACGTCACCCATGCCGAGGATCCTGTCTGCAATACGGCTCGGATGGAAAACGTCAAGGGCCTCCATCTTCTCTCCCGTGCTGACGAACTTGATAGGCTTGCCGACTATGGCTTTGATTGAAAGTGCTGCACCGCCTCTGGTGTCACCGTCCATCTTGGTCAGGACCACTCCGTCAAAATCGAGCCTGTCATTGAATGCCTTGGCAGTCTCGACCGCATCCTGTCCCGTCATAGCATCCACCACAAACAGGGTCTCTGTCGGATTCACCGCATTCTTGAGCGTTGAAATCTCATCCATCAGCTCCTGATCGACGGCAAGACGTCCTGCAGTATCGACAATGACTACTGAATATCCCTCGGACTTGGCCTTGCTTATGGCATTACGCGCAATCTGCACAGGGTCCTTCACGCCTTCTTCAGCATATACAGGAACGCCTATCTGCTCTCCGAGCACCTTCAGCTGGTCAATTGCGGCCGGACGGAAATAGTCGCAGGCAGCCAGCATGACCTTCATGCCTCTCTTGCTCTTGATGTTGAGGGCGAGCTTTCCTGAGAAAGTCGTCTTACCTGAACCGTTGAGACCGGCCACGAGAACGACCGCAGGCTGTCCTTTCACATTTATGTCAGATGACTCGCTTCCCATCAGCGCGGCCAGCTCGTCATGGACAATCTTTACAATCATCTGCTGCGGCTTCACGGCCGTGAGTACATTCTGGCCGATGGCCTTCTTCTTCACGTCATCGCAGAACTGCTTTGCTATCTTGTAGCTCACGTCGGCATCAAGGAGGGCACGGCGGATGTCCTTCATCGCCTCCGAGATGTTTATCTCCGTTATCTTGCCTTCGCCCTTGAGAATCTTGAACGACCTCTCGAGCCTTTCACTCAAATTTTCAAACATATCGTTTATTTTTCTGTTTATTCATTAATCATACGGCGAAATAGTCCGTCCTTGAAGGAGCCTCGTCCATGGCATCAGAGAAGACAGCGGGAGCCATGTCCTTCATATTGTATCTGCTTGACATGACCTGCCCGTAAGCTCCTGCGCTGCGTATTGCCATCAGGTCTCCGCGCACGCTCAGTGGCAGAAGCCTTCCCGCGCCCCATACGTCGCTCGATTCGCATACAGGACCCACGATGTCATAAGCCTGGTGGGTAGGGAAGAACGGGCGCATGGCTGCCGAGAGGTTCTCTATCTTGTGGTATGCACCGTAAAGGGCCGGCCTTATCAGGTCATTCATTCCGGCGTCCATTATGAGGAAATTCTTGGTCTCGCCGCTCTTGACAAAGAGCACCCTTGAAATGAGCGCGGCACACTGTGCCACCAATGAGCGTCCAGGTTCCACATGCACCGTCTGCCCCTCGTGCAGGGCGATGTTGGATGAGATGGTTCCGAACCATTTCCCGAAGTCCGCTATAGGGTTCTCGTCCGGGTCGTCGTAATCCACACCGAGTCCTCCTCCGAGGTTTATGTTCTTGACCTCCAGTCCGTTCCTCTCGAAATATGCCACTATCTCATTGACCCTGCGGCATTCCAGCGCATATACTTCCTCGACTCTCGTTATCTGGGAACCGATGTGGAAATGCAGTCCGATGAAGTTGATGTTTTCGCTTTTCTGCACAAGCCCTATCAGCTTGTCGAACTCGTGACGTGAGATGCCGAACTTGTTCTCATACAGTCCTGTAGTCACATATTTGTGTGTGTGCGCATCTATGTCCGGGTTGATTCTGACGGACACATTGGCCTTGAGCCCGCATACCCTGGCCATCTCGTTTATCACATAAATCTCCTGAAGCGACTCGCAGTTGAATGCCTCGATTCCGAGCTGGAGTGCCTGGTATATCTCCTTGTCGCTCTTTCCGACACCGGCATATACGATTTTGTCGGCAGGAAATCCGCATGAATGTGCATGCAGGACCTCGTTGCCGCTGACGCAGTCCGCGCCGAAGCCTTTGCCGCTTATGTATTCAAGCAGCCTCCTCTCGACGTTGGCCTTGACCGCATAGTGCACCTTTATCCCGTGTTCTGCCGAAAGTTCCGCCACATGGTCCACCGTCCTGCGGAACAGGTCCATGTCATAATACCAGAAAGGGGTGGCAACTTTGTCCAGCTGTTCTATTGAGTTGAAATCTAACATGTTACATATCAAAATTATGTCAAACTCTGACTGTTTGGCCAAAAACGGGCAAAAACGATTGCAAAAATAGCGAAAAAATCCTTAATTTCGCGGTCTGTTTACTAATTACTGATGAAAATGGAAAAAGGACCTATTTCAAAATTCATTACACACCATTATCGTCATTTCAACTCTGCGGCGCTCGTTGATGCTGCAAAGGCTTATGACGAGCACATGAACAAGGGCGGAAAGATGATGCTGGCGATGGCAGGCGCCATGAGCACGGCAGAAATCGGCCTCTCGCTTGCCGAGATGATCCGTCAGGACAAAATCCAGATCGTGTCATGTTCCGCAAACAACCTTGAGGAAGACATCATGAACCTGGTTGCACACAACCACTATTACAGGGTTCCTAACTATAGGGATCTCACTCCTGAGCAGGAGAAAGAGCTCCTTAACAACCACATGAACCGTGTGACTGACACCTGCATTCCTGAGGAAGAGGCTTTCCGCCGTCTTGAGCACCATCTCATCGACGTGTGGAACGAGATGAAGGAATCAGGCGAGAGGCTCTATCCGTGGGAGGTAATCTACAAGCTCCTTCGCAGCGGTGTCCTCGAGCAGTATTATGAGATTGACCCTAAGGACAGCTGGGTGCTCGCGGCATGTGAAAAGAACATTCCTATCGTAGTCCCTGCATGGGAGGACTGTACCACAGCCAACATCTTCACTGCGCACTGCATCAGGGGAGAGTTTGAGCCTAACATGATAAAGAACGGTGTCGAGACAATGATTTTCCTGACAGAGTGGTATCGTGAGAACTGCGGCGGACAGGGCGTCGGATTCTTCCAGATCGGCGGTGGTACTGCCGGAGATTTCCCTATCTGCGTCGTTCCTATGATGGCACAGGACCTCGAGTGGCCTGATGTTCCTCTCTGGGCTTATTTCTGCCAGATTTCAGACTGCACCACTTCTTACGGCTCATATTCCGGAGCTGTTCCGAACGAAAAGATTACATGGGGCAAGCTTGACATTGACACTCCGCGTTTCATCGTGGAGTCGGATGCCACTATCGTAGCGCCTCTGATTTTCTCATATGTCCTCGGATGGTAATCGCTTTCTGAAGATTTGATGTTTGAGGATGGCTAATGAATTTTAGTCATCCTCTCTTGATTCTTAACCCAACCGCAACTTGAAATGACAAGCCTGATAGATGTCGTATTTAATATAGAACTGAGCCTTCTGCTCGGAGTCCTCACGTCTTTCGTGCTGGGACTTCTGCTGGTGCTCATCAAGATTCCCCAGACGGAATATTCCAAGAAAATAACCAGGGGGAAGAACACCATAGCCTCGTGCTTTCTTGTCTGCACCGTGCTATTCTTCGTGACCCTAACCTATTCTGGCATACCGTCATACGACTCTTTCGTGTCAATCATGATGTTTGTGATAACGGCCATGTCGTCAGCCATATTGTCCTATTCGCTGATAAATGTGCTGGATGAGAAATTCATAGACAATGACAAGTTCTATCTGAATGTGGGCGTCACTGGCATAATGAGCTATGTGCTGATAAAGTCTTTCTGGTGGGACGGCGGCTGGCCAAGGACAGCTGTCCTGGTGGCTGCAATCGTGCTTTTCCTAGTTCAGTGCATCGTCCATATCATTTCATTCAATACGGTCTATGTCAACAGCGTGAGGCAGCTTGAACAGTATTATGACGAGGAAGAGGATGACAAGATACGCTGGATACGCTTCTGCTATATCATAATGATGCTCACGCAGATGTTCATCCTTGTATATATGCTCCTGCCTTCAGGATTCATGAAGGTATATGTGTCTCTTTATTCTCTTTTCATACTTTATTTCACGGCCAATTTCATATCTTTCCTCGGCAGCCATAAGCTCCTCCTTGATGCATTTGCCTACAAGACACTTTCCGGCAAGGATTTCAAGCACAAGAAAAGAAAGACGCATCCGAAACCTGCAAAAGATAGCCGTGAGGAATCTCCTGCGGCGGTTGAAGAGGCTGAATATGCGGCACTTGAAGCTTCAATTGAAAAGTGGATTGCCCAGAAGCGCTATCGTGAATATGACAAGAGCCGTGAGGACATTGCCCGTGAACTGAACACGACAAAGGAGATGCTTCACCTTTATTTCACAACCGTAAAGGGCGTTGACTTCAAGTCGTGGAGGACTGCGCTCCGTATTGAGGAGGCGAAGCGCCTGCTGCTTGAGAACAAGGACATGTCAACCCATATTGTCGGGGAACTGTCCGGCTTCAGCGACAGGTCCAATTTCCACAGGCAGTTCACAAAACTTGTTGGCTGCTCTCCGAAGCAGTGGCGCGAGTCAGGCGGTAATCCGGAGCAAGCTTGACAACAGACATTCCTTTGATGTCTTCCCTGAAAATGGTTATCTTGTCCGACAGAGGGCTGTAGAGTCCTCCGTTTTCTTCCCCGTCGATGTCATCGATATTGATGCTGATGGTCAGCGGGAGGTTGTAAGGGGCAATATAATGGTCTGTCCTGAATATTCCCTTTGAGGATGTATAAACGACGGAACTTTCTTCCTCGCCCTCGAATGAGACGGTGACCCTTATGTGCTTCAGCGGGTCCAGTTCCTCTGAGGAAACCGTACCTTCTATATATACCGGCAGATTGCCTTCTGCATCACCGATATAGTCCGGTCTCATGCATGAGCATACTGCCGCGAGGGCAAGCGCAATAATGACCTTTTTCATTTTACTCAGCTTGGATTTTAATCTTTGGCAACTGGAAATTGCAGTCATTCACCACGAATGAGTTGCTGTACTTGTCGTATGACGGGCCGCTCCATGTCACCATGATTTCATGAGTCTGGCTGCTGTGTCCTCCGCTCATGTCTGAGGCTGTTATTACGCAGCGCAACTTTCCTCCGTCCGCTTCGGCCTCTATGGCATATACGCCGTCATTGCCGGAATACACCTCATCGGAATATACCGGGACAGGTATGGCATTGTCAGTGGTGTATGCCTTGAATACAATCTTCATGTCTTTCAGAGGCTGTGCGCTTTCAAGTTCGGATATGGTTCCCGTTATTATGATTCTGCCTCCTTTGGAATAGGAAGCATCCATGGCAGTGAAAGCCTTGCTGCATGAAAACAATACTGCTGAAACTGCCAGCAGTATGATGATATTTCTAAAAAAGTCAGTCATTCCGGATGGTTTATCTCCGGCTCAGGTTTTAAATACGGTGCAAAATTAGTCATTTTGGAGGATAATGCAAAGAAAATGGCTTCATTGTAATGAAGGGGAATGAAAAACAGGCCGGAAATCCCGGCCTGTCCACTATGGTGTCATCCTGTTCAGGCATCTTTAAGCACTGAAGGGTCGATTCCCAGAAGCTTCATCCTCTTGATTATTTTCGGAAGCTCCTGGCAGAGGAACTCATTGCGCTGCGACTGGAGGACAATCTCCTTCGCGTCAGGACTTATGAAATAGCCTATGCCGCGCCTGTTGTATATTATGCCTTCGCTTGTCAGTTTTTCGTAGCTGCGCATCACCGTATTGGGGTTTACGCCGATGTCTGCCCCGTATTCCCTCACGGAAGGGATTCTAGAGTCCGGTGCGAGGTCACCGCTTAGGATATTCTCGCAGATAGTGTCGCAAATCTGCAGATATATTGATTTGTTTGAGTCAAATTCCATGATTTGTGCTTTTAATGTTTCAAGGTCTTGATGCGGAAGAATATAGCCGCTGATGCTATTACAATCGTGCCTATGTCACTGATTGTGTCTATCAGGGGCAGGTTGCGGAACAGCCGGCTTCCGAATATCTCCTCCACTGAGATGGACGGGTTGGTTATCATCTCCTGCATATAGCTGCTCATGAAAGGCGTCATAATCATGCTCAATATTGTAGAGAGAGCCATGAGGCAAAGTATGGTCTTTACTGTCTTTGCGCTTTTGAAGCATATTGCGCCAAGCAGGAATACAAGCATGGTTCCTATGATGTCATCTATGTATGTGAGGGGATTGGTCATAATGCCGATGAACGAGCTTACTTCAGCAGGTACCTCTGGGATGTCGCTGAACATCCGTGGCACGATTGACATTACAGTGTCTCCGCATGTTGAGTCGAGTGTGCACAGGAGAGTGTCAAGTCCAAGGTATATGCCTGTAAATAGTGCCGGGAGCAGAATGGCTGATATAGTCACCATGGACAGGAACTTCTCAAATGAAGATGCCGGTATCATCAGCCATGTGGCTCCTGCGCGTTTGTCCGTGATGTGCCCGTAGCATTTCGGAGGCAGGGTAAGTATCATCACTGCCATGCAGATTGCGAAGGTAATGGTGCGGAATATTATTCCAGGGCCTCCCCAAGTGCCATTTATAAGAAGTCCTGTTATCGTTGTGCCTGCATATATTATCAGCCCCATCATGCTGATGAGCATGAAGCTGAGTCCGTAGTTGGAAATGCATGCCTTCAAGTCGGAAACAAACCATTTTCCGAATCTTTTTATATTGAATGTGCCGTTCATGTCAGAGTTCGATTTTCTTTGTTTTGAAATAAGTGTATGTCATAAGGAGTACGGTGCAGATTGCCTGGAATATATACCATCCGTAAATATTGTACGGAAATATGGACGGGATGCTGCAACGTCTTTCTATTGTGCCCAGGATTATCAGTAGTGCGATGAATGACAAGGCCGCCGTAAAGAATGTCTTTGCTCCCTTGTTCTTCTTGAAAAGCACAGCTCCGGCCAGCCCGGCTGACGATACCATCCATGGAGTGAAGAACATTGACAGCAAGTGGATGTCACCGATGTCCTGTGCCATGGCGATTGCAAGTGCCTCCTCGTATCTTGTCGGGAACAATACATTGCACAATGCGTCAACTGACAGATACATGAGGGCAAATGCGAGGGGAAATATTACAATGCCGACAAGTATCATGCTTACGTATTTCTCTGTATGTGAGACGGGAAGCATCAGGTGCGCGGCGCCTTTCCTCTTGTCGGTAAGATGTCCGTAGCACGTGATGGGAAGCCTCAGGAAGAACAAGACTGAAATTATGGCTGCCGCCATGTCGCTGAAATTAAGCCAGATTTTCCATTCCGTGTTGCCTCCCATGCTGGACGACCATGCGGTAAATGCCAGGATGATTGCAGGTGCGAGAGAGCATGCAAATGTTGTAAGGCCGGCTTTCCTGACGCACCTTTTCAGGTCCTGGGCCAGATATTGCATGAATCTTCCGCTGTTGAAGTTCTCGTTGGGTTTCATAGGCTTTATTTTCTGAACATGCCTTTTATAAGTTCCTTGTGCAGGTGTACTGTGTTGAACAGGGCCTCGATGTTGACCTTGCTTTCTTCGGAGCCGGTGTTCGGATAGACCTGTACGCAGCCTCCTGGCGTCATTTCGCTGTAAAGGGAATTAGGATTCCTTTCATTGCTGTAGTCGAATGTCAGTTTTTCCGCAATCTCCCTGATGCTGGCGTTGAGCAGCACATCCTGCCTGTCGAGGATTATTATCGGGTCTATTATGTTCTCGAGGTCACGGACCTGGTGCGTGGATATGAGAAGCGTCGAGTCTTCGCTTGTGTATTTTGTCACTGCCTTCCTGAATTGCGCCTTGGAAGGTATGTCAAGGCCGTTCGTAGGCTCGTCCATGAAGATGTAGCGGCAATTGCATGCGAGCGCGAATGAAATGTAAGTTTTCTTAAGCTGGCCGAATGACATCCTGTTCATCTTCTGTGATGCGTCATTTTCGAAGATTTCCATTATTTCAAGGAATTTGCCCATGTCGAATTTGTCCCAGAATTTGCCGTAGCTTTTTGCATATTCCTCTGCCCTCATGTTGATTGCGGACACCTCGTCGCTCAGGTAATACTGGTCGGAAAGGAAAGAAGGTTCCCTTTTGTAAGGAGTATGGCCGTCTATTGTTATCTCTCCGGCCTTGGGCTGTTTCAAGCCGCACAAAAGGGTCAGAAGAGTTGTCTTGCCGACTCCGTTTTCACCGAGAAGGCCATAAATCCTGCCTTCTTCAAGAGTCATCGTGATGTTTCTCAGCACTACGTTGTCCCCGTAGCTGAATCCGAGGTTTTCAATTTTTATCATATTCCAAGAGTTTAGATGTTTATTCTTTGCTTATGTGTCTTAGTAAAATAGTACACCGCAAATGTAATGACATTTTTTATTATTGCAAGCATATTTTCAACTTTTTGACAAGAATTTTGCTCCAAGTGGCAAGCGTTGGTATTCATATTGCTTTGCCGATGCCGTATTTTTGCAGGGAAACAATATAAACGATTAAGCCGGGAGCAGAGGCAAAACTTGTTTTGACTATGCCGAGGTGAAGTTTATTGTAGATTGAAAATCTAAAATAAACGATTAATCCGAGAGCAGAAGACAAATCCATTTGTATTATGCCGAGGCGAGAGTGATTGTAAACACAGTTTAAAATATATTAAAAGTATGAAAAAGATCAGTATCATCATTTCTGCCATCGCCGCAATGTTCTTTGCGGCTGAGGCCAATGCCCAGCTCGGCATAGGTGCCGGCTATAATTTTGAAACCATGACCACCAAGGTCTCCGACAGCAAATCTTCGGACAACCTCAACGGCTTCTATCTTGAGGCATATTACGGGATTCCTCTTGCTGAGGGACGTTGGGGAGCTGTAGGCATCCAGCCGGGTGTCAGGTATTCTTATTTCGGAAAGACTGACAAGAGTGACGAGGTGCTCGGTTTTGTCACAAAGACGAGCCTTACGGAGCATTATCTCGATGTTCCGGTCAATTTCAGGTATTCTTTCAAAGTCGCTACGCCTGTGAGAGTGTTTGCCTTTGCAGGGCCGGTGTTCTCTTTCGGTCTGGACTCCGCTTCAAAGCTGGCCGTTTCCGGACATGACAAGGAATATTCTGTGACAAGCCACAATTATTCCGGAAAAATCGTGACAAAAGGTGACAATATATCCGGAAGCACGACTGATACCGGCATCAAGGACTACGGATGGTTCGACCTGAAGATTGGATTGGGTGCAGGAGTTACCCTCTTCGATATTCTTGATGTCAAGGTAGGGTATAATTTCGGACTTCTGAACCGCTATACTGGAGATGTTGACGGATACAGGCGCGGCACCAACGTGTTTACCGCCGGACTCGCCGTGAACTTCTGATGTATTCCCGGATAATGAAAAGAGACTGCTTCAAGGCTTTGCGGCCCTGGAACAGTCTCTTTCTTTTTTGTCATGAGCGTCAGTGTCTCGGGAAAAGCAGCTTCATGTCATTGTCAATCAGCTTGCCGGCACGCTCCTTCGGGATGAATTCCCAATGTCCTATCACAGCCGGGTCGGATATGACTTCCGGGTCTATACTTCCGTGTTCCATAAGATAGCTGTACAGGATGTTCCTTATTTCCGGGTAATATGCCGCAACTCTTTCGCCTATCCTGTCCGTATCGATTCCGGCTCCCATGCGCATTATCTGGCCTCCGCCGCTGGCACGGTATGAGGTCATGGCCACATTGTAGGTCTGCTGCAGGCTGAAAGGCGAAAAGTCCGCAAGAGACTTTATAATCACCCTCTCTCCTTCCGGCTTAGTTATGTCCACATCATATATGAGGCCTGCCGCCGAGTCGAAATTATATGCCCTATTGACAAAAGACCAGCGTTTCTGTCCTGTGCGCGGGTCCGGCTCATTCACTATCTTAAGTACATGACGGCTTTCAGGTCCGAGTGTGTTGACCCATGTGCCGTATGAATATTCCAGGTAGTCCTTTATTTCCTGGCCTGTCATCCTTACGACGAACAGCTGGTTCTCGAAAGGATATATGGTGAAAAGGTCATTGTACAGGAGGGTGCCTGCCTTTACGAAGCCGTTGAATGTGAGAGGAGCCGCAAATGAAATCTGGGCCGGCGTGCAGCTGAGCGAGAGAGTATGTATAAGATTCATGTACTCGCACATGCCTCTGTATGCGTCACGTGTGCACAGATCGGTCTTAAGCTCTCCGACTTCTGTAAGCGTGAAGGCCTTTACTGTTTCATATTCAGGCTTGAACAGCTCGCGCATCTTCACGTCCACCTTTTTCTTGTCCACGTTTATCAGGTCTGCCGACAAGGCCCTGGATACCACTTTGCCTTTCTCAACCTTAAGGGTCATTGTGCCGAAACCTATGTTGCGGCAATGGCTGCCGGAATTTATAAGGCAGATGCTGTCGCTCATGTGTACGGCAGGCCTGTGGTCATGTGAGCAGATTACGAAGTCAACGCCATTGAGTGATTTGAACAGGTCAAGTCCCTGGCTTTCGTACTGCTGTCCGTCTCCTTCTCCCGTTCCGGAGTGGATTGCCACTATCACTGCATCTGATTTCTCCTGTTTCCTGATTCTGTCAACGGTTTCCTGGGCAAGCGGAATTAGGGATTCGAATTCCATCCCTTCCCAAAGCAGGGGAGAGAGCCAGTTCTTTATGTTAGGGTTCGTGAATCCTATGATTGTGATTTTCAGCCCGTGCCTGTCAAGGGTGACGAACTCGGGGAAATATGGCTTTCCGTTGTCCGTGCGTATCGCGTTGGCAGCAAGGAAAGGCACGTCCATTGTCTTGAGAAGCCTGTCATAGACGCGGTGTCCTGTCTCTATATCATGGTTTCCTACTGCTATGGCGTCGTATCCTATATATTCAGCCATCCTTGCATAGATGTGCTTGGATGTCGTGTCAACATAATTGTAATAGTAGGCGGCATTGTCCCCCTGGAGACAGTCCCCGGCATCAATGACTATTACATTTTCAGCTCCGTCCGCAGTTCGCACGCTGTCCACGTACCATGATACCGACAGGAGCGACTCCTTTGTCTTGTCATTGACATAAAGCGAATCGAAATAACGCCCGTGCACGTCATTTGTCGTCATGATACGGAACGTGTATTCTCCGTCCTTGGGACCACAGCAGGATGCCGCGAAAGCAATAGCCGAGATGATTGGAATAAATATTTTTCTCATATCATAAATTGTTTGTCATTATCGTTTTTTCCTGTCCAGAAGCCGCTGCAGGTTGAATTTGAGCAAGACTGTCTACTGGCATCCCGAGTAGCTCCGCCCGTTGAAATGGAACATTGCCGAGACCCTTATTTTCAGGAAATCCCCGATTTGCGGCTCGTAGTATGCTTCAAGCCTGTCATAGAATCCGGGAGAGGTGGAGCCGTTGTCATGCACCCTGTAGAACGGGTCTCCCATATACAGCGTGTTCCCGTATTTGTATCCCGAGGAATCCTTGCTGTTGTAATACGGCATCATGTCATTGCCATAGAAAAGGCTGTTCGATATCCCGACATTCCATTTTCTTATGTCCACGTCCATTTCGCCTCCGCACGGGAAAACGTAACTTCCGACATTCAGCCTGTCCTGCTGGAGGGACTGGAGCCATCCCAATCTTACTGAAAACCGCTGCATGGCAAGCAGAGGGGCGAAATCGAATTTCAGGTAAGGATTCGCAAGGAAATTGTCCACGACTCCCTCATAAAGCTGAGAGCAAGCGAAATGGTACATGTAGGCGGAATAGCCGATTGACAGTACCGGGGCAACCTTGCCTTCTCCATGGGAGAATATCATGAATTTCTCACGCCTTGCCACTCCGTATTGTCCCATCCAGTCGCAGCCAATCTCGAAATGCGCTTTCGGCCGGGTGAACTTTATGAGCAGTCCTTCAAGATTGTTGTCATAGAATGCAAGCGAATCCGAAAAGAATGCTTTAGAATATCCTTTTTCATCGGTGAACCTGCGCGGGAATATTCCGGCATACATTGTCATTGCAGTTTTGCCGAATCTTTTGTCCAATCTGTAATAGAGGGTAAGCTCGCGGAGCAGGGACGTGTTGTTCAGGCGTTCTGATGTCTCGCCTGAGGAGCCTGAAGTAAATTCCGGCGGGACAGGAGAGTTGCCGAAATCCTTCATTATGTCAATCCCGACCATTATTTTATGGGACATGCCGTTTTTCTGTCTTACGGCAAGGCCTACGGAAGGGGTGAGCCGTGCACCGAATATGGTCATGGACCTTGAGAACCTGCTCTTGTAAAGTTCCCTGTTGTCGAAATTCATTTCGAAGTCCACGTCATATGCAAAGCGGAAGTCCGCGGACTTGCCTTCCGGTTCCGCAGCCATGGCATATGCGGCAAGAAGTGCCGTAGTGAGGACTGTGGCCGCATATCTGAATATGTTCCCTTTAATTTTCATGAATATACAAAAATCTTCCAAATATAATCTTTTTTGCAGGATGCGGCTTAATTTTTTGCCACAAATTCAGTCTAAGGCGTCTTATGGGCATTACATTGGTGGCTGGCATGCGGGGTGGCGAAGAAAGGCAAATGTAAGCGTAAACGGTAGGCTATTGCCGGAATTGTTTGTAATTTTGCCCGGCGGACCGCTCCGCCTTATGAAATACGGATTTATGATGAAATTGCAGACTCCTGTTGCCGATGTCAAGTGCAAGACCGGCATATCCTATTCAGACAAGATAATGATGCTCGGAAGCTGTTTTACGGACAGCATAGGGGAATTGTTGTGTAATTACGGATTTGACGTATGCCGCAATCCGTTCGGCACGTTGTATAATCCTCTGTCCATAGCGGCCTCGGTTGAACGTCTTGTGAGCGGACGTAACTTTACCTTTGAGGATGTCGTGCAGCTCGGAGCAGGTTCAGGACTGTTCTGCTCATTCAGCCACGGGACTCTTTCCGCGAGGGACACGGCGGAGGAATTCCTGCGTGAAGCCAATGAAAGACTTGCCGTGGCTTCCGCATTTTTCAGTTCATGCAATAAAGTCATAATAACTCTCGGCACGGCCTGGTGCTACCGCCACAGGGAAAGGGATGTGGTAGTTTCGAATTGCCTGAAGCGGGATGCAAGGGAATTTGAGCGGCAATTATGCCCGGTCGGCAGGGTTGCTGAAGCCTTGGCCGGGATTATGGGCATGTGCCCTGACAAGAAATTCATTTTCACGGTCAGTCCCATCAGGCATTTCCGTGACGGTGCGCATGCCAACCAGATAAGCAAGTCAACACTTCTGCTCGGAGTGGAGCAGGTGCTGGGGAATTTTCCTCAGGCTGACTATTTCCCGTCATACGAAATCATGAATGACGAACTGCGTGATTACCGTTTCTATGCGGAAGACATGTGCCATCCCTCACAGCAGGCTGTGGGATATATCTGCGAACGCTTCCTTGACTGGGCTCTTCCGGAATGTGAGCACGGCCAGCTTATGGAAAATATACGCAAGTGGAAAGTCTCGCGTCACAGGCCCATGCACCGATAACGTATTATCAGAGCAGGCCGAGCAGCTTGCTCCTTGACAGCATGCACCCTCCCACGGCCCCGGCTTTCCTGCCGAGTTTTGAGAATTTTATGGCCGTGTCCTTGTTTATCATGTTGAGGGAGTGCTTTTTGACTGCATTCATTAAAGGCAGAAGGAGGTATTCTTCCGCAACCGCAAGGCGTCCTCCTATAATTACAAGCTCCGGATTGAAGATGTTTATAAGTCCCGCTATGGCGCGTCCGAGCACAGTTCCTGTTTCCTCTACAGCCTCAATGGCGAGCACATCCTCCTCGGCCAGGGCGTCAAGTATTGCATCAAGAGATATTTCCTCACCTTTTTTGAAACTGTCCGAGAGCATCGAATTCCTTCCCTCACGCAATTTGGTGAGAAAAATCCTGTGCAGGGCCGAGCCTGAGGCCCCGGTCTCAAGACATCCTGTCTTTCCGCATCGGCATATCTGGTTGTTGTCCAGAAGAGGGAAGTGTCCAATCTCACCGCTGAAGCCGGATTTGCCGTATGACAGCCTTCCGTCAATTATCATCCCCATTCCCAGGCCCCAGCTTACGTTGAGGAACAGTACATTCTTCTCATCCCTGCATGCGCCGCATATGTACTCGCCGTAGGTCATTGCCCTTGAATCGTTCTCTATGAACACCGGGCTTCCGAGCTCCTGCTCCAGTACACTTGAAAGAGGCATGTCCTCGCCTATGAAATATGTGAAGCTGTATCCGGTCCTGTTGTTCACGCGCCCCGTAAGGTTTATCCCGTATGCCCTGACGCTGTCCGTACTGATGTCCAGCTTGTCGAGCTGTCCCCTGATTACCTCGCACAGTTTCCTGAATGACTCCTCTGAACTCTCGAGCACAAAAGGAATGTCAGGTATGAAATCCAGGAGCTGCCCCTTGAAATTGGTGACAGCTATGCTGACATGATGACGTCCGACATCCGCTCCTACAAAATGCCCGGCGGACGGATTCAGCCCGTATATGCTCGGCCTGCGTCCGCCTCCCGTTCCGATTTTGCCGAACTCCGTTATGAAGCCGTCTTCAATCAGCTCTCCGACAAGTTTTGTGATGGTCGGGACGCTGGTATTCATCTCTTTGCTCAAATCGGCTATGCTGTAGTCGCCGTCATTTATGCACAGACCGAGTATCTGTTGCTTGAGGACAGCATTCTTGCCGTCTATGTTGCTTAAAAAGGAACTGTTCATCATGCGGGAAGATTAATGGCACAAATCTAATGTTTATTCCAGTACCTTTCAATATCTTCGAGTGTTTTTCCGGCGGTTTCCGGAATTATCTTCCAAATGATGAGCATATAAGGTACGCACATGACGGCGAAAAGGAAGAATGTCCCTGCCTGGCTCCATCCGAGGAGCACCGGAGTCAGCTGGCTTATCAGGTATGTTCCGGTCCACAGGGAGAAGCCTGCCACAGACATTGCGCGTCCCCTTATGCTGTTCGGATACATCTCTGAAAGGAGCACGAACACTACCGCGGATATGGAAATCGCGCAGCAGAACACGTATGCCAGGAAAAACGTGAGCATGAACCCGTTGCCGAGACCGAGCTTCCCGCCCCATGCGAAATAGGTGCCGATGCAGAGAAGGCATATTATCATTCCCGACACTCCCCAGTATATCAGCTTTTTTCGTCCTGCCTTGTCAATGATAAGGACCGCGAGTATGCTTGTCAGCATGTTTACCGCACCTACAAGGACTGTCGAGAACATCGGGTCGCTGAAACCTGCCTCTGAAAATATCTTAGGTCCATAGTACAGGACGGCGTTCACGCCCATGAACTGTCCGAGCATAGCTATGGCGCATCCTGCGATTACGGCCGTGAGAATGCCGGGCCTGAGCAAATCCTTCCACGAACCGGAGGACTCCGTTCCCTGAGTGCTTGCGGCCGCATTCATTTCTTCGCGGACCTCTTTTTCTGAAGGCATGATTTTTCTGAGGACAGCGGCTGCTTCTTGGGCCCGTCCTTTCACTATAAGCCATTTGGGGCTTTCCGGTATGAACAGGATTGTGACAAGGAATAGGAGGGCCGGTATCGTCTCACTTCCGAGCATGCCGCGCCACGACTCGGAGTTGAACATCCTGTATGCCAGGCTTGCGCCATATTCATGTGAAAGGCTATCGGCGGCATTTGCGTCGGCAGAGGAGCCTATTATCCAGTTTGTCAGATAAGCCAGAAGAAAACCCGCCGTGATTGCCAGCTGGTAAAGTGACACGAGGGTGCCCCGGACTTTTGCCGGAGACACTTCCGAGATGTAAATCGGGGAAACGACCGATACTATGCCTATTCCGACGCCTCCGACTATGCGGTAAGCTACAAGAGAGCCGAAATCCGGGCAGACTGCGCAGCCTATGGCTGAGACACTGAACAGGACAGCGGATATGAGCATCGTCATCTTGCGCCCGAGACCGTCGCTCAGCATGCCTGAAGCAAGGACTCCTAAAATTGACCCGATGAGGGCGCAGCCCACATACCATCCCTCTTGAATGTCGCCCAGCTCGAACTGGTATCTTACGATTTCTGTCGTTCCTGATATCACGGCCGTGTCATAGCCGAAAAGAATGCCTCCAATTGAAGCCGTGACAGCCATGAATATCAGATGGCCTCTTGAATTTTTGCCTGCCATTGGGTAGTGCCGGTTATTATATTATTAAAATATTTTATTGTTAGTGTGTGCAAATATAATTATTTTTATTTAATGGGGCTTTGTTTTTAATGGAAAGTGTGCCTCTTCTATAATTTTACGGATGCAGGTGTATGGCTTCAGATGTACCGATGGTTTTAGGAATATTTTACGTATTTTTGTCAGTTTTGGAAGTGAATATAAAATCTATAGTGATGAAAGTCAAAATCGTGAACAAGTCAGCATGGCCTTTGCCTGCCTATGCTACGGAGAAATCTGCCGGGATGGATCTCAAGGCCGACATTTCCGCTCCGGTATCTCTTGCGCCCCTCGGAAGGGCCGTCATACCTACAGGAATTTTCATAGCCTTGCCGGAAGGTCTCGAGGCACAGATACGCCCCAGAAGCGGATTGGCTGCCAAGCATGGAATATCGGTCCTTAATTCGCCGGGTACAATAGATGCTGACTACAGGGGTGAGATAAAAGTCATTCTGGTGAATCTATCAGATGAGCCTTTTGTGGTGAATCCCGGGGAGAGGATTGCACAGATGGTGGTTGCAAGATATGAGAAAGTTGAATGGGACGAGTCCGTGTCACTTGATGTTACAGAAAGGGGAGAAGGCGGATTCGGAAGCACAGGAAGATGATGGACATAATTGCATTATACGATATATTCAAGAAATGCGGGGCTGTCGCCACTGACACCCGTACATTGAAGGGCGGGGAATTGTTCTTTGCCCTTAAGGGGGAGAATTTTGACGGGAACGAATATGCCATGAAGGCTCTGGAGTCCGGTGCCGCTTATGCTGTAGTGGCCGCAGATTCTGCTGTGGCGGCATGTTCAGCCGATGATGCGAGGATAATCCCTGTCGGGGATACGCTGAAGGCATTGCAGGAGCTTGCGCGTTGGCACCGCTCCATGACATTCGTTGACGGAAAGCCGCTGACAGTCATAGCCCTTACCGGAACAAACGGCAAGACCACCACAAAGGAACTTGTACGCGAAGTCCTTTCGGTGAAATACAATGTCACTGCAACCGAGGGCAATCTGAACAATAGCATAGGCGTGCCGCTTACTTTGCTCAGAATTAATGACAAGACTCAGATTGCCGTCGTGGAGATGGGAGCAAGCCATCCTGGTGACATAAAGGAACTGGTTGACATCGCGCTTCCGAATTACGGACTCATCACCAATGTCGGCAAGGCTCATCTGCTCGGTTTCGGAAGTTTTGAGGGAGTGATGAATACAAAGGGAGAACTCTATGATTATCTGCGGCGCACCGGTGACAAGGTATTTCTGAATGCAGACAATCCATATCTGTGCCGCATGGCCTCAGAACGCAATCTGCACAATGACCCGGAGCGTCCGTACTCTCTGGTCATTCCATACGGTCTTGAATACCGGAAGGCACGTGTGCTTGAGCCGTCTTCAGAGCATCCTTATCTCAGGGTGGCTGTTCCGGCTGACGGAAGCACAGGGGAAATCGTCATTGAGACAGGACTTGTCGGGGCATACAATGCGGACAATGTCATGGCTGCAATAGCAGTCGGCCAGCATTTCGGAATTTCACTGGAAGAGGCTGCGGGAGCCGTGTCGTCTTATGTGCCTTCAAATAGCCGCTCCCAGATGGTGAGGACGGAAAAGAATGTGCTCATAGTGGATGCATACAATGCGAATCCTACAAGCATGGAGGCGGCGCTCGGCAACTTCGGGATTTTCAGTGCGGACATGAAGGCTGCCATGCTTGGCGACATGCTTGAACTTGGAAGTGATTCCCAGACAGAGCATGAGCGCATCGTAAGAAAGGCCATGGAAACCGGGCTTGACAGCCTGTTCCTTGTGGGAACTGAATTTGGAAAAGCACTCACGGAACTTGCAGGGAAGCATTGTACTGAAACTGTTTCATGCTCCGCTGACATGTCTGAATACGTATGTGAGGGTTTGCGTGTTTTTCATTTCGCATCGTCTCAGGAGTTGGCCTTTTGGCTCGCCGGCAATCCGCTGTCGGGGCATGCAGTCCTGATTAAAGGCTCGCGCGGAATCCGCATGGAGAAAGTCATTGAGATGCTGTAGTTCCCGGTGATTTATATGGCTATAATAAAGGGTATCTGTTTTTCGCAGATACCCTTTGTCAAATTATCATATACGGTGAGTCCTATTTCGTCTTAGCCTTGGCTGGCTTGGCCTTGGAAACGGATTCATCAACGTAGTTCCAGCCGCCTCCGAGTGTCTTGTAAAGCTGTACGAGGGACAGATGCTCGTCACGTATGGCATTACCGAGGCTGATCTGGGCTTCAAGATAATGTCTCTGCGCATCCAGCACGTCAAGATACATCACGCTTCCGCTTCTGTATTGCAGCCTTGAAAGGTTCATGTATTTGTAGGATGCGTCGCGCAGGGCACGCTTCAGCTCAACCCTCTCACGTGATTTCTTGTAGGCCGAAACCGCGTCATCCGTCTCCTTGAACACCTCCAGCACCTTCTGCTCATATTTGTACCTGGCCTCATCATATGCGGATATTGCCGCCTTGTACTTGGCCTGCTTGCGCCCGAAACCGAATATCGGTCCGGTAAGTGCACCGGCCACATAAGAGAAAGGGGAGCGGAGGAATCCTCTCAGGGCGTCATTCTCAAGTCCTCCCGTAAGGTCAATCACAAGCCTCGGGAACCTGTCCGCATAGGCCATTCCCACAGCTGCCATTGCGCTTTTGAGCCGCTGTTCCGCAGCCCTTACGTCAGGCCTTCTGAGCAGAAGCTCCGATGAGATTCCTGACGGAATCCTCACGTCTTCAAGAATGCTGTTGCTGTGCCAGTCCCTCTCGACTTTCCAGTCCGGATATTTGCCCATGAGCAGTGCCAGGACATTCTCTGCTACGGAAATCTGGTGCTCAAGCTCCGGAATCAGAGCTGCCGTAGATGCATATTCCACCTGGGCCTGCTGATATACAGTCTCGGAGGTTAGGCCGCCTTCATATCGCAGTTTTGCCTGCTTCACACCTTCCTGGCGTGTCTGCAAGGTGTTTTTTACTATGTCAAGCTCGTCATCGAGCGCCGTCAGACGGTAATATGCAGAGGCCACTTCAGAAATCAGGGTCATCCTGAGCGCCCTTTCGTCTTCTACAGAGGCGAGATATTCCGCCTCTCCCTTCCGCTTGGCCCACCAGAGGTTGCCCCACAGGTCTATTTCCCAGCCTACTGTCAGCTTGAGGTCAAACTCAGCGTCGCGGCTGGACTTGCCTCCGTAATAGTCGTTGGTCTCGTAGTCTGCGGCAGCCTTTCCTCCTATTTCGGGAAGAAGCTCGGCCTTGCTGATTCTATACATCTGCCTGCTGCGCTCGACCCTGGCAGCGGCTGCAAGCATGTCCTTGTTGTGCTCCAGTGTCGTCTTTATCATCCTGCACAGGGTGGAGTCCCCATAGAAACGCCACCACTCCATGTCTGCTATAGTCAGCGAGTCCTGCGGAGCCTGCACATATGCTTGCGGTATGTCAAGCTGGGGTTCCACGCATTTCTTGACAGCGGAACATCCCCATGACAATGCTGCGCAAGCCGCGCCTGCTATTATTATATGGAATCTCATTTTCTTTTCAATTTTGCTTTTATCTTATATATGCACACGAAAAAGAACGGTACGAAAACAATGCCCACGGTGATTGCCACTGACATTCCGAAGAATACTCCCGTTCCGATTCCCTGTCTGCTGGCAGAGCCGGGACCTGACGCGAATACAAGCGGAAGCAGTCCTAAAATGAAAGACAGGGAGGTCATCACTATAGGGCGGAACCTCAGGCGTGCCGCAATGAGTGCAGCAGAAACCGCATCTTTTCCTTTCTTCACCTCCTCATTCGCAAATTCAACGATGAGTATGGCATTCTTGGCCACCAGTCCGACAAGCATCACGAGTCCTATCTGGAAATAGATGTTGTTCTCGAGACCGCAGCACCATACTCCTATATATGCTCCGATTACAGCTACCGGCAACGACAGTATGACAGCTATAGGTATCGACCAGCTTTCATATTGGGCGGCAAGGAAGAGGAACACGAAGAGGAAGGCAAGTGCCAGCACTATGCCGGTCTTTCCGCTTTCACGCTTTTCCTGATATGAGAGTCCGCTCCATTCCACTCCGATGGAAGAAGGAAGATGCTCTGCCGCAATGCGTTCCAGCTCTTTCATGGCCTGCCCGGAACTGTATCCGTGCGCGGCCTCTCCTGATATTATGGCAGACTGGAACATGTTGAACCTCTTTATTGTGCCCGAACCTGTGGTATAGTGGGTGTTTCCGAGTGCCGTCACAGGAATCATTGTCCCGCCCGAGCCACGTACAAAGAACAGGTTGAGGTTGTCCCTGCGTGCACGATAAGGGGATTCCGCCTGTATATACACACGGTATATGCGGTTGAACATGTTGAAGTCATTGACATATATTGAACCGGTAAAAGCCTTCATCGTAGAGAATATGTCCGAGATAGGCACACCCGACAGCTTGGCCTTGTCACGGTCCACGTCAAAATACAGCTGCGGTATGTCATTCTGCATAGATGACACCAGTCCGCTGAACTCAGGACGGCGGCTTGCATAATGGAGCAATGTGTCAACTGCCTGCTGCAATTCTGCATAGCTGGTGTTCTCCCTTGCCTCAATGACCATCTCGAAGCCTCCTGAGTTTCCGAGGCCCGGGATGAGCGCCGGAGTAGAAAGATATACCTTGCTCTCAGGGTAGCGTGACAGTTCCTTGCGGACTCTTTCCATTATCTCACTGATTTCAGAGGTCTCGCGTTCTTTCCATGGCTTCAGGATTACGGTCATCTGGCTGCGTGCCGGGCTGGAACCGAGCCTCGGGCTTGAACCTGTAACATTCAGCACATATTCTATGTCGGAATCTTGTAGCAGATAAGCCATTGCCCTGTCAGTGACCTCCCTTGTCCTTTCGAGAGTAGCTCCCTCGGGAAGTTCAAGCTCTACGGTGAAATAGCCCTGGTCCTCCTTCGGCATGAAGCTCTGCGGAAGTATGCGGTTCATCATCCATATTCCTATGATTATGATTCCGAAGGCGGCGAACATCCTGCGGGAGTGGTTCAAGGCCCATTTGATCATGCGCCCGTAGAATTTGTTGCCGACCGCAAGGGTGAAATTGATGCGTCTGAAAATCTTGTTCTTCCTGCCGTTGTCAGGCCTGAGAAGCAGTGAGCACATCACCGGGCTCAATGTCAGGGCCACAATAGTGGATATTATAACGGAAACCGCAATCGTGATGGTGAACTGGCGGTAAAGCTGTCCGGTGATTCCACCGAGGAAACTTACCGGAACGAATACGGCGCACAATACGAGTGACATCGCTATGAGGGCACCTCCGAGGTTGCTCATTGCTTTCTTGGTCGCCTCATAAGGGGACAGCCCCTCCTCATTCATGATGCGGTCCACGTTTTCCACAACGACAATGGCGTCATCCACGACGATACCGATGGCAAGGATAAGTCCCAGCAGGGTCAGCATGTTCAGGGAGAAGCCGAACATGAGCATCACTCCGAATGTTCCGATAAGGGAAATAGGGACGGCGATGACCGGAATTACAGTCGCCCTCCAGTTCTGCAGCGACAGGAATACGACCAGAATCACAAGCAGAAGCGCCTCGAAGAGTGTCCTGTAAACATTGTGGATTGACTGTGATATATAGGTCGTCATGTCGAAAGGAATCTTGTATGAGATGCCCTCCGGGAAATTGGCGGCGATGCTTTCCATGGCCTTCTTGACGGACTCGGCGACTTCCATGGCATTCGCCCCGGGAAGCATCTTTATGTCAAGCACGGCCGCATTCAGACCGTTCATGCCGCTCTCCGTCGCATATGAGGATGCCTCAAGTGAAATCCTGGCGACGTCTTTCAGACGGATTATCGAACCGTCCGGATATGCCTTTACCACGATGTCCTCAAATTCGCTTACGGAAGAGAGACGGCCCTGCGCCGTGATCGGGATGGTTATGTCTGCATCTCTGATTGGAGCCTGTCCGAGCACTCCGGCAGCTGATTCGCGGTTCTGGTCCTTTATGGCCGACTGCAGGTCCTGCACTGTGAGCCCCATGTCTGCGAGCTTGTCCGGCTGTACCCATATCTGCATCGCATAGTAACGGCTTCCGACATTGGATATGCTTCCGACTCCCGGTATTCGCCTCAGCATGTCCTGGACATTCAATGTGGCGTAGTTGCTCAGATATATCTCGTCATATTTCGGGTCCGAGGACAGAAGGGTAATCGTCATGAGCTTGCTGGCGGCCTGCTTCTCAACGCTGATTCCGTTCTGCACGACCTCCGCCGGCAAGCGTGACTCCGCCATCTTGAGCCTGTTCTGTATGTCAACGGCAGCAAGGTCCGGGTCTGTGTCAATGTCGAAGGTCACCATTGCCGAGAAACTTCCGGTATTGGTGCTCGAAGACTCCATATAAATCATTCCCGGTGAGCCGTTCAGTTGCTGCTCGATAGGGGTGGCTACTGCCTGGGTCACTGTCTGGGCATCAGCTCCCGGGTAAGAAGCCGAAATCCTCACCACGGGAGGAACTATCTGTGGGTACTGGTCAACGGGAAGCATCACGAGTCCGATGCATCCCACTATGACTATGAGTATGGACAATACGGCCGAAAGCACCGGCCTGTCAATGAAAAAATCGCTTTTCATAGGCTAATTCCCTCCTTCCTGCGTTTCTTCAGATGCCGTATTGACTGGCTCGACTTCCATTCCGTGTGTAAGCTTGTGATATCCCTCTACCACTATCCTCTCGTCAGATACGAGACCTCTTTCCACGACTGTCCTGTTGCCCGGAATTTCCGGTCCTGTGACTACAAGACGCTTTTCTACGATATTGTCCTGGCGCACAACGAAAATGTATGCTCCTCCTTTTTCAATCAGCAGAGCCTTTGAAGGTACCACTACCGCGTTTTCATGCACGTCAAGCAACAGCCTTACCTGTGTGAACTGCCCTGGAAGCAGCGCCTGGTTCGGATTCGGCATTTCGGCGCGCACCGAGAAAGTTCCGGTCTGAGGGTCAACCTGCGGGTCCGCGAAGTCCACCAGACCGCGGAATGGATACTGTGAGCCGTCCGCGAGCGTCACTGTTATGTAAGGGTCCCATTTGCGTGTGGTGTCCCTGTGTCCAATGTTCACGTTCCTGTCCTTGCTGCGCAGATAGTCAAGCGCTGTCATGCTGAAGTCCACGCGCACTGTGTCGCTCTTTACGATTGTAGCAAGAAGCGATTTTCCGCCTGGGCCGACGAGAGTTCCTATGTCAGCGTTGCGTTCCGAGATATATCCGGAGATAGGGGACTGCACTGCCGTATAGCTCAGGGTCATCTCTGCCTGTGTAAGGTCCGCCTCATATACGGCAACATCCGCCACAGCACTTTCATATGTCGCCATTGCGTTGTCCAGATCAAGGAGACTGGCCGCATTCTGCTCATAAAGAGGCCTTATGCGGTCCAGGTCGCGCTTCGCTTTGAGAGCCTGCGCCCTGGCCTTGTTCAGCTGTGCCTTGGCCCTGTTTGCCTGGGCGCGGTAAAGCTTAGGGTCAATTATGAACAGGGTCTGTCCTTTTTTAACATAGGTGCCCTCTTCAAAAAGCATCTTTTCAAGATAGCCTTCCACCCTGGCCCTTATTTCCACGAACTGCTGGGCACGTATGCGTCCGACATAGTCTCCGTATATGTACACATCCTCAGTCTTGACCGGCTCCGTCGCCACTGTAGGCAGCACAACTTCTTGATGCTCAGGTCTCAGGATGATGCATAACACAATAACTGCAACAACAATCAGCACAAGGGCCGGTATCAGCCACTTTGGCTTTAGACATTTCTTAATATTCATGATTGATATGTTTTATGCTAACTTTTTTGATGGCAAGCGCTTCATTACGGCACGTGCAAGAAGCCCGAATGCCAGTCCAGCGGCCGCTCCTATGGCCGCTCCGACAAGTACGTCACCCAAATAATGCCTTCCTACGAATATCCTGCTTACGGAAACGAGTGCCGCCCATGTGAATATGAATGCCGCGTATTTTCCGTAGCTCTTTCTTGTGTCCTCCCGAAGTCCGGTATATGTGCATGTGGCCAGGCCAAGCACATTTGCCGCATGGGCGGAAAAGAAACTGTAGCCTCCTCCTCTTTCCAGTATGTTCAGGCCCTGGGATATCATATAGCCGTCATTCAGCGGCCTGATTCTGCATACGAGATTCTTGATGAGATTCGAGAACTGGTCGCAGAATCCGAACGTAAGCAGCGCTGCGGCAATGACGATAAGCCCTTTTTTCCATCCAAGCCTGAAGCAGGCATAGCCGGCTATGAGCACGTAAAGCGGTATCCATACCGGTATGTCCGAGAAAAACGCCCATATCTTGTCGCTCCATGGGCTGTTCCAGCTGTTTATGGCCAAAGTCAGCCGCTGGTCAAGCATGTGTATTTCCTGCCAAGTCATGTCCTGCTATATTTCTTTTTCATCCTGTGACGGAATCTCCATCTGGTTGCTGTCTCCCGGGAACAGGACTGTCGGTGCCCCTATGTCTTCAGTCTCTTTATGCAGTGCCTCCCAAAGCATGTCCTTCAGCTCTTTGATTCCTTCTCCAGTAAAAGAAGAAATGAACACGTGCGGAATGTCCTCAGGAAGCCCGGCTTCAATCTCGCTCTTGAGCTGCTCATCGAGCATGTCTGATTTCGTGATGGCAAGTACCCTGTCCTTTACGAGCAGCTCGGGGTTGTATTCTTTAAGCTCGTTCAGGAGTATCCTGTATCCGTTGCTTATGTCGTCTTCGTCAGCCGGCAGCATGAACAGCAGAATGGAATTGCGTTCAATATGCCTGAGGAAGCGCATTCCGATGCCCTTGCCTTCGTGCGCGCCTTCTATTATGCCAGGGATGTCGGCCATGACGAAAGACTGGTCATCATAATAGCTGACTATGCCGAGGTTCGGCTCGAGTGTCGTGAAAGGGTAGTCCGCTATCTTAGGCCTTGCCGCTGATACGGTTGAGAGCAATGTGGATTTGCCCGCATTCGGGAATCCCACGAGTCCCACGTCTGCAAGAAGCTTCAGCTCGAGTATGAACCAGCCTTCCTCAAAAGGCTCTCCGGGCTGGGAATATCTCGGGGTCTGGTTGGTGGCCGATTTGAAATTGTTGTTTCCGAGTCCTCCGCGTCCGCCTTTTACGAGAATCCTCTCTTCTCCGGCTTCCACAAGCTCGAAAAGTATTTCTCCTGTCTCCGCGTCTTTGGCCACGGTTCCGAGCGGAACGTCAAGATATATGTCAGCTCCGTTCTTTCCTTTCATGAGCTGTCCGCTTCCTGCTCCTCCGTGCTCGGCCATTATATGCTTCCTGTATTTGAGGTGGATGAGGGTCCAGAATTGTGGATTGGCCCTTAATATGATATGTCCTCCGCGTCCTCCGTCTCCTCCGTCAGGACCTCCTTTGGGAATGTATTTTTCTCTTCTCATGTGTGTGGAGCCTGCGCCTCCGTTGCCCGAGCGGCAATAGATCTTCACATAGTCAATGAAATTGCTGTCTGCCATAAATCTTTAGTTGTCAATAATTTGTCCAATATGTATGCCCGTCTGTTCCACAAGGTGCGAAACCCTTGCAAAAAACGGGCAAAACATGCATCATAAACTGTCCTGCTCCATTCCGCGTCCGTCACCCGATATGTCGTACGAACCCTATGCGAATGAAACAGAATAATCTACAAAGATAGTGAATCTTTTGGATACATGCCGGATTAAATGCAATAAAGACTCCTGCCTTCATGCTGCATGGCGCAGCCGGAGGCAGGAGCCTTTATTATCTCTTGTCTTTATAGTGACGCTCAGAATTTGTCCATAACGGAGAAAATCCTGTCGCGCACCTCTTCGATTGTTCCGGTGCCGTCAATTTCGTGATATTTGCCGGCGTTCCTGTAGTATCCTATGAGAGGTTCAGTCTGGCTGTGATAGGTGGCGATTCTGTTGTTGATGACATCTTCGCTTGCATCGTCAGCACGTCCCTCCTTGAGTGCGCGTCCTTTGATGCGCTCCATTATCATGGCGTCAGGAATCATGATTGACACAGTGGCTGTAACCTCGTCTGAATTTCTTGCGAGAATGGCGTCAAGGGCCTCTGCCTGCGGAAGGGTGCGGGGAAATCCGTCAAGGAGGAATCCGTCAACACCGGTTACTGTCCTGAATTCATTTTCAATCATGCCTTCCACAACTTCGTCCGGCACAAGGCAGCCTTGCTCGATAAGGGCCTTGGCCTTGAGACCGAGTTCTGAGCCTGCTGCAATCTCTTTGCGCAGGAGCGCTCCAGTGGAAATGTGGTGAAGATTGTATTTTTCAACCATAGCAGTTGCCTGGGTGCCTTTGCCTGCACCCGGAGGGCCGAAAAGAATGTAATATTTCATCTTGTCAAAAATTATAGTCGATAACATGCCGCCGGAGGCGCACAGCTGACGCTCCTGTACGGCTTCTCACTTTGTCCGATTGTGGGGAGGGAGCTATTCGTCAAGGACATAGATGTCCTTATAATTTCGTCCCAGTTCATTGTAGTCAAGGCCGAATCCTACGATAAAGTCATTGGGAATCTCCATTGCCACATAGTCGAGACTGATTTCCTTCTGCAGTGCGGCCGGCTTGAAAAGAAGGGTGCACACGCGTGACTCTGATGCTCCATGCTCCGCAAGGATATTCTGCAGCTCCACGATAGTGTTTCCCGAGTCCACGATGTCCTCCACTATTATGACGCGCCTTCCGGTTATGTCGGCTGTAAGTCCCATGGCCTGCTTTACACGTCCTGTCGTGCTTGTCCCTTCGTATGAGGTAAGTTTGACGGATACGGTCTGGCAATTAAAATCAAGCCTTTTCATGAGTTCTCCCATGAACATGATGGAGCCGTTCAGCACGCAAAGAAGGACCGGAATGTCCTCGCATCCGCGGAAGTCTTCATTAATTTTTGCTGCGACCTCATCTATAGAGGCAATGATTCTTTCATAAGGAATGAATGTCTTGAACGTCTTGTCATGCAATTTTATTCTTTCCATAGGAATTTTTTCTAAAACAAGCCGCAAAATTAACATAAAACCTTCATACTCGCTTTAAAAAAAGCTAAAAAGTGAACCGAATATTTTTTTAGTTTTAAAGAAAAAGAAAAACCGTTTGTTGTTTCTGGCAAAGACAACGTGATTTTCTGTCATGCTGCATACTTTTGCGCTGACTCAAAATGACAGATATGAGGCGAATGATTGTTATTGTTTTTTGGGCGCTTCTGACAGAAATGATATGCGGGGCACAGCACAGGCTGGCATCTGGAGGAAGCCTTGACGGCACTCATGAACTTGAACTCATCATGAGGCTTTCCGGATGCGCAAGTCCGGAAGAAATGGAACCAGATGAAATTGAGCGGTTTTCGGCTTTGCTTTCAAGGCCCTTGCGTATAAACATGGCGTCTGAGCGTGCCTTGGCAGCCTCTGGACTCTTGTCAAGGTATCAGATTGCATCTTTGTCGGATTACCGCTCCAGACATGGTGATGTGATTTCGTATTCAGAACTTGCGGCAGTTGACGGTTTCGGGGAGACCTTTACCGCGGCACTTGCCCCATTTGTCTCCCTTGAGAGCATGGTTCAGTCTGGAAGTATGGGAAAGTCGGGAGGCGCGGTTCATTCCGATGCGGCCATTAAGGCGGGAGCACGTTGGCCCTTGTGTGAGCTAGGTGATGCTGATGCCGGGATGGAATGGAGCAGTGCCGTGAAGGCAAGGGTCACGTATGGTGAGCATCTTGGCTTCCTTGCCGGAGTGTCATATGGCTATTCTGCTCCTGTTCCTCTTCCCACTGCTTTCACTGGCAGTCTTTCCGTGGATTTCAGGAGGATACGCTCAAGAATTGTCATTGGGGATTTCAATGCCAGATACGGGCAGGGGCTTGCATTATGGAACGGCATGACGATGGGTGCCCTGGAATCGCCGTCGTCTTTTATGAAAAAGCCCACCGGGATATCCCAGTCATGGTCATATACGGGAAGCATGGCGCACACAGGTGTGGCTGCTGAGTTTGTGGCACGCAGTTTTTCCGTATCAGTGTCTGCGGGGATTCCCGGTCTGAAGAAACTCACTTATGCTCAGGGAGAGCTTGCTTTGCTTCCTGCAATCAATGCTGCCTGGTTTTGCCGGAGCGGGCAGGTTTCTGTCACGCATTACGCTGAAATGTCCGGAGTGTTTTCCGGCAGGCTTGACGGCATACCGGACATGAAGACTTCTTTGGATGCTGCTTTTTGCATACGTGGGACCGATGTTTTTTCAGAAGTGTCTTTTGACTGGCTGTCATGCGTTCCTGCTGTACTTGCCGGAACTGTTTTCCCGGTTTGCGAGGGATTCAGGATGGCTGCCATTACCAGATATTATCCTTCCGGGTATCATCCGGCGCAGTCTGGCGCGGCATCAAGTTCCACCAAGTGCTCAAATGAGTATGCCGCTTCTCTCAGCGGAGAGTTTTCTGCCGGAAGATGGGTGAAACTTAGGGGAAAGCAGGGATATGGAGCAAGCATAAGGCGGCATGTGGGCATTTTTTCTGCCGATGCTGGATTTTTCCCGGATGGAAAATCGAAAGGTTCCGTAAAAGACTGGCAGGTTCAGGCCAAGATGAAGTCGGAACATATGCTTGCCGATTTTTTGAAACTGTCAGTAAGGCTTGCATTCCGCTACAGGACATGGGGTGAGCCTTTCAGGACGGACTGCAGGTCTGACCTGTCTTTCATCAGCGGGCGGTTTTCATCTGCCGTAAGATTCAATGCATTGGTCTGCTCTGGAACCGGCCTGCTCGGATATGCGGAAGGCGGATACCGTGATTCGGCTGTTTCCGTATTTCTGCGCCAGGGATTTTTCCGTATTGACAATTGGAATGACCGAATTTATGTTTATGAGAGGGATGCCCCTGGCTCGTTCACTGTGCCGGCATTCTACGGAAGGGGAATGTGGACATCTGCCGTTGCCTCTTGGAGATTCGCAAGATGGGGACGGTTCTATCTCAGGGCTGCATTTACTTCTTATCCTTTCATGAAAGGTGAAAAGAAAAAGCCCGGCAGAGCCGAGCTTAAGGTTCAGTTTGTATTCAGGATTTGATTTTCCTGCGGATGTCCGGTCAGTTTTTGGGGATTCTTATCTTCATGCCGGGCTTTATTGAAGACCCGATTCCGTTGAAGTTCATTATATCCTGAGCACTGACGCCGGGATAGTTCTTGGCTATCGTATATAGGGAGTCGCCGCTTTTTACAGTATATACAGTATAGCTTCCGGAAGCTGGCTGCTGTTGTGAGCCTTGCGACTGGCTGCCTTTGGCCGGCTGTGCCTGTGATGACTGCTTTTGTGCAGAGCCTGACTGCTGTGCCTGTTTGGCGGACGTGTTTGATGTGTTTGAGGACGAAGCTGAAGGGCCTTTCCCGCCGCGGTATATCACAAGTCTCTGTCCGACCCTGATATTGTTGCTGCTGAGGTTGTTCCAACGCTTGATCTGGGATACGCTGACATGGTACTTGCCGGCGATTTTTCCGAGATACTCTCCGTTCCTTACCTTATGGACTATTCTTTCTCCGTCACCACCGTCTTTTATTTTCTTGATGGTCACAGGATTGAAATATTCCTCTGTCTTGTGGACATAAATGGAGTCTTCATTCTCTATGAACGCGTTTGTGTATTTATACGGCAGACGAAGTATATATTCCCTGTCGTTCCCCGGTATTATGTCATGCCTGTACTGCGGGTTGAGATTCCTCAGTTCCTCTACAGTCGCGCCAGTGAAATGGCTTACCTGCTTGAGGTGGAGCATCTTGTTTATCTTGAGGGTATCCATGACCAACGGCATTTCTATGGCTTCCGGCCTGATTCCATGCTCTTTGTAGTAGGTCATTGTATATAAGGCTCCGACAAATGCAGGGACATAGCCTCGCGTTTCTCTCGGAAGGTACGGCCATATGTCCCAGAATGCACGTTTGCCTCCGCTCCGGCGGATCGCCTTGTTTACATTTCCTGCTCCGCAGTTATACGAAGCTATGGCCAGGTTCCAGTCACCGAATATCTCGTAAGAATCCTTAAGGTATTTTGCCGCAGCTTCGGCTGATTTCACAGGGTCAAGCCTTTCGTCCACAAACGAGTCTATGTGCAGGCCGTATATCTTGGCTGTTGAGTACATGAACTGCCACATTCCCTTTGCCCCTGCCCTGGAGACAGCCGTAGGGTTAAGGGCTGACTCAATCACAGCCATTGCCTTAAGTTCCTCCGGGATGTCATATTTGTTGAACACCTCATTGAATATCGGCATATAGTAGTCGCACAGACCGAGTATATGCGACATTTTCGTCGGCATCTTGTCCGAATAGAGGATTATGTAATTCTTGACGATTTCGTTGTATGGGAGCGTTATGAAAGAATTCATCTTGCGTATCCTTTCTATATATACTTCGTCAGGCACATCAGAGCGGAACCGTACTGAATCCATGTCATACTCCTCCGAATTGCCGGTGCATGCCATCCTGTGGGCATACCATATGTTCAGCAGGCTGTCGGACACTTCCGCAGTATATTCTTCAGGCGACATGCCTGCAGCAATCTTGTCTTCGTTCTCCTCGTACAGGCTTATCATTTCGCTTGTCAGGCTGTCTGTCATCCTCATTTCAGCACGACAGGTCTCAAGCTCCTGCCTGAGCGAGTCAATCGTCTCTTTGAGCCTGGCGTTTTCCTCCTGAAGCTTTGCGCTGCTTGGCGTAGATTTCCGTCCTGCCCTTATTCCGGTTTTCCTTTCCTGTCCTGACGCATCAGGCAACGTGCCGGCGATGCATGTGCCAGCCGCAAGCGCAGCCGCGAATGCGGCTGCTATAAATTTACTTATTTTCATATTCATTCCTCTTGTAAGATGGTCCTGAGTCCGGTTGATGTCAGAATCTTATGCCGACTCTCAGACCTAATGCATTCTGTTCCGGCCCGAATGCCCCGGCCCCCGGATTCATAGCATAAGTGTTGTCAGGTGCTATGACTGCCGGCTCTATATTCATTGTAATGTCATCGGAAACCTCAAAACCATGCATGTATGCAAATACGTTGGCATCAATGACCTGCAGCAGATATACCAGTGCGGTTGCCACTATCGAGTAGTCACGATAACGCCTGTACACGTCCCTGTACCACTTTGCAGTCTCACCGGATACCGGACCTGTATAATTCCCGTCCGGATTGGTAGCCTCGTTGTGTATGCGTTTGAAGCGCTTGTAGTTGGTGTCGTAGAGCGTGAGGCAATGTATCGATACCATAAGGCCGCCCCAATATATCGGCACCTTGTACAGTTCACCATTGTATATCTGACCCAAGCCAGGCAGCAGTGCGGAATATAGCGTAGCTCTTCCGGGGTGCGGATATCTGTTGGACTCATAGCATACGATTCCGTCCATGAGGCTGCCCCAGTACATGAGTCCCGCACCTGCAAGAAGCCATGCTCCCGTTGTCCGGGACCGGTAATCAATCTCCGGAGCCGCATGAGGGTAGGGGTTACCGGTCTCAGTCTCGAAGGCGGATTTTTCAGACATGAAGTTCTCATATGCCTTCTTCGATTTGGTGTACCGGTGCATATAATATCCTCCAGTACCTGCGAAGGCGCCTATTCCTCCATATACTATCGGCAGTTTCCAGTAGTCTTTATTGTATATCTGTGCAGTTCCCGGAAGAAACACTGAACCGGCGAACATCGTCCCGATTTTCATTGTGTTCTTATGGGAAAGTCCGCCGAAATATTCCTTGAATGAGAACAGTTTGTCTGCCGTGTCAGCGACTGCTGTCGAGTCCGTCTTTTCGTTATATGTCTGAGTGAACGCCTTTTCCTTGAACTGGGCATGACATGCCACCGTAGTGCCTGCGAGGCATACGACCAGCATAATTACATATTTCTTCAGTCTATGGGGCATCTGCAGTGTCTCTGACTTAGAATTTAGACTCTTCAAGCGCTGTCAGGAATTTGCGGACCTCTTCGTCCGAACTGAAATGTATCGTCATTGTGCCTTTCCCCGCGGTAGAACGCTTTAGACTGATATCATTCTCAAAATATTTTCCGACAATCTCCAGAACCTTGAAATACTCTTCAGGGAGATCCTGCCCCTGTTCCTCGCTCCCGCTTTTCTTCTGGGACAACTTTTTGATTTTCTCTTCAAGCTGGCGCACAGACAAATCGTCCTTGATTACAAGGTCGCACAGGTATTCCTGCAGCTGCTGGTCTTCCACTCCAAGCAGGACTTTGGCATGACCAACGCTGAGCAGGGATACTTTCAAGTCGTGCTGTATCTTGGCCGGAAGTTTCAGCAGACGGAGGTAATTTGTCACTGATGCACGCTTTTTCCCGACCCTTACTGCCATCTGCTCCTGTGTGAGATTGCATTCCTCTATAAGCCTCTGGTAGCTCATCGCCACTTCAATCGGGTCGAGATTCTCTCTCTGTATGTTTTCGACGATGGCCATTTCGAGCATGCCCTGGTCGTCAGTGTCGCGTATGTATGCCGGAATCATCTCCATTCCGGTTGCCCTGCATGCCCTGAAACGCCTTTCTCCGCTTATTATCTGATACCTTCCGTCCGGTTTCCTGCGCACGGTAATAGGCTGTATCAGGCCGAGGGTACGTATTGACTCACCGAGTTCCTCCAGGGCTTCCTGGTCAAAGTTCATCCTTGGCTGGAAAGGGTTCGGCTCAATCATGTCGGTCGGTATGCGCAATACATCAGCTGTCCCCTGACGCGGCTGGTCAGAGGTAACAACTTCCTTGTTGATGTATCCTACCGGTTTCCTTATGTTGCTCAGGTCGGCATCCGCTCCAAGGAGCGCTCCTATGCCTTTTCCCAGGCCTCTCTGCTGTTTGCTCATCTGTCTTCTCCTTAGCTGTTTTTCTCAAGCACTTCCTTGGCCAGGTTCAGGTAGTTTGTCGTGCCGTTGCAGATTACGTCATAGAGGATGATCGGCTTACCGTGCGAAGGCGCTTCGCTCAATCGTATGTTCCTCTGTATTATGGTGTTGAATACCATGTCTTTGAAGTGCTCCTGCAACTCTCCTACAACCTGGTTGTGCACTTTTGTTCTTCCGTCGAACATGGTTACGACAAATCCTTCAATAGTGAGCGAGGGGTTCGGCCCGGCTTGCACGAGACGTATTGTCTGAAGCAGTTTTCCGAGACCTTCGAGCGCAAAAAACTCAGGCTGCACCGGAATTATTACCGAATCGGCCGCGGTAAGCGAGTTTATTGTTATGAGGCCGAGGGAAGGGGAGCAGTCTATGACTATGTAGTCATATTCGTCCTTGATGGGCGCGAGCGCGTTCTTGAGGAAGGCTTCCCTGTTCGGGTCTTCCACCAGTTCAAGCTCAGCTCCGACAAGGTTTATGTGCGAAGGAATCATGTGAAGGGAACCGATTTCGGTCTGGATGAGGCTGTCGCGTATGCTGATTTCCCCAATCATGACTTCATATAGGGTTCTCTTCTGGTCGTTGTCCGGAGAAAAGTTCAGGCCGGACGTGGTGTTGGCCTGGGGATCGGCATCTATGATGAGTACCTTTTTCTCCAGTACGGCCAGTGATGCGGCCAAATTGATGGCTGTCGTAGTCTTGCCGACTCCGCCCTTCTGATTTGCTATTGCAATTACTTTTCCCATTTATTGATATTTACAAAGGACTTCTTCTCCTGTTGTTCCCATGGCATCCTGCCCTGGTCCTTGGTCCACAAAGTTAAGGACATTCGTCTTTTTCTTTGTTCCCGTTCGGCATAGACCATGCCCCTGACGTTGCATGCTCTCTGCACTCACTAACCCACAAAGTTACAAAATAAATTTTATTCAATCTCTTTATTTGCTACTTTTGTTGATAAATTGTTCCTGAACGGGAAACCGGAAAATACAGCCTGACAAATGGGAGGGCGTGCGTGGCAAGCACCTGCGTTTTCATGGTTGTGTCCAGTCGCGGCATTCTGGGCACGGTGGACCTGACATCGCCAAAATGCGACAAAGGGACAATGGATACAAAATCATCACAGCAAACGTAGTTGGACTAATGGATATATCGGATAAGTCAGGCAAATGGATGGCCATAGTGAATGTGTACGCCGCTTCAAAGAAAGCGGGAGCATACTGGGCAGAGGCGGAGAAACTGCTTGAAAGATGTGGCGTTGACTTTGACTCCCTCTCAACCGGGAACGGTCATAATGCCATGGCCCTGAGCCTGATGGCCTGCTGTGACGGTTATCGTAAATTCATAGCGGTAGGCGGCGACGGGACAATACATGATGTGCTCGGTGGTATAGGGCAATATGTATCTTCGGGGGAATCTGACCTTGCATTCAGTGACTTCACGATAGCGGTGATTCCCGTAGGGTCCGGCAATGACTGGATAAGGACTGCCGGTGTGCCGCGTGACATTGCAAAGGCTGCTGCTCTTATCGGAGACGGTTCCGTCAGAAAGCAGGACGTGGTGCGTGTTGCAGCAGCGGGCGCTTCTTCTTTGGATGTGGTAACCAATGTTTCGTATATGGCCAATGTTGCCGGTGTGGGGCTTGATGCCAGGGTGTGCGACATTGTGAACAGGAAAAAGGAGCAGGGCTTCAGAGGCCGCAAACTTTATCTCGGAGCGTTGCTGCAGTGCGTAATGAATCGTGTGCCGTCCAAGGTCCGTGTAATCTGTGACGGCAAAGAAGTATTTTGCGGAGATTATCTTTCAATTGCGTTCGGAACGGGAAAGTATTCAGGAGGCGGAATGCGCCAGACCCCTTCAGCGATTCCGGATGACGGCCTTCTTGACTTGACTCTTATTCCGGATCTTCCCATGATGCGAATTGCTTCCCAGGCTTATAAACTGTTTACAGGCAGCTTTCTGAGTGTGCGGGAATTGGTGACTGCAAGATGCCGTAAAGTGACTGTGGCTCCTTGCGGCAACGCGGACGGGGAGAGTGTTGAAGTTGACGGGGAGGTGATAGGAAATGCTCCTGTCACATTGGAAGTCCTGGAAGACCAGATAAATGTTGTGAGACCTTAGTCCATTCCTTTTGACAATCACGCCGGATCCACGTCAATCGTTATCTGGCAGTGTCCTCCGGCGGCCTTTTCTGCCGCTTTTACGGTTTTCATGATGGCATCTTTCCCGGCTTGGAGCATCCTGTCCTTCTTGAGGCTGACGCGTATCTTCCTGATGTGATAATCTGCTATCTTGCTGACAGCGGGGGCATATGGCCCTGTTACCGGATGAGTCTGCATTCCCTTCTGTTGCATCCCGTTCTGCTGCATTCCGTGGCGCGAACAAGATTCCAAGGCTGCCTGGACTTTTGGGGCGAGAACTTGCGCCATCTTCTCTGCACGTGCTTCATTCGTGGACTTGATAGTTATCTCCACGATTCTTGTGAAAGGCGGGAAGTTGAAGTCCTTTCGTTCTTGCAGAAGCTCCATGTTGAATTTTTTTGCTTCATCTCCGGAGAGCCTTCTGTATAAAGGGTGCTCGGGTTGTGATGTCTGTATCACGAAAAGCCCCTGTTCTCCTCTTCTTCCGCATCTTCCGCGGAACTGTTCGAGTATTTGGAGCGCTTTCTCGTCTGCACGGAAATCCTGTGCGCCGAGAAGGGAATCGGCCGCAATGACGGCGACAAGACGGAGGTTGCTGAAATCAAATCCTTTCGTAACCATCTGCGTGCCTATCAGTATGTCAATCTTCCCGTTGCTGAAATCCCGTATCGTTTTTGCCGCACGGTTTCTTTGCTGTATAGTGTCGCTGTCCAGACGCTCAATCCTTGCGCCGGGAAACAATGCCGCAGCTTCTTCTTCTATTTTTTGAGTTCCTGCGCCAAGGCTTCTGAGAGTGCCTGAGCATTTGCTGCATGTGCCTGTATATGCTGTCCTGTAGCCGCAATAGTGGCATGCCATATATCCTTGGCGGATGTTTCCTGTGTGATGCGCCTTCTCCTGGATTCCGGTGGACGGCATATGGGCAACCGGAATAGTACCTGTGCGTCCATCGAATAGCCCATGCTGAATGTTGTCATGGCTTTCAGCATGCGCCGCCACATACGGGCTATGGAAACTGAGGCTCACGTTGCAGTGCGGGCATTTGGGGATGTCACCGCAGTTGTCGCACTGGAGTGCCGGAGCCCATGCCCTGCGCGAGCGCAATATCATGACCTGCCCTCCGGATGAAAGCGTGTCGTTTATGTGTCCGATTAGCTTTCTTGAGAAGCTGCCGGTCATGCCTCTTTTCCTGCGTTCCGCTTTGGTGTCTATGATTTCTATGCTGGAATTGACGGAGCCGTGGTAGCGCTCATCAAGTGATACCATCGTGTGTCTGCCAGTTCCGCAGTTGAATAGTTCCTCAAGGGAAGGTGTTGCTGAGCCGAGTATCGTGTGACATGGATTCCCTTGTGTGCTGTGGAGCTGTGAGAGCATTATGGCAGCATCGCGGCCATTATATCTGGGGGCGGGGGAGTCCTGCTTATATGAACTGTCATGTTCCTCGTCAACTATCACAAGGCCGAGATTATGGTGCGGCAGGAAAATCGCCGAACGTGTGCCGAGTACGATATATGTGTCCGCATCCCCCGTGTCATTTGCCTGCTGTGCTGTGGACTGCTCTTTGGAGGTCCTTGATGCGCGTATCCTTTCCGCAGTGTCACGCCTTTCATAAGCACTCTCGCCGGAATGGAATGTCAGCAGCCTGCTGCCGAAGTGGACTGACAGCCTGTCCTCCAGCTGGCGGCTCACGGCTATTTCCGGAACAAGATAAAGTACATTTTTCCCTTTTCGCATGGCTTCCATGGCAAGTCTGATGTATATTTCTGTCTTTCCGGAGCCTGTAAGCCCGTTCAGCAATACCGGTTTTTCTTGTGCGAATGCCTCATTTATCCTTATATATGCCTGCTTCTGGGCGGGTGAAAGGATTATGCCGCAGCTGTTCTCGGAATGCGTTTCGCGGCATGTGGCGCTGCTCTGTTGTGAGCTTTTGGTATCTTCTGACTGGCCGCAGGGTGTGACGGGTATGCCTGTTGTGCCGATTGTATCCGTCTTGCCGGCATCTGTTGTGTCTGCGGTTGAGGCCGTATCAGCATCTGTACCGAAAGTGCCGGCAATGATACGTGCCTGACGCCGTTGCTCAAGTTGCAGGGCGGACTCTTTCGTGCTGATGGCTTCTTTGATACGTTCAATTTCGGTGGCATATGCCGCCTTTTTGCTTTCGTTGCTTGATTTGCAAAGTTGTGTGGCCTTCTTTTCAAGTCTTGCCTGCAGATTGGCGATTTGCTTACGCAGAGATTCTGCCGCTTTAGTTGCTTTGCAGAATGCGCGTTCTTCTGCACGGGCCTTTGCTGCCATCCTTGCTTCTTCCACTTTCCGGGCCTTTTGAAATGCCCGTTCTTTTGCTGCTGCCCTTGCTTCTTCAAGTTTAAGTTTGCCGATAGGGTAAGCAGCTTTATATACTTCCCCCACCGTGCACAGATAATAGCCTGCAACTCTCCTCCAAAGTTCGATTTCTTCCGCAGAAATGCATTCCATAGCCTTTTCTAAAGCAATTATGGGCTTTATTCTGCCCGGGTCAGTCTGAGGCTCAATATTGGATTCGCTTACCACACCTATATATTCACGTCCGGCAAATGTTACCCGGACCCGGTCTCCTTGCCGTAGCTCTCCGTAGGCCTCGGAAATCTCATGAGGGACTTCATAGCACGGCTCCCACTCAAGTTTGAGCGGAAGTATGACAGATATGTAAGAAGCCGTGTCCATAATATTAAGTCCTTCTTGAACGGAAAAGGGGATTGCGAAGTTAGACAATATCGCCGAATTATCGTTGAAATATGCCAAAAATGCAGATTTTTTACTTTTTTGCACTTTTTTGTGCGGAAAAATTTGCAGGTTAAAATATTTTGCCTACCTTTGCAATCCCAAACGAAAGGGTAGTTCTCCAAACAGAATTAAAGAAATGGTGCCATAGCTCAGTTGGTAGAGCAAAGGACTGAAAATCCTTGTGTCCCTGGTTCGATTCCCGGTGGCACCACTTTAAAGAAAAGCAAAAGACAGTAAAATCCTGATTTCCAAACGAAATCGGGATTTTTTGTTTTCTGGCGGAACGCAAAAAACGGCAGAATATTACAGTTGCTGGTGTTCCAAAAGGTGGAGCAAAAGAGGTAGAGCGCAAATCTCCACCGAATAAGATTACTTCTCTCTGATTTGCAACATTTTGCGTATCAAGAAAGCGTGCATGGTTTCCTACTTTTGTACAACGAAAAACTGTAGGAACATGAAAAGAGACTCATTCAATGTGCTTTTCTTTATCAAGAAAGCCAAACTGCTGAAAAACGGGGAAGCCTCCGTATGTATGCGTATCACCGTGAACGGTGCGCGAGTGGAAAACAATATCCGCAAAAGCATCGAACCAGCCTTGTGGAATCAGGCGAAGGAGTGCGCCAAAGGCAAGAGCCGCAAATCCTGCGACTTGAATGCTTATATCGAGGATGCAAGAATCAAACTCCACCAGACTTTCAATGAACTGGAAGAACAAGGGCAGTTCATCACCGCCCGCCTGTTGCAGAAAAAGTTCTTCGGACAAGACCAAGCACCCGAAGTTGTCCGTACACTTATTCAAACTATCCAAGAACATAACGACCAATGCCGTGAACTTGTCGGAAAGGACTATGCCCTGATTACCGTCCGCCGTTATGAGAGCTGCAAGCGTTACCTTGCAGAACTTATCAAACAGAAATACGGCAAGGAGGATTTGCCATTATCGGAAGTCAATGGAGAGCTGGTACGCTCTTTTGAATTCTACCTAAAAACGGAAAAGGAGTGCCAGCAGAATACGGTTATCCGCTACATGAAGTGCTTGAAGAAGATAACCAATCTTGCGCTTGCTAACGAATGGATTACCAAAGACCCGTTCATCGGCATCAAGTTTCATGAGAAAGAGGTTATCCGTGAGTTCTTGACAATGGATGAACTACTCACTATCTATCACAAGGAATTTCCGTTAGAGCGTATCACCATTGTCCGTGATGTCTTTATCTTTGCAGCGCTGACCGGATTAGCCTTCATAGACGTGCAACAACTGGCACCGGAACATATCGTGGAAGATTCTAATGGCAACCTATGGATTCGCAAGCCTCGCCAAAAGACGAAGAACATGTGTAACATTCCTTTGCTTGATATTCCTGCGTAATCCGGACCATGGTCGGCCAGCAAATCCGTTCAAAATTCCATTAAAAAG
>OFFP01000039.1_pt1 | contig 92128 bp, 76 predicted proteins | sample 1521431 | NCBI WGS metagenome assembly OFFP01 (sample SAMEA3504104, study PRJEB24116) | mouse gut metagenome | biome: mouse gut; feature: mouse-associated habitat; material: faeces | place: Denmark | collected 2011
TAGATTGCCCCTGTTTCATGCGCAGTGGTGCCAACGCGGGGCATGGGGGTTTACTGTAAAAACTGAACTTATTCTCTTCCGTTATGTTTAAATCTTCTTTCCACTTGTTATGCGATTTTTCATTTCTCAGCTGAAGCTCTGCGTCCCAAATTTTAACCAGTTCCTGCCCGGATTTTATTCCGGAAGTAAGAGATGCTCCTGCCCCAAGTACAAAACAAAATTTTCTTGCGTGCGGGCCACTTGATACTTCTTTCATTTCATGTATAAATCCTTTTAAACTTAATTCCTCATAGCTCATTCGTATCTCCTTCTGCACACTCCCAACATCATCCGGCACTTTGAAATCTGCTTTACGCCACTTTACTTTCGTCTCATAATTGCTTTCTGGCAGCTGTGCGTCACAATCTGCGCTTTACGGTTTTAATCACGATCCACCGGAATTTCCCCCATATACTGCCAGGTTTTTCCCAAATCCGCGGATTCATACAGGCCATGGCAGAATCCCTGTTCCCCATAATAATCTCCCATCGCTCCCTGGCCTGCTTCCATGTACAGTTTTCCATCTTCTTCATAAACCTTTTGGGGCATCACAAAGGGATTGTAGTAACTCCCGTCCGGAAGCAGCGCGTTGGAAGAAGGATATTCCACCTCCGTAAAGCTCTTGCCTCCATCCTCCGTCCTATACAGCACGCCCAAAGTTCCCGCCCCGCGGGACAGACAGGAAAATCCGGTCCGGCCATCTTCCAGAAAACTGATCCATTCGGCCCCGCCCCCGCTTCCCAGATAGGGATCCGTGTTTACCAGACTTGGCTCTTCCTCTCCCTCCCGGAGGGCAATCAGCACATAATAGCTGCTGCCAAGGGCCCTGTCTACAGGAAGCATATAGTACCATGTTCCATCCGGCATCCGGTAACTGCAGTCTGGCTCAAAGGTCATCCAGAGCGCAACCTGCTCCTTAGAGGGAATCACCGGGGCCTCTTCTTCCGCTTTCTGTTCTGTCTTCAGCCCTTCCGCATAGTACTCGGACAGCTTCTGGTCCACAAAGCGATAAAGCCTGTTATACACGCTGGTTTTTCCTTCCTCCGTCAAAGTGTCGGGAATTTCCGGTTCATAGTCATAGCGCTCTGTCCCGATGGCAATCTGTATCCTGGTATACAGCCGGCGGTTCTCCTCCAGGGGCAGTTCTTCCAGCATTCCGGCCAGCCAGTCTGTCACATCCCTGGAAAACGATTCTTTTTCCTGATCCCAGGCAGAGCCGGGACCTATTATCGGCACATATATCTTCTCCGGTCCGATTCCCTCTTCCAGAAATTCCCGGAGTCTGTTTCTGCTCAGAAAAAACTGGTCCGTCAGGTACCGGAAATACTCTGCCGCATAATTATCCCGCAAATCCAGGCCGGGCTCCACACAAAACCCGAAATTCTCCCCCTCGCACCGGTACCAGTCTCCTTCCATCCCTGATAAGATTACATCACCGTATCGTTTTTGCATTTCTTTTTCTATCTCAAAGGCATCATAGCCGTGAAATTCCGATCCATCATATAAAAATTCGGTTACGGAATCACGCTGGCCGCTGCCTTTCAGGGTAATCCGCATTCCCCCAAAAGCCCATTCCACACTCCAGTTTCCGGGCTGCATCGGAGCTCCCCCATTCTGAAGTACCACATCCCTTTCCAGGATTCTGCTTCCGTCATATTCGGCCACAATCCTTCCGAAGGTGTCACTCCCCAGGCCCAGGGGCTCCCCTTTCATCTGAAGCGTGATCCTGCATCTCCCATCCGGTGATACTTTGGTGTCGATATCCGTGTATCTATTCTGCATTCCATAAAGAAACACTGCGGCAATCCCCAGAATAAGCAAAATCCCTGCGGCAATTGACGCACACAGCGCTTTTCTTCCCTTCTTCATACAGACTCCTTTCTCCCATTTGAGGAATGCTGCCATGTCTTCCCCTGATCCGGCATATGGCTTTCACGATAGCAATCTATTTTATGGCTTTCCAGCCCGTATTTTCCCCTGTCCCTATATCATTGAATCCTCCGGCAGGCAATGTCTGACCACCTCCCCGATCACTTCTGCCATCCGGAAAAATCCCGCATCATTGGGATGAACGCCATCCACGGTGCAGTCATATCTCCGGGGGCCTGAAAAAAGCTGGAACCCATCTATAAAATAAACATTTCTGTCCCCTGCCTCCATGGCCCGGCTGTATGTCCGGTATATGATATCCCTGCGCGCAAGCTCCTCCCTGTTTCCAAACCGTATATTGGGTCTGGAAATAAAAATAATAGGAACGTCCGGATTTTTTTCACGGTAAATCTCATAAACCGGCCAGTGTGTATCCTGCAAATGCTGCACCGAAGGCGCATTGTGGTCATAAGCGCAGACAAACACACTGGCCTTCAGTCCTGCCAGATAATCCGCCATCTCCTTCTCCCCTTTTGCACCTCCCGAAAAACCCAGACAGATAAAATCCACATTGGTCTCCCTGGCAATCGCCGCCGGATAATGATTTCCCGGCCTGGACACGCAGCCCCCCTGGGTGATGGAAGACCCGTAATACACTACCGGTTTGACCGGACGGTATTTTCTTCCCTCTTTTATCCGAGCATTTCTGTCTACGCCGATAAGCAGGGATTTCACACCGCTGTACAAAGGCAGATGAATTGTGATTTCCCTGTCAATGCTGCTGTAAAAGAATACCACGCCTTCATAGCTGTGGGAACTCGTTGCGGGCGGAACAAATGCTCCCCGGAATACATCCTGCCCGTTTTCGCAGACATACAAATCCATGCCATGAGAACCGGTAACGGGCATATGGGGCATGATCTCCCCGCTTGTCAGTTCCGCCTTCACCGCCACATAAGGGGAATCAGTGCAGAAACGCACGCGGGCTCCCGCCGTACACAAGTTCAGTTCCCGGACGCCCGGGCTCACCTTCTCTGCCTCCTCTTCCGGAAAACGCATATACCGGCCCGATACATCGTTCTGATACAGGCCATATATGGCAAATGGTTTCTGCTGCAAATCATAATATTCCAGGCCTTCTATATTCAGGCCGGATGGTACATCCAAATTCGGGTCCGCTTCTCCTATTTTCATCTCTGCCTCCGTTCCGGTTTTCCGTCATGCCCGTGTCCCGCACTGTCTGCGGTTTCATGGCCCTGATGGAAGGAGCTTCCCGCTCTCCCGTGTTTACAGTACGCATGATTATCATATCACACTCTTCCCCATTTTCCCAGTTTTTCAGCACGGATCTTAATAATGATATTTTTTGCGTTTCCCGGCCAGGAACAGGATCGTGACCACTGTGGCCAGACATTCTGCGGCCACAATGGACATCCAGATTCCATCGATTCCCCAGACCAGCGGAAAGGTCAGGACCGCCGCCATTTGGAATACAAGTGTCCTCAGAAAGGAAATCAGCGCCGACACCAGACCATTGCCCAGGGCGGTAAAAAAAGAGGAGCCAAAAATGGCCAGCCCGGCAAAGAGGAACGAAAAAGAGTATATTAAGAACCCTCTCAGCGTCAAGTCCAGCAGTTCCCGGTCATATCCCACAAAAATCAGGGAAAGCGGGCGGGCCAGCGCTTCCCCCAGCGCCAGCATGCCTACGGAAAACATACCGGTCAGCACCATGCTCTTCCGGAAAAGTCCCTGCAGTTCCCCATGGTTCCCGGCGCCATAATGGTAACTGATTACCGGTGCCGCCCCCACGGAATATCCGATAAAAGCAGCCAGAAATATCATGTTTACATACATTAACACACCATATGCCGCCACCCCGTCCTCTCCGGCATATTTCATCAGCTGGACATTATAAAGCATGCTCACCAGGGACATGGAAATATTGGACATCAATTCGGAAGAACCGTTGGTACAGGCTTTCAGCAAGGACCCGGCGTCAAATTTTGTCTTCACCAGACGCAGGATGCTGGTGTTTGGGCGCCAAAAATAGACCACCGGGAATATTCCTCCCACCAGCTGGCTGAATGCGGTGGCTGCCGCCGCTCCCACCAGTCCCCAGCGAAAGCATCCCACCAGCACCGCGTCCAGAATGATATTGGTAACACCTGCCGCCACTGTGACAGCCAGTCCCAGCTGGGGTTTCTCTGCCGTGATAAAAAAGCTCTGGAACTCATACTGCAGGATAAATGCCGGCAGCGCCGCCAGTATGATACGCCCGTACAGCACACACTGGTCCAGCATGGCCCCTTCCGCTCCCAGAATGGCCGCCACCGGACGGATAAACACAATTCCCAGCAGCGCAATGACAATGCCGCTGATTATGGACACATATACAAACAGGGAAAACAGCCGGTTTGCCCTTTCCCTGTCTCCCGCTCCCATAGTAATGGCAATGATGGCGCTGCCGCCCGTGCCAAACATAAATCCCACCGCCCCCAATATCATCAGAAACGGCATGATAAAGTTTACCGCCGCAAAAGGCGTTTTCCCCACAAAATTTGACACAAAAAATCCGTCCACCACGCCATATATAGATGTGAAAATCATCATGACAATGGAAGGAAGGGTAAAACGCAATAATCTCTTGTATGTAAAATGATCCGATAACTGGATTTTCATCGCAAATTCCTCCTAATTTAAATCGCCGCGCCACAGCACCTGATATTTCCTGGCCGGACTATGTTTCTCTCTCCAGCTCCCTGACTTTCTCCCGAAAAGAAGTCAGAAATCTTTTCGTCAGTTCAAAATACAGCTCCAGCTCTTCCCTGGACCAGGAGCCCAGAATACCGTTTTCAATTTCAATCAGCCTGACTACCGTTTTTTCGACCAGTTCCTGTCCTTTTTGCGTCAGGCACACCCTTTTTTTCTTGCCGCTGAGCACCTCCAGATAGACAATGCCATCTGCCTCCAGCCTGCGGAGGGCGGAATTGACGGTCTGTTTGCTGATGCCGCACAGTCTGCAGATCTCCCCCAGCGGACACGAATCCCCGTGATTGCAGATGGCATACAGTACCTGCACCGCGCTGTCCGGCATGCCCAGTTTCAGGGCAGCCTCATGATAGGCCGCCTCTGTCTCGCCTGTCAGGTAATTGAACCGTTTCATATCTTCCGTTGTATAACTCTTCATAAGCATCCTCCCCGATCCTTTTTTCCGTGCCTTGTACAAATCTCCGGAAATCACATTCCCCATCCCCGTGAAATAACACTGCGGGAAAATACCCGGAATGTGCCCGGCAACGCCATTCCATATACTGCAAAGTCCTGCGGATTGCGTCCGATAGTATGATTTCGTACTTACCGCATTATAGTACGATTTCGTACAAATGTCAAGGGCTAAAAACCCCTTTGACCGCTATCCCTTTGCACGGCATAACAGCACAAAAAAACAGGAAACCTTTTCTTGATTTCCTGTCTTTTGTGCCGTCCTGTATTCATGAGTCAACAACCCCGCTGCAAGCAGCAGGGCATCAAGCTTGTAGCGCTGCAAGCAGCGGGGTATGTGACCCTCGCGGCATTCGCCAAATGGATGCTGACGCATCCGCTTGGCTCATTGCCCGCGGGAATCTAATGCGGCTACGGGAAACACGCCGCTCATTCCGGAACGTGAAATAAGTGGCCCGACAACACCTAAGCCACCATTTCAACTCCCCTTTTATGTAATATAGTATAGTGCATTCGTGCGCCGGTGTAAAGAAATACCCGTCGACAAATATCGACAGCGGCATGTGCGCCGCCTGCTCGGGCGGTCACACTCCCTCTGCCAAAACCTCTCTATCTGTTCCTGATTTCCTCCAGCAGAGCCTCCAGCCTTTCCATGTCCTCTGCCGTCACCTTATCTTTTCCCACAAGCGCGGCAAAAAAGCCGCCCGGCCTGCCGCCGTAGAAATCATCCAGAATTTCCTGCGTCTGCGCCTGTAAAAGCTCATCCCTCGTCATGGCGGGCTTTACATAAGCGCGGGTCCTGCTCACAATCCCTTTTTCCTCCAGGCGGAACAGCAGGGTGTTCAGGGTCTGCCGCTTCCAGCTCTTGCCCTTCTCTTTCATCATCTCCAACAGCTCCCTGGTCGCAACGGGATCGGAATTCTCCCACAGCACTTCCATGACATTTCGCTCTGTCTCCGTTATTTTATGGCTGACCTTCATCCCTCTCTCCTCCTCCTTTTGAATACCCTTCATTTTACTGTACTTTACCTGCTGTGTCAAAGCCTTATTTCAATCATTTCATTTCCGTCCGAGACAAAGCGCCGTATATATGCCCTTATTCGAAATGGATCGTCCCCAACAGGCTCCGGATATCCTCCACGCTGAGCCATTCCGTATTGTTGCCGGAACTGTAGGAAAATCCCGCCGGAACCTTTTTGCCGGTAGGAACAGCCCGCCGGCTTTCACTCCACACCATCTGCGGATACACGATAAAGTGATTATCATATTCATACGTGTTGGGGGCGTCCTCCACGGTCACCATGACCTCGTGCAGCTTCTCGCCCTCCCGGATTCCCACCTCCCGCTTTGTACATCCGGGCAGCATGGCCTCCGCAAGATCCGTAACCTTAAAGGAAGGTATCTTCGAAATAAAGGTCTCACCGCCCCTGGCTTCCTCAAGCGCCTTTATCACCAGTTCCACCCCCTGCCGCAGGCTGATCCAGAACCTGGTCATACGGAAATCGGTAATGGGCAGTTCAGAAACGCCCTTTTGAAGGATATTATGGAAAAACGGTATGACGGAACCTCTGCTGCCGGCCACATTGCCGTAGCGGACAATGGAAAAGCTGATGTCCTTGGTGCCCGCATAGGCATTTGCGGCAATAAACAGCTTGTCCGACACCAGCTTTGTACCGCCGTAGAGGTTCACCGGGTTTACCGCCTTATCCGTAGACAGCGCCACCACCTTTTTCACACCCATATCCAGCGCCGCGTCTATAACGTTCTGTGCGCCGTTGATATTGGTCTTAATCGCCTCTGCGGGGTTGTATTCACATGCCGGCACCTGCTTTAAAGCCGCCGCGTGTATCACATAGTCCACGCCTTCAAGCGCCCTGCGGAGTCTCTCCTTATCGCGCACGTCCCCGATAAAAAAACGAAGCTTCGCCGCGTTTTCCCTGAATTCATTCTGCATGTTAAACTGTTTGAATTCGTCCCTGGAATAAATGATGATTTTTTTTGGTTCATAATGCTCCAGGACATACTTGGTAAACGCTTTGCCAAAACTCCCTGTACCGCCAGTAATTAATATTGATTTGTCGTTCAGCATAGTTTCCTCTTTTCCCTGTTAATACAGTATTTTATATCTATTTCCGCTCTCTCACCGACATGGGCGTAACCGCCCCGAGAGCAGGCGGCCTCCGCAGAAAGCGCTCTTTCACAAAAAATGCAGAACTGCCGACAACACAGCCGGCCTGTTATAACCGGCATGCCGGTATTTCTGCCGTCTGTGCTGTCGGACAATCAGTTACAACACAAATAGAATATGCATTATCCTTACATCATATCCGGCGACCAGTCAATATCCGTATCTCCTTCGGAGGGAACCGGCGTCGGTTCGGGTGTGGGTTCCGGTGTCGGCTCAGGCGTGGGCGCCGGCGTAGGATCCGGCTCGGGTTCGGGATCCGGCTCCTGCGGCGGTGCAGGCGGCTCCGGTTCCTTCGTAGGCGCCTGGGTTGCTGCCGGCGGCTTCTTGGTGGTTGTGGGCTTCGGTGTCGCGGTGGGTTCCGGTGTAGGCGTAGCCGCGATCTCTCCCTGTTCGTTATAAGTCACGTTTGTAGTCTTATATTCAAAATTCTCCCGGTTTGTCCACAGGTCAAATGCTTCTCCCGGATCGCCGGTACGTTCGGATTTCGTATATTCCCCTACGATAATGCCGTTGGCATAGGTACCTGTCTCCTTCAGCATATGTCCGGTCCCGCTGTCGATCTGCCACTTTTCAAAGGCACCGTTATATACGCCCTCAGAGACGGATGTCTGCAGCAGCCAGGTCACGCCCCTTGCCTGCTTCAATACAATAATCTGCCCGTTCGCCTGATAACATACATTAATATAAGGTTTTTCTTCAATATCATACCCCACCTGTACGGAAAGCGTCGCATCCCCGGCACCGCCGACAGTGTAGCTGCGGCATCCCTCATATAACCCGCCTGCCATTGCGGCAAACCACTCTTCACTGCTCACCAGGTGAATAGCCTCTCCTATATACTCGGCAAGCTCCAGATTCTGCCTCAGGTTCTTCATTGCCTCCAGAACCGCTGCTTCCGCCTCCTCGCTCAGTCCTTCCGGAACCCCGCCGCCCTGCAGGGCATCCCCGGCAGGAGCCGGCGTCTCCGTATTCTCCGGCGTGCCTTCCTCCTGCCCTCCTACAGGCTCCGACTCGCTTGCCAGGGGAATGGGTTCCAGCACGTCTATGCTCCCTTCCTCTGCGCTGCCCTCACTGCCGTCGCCGCAGCCCCCAAGCAGGAGCGCAGCCAAAAAAGCCGTCACGGCACAGTATCTCCACTTATTTTTCATAATAACCTCCACATTCTCTTCTATCCTGCCGGCATCCGCTTACAGCCGGCCATTTATAATCGGCACAAACCGCGGGTCAAAACCGGATTCGTAAAATTTCACTCCTGTGCCACCAATGCATCCGCATCCCCAATCAGCTTCCTCAGGAACGCATCCGCCTCAGAACCCTCCGGATATGTTCCCTGCTGAATCAGCTGGCCGGCCAGCCCGTATATGCTCCTTGCCACCACAGGCCCGTACAGCGTTGTCTGCACGCCGCCCTTTTCCAGCACCGCATATCCCCGGAAAGCGAATTCCGTCTTATACTGTTCCACGGGAAGCCCTACCAGCACGGAAGTAAAACGGTATCTCCCGTCCACAGTCTCAAAAATCACGTCCTGCTTCGTGCCGTCCGCATTGGTACCGTAGGACAGGCCGCCCACAATCTTCTCCCCGCCCTTTATCATCGGATACTGGCTCAGATTTGCGTTGCTGGTGACCAAAGTCCCGTATTCCTTCAGAGTATATCCTTCTACGCCGCCGGAGAGAAGCCTTCCCCGCAGCTCCGCCGAAATGCCGGTCTTAAAGCGGATTCCCGTCTTGCCCGTAATCCGGATGGAGAAACCGTGATAAGTCAGCAAATCCTCCAGCCCCGGCAGCGGCGTGGCCGTATATATCACCCCGTTATGGCTCAGATTCCATACATACATGCCGATGGCGGCGCCGTTCTCGTTATATTTATAGAGTACCGCCGTCTTCGCGTTAGCGTCAGGCGCCGTGACAACCAGGTTCCCGCCGCGCTGCTGCCCCTGATATGCCACTCCGTCCAGCCACATCACCGTGTCGCTGTAGCCTTCCGGATATGACAGCACCACCTCTGTGGAATAAACCGGCGCCCCACAGGGTGCTTCAGGCATATTCTCATAGACCGGAATCTTAAATACAAACGGGCTGTTCAGGGCGCCTGCCCCTTCATAAAGCCTCTTAATGCTGGAAGCTTCCGTGGTGGGCGCGGTGATATTCTGCATATACTGGTGGGTATAGGGCGCATACGCACCGTTGGGATTCACGTTAAATTTCTGCAGATACAGCGTATCCTGTCCCTTTTTGATATAGTTGGCGGAAATAAAGTCCGATCCGCCCCGGATCGATGCCTCTACGCTTGACCACCCATGGTCCTTCGCGTATTTCAGCCCGCTCAGGTAGACCTGCTCATTAGTGGTTCCCGAGGCTCCCACGTTAAAATAATTGTAATACCCCTCATACCCCGGATATTTACCCGATATCAGCGGCGACGTGCCTGCTCCCTGCTCCTGCAGCACCCTTGCCGCCAAATGAAAGGGGCTTACCTTACGCCCTTCTTCCCGGCCGATTTCCCAGAAAAGCTGGGCATATGTCTTGTCTGAACCCGGTGCCGTTCCGTTCATAAATGTATTTCCCAGAAAAGACGCCACCGCATCCAAAGTATGATACTGCTCATTGTAAGTCAGCTGCTCAAACTGAAAGACAGCATTTTCAGACAGGCCGTTCCTGGGGTCCATATACAGCTTTAATGCCGCCTCCGAAGCATAATACCAGGTTCCTTTGTCATAAAGCCCGTTCTTCGCCCAGTCCGGAAGGGTCTTGTATACCAGGCTCTTTGCCCCGATTTCGTTTGCAATGGACACTCCCCAGTCCAGCCCCGTATTCATCTTTACAAAAGTCCAGTTGGGATGTGACTGCTTCAGGGCCAGCAGCGCCGGGCGGTAACTCTCCGGAAAAGCCTCTATATCCGGATAGGCAGCCTGCCCTTGGGCATCCACCGTATAAACGGATCCGCTGAGATTCAGGCCGTATGCCTCCTCCCATTCCAGGAAGCGGGCATCGGAACAGGCCAGATATGTACGGGGTACATACCCGTACCTCAGCGCGCCGTTGTATTCCAGCTTCACGTAATACCATACTTCCGTCTCGTCATCCACATACATATCCAGAATGTTGACGGTCTGTCCGCTCAGGACGGTAACTTCAATATCGCTTTCCAAGGAAGGCTGCCGGCGAACCGGATACTCGTCGCTCAGGTAGACCAACGCCATAATATCCCGCTCTGCCGCAATCTGCGACAGGCCCTCTCCCGCTTCCTCCAGCCATTGCGCGGATTCTTCATCCATATTTCCGGAGCTGCGCTTCCATGGGTTTTCCGAAACCCGGGACGCTTCTCCGCCTGCCCCTGCGCTGTCTCCGGACGACACGGTTTGGTCACCGAATTCCGCGCCCGGCGCCGCTTCCTCCGTCCCCGGCATTCCCTGGCTGTTTTCAGTCCCTTTTTCCTCCCTGCCGTCCTGCTGTACAGCGTCCGTGCCCTCCGCCGATGCCAGCATTGCGGGCCATTCTATATCGACGCTCAGCAAAGCGGTTAGCACCAGTGCCACGCATACGAGCCTTGCCATTTTTTTCATCTTCATATCACACCTTTCTGCAGAGTATCTCAACTCCAAAAAACAGTTTACTACACGTACACCTCATTCAGAATAACATATTATCCGCTTTTGTCACCCGGTAATTTCTTCCGTTCGGGCTGCGCCGCCTCACGCCCCCCGCAGCCGCACCATGGCATGCAGCTTCCGGATTCCTCTGGGCGCCAGGGCAAACAATGTATGATAAATCTTATTTTTTCCTGTCAGAACCGGATTTCCCATGGACCTGAACCAGTTTTTCCGCAGATAAGACACGATTCCCCGGTACATGGCGTTGTCCCTGTTCATCTGCGCAATGGGAATATGCAGCATATATTCCAGCCTCTGAAAAATCCCGAAACGGAATGACACTTCTGTCAGTTCCGGATAATCCCGCTTCACAATCTCCGCCGCCATATCCGCATTCTCCACACAGTCGGCAAACACCCTGGAAAATTCTTCTCGCCCCGCCTTGCGCGAGTTGCTCCCCACACGGTAAAATACATGGTAATACTGCCACGGAAGGGACACCAGCCTCCCGATATCCGGAAGCATCCTCACAATCAGGTGAAAATCCTCGTTGAGCTTCCCCGTCGGAAAAGCCTCCCGTGGGAAAAGCTCCCTTCGGATCAGCTTGGTGCAGAGCGAGCAGTCTCCTCTGTGAAGCAGCAGTTCCCTCATAAAATCAGCGCACGCCACCACCTGCGGCTCTGCAGGCGGCTCACAGATATCCGAGAGCGGCTTGTCATTCTCGTCCCTCTCGTCCCTGGCGATCTGCGCCGCCGGAACATGGAACTTCCGAATCCCCCACAGCAGCTTTTCATACATATCCGGCTCTATATAATCGTCACTGTCCACAAAACCCACATATTCCCCGGACGCGTGGGCAAGCCCCAGGTTCCTGGCCGCGGAAGTCCCTCCGTTTTCTTTATGGAAAACCCTGATGCGTCCGTCCTCCTCCGCCAGGCGCTCACACAAATCCCCCGTACCGTCAGTGGAACCGTCGTCCACAAGGAGAATCTCCAGGTTGCGGTAGCTCTGTGCCGTGATGGAACGGACACACCGGGGCAGATATTCCAGAATATTATACACCGGGACAATCACCGTAATCAGGGGCATATCGTCCATAAAGGCACCTCCTGTCATTTTCAAGAACGCTCCCGCTTTCACACATCCGGTTTTTCAGGAATCCCCCCTGCGGGTCCCACTGCCGCCGGCGGGAAAAGCCCGGAACATCTTCCTTGCCTTATGCTCTGTCAGAACCGGCGCAGGGGAACAGGGGATACAGCCTCCCGTCTGCCCGGGTTCCTGTCCGCCCGCTTCGAAACCGGACTCCCCGTTTTCCTGCCCCAGGATATTTCTGATCCGTTTCAGCAGCAGTCCTGCGGCGTTTTCCGCATTCCAGTCTTCCGTAATCGTACGATAAGCACTTCGGCCCAGCTGCCTACAATAGATTCTATCTTTAACCAAACTTTCTGTCAAGAAAAACAGCTGCCGCTTTTTTCCGTCCTCATAAATCAGCCCGTTTTCTCCCTGCCGTATCAGCCAGGGCGCCGAGCCTATCATATGGCCGGCTACCAGCGCGCACGCACTGTTCATGGCCTCGTTCGCCACGGCGCCCCATCCCTCGCGCCTGTCGCTGGTAAACAGAAAAATATCCGCCTTTTCCATGGCCCTGCGCACCTCTTCCGGCGACCGGTATCCCAGAAATGTGACATGGCCCTCCAGTCCGTATTCCTCCGCCAGCGCCTCCATCCGGGTCCTCAGTTCGCCGTCCCCGATGATATCCATATGAAAATCCAGTTTTTTATCCCGCAGATATGCCGCCGTCTCCAGCGCCAGTTCCGGGTGCTTCAGGTCGATAAGCCTGGCCGCCCAGAGCAGGCTGGGAATCTTCTCCTCCCCGTAACCCTTTTCCTCCAGCAGCCTGTCAATGTCGTAATGCCTTGTCTCGGGAAAATATCCCCAGCAGTACATTTTTCCCGGGTACGCCCTGACAATGTGAAAATCGGAGGGCACATAGGCCCCGGAACACAGCAGGTATACCGGCGCCCTGCGGTAACGGGTGTGATCCCTGTACTTTTTCATCAGCCCCCTGGGAGAAACCGCTTTCCACTGCCCTGTCCTGTACAGGCGCTCACTGTAGCGTATCACGGGCCTTCCGGCTTCCAGGCGGGGCGTGATATAGCTTTCCTCCTCCGTACCACCGAACAGTACGATGTCGCAGTCCAGGATCAGGCGCTTGCAGTATGCCTCTTCCTCATAAAAACAGCGCACATATGCGGGCCTATCCCCTTCATGCCACCCCATCCGCACACGCTCCTCCTCCATGGGTTCCGTCTGTATGAAGGTAAAATCTCCTTCCAGAAGGCGGTGCATGACGTTGCAGAAGGGAATCTGGTGGTGATTGATGTAATTGGATACAAACGCCATCCTGATGGCCTGTCCTTTTTTCATTTCCCCTCCCCGCTTCCCGTGTTTCTCTCTGCCCCCGGCATCCTTCCCGCAATATCCCTATACACCTCTAACAGCCTGTCGTAATTTTTCTCACGGTTATGCGTATTTTCCGCATGCCTTCCCGCGTTTCCGCAGAACATACGCCGCTTCTCAGGCTGCTCCCACATCTGCATCACCGCCGCCGCAAGGGCTTCCGCAATGCGCCCCAGTTCATCCTTCTCTCCCGCGGTTCCGGCGCCCGCCTTACCGCGTTCGTCAGGCATCACAAATCCCTTATACAGAATGCCGTCCTCTCCCTCCGTAAATATGTCGGGAATCCCTCCCACTGCCGCACAGACGCAGGGCATGCCCAGAAGCATGGCCTCCCCCAGTGAGTTGGGCGAATTTTCCAGCGCTGACGGGCACAGGAACAGGCTGCTCTTCAGGTATCTGTCCCGCATCTGCCCTGCGTTCATCTTTCCCAGAAAAATCACCTTTTCCTCCATCCCCCCGTCCCCAAGCAGCCTTCGAAGATATCTCCCGTAGGCGGATATCTTCAGCTTCTGCTTCAGCGTCCTGTAGTTCACCAGGCTGTTGCCCGCCACATAAACCCGTGCGTCAGGGTACTTTTCCAGAATCCGGGGCAGGGCCAGGAGTACATAATGGAGTCCTTTCAGCGGATAATCCCCCTGACTTACAAATATGGAATGGGGAATGCAGTCCTCTTCCTTCCAGGCCGGCCCGTAAAATTCAGGCCGAAGCGTCTCGTTCATAAAATGATAGCGTGCATGGGGATTCCACTTTGCCGCGCTTTCCCTGTCCCACTTCGTGCGCCCGGTCACGTTTCCTGCCAGGCTGATGCTCTCCCGCTCCATATTGCCCCGCAGCACAAATTTTTCCTGCTGCCGCCTCAGGCTGTCCCGCTTCAGCCAGTCCCGAAATGTGACTGATGACACCACCTGCTCCGGCAAATCCGCAAAATAGGCCTCCGCATACAGCGTACACAGGCCCTGCAGCCCCACCAGCAGCCTGTCCTTATCGGGAAAAATCCTGCACATAGCCAGGGTATGCGGATATTCCGTGCCAAAGCAATGTACGATGTCAGGCTTCACCTTATCAACGATTTTTTTCAGGACAGGTTCCAGGTTTTCATCATATTTTTCCGGACAGCTCACATTTTCCGGAAAACCGTAGCAGCTCATAAAGGCAATCTCCTGCCCCTCCGGGTATTCATTTCCCTTCATCGGAAACGCCACTGACAGTCGGATTCCGTTCTCATGCCGCTTTTCCAGCAGTTCTCCCGCCAGCCCGCTGAGCCAGCCCTCCTTGTTGGAAGCTTCCATATGCAGCTGCCGCGCGATAACCGGCAGCACAATATTACACAGCCATAATACTTTCATAGCAGTTTCCATGCCTTTCCGATAATTCATATCCAGTACACCAATGCATTTATTCCCAAGTATACAGCACCTGATGCCCGCCCCCTTCTCACATCAGTTGAAAATCCAGTTCAGATAGGGCAGCAGCCTGATATCAACCGCATACATGTCCCTCAAAAGCAATACAAAGTATCCTCCGAAGGCGCAGGCCACTCCTGCATGGCACAATCGAGACAGCCACCCCCGGGGCATCTCACCCAGCAGCCTGGGAAGCAGAAAAACCTGGGATATAATCATGTAATAGCCGACTCTGGAGACCTCCGGGATAAAAGCGCCGCAGCAATATACGGCCAGCCCCGCCAGGTTCAGAAAAAAATAAAAGCGGTTCACCCTGTCCTCACCCAGGCTCCGCTTGTAACAGAGCAGGCAGAGTGCCAGTACACAGACACATTTTAATATGTTGGCATAGGAGAGCTGCCCGTTGTCAAAAGCGGAATTCCGATAAAAAGGATAGAAAAAAAAGATAATTTCCTTATATAAATCCTGGCAGAAAATCAATGTACACAGAAAAATACCGCCGGCAACATAATGCCGTCGTTTCAGCGAAGCCGACGCCAGAAATCCTGCCGTCAAATAGACCGGGATGACCAGAAGCACGGACTTATGGAACATGGCCGCCGCCAATATCGCCAGAACAAACTTCCCGTACTCCCTCCGAAGCACATATTTCATGGAAAAAAGCGCAATGGCCAGCGCCAGATAATACCGCACGGAATTCAGGCTGTTAAAATAATAGCCGCCTGTCATCAGCAGATACAGGGAAAAAGCAAAGTAACTTCCCTGCTCATACAGCGCCTTTACAAAGAAAAACACCGTTATTATGGAAAAAAGCGCAAATATATACAGATATTCGTCATATCCGAAGATGTCCTGCATCCACTTTACAATATAGTTGAAGCCTATTTCCGAGGACACATGCCTCTCCTGGGCAATCAGCTTAAAATTATCCCGATACACCCAGTAATCATTGCCCACCGCAATCCTGCAGGCAGATACCCCTGTCAGCAGGCAATATATGGCAAAGGCGGCAATCCGGTTTCTGGCCTGCTGCCGTTCACAGGGGCGGCTTCCGAATGCCCTGCCGCCCCGGATGGCCTGCGGCACATAATCCCAGTTCTCCACAAACAACCCCAAAGCCACCGTCACTATCGTCAATGTGATGTAAACCAAAGCACTCCACTCCATGCCAACCTCCCCGCATTGCCGCCTGCCGGACTTTCCTCCCTGCATCTTCTCTGGCACCGTCTCCCTGCCGGGCTTTCCGCTTCCCCCATATGTTTTCCTGGCTTCCGGCCGCTGATTCCTGTCTCCGGAAACGATTCTCCAGCCATGGCAACTTGTCCGGCTTCCGGCCGCTGATTCCTGTCCCCGGAAACGATTCTCCAGCCATGGCAGCTTGTCCGACAACCGTTTTGACCGCTCAGCGATAATGCCGCCGCGGAAAACAGTCCGCCTTTTACAATCTGAGGCTCTCATCTCCTGCCTTCATCCACCGGAAAGCCTGTCTCACCGGCACCTCCGCACACAGCGTCCCCCTGTGAACCAGAAGAAACCGCAGCGCCATAATCATGTCCAGTCTGCCGTAGAGATGCCTGTACAGCACCCCCTTATCTCTGAAAAACTTCTCATTATAACCTTCAAACCATGTGGACTCCCCCGCTTTCTCCTCCGCAATGGTAACCGGAGCCGTATACACGAGATATCCCTCATCCATAAACGCTTTTAAAAACAAACTGTCCTCGCCGCTGCCGTATCTGGCGCCGCCTCCGAACAGAAGGGAAAAGGTTACCCCGGAACGCAGCAGGCTTTCCCGGCGCACCGCAAAGCTTACCGCCCCGTATCTGCCGCAGTTATACCAATGCACCTTTTTCCGTTCCGTGATATGATAGGTTTTGCGGCTCTCTTCCACTATAACATTAAAAAGTATCATATCTGCATCAGGATTTTGAACAAATTCGGCTGCAACCGCCTCCGCATACCCCGGCCTGTAAACCAGATCGCCGTCCGAAAACAGGCAGATATCGCCCTCCGCCCGCAGAATCGCCTCGTTCCTGCTTCTTCCCACGCCCCTGTCCGGAAAGGAATAAAAGCGAATCCGGTGCCCTGACACTTCCTTCTCCTGATAATCCAGCCTGTCGCACTGGTTGATGATCACCGCGTCCGAATCCAGCCCCATACGGTGTATCAGCGCATCCGGCTCCTCATGCATTACCGATGCCAGAACCTCTACCTTCATAAGCCATCCTCCTCTTCCTTAGTCTCCATCCGGCTTCCCTGCCATGGTCACCGCCGTTTCCGTCCTCCGAAAATGTCCGCGGGCTGCCTGTCACCTTTCCTCGGCAGCCCGCCCCCGTCCTGTTCTCCCGAAATAATAACGGCGAATCAGCTTTTCGTCCGCTTCCCAGAGGATAGCGGCCGTCACCTCACAGTCCTGCTGCTGCAGATATTCCAGCACATACTCCAGCTTCCTGCCCCCGTGGCAGCCTGCCTTCACTGCCAGCAGAATGCCGGACGCCTCGCGGAGTACATCACAGCTTTCCGGCTGCGTCAGGGGGGAAGCTGCCGCAAACCAGGAGGAATCCACCGTTTCCGGGCATCGCTCACGCAGTCCGGCAAGAACCGCCTCCGGCTTCATGTCCTCCTGTACCGTGCAAACCGCCACTCCGCGTTTCCCGTTTTCCTGCTCCCGGCCCTTCCGGGCTGCGTCCTCACGCCCTTTCCGTTCCGGCGCCAGGTCCCCGCCATCATGTTTTTCGCCGAAAAAATACCGCATATTCTGCTTCAGCCCCGGACTCTCCAAGGTCCCCGCCGCCTTCAGCCCATACCGCTTCCAGACAGTCGACGGCAGCCAGATCCCGTCATCACCGGTTTCCTTCAGAAGCAGGGCAATCACCGCAAAAAAGCATGACAGCACCGCGCTGAGGGCTGCCGCCCTGCCGACACGGACATCGGGAATGATTTCCTCCGCCCTGCCCGCGTCTATCACGGAGACAGATCTAATCTCCTGCAGCGTAAAATCCTTTGTCATCACCTCGTCCACGGCCCGCAGGATTCTTTCCGCTTCTGCGGGTTCCTCCGCAGTGACCGTGACCGCAGGCACCCTCAGGTCAGACCATACAAACGCTTCCATGCCTTCTCCCGATGCCTGCTCCGGAAATCCCCCGCTGCCGCCAAGGCGGGACTGCAGCATTTCCTGAAATGCCCCTGACTGCAGATAAGTATTCCATGTCATCGCATTGATATAGCTTGTCTGCAGATCCGCCTCGCTGGCTACATTATAATCCACTCTGTACACAGAGGTTGCCGCAAACAGCCGCTGGTCCCGCAGCAGGACATTTTTTACATAGTATCCCCCGCCGAAGGCCGCCGTACCCAGAACCGTCACCAAGGCGATTAACGGCAGCCTGTGCAGCATTCGCAGCACCGTCAGGCGCAGGTCAAATGGTTCTCTGCCGTAGTGCCCTTTCCAAAAACGTCCCTCTCCCTGCGGCATAGCCGATTCTTTCCCTGTCATTCTTCGTCCTTCCTGCCCTGTGCCTCCATCTTTTTCCGTTTTTCTTCCCGCAGGGCCGTAATCTGCTCATCCTCTATCCCCTCGGTGCTGTCCGGCCAGAACAGAATCTTCAGCGTCAGCAGCATCAGCTTGAGATCCAGCCACAGGGAATAGTTTTCAATATAAGTCAGGTCTAGCTTCAGTTTATCATATGGGGTAGTGTTGTATTTCCCGTATACCTGCGCAAAGCCTGCCAGTCCCGCCTTTACTTTCATGCGATACGCAAATTCCGGCATGACCTCCAGATACCGGGCTATGATTTCCGGCCGCTCCGGCCTGGGACCGATAAAGGACATATCCCCCCGCAGAATATTAATCAGCTGGGGAAGCTCATCAATCCTGCATTTTCGGATAAATTTACCGATGGGCGTGATGCGGCTGTCGTTTTTGCCCGCAAGCCTTGCCACACCGTCTTTCTCCGCGTCCGTTTTCATGCTGCGGAACTTCAGGATATGGAACTCCCGCTGGTCCAGCGTGCAGCGAACCTGCTTGTACAATATGGGTCCTCCGTCATACAGCTTGATCAGAACGGCCGTAACCAGCATAAACGGAAACGCACACACCAGCAAAACCAGCGCGCATATAATGTCGATTGCCCGTTTCATGAAGCGCTGCTCCACGGAAAGGCTGTATTCCCGAGTGAGAAGCATGGGACTGTCAAATACGTGGAGTTCTTCCGCTCCCATTAGAATGACATCCGTAATCTTCGGCAGCAGGTACACCCGGATAGAGTGGCCGTAGCAGAATTTAATCAGCGGCGTCCTCTCCTCCACCGATATATCACCCATCAGCACCGCATTGCATTCTCCCTCCTCATAGAGCTTCAGAATGGAATTGCTGACCGTCTCGAAACCTTCCCCTGCGTGTATGGTTCTGGTAATGACATATTTGTCTTTGCGGCTCTCAAACTTGGCGCAGGTTCTTTCAATAGGCCTGTCCCCATGAATCAGCAGCAGCTTTCGCGGCGGAAATATAAACCTGTAAATACGGTTGGCAATATTAATGTAAATAATAATAGCCATCGTCTGCGTCACCGTCATAAATATGAAAATATGGGGGACAAACAGCTGGGCAGCCATTACGGACAGTTCTCCGTAAATAAATACATTGGCCATTAATGTGGCAAAAACCTGTGAAAAAATCACTTCCACATTCTTCAGATATCCCAGCCGCATCCCCCCGTACATAGATGAGAGCAGAAACAGAACAACGCCGTAAATGGTTATTTCCAGCATATTGCCTTTAAACCAGAGCCTCTGCAGACCTTCCACCACACTGCCGCGAAAGTGATACATCCAGCAATATGCAAACACGCCCACTTCCAACCCAATACAGATTGCCGTCAGTCCTAAATTGATCAGCCGCTTAAAGCTTTCCCGCTTCTGCAGCTTCCTTTTTTCGCTGGTATTCAACTTCAATTTTGTATTCCTCCTATATATAGCCACTGTGCCTTTGTGAACCCTGCCTTCTCATAATCACCGCGCCTTCGTGACCCTTCCTTCTCATAATCGCTGCGCCTTCGTGGCCCTTCCTCCTTATAATCGCTGCGCCGGCGGCACACGCCCTCCTTATATGCGCCGTTTCACTGCCCTGATTGCCCAGAAGCAGAAGTGATATACGCTCCACGGCAGACTCAAGCCTTCCGATCTGCGGTACAGATTCCATATGCGGCGGATGGCCTCCATTTTATTGGAAGAAAGGCTCTTCGCCGGACGGCGGTATCTCGCCAGGTTCTCATCCAGCCCGTAGGCGGTATACCCTTCCCGCAGGACCCGGAACCACAGTGCGGTGTCTTCGCTCTTTACAGCAGGCATTTCCAGCAGCTTCCTGCTGATTTTCTCCGTATCAAACATTACCGTGGTAGTAAAAATTGTGGTATTGCCCAATGCCTGTCTGTAGTGAAGTGTCTCAGGCACATGGACCACCCTTCCGCTGCCTCTGCCCTGCTCGTCCGCAAATTCATATCCCGTAAACACAAAGGCGGCGTCCTTCTCCTTCATATAAGCCAGCTCCCGCTCCAGCTTTTCCGGCACCCACAGGTCATCCGCGTCCAGATAAGCAATATACCTTCCTTTAGCTTCCTGCAGTCCCCGGTTCCTTGCCCGGGCTGCCCCCTGATTGGACGGCTGCCGGATAAGGCAGATCCTGGGGTCCCGCGTGTTGTCCATATACCGTTTTATAGCTTTCAATGTACCGTCTGTTCCGCAGTCATCCACCAACAGCAGTTCCCAGTCCTCATAGGTCTGGGCAGCTACGCACGCAATGGTTTCCTCTATATATTTTTCCGCATTGTACACAGGCACAATGATGCTGATCAGTTCGTCCATACTGCTCCTCTTCAGAATCTCTCCATTGTAGCAAAACAACTGTATCAAAGCAGCCGTATCTGTCCGTCACGGCGCGCCCTCCTGCCTAACCGCGAACAGATAATAGCCTTCCAGTGCCTCCGCGCTCACTCCAAGCACCTTTTCCATACGCTCCACCAGTTCGTCGGAAGACTCCCCTGTAATCATAATGCAGTTAACCCCCTGTTCCAGTGCCGCCTGCACACATGCTTCCAAGGTAATCACATGGCCTGTTTCTTCCGGCGGACTGGCCTCCGCGTCCGTCTCTCCCGTCATACTCAGCTCTTCCATCCACCGTTCCATCATAACGATATCTTCATTATATAAGTCATATGAATACGCGTCCAAAAAACCGTCCCAGATATTTCTGCCGTAGGGAAGCAGGATACCCGCATCCTTCTCTCTGGCATATTCCATAATCTCCCTGGGCGCCCACAGGCAAATCCGTTCTCCGGAATGCGCTGCGGAAAGCTGTTCCACCACGGAATAAGCCCTGAGCCGTTCCTCCTTCCGCGCTTCCCTGTCCCATGCCCTTCCGCCCAGGCTGCCGCAGAGCAGGAGCAGTACCGTCAAAGCCAGGGTTACGGTCAGGACCTTCCTCCACTCTCCGGCATTCCCGGCACGATATTCCGTCCAGAACACCGTCAGTCCGTAGGCAATCACCGCTGTCACCGGCACCAGACTCCAAATCCACTCATAATTATAAAACTTCGTCTGGTATCCCATCAGCACGGCTGCCGTCACCGGAAAAATACAGCAGGCCGCCATGACGGAAGTGTACACAAGCAGCGTCTTCTGCTCCTTTTGTTTTCTGCCGAACCACAGGAAAAGCAGCACCGCCATCAGCAGCACCGGTAATTTCCCCTTATCCGTATAGCCTGTCCACCCGGACCATGCATTATAAAGATATTCCGCCATTTTTCCCTCTTAATCTCATATTGTATTCCGCCGCATGCGCCGGAATACGTTTACACCGGAGTCTGCACCTGTGATTTTCTGTCTTTTGCGGCAGCCGTCCCGCTTTTTCCGCCGCAGCGCTGCAGAATCCCCAAGGCCAGCAGAAACGGCAGGCAGACGCCGCAGCCGTATAGTGTCCATACAATACAGGCCTCCGCCGGAATGCACAATACTGCCCAAAACCACTTTTTTCGAATGCAAAGCGAAAGAAGCCAGGGAAGAAGAACCAAATTCCGGATAGTAACCCCCATCCATCCGCCGCATAGCAGCTGAAATCCGTCTACTCCGGCCTGGTACGCCCCCACCCACATCAGCAATGACACAACCGTCATAAAGGAGGCTCGCTTTTCCCTGTAAGCCTTCTCCCCTGCCTTGGGAAACAGCGAAACCGCCAGCATGGCAAATGCCGTATAACTGCTTATAAGCGTCACCACGGGAATCACCTTCCATACCATATCTGCAGGTGACATTCCTGTCATTTTTGACAGACCCGCATAAAGCGTGGGAAGACACAGTACTTTAAGTCTGAGCGGTATCCCCCCGGTATATGGCAGCCCTGTCATGGGATTCACCTGATAAACCCCATCCGTCTCCAGAATGCTTCCCACTGTCTCCACTGTCATATCTCCCTGGCGGTAATTCGAATCTCCCATGCAGATAAATGCCAGCTGTGACAGGAATATCAGTGTAAATACCGCGTACAGACAGCATTCTGTCCTGCTCTGAAAGCGGAACTTCCCGGCAGGCGCGTCGTCCCCGCTCCCCGAAAGACGCTTTCCCGAACGGATTCCGTAAAACAGCACGCCGCATACCGGCACGGCACACACAAGTCCGCCAAGAACCATGGCACACCTGCCAAAACTCCATCCAAAAACCGCGGCGGCCAGATGTACAGCAGCAGCCGCTCCAATGATAACAATCTCTCCCGCAATCAGGTTATCGCCAAACAATCCTCTTTTCACGTCCGCCGCCCCTTCGCAAATTATGCCTGTATTTTCCCTATACTATCATTTTTTCCAGAATAAAGTCATTTTATCATATTTATCCAATTAAGTCCATAAAAGCAGCCGGATTTCATCTGGCTGCTTTTATTCCCGCAGTTAGAAGCAAGTCTGTCTCCTGTTGCCTCTTTCGTATATTTCTACATAGCCTTGATATCAAGCCGAACCTTATCCGCGATACGTGCAATGTATTCGCTGTTTGTGGGCCTGGTTCTGCCTGATGACGCTGAGTATCCAAACATCTTTTCAAAAGTTTTTTCATTCCCCCTCGTCCACGACACTTCAATCGCGTTGCGAATGGCCCGTTCTACCTTCTGATCCGTCGTCTTAAACCTTCGGGCAACCGTGGGGTACAAAAGCTTAGTTACGCTGGTTACTACCTCCATATCCCTTCCGGTCAATAAAATGGCATCTCTCAAGTAATGATATCCCTTCAAATGTGCTGGAACTCCTACGTCTAACATAATTTCAGTAATATATTTCTCAAGTTCATAATCCTTAATAGCAGTAATCTCCACGCGAATTCCCCTTTCTGATGGATTCCTGCTTCTACTGCGGAACATATATAAATATTACCATATATGTCAAAACAAAAAGCCTTGCCATTGCCGCCTGTTGGCGGGTATTCAGGATACTGTAAGCCATAAGTTCATACCATAGCTGTCAAAACTGCTCTCTCACCAGATATATCGGCCGTCTCTTTACCTCCATATATGTTTTTGCGAGATATTGTCCTAAAATCCCCGTACAGAAAAACTGTACGCCGCTGGTCATCAGAATAATACATACCAACGACGGCCACCCTGATACCGGATCTCCGAATATCAGTTTGCGGACAATGATAAAAATAATCATCAGGAACGCAATTACACAGAAAAACACTCCCATGACGGATGCCAGCATCAAAGGCACCGTGGAAAAAGCCGTTATCCCGTCAAGAGAATACAAAAACAATTTCCAGAAATTCCACTTCGTCTCTCCTCTGGCCCGTTCCACATTTTCATATTCCAGCCACCTGGTCCGGAACCCAACCCATCCGAAGATGCCTTTGGTAAACCTGTTATACTCTTTCATTGCAATGATGGCATCCACCATCTGCCTTGTCATCAGCCGATAGTCCCTTGCGCCGTCCATGATTTCCGTTCTGGATATCTTTTTCATCAATTTATAAAACATCCTGGCAAAAAAACTCCTCACCGGCGGTTCTCCCTTCCTGGAAACCCTCCTGGTGGCCACCGAGTCGTATCCCTGCTCCATATAGGAAAACATCTCCGGCAGCAGTGAAGGCGGATCCTGAAGATCTGCGTCCATTAACACAACATAATCGCCCCCGGCATTTTCCAGTCCCGCAAATATGGCCGCTTCCTTCCCGAAATTCCTGGAAAACGAAACCAGATGTACACGCCCGTCCTTCTCCCGAAGCTTTTTCACTTCCGCAACCGTCCCGTCCCCGGAGCCGTCGTCCACATAGATAATTTCCAGAGAAATCTCACATTCATCAAAAAAGTTCTGATTTTTCAGCAATTCCTCATAGAAGTACGACACGTTTTCTTCTTCATTATAGCAAGGTACCACAATACTTAACAGGCTCATAGTAAATCTGTCTCCTATACATAGTCACTGCACAGTGAACCACGGAAAAGGCATCGGCAGGAATCGACTTTATCTATAGTATACATACTTCGCATGTAATCCGCAAGTATTGAATTCTATTTTCGGGATAAGTATAGCTTTTTTCAGGTATGTAAAAGATATAACTATAAATAATTCTTAATTTTCCCGCCATTCGGATGACTGAAAATGTTTTTTATGGTAAAATATTGACATTAGTGTAAAATGTAATCATCATCATAATTGTTCCAAATGATGTGATCCGTACGACAGGAGAGTAATTATGAAACAGATTAAGATACTTTTATTGCTTTTAGCCGTCATTTTGGCGTTTACCGCATGTGCCCATGCGGAAGACACACCTGACCCTGTCATTCCTGACCCTACGCCTTCTTTCTCTGCCACTGACGCGCCGCCGCCCTCCATCTCCGGCTCTGCGTCTCCCGAGGTTCCCACGGAAGACGACTCACAGCCGCCCGAGGAAGGTATGGTGCGCAGCAGGCTGACCAACGAATGGGTATATAAGGACATTGCCGACACACGCCCCATAGCGCTTATCATTCCCAATGAGAGCAACGCTATCCCGCACTATAATCTGTCCAAAGCTTCCGTCCTCTATGAAGCGAATGTGGAAGGGCGCATGACCAGGCTGATGGCCATCTGTGAGGACTGGCAGACTCTGGACAAAATCGGAAATATCCGGAGTCTTAGAACCTACTATGCCTACTGGGCTTTCGAATGGGATGCCTTCCTCGTACATCTGGGCGGTCCTTTCTTTATTAATGACCTGATCGCGAAACCGGATACACACAATATTGACGGTCTTGTGGCATCCGATTCGGCTGCCTTTTTCCGCACCACTGACCGTTCTTCGCCCCACAATGCATATACGGACGGAGCAGATCTGGCCGGTGTTATCAGACAAAAGGGCTATTCTCTGAATTACAGGGGCTTGACGAACAATGAGCATTTCCGCTTTGCTTCCAAGAAAAACCCCAATACGCTGAGCCAGTATGACAAGAACGCCAAAAGTGCCATATATATTGATATGTCAGGCTGTTACCCTCTGACCAGATGTTATTTCGAGTACAACGAGGACGACGGACTCTATTATCGTTCCCAGCATCTGTCAGGCAGCACCGACGGGCCTCATATCGATGCGGCCACCGGCGAACAGCTCTCCTTCAAAAACGTTCTCATTCAGTATATTAAGTATGAAGACCTGGGGGAGGGATACCTGAATTTTCAATGTCACGATACCACCAGTGACGGCTGGTTCTTCACCAGCGGAAAAGGTATCCATGTAACCTGGGAAAAAGACAGCGACTACGGCGCTACAAAGTATTACGATGACTACGGAAATGAAATCGTTTTAAATACGGGCAAAACCATGATCTGTATCGTAGAAGAGGGCGATAACTTCACCTTCCGCTGACAATATGCATCCGGCTGCTTCAGACATTTCATTAACGCCTTTCGTCAAGCCGGCAGGGAAGATGGGATCCGTGCGCCGCTTTAGCGGTTAATTTCCAAGTGCGCAAAGTCGCACTTTGCGCACGGGCCTGCGCATAAAAAAACGGCCGGAACCTCTCCGTTCCGACCGTTTTTTATACCCTTATATCATTCTCCGAGTCCGTTTTCAACTGCCGTGACAAGTGCCTTCAGGGCTTCCTGTTCATCCTCACCCTCACAGGTAAACGTAATCTCATCACCGCTTTTCACACATGCTCCCAACACACTCAATACACTTTTGGCATTAGCCGTTCCATCCCGAAATTGAAATGTAATCAAAGACTTAAACTGCATTGCTTCCTTACACAGAATTCCTGCCGGCCTGAGATGCAAGCCAGTGGGATTCTTAATCACAACTTTCTGACTTACCATTTTATCTACCTCCAATTTGTTTTTCACTGCCGCAGCCCAAGATACCATGAACCGCAGCCTTCCCCATAAAACGGCTGTACCTTCTCTCTTTAGAATACCATGAGTCCCTGCAAAATACAAGCTTTAAAATACGTCAAAACAGAATGTAAACAAATATTAAAACATGATGTCCTGAATCAGGTTTGCCAGTCTTTCCGCATCCTGTCGGATTACCGTGCTGTCTTTTCCCTCTATCATGACACGAACCAGGGGTTCCGTGCCGGAAGGTCTGATCAGCACTCTGCCTTCGCCGGCAAATTTCTCTTCCAGCTTCCTGATTGCCTCCGCAATCTCGGGGTATTCCATATATTTTTCTTTCTTGTGATTAGCCACCTTTGCATTGACCAGGGCCTGCGGAAGCACCTCCATAATTTGGGTCAGCTCAGACAGGCTCTTCCCTGTATCCACTATCACCTGCAGCAGATGCAGTGCGCTGAGCAGGCCGTCTCCCGTGGTGTTTTCATCCAGGAAAATAATATGGCCTGACTGCTCTCCTCCCAGACTGGCACCGATTTCCCGCATGCGTTCCAGCACATAGCGGTCTCCTACCTTCGTCTGCTCTATGGTCAGCCCCTGCTCTCTGCCCATCAGGAAAAACCCCAGATTGCTCATGATGGTAGCCACAATGGTATCCTTTTTCAGCTTACCCTTATCCCTCATGTAATTGCCCACGATCGCCATGATCTGGTCGCCGTCCACTATTTCTCCGTGTTCATCCACCGCAAGCAATCGGTCCGCATCACCGTCAAAGGCAAGGCCCAGGCTGGCTTTCTCGAATACCACTCTTGCCTGCAGTTCCGCCATATGGGTAGAACCGCAGTTTGAATTGATATTGGCACCGTCCGGATTGTTGTGAATCGCCACCACGGAAGCCCCCAATTCCTTCAGCGCTTCCACGGAAGTGTAATAAGCGGCGCCCTCCGCACAGTCCACCACGATTTTCATACCGTCCAGATCCATGGGTACCGTCTGAATCGCATGATTAATGTACTCCTCCCTGGCATCGGTGCGGTATTTGATCTTGCCCACCGCCGTACCGGTAGGAAACTTGATATCCGGCATGTCCCTGCGGATCAGCATCTCTATTTCATCCTCCAGCGCATCCGGCAGCTTATACCCGTTTCCGTCGAAAAACTTGATCCCGTTAAATTCCACCGGATTGTGAGAAGCGGAAATTACCACTCCCGCATCCACCTTATACTTCTTCGTCAGATAAGCCACTGCCGGTGTGGGCAGAATGCCTACAAAGACGCAGTTCGCACCCACCGAACATGCCCCCGCCATCAGCGCATTGGCAAGCATATCTCCGGATATTCGGGTATCACAGCCCACCATAATGGTTGGCTTATGCGCGTTTTCCTTTGTCAGTACATAGGCCCCCGCCTGCCCCAGCTGCATGGCAAGCAGCGGGGTGAGTTCCTCATTGGCAATACCCCTTACGCCGTCCGTCCCAAATAACCTAGCCATTTCTATTCTTCATCCTCCTCATCTGCCTCCGCAATTGTCACCCTTGCTGAAACCTCATTTTCTATTTTAACATCCCCCGGAACATTGAATTCCAGCGGAATTTCGTATGTTCCTGCACTTAGTTCACTCATATTCTGCGCCCGCATCCATGCTCCTATGTCCAGCGTTCCCTGCACTGCGCCCTGCTCCACTGCACTCACTGCAGCGTTCAGTCCGGAAATCCGCAGTCTGTAAGTCTGCTGGCCTTCCGCAAACTCCAGTTCAAAGCCTTCCGGCAGATTCTGAACGAAAATATTTCTGCCCGGAATCGCCAGTGTCCGTTCCACGCTTGGCTCTATGTGCGCAACCGCATTCACCCTGCCGTTAAAATTGCGGTCCGCAAAATAGATGCTGTTATCCAGATAACTTCTCAGATTGATAATCCGTTCCTCGTCTTCGCTCTCACCGGTGATGTCTATTGTGGCTGTAATCTTGCTGATATCGGCCAATGCCGAGGTCGTTCCCGCCAGCACTACAGTGGAAGGACTGCATTCCACCCTGCCGGTAATCAGATATCCCTCCGCCGGCGTTCCTGTGGCCAGAACCTCAATGGGAACCTCCTTCGTCGCCAGCACCTTCACTTCCATGTGCATGTTATCCGCATTTTTCACAATATCCGTCGTATTGTCAACCAGGTTTCCTTCGATGTCATAGAAACGGATCTCTACATTTCCCGACACATTCTCCGTGGCGCCGGTGACATCCATTTCAAGCCCCGCATGATCAATTTCGCTCACCACAGACTCGGGACCGCTGATTTCCATCCTTGTCTGATCGCTGCTGACACTGTAAACAATATGTCCCTCTGCCACTTCCCCGACAGTATTCAGTTTCACATTCACCCATTTGGTGGCTTTCTCCTCCACCTTCAGGCGCACAACATCCGGATTACTCGTAATACTGCTGATTTCCACCGCATTGTTCAGCACGCTGCAGTTAATGGCGATGGTATTTACCTCCGTGAGCCGGCTCACATCCGCCTCCGCAATAATATCGGAAGAGCGAAGCTGGTTGATCACCTTTCTGGGTGCCTCCACCGTAACCCGAACCCTGTCCGTATTTTCCAGTACCTCATACAGCTTATCTTCGCCTTCCAGCAATTCCGTATTGACAAGATTCACGGAAATATTGTTAAAAGTCACCGAATCCTTCGGGTTGCTGATCATAACCACCGTAAACCAGATTGCCACGGCCATAAAGACGGAAACCAGCTTCAAGCCTAAATTATTCAGCAGTCTCTTTCTCACCTTTTGTCTTGCCTTTTCCTTTGCGCCTGTGCTTTCCTTTTGCATCTTCTTCTCCATTCATATTCATAATCTGCCGCATTTTTTCCTTCAAAGTCTCCGCATCCAGGTGGCGCATCAATTCCCCCTCATAGGCAATGCTGATACCCCCTGTCTCCTCAGACACAATCAATGTCAGGGAATCCGTTGCCTCGGACACTCCCACACCAGCGCGGTGCCTGGTTCCAAGCTCTTTGCTCAGTCCCAGATTGTCGGACAACGGCAGATAGCAGGTTGCATATGTCACCCTGTTGCCCCGGACAATTACGGCGCCGTCGTGAAGCGGCGTATTATGTTCGAAAATGTTAATCAGCAGCTGGCTGGTGATAATTCCGTCTACCTCGATACCCGTGCGTTCATAATCCTTCAGGGACTCCGTCCTCTCGATGACAATGAGAGCGCCCGTCTTCACCTTACCCATCTCCACACATGCCTTTGCTATCTCATTTACCGATCTTTCGGAGAAGACATCCGCCTTCTTATTCGATGAACCGGAAAACCCGATGGAAGGAAGAAAATTTTTCTCTCCCAGAAGCTCCAGCGCCTGCCGGAGTTCCGGCTGAAGCACCACAATAATTGCCGTGACGGCAAAAGTCAGCACATTCTGGGTTATCCATACAATATTGTCCATCTTCATCACATTTACAACCACAAGAAACACGCAGATGACAATCAGGCCCTTCAGCATCCGCCATGACCTGGTGGTTTTCATCCACGCCAAAATATAATACACCAGAAATGCGATGATCAATATCTCAAACACATCGAATAAATCTACCGTATTAGCATATGTTCTGACATCCTTCAAATATTCGTTCGCTGTTTCAACCCACTGCATTTTAATCAGTCCCACTCTTCATTCAAATATTACGGCCATTCGTCCTCGTTATAGTTGTTCGTTAAATCAGCTGCATTTCCGATGGTAACGCTTCGTCCCTGGGCATGCCCCGTATTTCTGGCACCGCTTCTGCCGGATGCGGTCCGTTCCGTACTCACATTTCTGCCGCCCTGGTATCCGCTTCCTCCTGCGGCCCCCCTCTCCGCCGCCGCCCGCCGGACTCCCTGGCTGCTTCTTCCGCCCGGAGCGGTTCTCTCCGAAGTTACTGTCCTGCCGCTCTGACGGCCGCCCCCACCAGTCGACGACCGTTCTGTAGTCACCGTTCTGCCGCCCTGACGCCTTGCCGGGTGAGAATCTTCCTCCACCATACCCTCTTCCGCTTCCCGGGTCCTCTGTGGGTTAATCTTCTTCACCGTTCTGGTCTGCATGGGAACAGCCATCTTCGGCACCGCTTTCACATAATAGTAGTATTCGTCATCCTCAAACTGTACTTTCTCCGTTCTGCTGTAATCCACACAAAAACGGAAAAATTCAATGACCTTTGCCACCACAACTGCCAGAAGGGAGCCAAGCAGCACACTTCCCACAGAAATGTTGATGTCATAGTACAGATCCCCTATCAGCAGCGCCACGATATTAACCATTGCGCCAGCAATCATGGCAATGGTCCATGCATAGTTTACCGATAACCTGCGAATCATATAAACCACCACCACCGTAATGGCAAATGCAGCTATGATTACCAGCATTGCTTTATTTCCGAGGAAGCTCTCAACCAGCATGCGAATCTTCTCCAGCGCCTCTTCCTCTCCCATTGTCCTGATATTGGGCGCACTCTCCGTCACCAGCTGAAACAGATAATAGACTGCCACACCGCAGCCCACGGACACTGCCGACGCCGGAGCACACAGAAGGCCCACTGTAATCGGGATTACATACGGTATCTTCAAAGCACATAAAAGGGGGGTAATTACCACTACAAGGGAATCCTTGGGGCTAAATCGGAAAAACAGCAGATACATAATCAGATACATGCACAACCCAACCAATGCTACTTCCAGGGAAAGCGCATACATATGCATCAGGCTGAACACCGCCCCCAGTAAAACGATGACTCCAAGCGGCAGAAAAGAACACGCCAATGCCGCAATCAATATGATTCTCATGTCATCCAGAATGGCCATATAGCCCATACTGTCATTTAAAGTGTTGAAAGTGATAAAAGCCAACAGGAATTTTACGATCGGTACGATAAATACCTCGCTCTTACTGTATATCAGCTTCAATCTTTCTTTCATTTCCAGTAAAACTGTCATTGTGACCTCCGACCGGGCATTTCCCCCGGGCATTCAGCCCGGGTTACCGTTCATTATGATACATGGAACCCAGCTTTTTTAAATTATGATAGTAACATTTCAGACTTTTCTTTGCCGACACATACCTCCAGGTACAGACGACATAAGTCAGTACGCCATAACCGCCGACCATGGCGCAGAAATAAGTCAGCACATCCTTTGCAAACGCAAGCAGATCCATATTATACAAATTCCCCATGAATTCCTCATAATTACAGAGCATATATATCCCGAACATAATCAGGAACGCAATCGTCGCACAGATTACCGATTTCAAAACCTGAATGGAAATGTAGTCGCTGCGGAAATAATTTCCGACCTTTACATTATCCCGGCCCTCGCCCTGTTCATAGGAAGCCATCCTTGTCATAAGTATAATGCGTTCTTCACTGAGCACGATACACCTCCCGTTTTCTCCTTTTTCGTAGCCAAAACGGGCATCTGATCCGCTATTTCAGATACCGCATCTTGGGACCTTCTCCTTCATTCTTCACCGGTTTGGGCGCCGTCTGCTTTCCTGCCTTCAGCACATCCTGAAACCCCTTTGTCATATTCACCGTGCATTTTTCGCAGAACCTTCCGCTCTTGATAGACCTTCCGCAGCTCTCGCATGTCAGTACGTCTGCAGACTCCGACGACAGTTCCAGCCGTTCCTCACGCAGCCACTGGCGAATCTGTGCCACATCTACCTCACAGGCTTCCGCCACCTCCGGAATTCCTGCTCCTTTGTTTTCGCGGATGTACTCCTTCACTTCCTGGAATTTTTTCTCCAGCTTTTCGCGGCAGGACGGACATGTAATCGGTCCCGACATATAATTAAAAATACATCCGCAGCTTCTGCAATTTCTCACATTCATAGACTCTGTATCCTCCATTTCAGTTCCGCAGTTCGCTGCCTGGCGCCTCTCCCGCTCTCTGCTGTTCTCTGTTCCGCAGTTCGCTGTCCGGCACCCCTCCGCTCTCTGCTGTTCTCTGTTCCGCAGCCCGCTGCCTGGCGCATCCTGCGAAACAATTTCCGTTCCCTCAGATACCTGCCCCGACTGCCAGGGTGACAAAGTAAACTTCTCTTACACCGGCCGTCCTCAGCGTCCGGGTAGCCTCATCTATCGTGCTGCCTGTTGTATAAATATCATCGACGAGAATTACCTTCTCTAATTTTACATCATTTCTCGCTATAATAAAAGCTTTTTTCAAATTATTTTGCCGTTCCTGCGGATTTTCATACTTCAGAGGGGATGTATTTTTCTCCCGAAGCAGAAATCCGGCATACACAGGGACCTCCAGGTGCTTTCCCAGCACCCTGGCAAGCAGTTCCGCCTGATTGTATCCTCTGACAGCTTTTCTCTTCCTGTGAAGCGGAACGGGAATCAAAGCGTCCGGATGTATGCTTCTGATAAAATTTCCCAGATATTCCGCCATCTGTCCGCCGAAGTAATCCGCATACTCCTGTCTGCCTCCGTACTTAAAGCGATAAATCGGCATTGCTGCGCTTTCATACTCATAGAGAGCACGCCCCGTCCGAAAATCATGCGCCCTGCGCCTGCAGTCGGCACAGTATTCTCCCTCCTGCTTCAGCTTTTTTCCGCATTTCATACACCATGGCGGCGTCAGAATCTTCAATTTGTCCAAGCATTCCAGACAAATCTCCTCCCCTGCCGGTTTCACAATCCTGTCGCAGACAGGACATCTGCGGGGATATAGCAGCTGCAATACCCCATCTCTTATTTTTGTTCTCACAGGTTCCGAATCCTCCGTTCCGAAACCTTCTCCGTTCCGTCCTGACCATTGCCTGCATGACATTCGCCATCCAGCTGAATTCCCGGCAGATGCCCGTCATTCTGCCGTCTCTCACATCTCACCCCGCCCCTCATCCGGCGTCAATTTCCCTGATTCTGGCCGTCAGCGCCGTATACCTGCGGTTTTCGCTGACATTGTCTATCATGCCCCGAACCACATTACTGCTGCCAAGAATGGTGACACAGCTCTTCGCCCTTGTAATGGCTGTGTACAGAAGATTCCTGTTAAAAAGCATCCTGGGTCCCGACAGCAGCGGCAGGATGACTGCCGGATACTCGCTCCCCTGGGACTTGTGGATGGTAATGGCATATGACAGTTCCAGCTCCTCCAGCAGGGAAAACGGATAGGTAACCCGCCTCTGTTCATCATATTCCACCACCAGGCTGGAAGATGCCTCATTTATCTCCAGAATCCTTCCCATATCGCCGTTAAAAACTCCAACTCCCTTGTCTACAGGAATTCCGTAGCGGCTGACAATCTCCCACTCCAGCTGGTAGTTGTTCTTAATCTGCATAACCTTGTCGCCCTCGCGGTAAACGGTATTGCCGCTCATATGCTCTTTCTTCTGCCCGTCCGCCGGATTCAGGTATCTCTGCAGTATCCCGTTCAGCGTTTCGCATCCCAGGCCGCCCTTTCGCATGGGAGTCAGTACCTGAATGTCATATGGAGACGCATTCACGTACCGGGGCAGCTTTTCTCTGATCAGCTGTATCATATGCTTATATATGACATTCATGTCATTTCTTTCCAGCAGGAAAAAATCTTTCGATTTATTGTCCAGGGTTATCTGTTCACCCCTGTTAATCCTGTGGGCATTGACTACAATATCGCTTTCCTCCGCCTGGCGGAAAATTTTTTTCAGTTCCACCGTGGGAAAGCACTGGCTGCAAATCAGGTCACGCAGCACCTGCCCCGGACCCACGCTGGGCAGCTGGTTCACGTCTCCCACCAGAACCAGCCTGGTTCCCGGCACCACAGCATCCAGCAAGGACTGGAACAGCTGAATGTCCACCATGGACATCTCGTCTATAATGATCACATCCGCTTCCAGCGGGTTCTCCCTGTTCCGCCCGAAACTGGCTTTCCGGGTGTTATCTTCCGACAGCGCACTGTTCAGCTCCAGCATGCGGTGAATCGTCTTGGCCTCAAAGCCTGTGGCCTCCGTCATGCGCTTTGCGGCGCGCCCGGTTGGCGCTGCCAGAAAAATGTCCATTCCTTCCGTCTCAAAATATTTTATCATCATATTGATGGTGGTGGTTTTTCCCGTGCCCGGACCTCCCGAGAGAATGAGTACGCCGCTGCAGATACTCTTCTTCACTGCCCCAAGCTGCAGTTCGTCCAGCTCCATCTTCCCGCCTTCCACCAGGCGCTTCAGCGCAGCGGTATCCGGCATTGCCTCCTCGGCAGCCAGGGGTACATTTAAATCATGAAGCATACGTGCGCAGTTTAATTCGGCATAATAATAGGAAGACAGAAAAACCTGGTTCTCTTTTATAACCACCTTTTTATCCATCATCAGATTCTCTGCCTGCAGCCGTACATTCTCCCCCTGCACTCCCAGCAGTTCCGCCGCCTTTCCCAGCATCCTGTCCATGGGAAGGAAGCAGTTCCCCTCCCCCACGGCCTGCGTCAGCGTATACAGAATGCCGCTTCGGATACGGAACTCCGAATCCGCGCTTACGCCAATCCTGGACGCCAGTTCATCGGCCATCTTAAATCCAATGCCGCTGATGTCCTCCGCCAGACGGTACGGGTTTTCTTTCATAATGCCGTAAAGCCCGGTACCATAGGTTTCATATATTTTGACAGCCAGCGTGTTGGAAATGCCGTAATTCTGCAGATAGATAACCGCATCCCGCAGTTCCCGTTTTTCCTCCATCTGGACTGCAATTTCTCTGGCCTTGCGTTCGCTGATACCCCTGATTTCCGTCAGGCGCTCCGGCTCTTCTTCTATAATGCGGAAGGTATCGTCTCCAAACTTTTTCACGATTCTGGATGCCAGCGCCGGGCCGACGCCCTTGACGGCGCCTGAACCCAGATACCGCTCCATGCCTGCGCCGTCCTCCGGTACTACAATGCGGTAACTGCTCAGCTTAAACTGTACGCCGTAAGACGGATGCTCCACATATTCTCCCTGTGCCGTGATGTTCTCTCCCTGCGCAAGACCCTTGCAGATACCCACACAGATAACCTCATCCCCATCCGCCACCAGATTCATTACCGTGTAACCGTTGTCATTATTCTGAAATATAATATGCTCCACATACCCGTTGACCGTTTCCATCCAGCATCCTCTGTCATCCCTGAACCCTGCGCCATCCGGATTCACCGAATATTAAATATAGCAGAACAAGGCTGCCTCTACCTTTGAGCAGCCTTAACCTACTTCTTTCACACTTCTCTTCCTATCGCCTGCGGCGTCCGCACCATTGAGAATGGCACCGCAATCCGCATACCTGGTAAACCCGGAGGAATGCCTGCACTTCCGCATTCTTTCCTGAATGATTTATATCCCGTCCACTTCCTCGGTCCCTTCCGCCCCGCTTCCGGGAACCTCCGCAGTGCCGAAATTCCGTTTCATCTGCTCATAAAGCATCTGCGCAAGCCCAACCCCGCCGTTCTGGTTGCTGGTCTCCTCCGCAAGGCCCTGAAGCATCTGGTCCTTATAATAGTCCATGATGGACGAAGTATAATTGGATGTCTCCTCACTCTGAGGAACCGTCTTCATCATCCCCTTATACATCTGTTCAATAAAATACGCCTCGAACTGTTTACACGCATTCATCAGTTCCGCGTCCGATGCCTTGGAATAATCGGCGCCCTCCAGCTTATCCTGCAGCTTGGACGCACTCTGATTCGCGGCATTGGAATACATATCGCCATACATGCCCGTTATATTACTGAAATCCGTCATCTTTTCTCCTCCCCGCCGCCTAACCTGTCTGTCGGTGGCTCCGCACCATAAGCGGCTGCCGGAAAATCATAGTTCTTCCCCATAAAAAATTCACACACGATACAGGAAGTCCGGCTCCTGGCATATCTATATCTGGTATCCATTACCCTTATTCATGCAGCAGTTCCAATTCCCCATTACCGCTTCAGATTATTCGCCTGCTGCAACATTTCGTCTGTGGTCGTAATCGCTTTGGAATTCAATTCGTAAGCACGCTGCGCCACAATCATATTCACCATCTCGTCAACCACCTGAACATTGGATCCCTCGATATAGTTCTGATAGATCGCACTTTTGTCAACCAGGTTGCTGGTGGCCTCATTAATCGGCTGCCCGCTTGCTGCGCTCTGCGCATACAGGGTCTCCGCCATCTTGTCAAGGCCGTTGGGATTATTAAACTGGAACAATCCGATGGAAATGCCGATAGGCTGGGGCTGGTTCTTCGCATCCGGGTAGCAAAGCTCTCCGTATTTGTTTACACTGACATCAGCAAGGATATAATTCGTCCCAAGTATAATCGGCTGTCCCGTTGTACTCAGCACAGGAAGGCCGTCCGAATTCGCCAGCATATTACCGTTCGTTCCCAGTGTAAACTGGAAATTACCGTTACGCGTATAGTATGTATTACCATCACTGCCCCGCACGGCAAAGAAGCCCTTCCCGTCGATCATAAAATCGGTATCGCTCTCGGAAGCTAGTGCATTTCCCTGTTTAAAGATTGTTGTAATGGCAGAATTACGGACACCCAGGCCAACCTGTGCGCTGGTCGGTTTCTGATCCCCGTTCGCCGTGGTGGTCTTCGTCTGCAGAGTCTGGTACAAAAGTGTCTTAAACTCATTCACATGGGTTTTATACCCCTGCGTATTTACATTCGCCAGATTATTTGCAATCGTGTCAAGATTTGTCTGCTGCGCAATCATTCCGGTTGCCGCTGTCCATAAGCTGCGTACCATAATTTTCGTTCCTTTCTGTCGTCTCTGTATCTGCTTTTACCTGCCCGAACGGGCATCCCATCCATTCACTATATTATACCCTGCCCAACTGGGTTGTGGCTATCTCAAGGGAACTGTCATATGTCTGAATAATCTTCTGGTTGCTCTCATATGCCCTTGTAATCGCAATCAGGTTCACCATCTCCGACACGATCTGCACATTGGCCATCTCCAGATATCCCGACTTAATCTGTGCGTTTCCCCTGACAGGGCGTGCGCCCTCCACCGGTCTGTAATAAGTCTCGCCATACTTCTCCAGGTAATTATAATCCTCAAAGTCAGCCACCTGGATCGTTGCCACCGCCGTTCCGTTCTGTGAGATTCTGCCGTAGCTGTCAATATCCGCATCCTTCAGCGGATCCAGCCTGATCCTACGGTTCTGGGTATCCAGCACATAATCGCCGTCCTCCGTCACCAGATATCCCTGGTTGTTCAGGGTAAACTGGCCGCCTCTGGTATACATGGTAGATGTCTCGCCGGCTTTATTGGTAAATTCGATTGCAAAGAATCCCTCCCCGGCCAGGGCCAGATCATAAGTATTTCCGGTGACACGGAAAGAACCCTGGGTAAAATCCGTATAATTTTCGCCGATTTTTACACCCGGATTGTTCATGCCCATACGCCTCGTCTGATTTGCACCGATTGAGGTGTCCTTAATCTTTACAGTCAGAACATCCTTAAAAGACTGGCTGGTAGCGCCTTCTTTCTTAAATCCTACAGTGGACGCATTCGCCAGATTATTCGTCATGGTGTCCATTCTGTGCTGTTCATTGATCATGCCTGTGTAGGCGGTGTACAAACCCTTTAACATTCAAAGCCTCCTTTTATCCGGCTGCTGCTTCCGTTCTCCCGCACCCCGGATCTATCTGCCGTTGTAATCGGACAAAAACTCCACATATTTGCCTGTCCCAACAGCCACTGCCGTCATGGGATCCTCGGCTGTAATGGTATTGATACCTGTCCTGGAAGAGATCAGCTCTTCCAGCCCTCTCAGCAGGCTGCCGCCCCCTGTCAGAACAATTCCGCGGTCCGCAATGTCCGCTGCCAGTTCAGGCGGCGTCTTCTCCAGCACACTGTGAATCGTCTCCACAACCTGGGATGTGGTCTCGCGGAGCGCTTCCTCCGTCTCCTCGGAAGATACCTTTACGGTCTTGGGAAGACCTGTCACCAGGTTTCTCCCTCTTACATCCATGTAGTCCACTTCGGTTCTCTTATAAGCGGAACCAATCTTTATTTTCAAATCCTCTGCGGTTCTCTCACCGATCAGAAGATTATGTTTCTTACGCATATAGCGAACAATCGCTTCGTCAAAATCATCCCCCGCAACCTTGATGGATGCGCTGACCACCGTACCTCCCAGAGAGATAACGGCGATGTCGGAAGTACCGCCTCCGATATCCACAATCATATTGCCGCAGGGCTTGGCGATGTCAATCCCGGCTCCGATTGCGGCGGCAATGGGTTCCTCAATAATCTCCACATCCCTGGCACCGGCCTGGTAGGTAGCATCTTCTACCGCTTTCTTCTCCACTTCCGTAACGCCGCTGGGAACGCATACCGCGATGCGGGGCTTTCTGAAAGTTCTCCTGCCCAGCGCCTTCTGTATAAAATATTTCATCATCTTCTCTGTAACAGAGTAATCCGATATTACACCCTGGCGCAGCGGGCGCACCGCGATAATGTTGCCGGGTGTCCTGCCCAACATAAGGCGGGCATCCTCTCCGATGGCTTTTATCTTGTTCGTGTCTCTGTCAAACGCCACAACAGAGGGTTCCTTCAGCACAACGCCCTTTCCTCTGATGTATACTAAAATGCTGGCCGTACCCAAATCAATTCCGATATCCGTGCACTGCATACTGTACCCCTTTCTCCATGGATTCCATTCTTATTCAATCCGCTACTCAATTTCTGTCTACCTGTTTATCATTTTCAGCAATACTTTCTGCACTGTCAACGTAAAAGTCACACGTACATTATTATAACCGAAAAGAATCCATTTTCATAGGGGTTTATGAAAATTTTAAGAAAAAGTGTCTCAACATACAAACTATATATCATTTCGGCAGAATTGTCCGGGTACTTTAGTATTTTTTCGATATTCGTACCCGACGCCGGCTGCCATTTACTGCCATGACAGCCGGATGCCCACTTTCCGCAGCCTGAAATCAGCTTCCGGACGCCCTGTCTTTTTCCAGCATCTTTCTGATATAAATACCGGTGTAGGAGTCTTTACTTTCCGCCACCATCTCCGGGGTTCCTTTCGCAATGACGGTACCGCCCCGGTCCCCGCCCTCTGGTCCCATGTCAATAATGTGGTCCGCGGTCTTGATCACATCCAGATTGTGTTCTATGACGACAACCGTATTGCCGCCCTCGGTGAGTCTGTGAAGAATGTCCACAAGCTTATGCACGTCCGCAAAGTGCAGCCCCGTGGTAGGCTCGTCCAGGACATATATAGTCTTACCTGTGCTGCGCCTGGAGAGTTCCGTAGCAAGCTTTATCCGCTGGGCTTCCCCTCCGGACAGGGTGGTGGAAGGCTGCCCCAGCTTCACATAGGAGAGTCCCACATCGTAGAGCGTCTCGATCTTGCGGCGTATGGCCGGCAGGTTCTCAAAAAATCCGTAAGCCTCCTCAACCGTCATATCCAGAACATCAAAGATATTCTTCCCCTTATACTTTACATCCAACGTCTCACGGTTGTACCGCTTGCCGCCGCAGATCTCGCAGGGCACATACACATCCGGCAGGAAATGCATCTCAATCTTGATGATACCGTCTCCGCCGCAGGCCTCACAGCGCCCGCCCTTTACATTAAAGCTGAACCGGCCCTTGCCGTAGCCTTTTGCCTTGGCGTCCGCTGTAGAGGCGAAGAGATCCCGAATCTGGTCGAAGACTCCCGTGTAAGTTGCCGGATTGGAACGGGGTGTGCGGCCGATAGGCGACTGGTCGATGGCTATGACCTTGTCCAGCTGCTCCAGCCCCTGGATGTCCTTATGCTTCCCCGGAATGCATCTTGCACGATTCAGGTCCCTGGCCAGGCGTTTGTACAGGATCTCGTTAATCAAAGAGCTTTTTCCCGATCCGGATACACCGGTAACGCAGGTCATGACCCCCAGGGGAATCTCCACATTCACGTTCTTCAGGTTATTCTCCCTGGCTCCAAGCACTTTCAGGAATCCGGCGGGGTTCCGGCGCTCTTTCGGAACGGGAATCCGCAGTTCGCCGCTCAGATATTTTCCGGTAACGGATTCCGGTACCTTCATAATCTCTTCCGCAGTGCCGCAGGCTACCACCTCTCCCCCGTGGGAGCCTGCACCGGGTCCGATGTCCACCACATAGTCCGCCTCCAACATGGTATCCTCGTCATGCTCCACCACAATCATGGTGTTCCCCAGATCTCTCAGATTCTTCAATGTCCGCAGCAGCTTGTCATTGTCCCGCTGGTGCAGGCCGATGCTGGGTTCGTCCAGGATATAGCAGACACCCACCAGCCCGGAGCCGATCTGGGTGGCCAGGCGGATGCGCTGCGCCTCCCCTCCCGACAGGGTAGCCGTGGCTCTGGACAGGGAGAGGTATTCCAGGCCTACGTCAACCAGGAAGCCTACCCTGGCGCGAATCTCCTTCAGCAGCTGTTTTCCGATGAGCTGCTGCTGATTTGTAAGCTGCATATCTTTCAAAAACGCATTGAGTTCCAAAATGGATTCAGACGTTATTTCATATATATTTTTATTACAAATCGTTACCGCAAGAGACTCTTTTTTCAGGCGCATGCCCTTGCACTCCCTGCAGGGGGTTACACGCATGAACGTCTCATACTCCTGCTTCATGGTCTCGGAAAAGGTCTCTCTGTAACGACGCTCCACGCTCCGCACCAGCCCTTCAAACGCCACCGGATAGACACCGCTGCCCCGCTGCCCCTGGTAGTGGACCTCCACCTCTTTTCCTTCTGTTCCCCGGACCAGTATCTCCTTTATATTCTCCGGATACGCTTCAAAAGGCGTATCCAGGTCAAAATGATACTCCTTGCACAAGGCCAGCAGCAGTGCATTGGTAAAACTGCCCTTGTCCATACAGGACTGCCAGCCGGTGACCACGATAGCCCCTTCATTGATGCTCAGCTTGGGATCCGGAATCATCAATTCTATGTCGAATTCCAGCTTATAGCCCAGTCCGGAGCACTCCGGACATGCCCCGAAGGGATTATTAAAGGAAAAACTCCTGGGTTCAATCTCGCTGATGCCGATACCGCAGTCCGGACAGGAAAAACTCTGGCTGAAAGTCATTGGCTCCCCGCCAATCACATCCACCAACAGCAACCCCTCCGCCAGATTCAGCACGTTTTCGATGGAATCCGCCAGACGGCGCTGAATCCCCGGCTTTACAGCCAAACGGTCCACTACGATCTCGATATTGTGCTTAATATTTTTCTCCAGTGAGATTTCCTCCGTCAGTTCATAGAGATTGCCGTCGATGCGCACGCGCACATAGCCGCTGCGTGCCGCCCGCTCCAGCACCTTCTCATGCCTGCCCTTCCGCCCCCGCACCACCGGCGCCAGAAGCTGCAGTTTCGTGCCCTCCGGCAGTTCCATGATCTGGTCCACCATCTGGTCGACAGTCTGTCTGGAAATCTCCCTCCCGCAGGCAGGGCAGTGCGGAATGCCGATTCTGGCATATAAAAGACGGAAATAATCGTAAATCTCAGTCACGGTCCCCACCGTGGAACGGGGATTCCGGTTAGTGGATTTCTGATCAATGGAGATGGCAGGGGACAAGCCCTCTATCTTCTCCACGTTGGGCTTCTCCATCTGGCCGAGAAACTGTCTGGCATAGGAGGACAGAGATTCCATATACCGCCGCTGCCCTTCCGCATAGATGGTGTCAAATGCCAGAGAGGACTTGCCGGAACCTGACATCCCTGTCAAAACTACCAGTTCGTTCCGGGGGATATCTACATCGATATTTTTCAGATTGTGTTCGGCGGCCCCGCGTATTTTAATGTATTCGCGGGGACGCATTTTCTTGATTTCTTCCATCTGTCTTTCCTTTTTCCTTTCCCTGCATAAAGTTCGTAAATTAAGCCGGCTGCGGCACAGCGAGCGTGGGAACGGCCTTCTCCACTGCCGGCCGGACCGTACGCCGACCGGGCGGCATATTCCCCCTGCACGGGCCTATGCACCTCAACGCCGACAGGCTCGCAGTACACCGTTAGATTTTCCCCCTGCATGGGCCTATGTATACAAAAGCCCCTGCCTACCGTAAAAACATATTTTCCTCCGCCACATCCCCGTAAGTGGAAACATAGGCACTGCGATACTCCGGACGCATCCTGAAGCCGTCCTCCGGTGAATCGCCTCTCGGCTCTATCAGGTCCAGCCGCTTTCCGTAAGGTGTGGACGGAAAATCGTAGTATCCTGCCTGGTCACCGGCAACGGGGATATATACGCAGACCCCTTCTTCCAGAAAATGCTCCGTGCATTCCCGCAGACCATATACCGCGCTCCGTTTCAGGTGCATCCTCCACCCGTCAGACGCCAGCCCGAACCGCCCCCATGCCCATACCCCATATGCCGTCAGCACACACACGGCAAAGCGAATAGCATGTTTCAGCGCATCTGCCTTTCCGAACTTTACCGCCACCTCCCCCAGTCCGTACAGAGCCGGCAGAAGCAGATACGCTCCCCCGTACCTGGGAAGCGGTGCTCCCAGTATCCACACCCCCAGGCACGCTCCCATTACAACGGTCACCTGCAGACAGCACCAGTCCTTTTTCCTGATTCCTCTCCCTATCCCTGCCAGGAACAGCACCGGCAGCAATACCGCATCAATACAGAACAGAAACCGCAAAGACGCTTTCAGATTTCCGAACCAGAAAGGAAACCATTCCCCGGCAGGCGCATCGAAGCGATATACATCATTCAGCCCCATCCCCCAGGCTTTAATCTCATTGCGGTCAAACAGAAGCGTATACTCCGGCATCTTCCAGTCCACGTCAAACAGATCAAGCTCCGGATAAGGATAAATCAGATATCCCGAAATCAGCACATTACGGACCAGCCAGGGCAGCGCAATCAGAATTCCCAGGACAACATACTTGCCGATTTCCTTCCATCTCCTCTCCCTGACCAGCCAGACAGCCGGCGTAATGGCAAGCAGCACCAGCATGGCCGTGGAAAGCTTCAGCGTTACGGCATAGACTGCCAAAAGACAAAGCCGGGCATAACATTGGGTCTCCCGCTCTCCCTGCTCCCAATAATCCAGCCATTTAATCAAGATATACATCACAGCCCCCATGGACAGTAAATCCGTTCCCGGCGAACCCATGACGGCATAATTTTCCGGGGAAACAAAATAAAACAGCAGGCCCAGGCGGAGAAAATCCGAGAGAAACAGCCTTTTTTGCCGGAACAATTTCACCGAACAGACCCCATAGAGCAGCAGCGCCGCCGACAGAAACCCGTTCAGGCTGCACAGGGATCCCTTCCCCAAAAAGCCGAAGCTGTATAGAGCCTGCAGGCAGAAAAAGGAACTGTTGTAGGCAAGCCGACTATGCAGATTGCCGATACCGGGAGCCACTCCGCATTCCTCTATCCATCGAATGCTTTGGGCATGGTAAAGATCCGTGTCGTAATGCATGGGGCCCCTGGTAAGCACCAGGGCTGCTGCCAACAGAAAAACCGCACCCAGTCCCATTTTCAGCAGCACCCGGGGTTCTCTCCGGTACCCCCCCGCACTCCACAGCTCCCGCCGAAATACAATGGCAATGATCATGCACCCCAGGCCCAATACAGCCGACGCCCCAGACGAAACCCCGGAAAACAAGCTGAATACCTGGGCATACACCGTTAGCGCGCACAGGCCGAAGGCAAGTATGACATCTATGTCATTTTTCTGTTTCCGCCCGTTCAGAAGAGCCAGTACGGCAAAACCAACCAGGTACGCGGACACAAAAATCCACGCCCAACTCATCAATGTCTGCAGCATCTTCAATCATTCCCCCTCATCCATATCCCTCAGCTTCGTCTTCAGTTCAATCATCTTGTCACGCAGCTCTGCGGCAGCCTCGAAGTTCAGGTCCGCCGCCGCCTTCTGCATCTTCTTTTGTACATCAGCGATCAGCTTCTCCAGTTCCTTCCGGTTCATGGATTCCGGATCCTTTTCAAAGAGCATCTCTTCCTTTGCAATCACCTTCGAAATGGCAATAAGATCCCGTACCGCCTTCTTAATCGTTGTGGGGGTAATGCCGTGTTCTTCATTATATTTCATCTGAATCTCCCGGCGGCGGCCGGTCTCGGTAAGCGCAATCTGCATGGACTCTGTAATTGTATCCGCGTACATAACTACATGTCCTTCCGCATTTCTTGCCGCCCGTCCAATGGTCTGAATCAGGGAGGTTGCACTGCGCAGGAACCCTTCCTTATCCGCGTCCAGGATAGCCACCAGGGAGATCTCCGGTATATCCAGCCCCTCCCGCAGCAAGTTGATGCCCACCAGTACGTCAAATACATCCAGCCGCATATCCCGAATGATTTCCGCCCTCTCCAGGGTATCAATATCCGAATGCAGATACTTCACACGGATCCCCACTTCCTTCATATAATCCGTCAAATCTTCCGCCATCCGCTTGGTCAGCGTGGTCACCAGCACCTTATTATGCTTCGCTGTCTCCCGGTTGATCTCACCTATCAGATCATCAATCTGCCCCTCCACAGGGCGTACATCCACCTCCGGATCCAGCAGCCCCGTAGGACGGATAATCTGCTCCGTCCGCAGCAGCTCATGCTCCTCCTCATATACGGAAGGCGTGGCAGATACAAAGAGCATCTGGTCGATATGGGACTCGAATTCCTCAAAGTTCAACGGCCTGTTGTCCAGGGCGGAGGGCAGGCGAAAACCATAATCCACCAGAGTCTGCTTCCTGGACCTGTCTCCGGCATACATTCCCCGAATCTGGGGAATGGTCATATGGGACTCATCTATAATAATAAGAAAATCATCGTTAAAAAAGTCCATCAGCGTCAGCGGCGGCGCGCCTTCCGGCATGCCGTTGAGATGCCGGGAATAGTTCTCGATACCGGAGCAGAACCCCGTCTCCCGCATCATCTCGATATCGAAATTGGTCCGCTCCGCAATGCGCTGGGCCTCAATAAGCTTGTCCTCCCCTTTGAAACGGCGTACCTGAGTCTCCAGTTCTTTCTCAATATTGTCGCAGGCGATCTTGATCTTGTCCATAGATACCACATAATGGGATGCCGGAAAAATAGCAATGTGATTCAGCACCGCATGCACTCTGCCGGACAGTGGCTCCACCTCCGCGATTCTGTCAATCTCGTCCCCGAAGAACTCTATCCGGATAAAATAGTCTCCGCCCTGGGCAGGATATACTTCGATCACATCACCGTGCACCCGAAAGCATCCCCTGTGCATATCCATCTCGTTGCGGGTATACTGGATGTCCACCAGCTCCCGGAGCACCTGGTCTCTGTCCTTTATCATACCCGGCCGCAGAGACACGATCATGTCCTTGTATTCGTCAGGACTGCCCAGGCCGTAGATACAGGACACGCTGGCCACCACCACCACATCCCTGCGCTCCGTCAGGGAGGCCGTGGCTGACAGCCGCAGCTTGTCGATCTCATCGTTGATGGAGGAGTCCTTGGCAATGTAGGTGTCCGAGGATGGGACATAGGCCTCCGGCTGGTAGTAGTCATAGTAGGACACAAAGTATTCTACCGCGTTTTCCGGGAAAAATTCCTTGAACTCGCCGTATAACTGCCCCGCCAGTGTCTTATTGTGCGCTATGACCAAAGTGGGCTTGTTCAGCGCCTGAATGATATTTGCCATGGTGAAGGTCTTGCCGGAGCCGGTTACGCCTAGTAAAGTCTGGAATTGATTGCCATCCTTAAAACCCTTGACCAACTCGGCGATTGCCTGGGGCTGGTCGCCGGTGGGTTTGTATTCGGAATGAAGTTTAAAAGGTTTTTGTTCCATGAACGTCTTTTGTTCATTTTGCACGAAATATCACCTCTGATTCTATACTAAAAAGTATTTCTATAGGCCATTTTTTCGTCGTAGCACATCTTCAAGTTTTATTGAAATTTCGGAAAAAATTCCCCCACGACGAATTCCGTTCACTTGCCCCCGTTATGGAGACGTCTCAAAACTGTTCAACTTTATACGGCTAAAACAGGAATACACAAGCCTTATTATCATATCACAATCCATTTCATTTGTACAGACGAAAAACGAACTTTTGTTCGTTTTGTTTTTTTAATGTCTTATCTTCTTTTATAATTTTACATAATGTAATCAGAAGTATCCGCAACAATATCAAGAAACTCATCAGTATTTCCCTCCGCCTCTTCTGGAAGGACTTCGTACATATATTCCAAAAGCCCAGGAATTTCGTCTGGAATGATATTTGCCTTATCACCGTATACGTCCACCGTTATCACCTCTTTCGCATGCCCCATCAGCTTAGAGACTGCTTTCAGATGGTCCGGTTTATATAGTCTATATCCGAATATTTCAACCCAAGTATTTCCTGCCTGCGAAGACCCATAAGGACATTGAACAGCACCATCATGTGTATTGGCATATCCTTGCTTGCCTCCAACAAAATCTGTATCTGCTCCATTGTAAGGGTTTTCTGCCCGTCTATGCTCCGGGTGTGATATGCCGTCTTTTCTACCTGTTTTGGGAATTTCACCTCTGCAGCAAGGTTGACAGATACAATTTTCATCTCGACCGCATAATCAAAAGAAACATTCATCACAGTCTTTTCCATTTTTGCGATAGAGACAGAAAAGGCAGCTCTGTCATTATAAAGCCGCCTTACATCTCCTTTGTTCACATCTGCCATTTTCTTCTGTTGTATTTTCACCCCTCGGTGAATAAATTTTTTCCATCCAATAGGCCAGATACTCTTTAAATGCAAAATCCTTATGGAAACAAACATAATAAGCCCTGTACGCTTTTAGTCTGTTCTTCTATTTCTGTCTTTTGGGCTATTGGGAGTTTAGCCCTTCAGGTACAGCGTGCGAAGATAATCCTTTTAACTGCGGATGGCCTTGATAACATGCAGATTTCGAACCAGGCAGGCCATAAATTATCGGAATCCCTTAAATATCTCTGGTTTTACTAAAAAATGGCATACCTAACCAAAAACCGGAGTTGCCCTTTTCCAAATGTTTTCACCCAACCAAACCACCCAGGAAACCAAGCACCGCCCCAAGAGCAGCACCTATCGGTGGACCTATGACCGGAATCAGGCGGCCTACTGTAGCCCCTGCAACAGCACCAGCTGCTGCCCCTTCTAAAGTTTTCTGAATAGAGCCTGTGATTTCTTTGTTGTAATTTTCTAACTCATCATTTTTTTGCCATATATTAGGATTTTTATTCAGATTGTCCGCAACAAAAACCCTTTTTTCTTCAGGAATGCTTCCAAGGATTGCTAAAAGCAGTTTTGAAATATTATAATGGTTATATGCTGAATAATAAAACGGCTTTGTACATACTCCTGTTGATTCCATAATCCTTTCTTTCACAGAACACACTTTCTGTTCCAGGAAATCAACAAGCTGCCCTTCCGGCTGACAAGCATCATAATTCCAGTGTCGCCCTTTAAGAGCCATATCACATTGATTAACCGCTATTACCATTCTTTCTTCATTTCCTATATACGGAAGAACAATTTTTTCTATAATCTCATATGCCGTCCTCATATCGCGGTTAGAACCATCAATCAAAACAACAGCTTCATCAATCACTAATTGCCCATCGGCATCCTTTTCTTTTAAAGCATTAATGATTTCGCGTGCATATTTCTTATCCATTTCCGGATTATCACCCAGTCCAGGAGAATCCCATAAAATAAGATTACCCATTTCATATTTCTGAATAGACATTGTTTCCGGGTCTGTACTATATCCAACTTTAGCAATTTCTGTATTGAATATCGCATTAATTGTCGAACTTTTCCCAACCCCCGTTGCCCCAACAAAAAGAATATTAAGCTTCTGCTTTTTTAACCGGTTTATATTGGCCAAAACAGCCTCTTTATCCCTTGGACTGTCAACTTCATTTTTCATAATTTCTTCAACAATAATATCAAAAATTGATTTTTCCATACTAACATCCTTCTCCTAACTTAATTTCCGCCGATGCAAAGGTATATTATCAATAATAAAATCCAAAACGGCATGAAGGTCATATTTATACACAGCAGAATAATATACAGGTTTCAAAATACTAACCCCCGTCGCTTCCTTCACTCTTCTTTGAACTGATAATGCCTTTTCTTCCAAAAAATTTAACAGCTGTGTGTCCGGTTTTCCAGTTTTCTGATTCCAATGCCTTCCCTTCATAGCGACATCCACCTGGTTAATTACCACCAGAATTCTTTCTTTCTGAATATTAGGAACAAGCACTTCATTCAATAATGTATAGGTTGAACCCATGTCCCGGCTTGAACCTTCGATGATAACCAGCACCATATCGACAAAACCATATTCCTTTCCATCAAGGGCATATGTTTTACGCAACAGTTCAACTAATTTCTTTTTATGCCTTTTATCATTTTCCACTCCATCTCCTAAGCCTGGCGTATCCCATATCCGAAGGACATCGTTTAATTCATAATAGCCGGTTTCCATCGTCATAGGTTCTACCCCATCTCCGACCTCTGCCACATTTTTTGTGAAAAGCGAATTTAATGTAGATGATTTTCCCGCTCCTGTTACACCAGTAGCCATTACATCTAAAGGAAGCCAGCCAACTTGCTGCATTTTGTAATCAATATCGTCTATTCTGTAACTGCTGAATTCCTCTGCCATTTCTTTTGCTCCCCATATAAATGTTCCATCATTGCGATATAGGTTGTTTTACATTTTTCATTATCACCTGATTCAATATATGAGAGACACTTTGAAAGATATTGCTTATTAATGTTATTATAAATGCTCATCCGGTCAGGCTGTTTATTGATAAGCTCTACAATGGCAGGCGCTGTTGCATAATAACGGGCAATCAATTCTTTCCCATCTGGTTGGTTCTGAAGCCATCTGTCCCTGAATTTCCTGAACATTGTTAACTCATAGCAGTCATCCGGTTTTCCATATGCTTCACAAGTTGCTGTGGTAATATAGCAATAGTTAAATGGATTTATAATGTCAATAAACTCCTCCACTTTATCTTTAAAATCATCTACTTTATACATAATTTCATCCGCAATATCGTCCAGCAAATCAAAAAATCCACTCCGATAATTATCCTGACGATCACTATTTTCCCATGCACTTTTATCCGAATTAAGATTATTAATATAAACAAGCCGTTTCTTTTTAGGTGTGAACTTTATAATATAATATAGTAACTTTGATAAGTTATATGGACTACCTTGTTCCATCCCCTCTTCCTTAAAACCTGCACTATAATATATCGGAGTAATATCAATTCCTGTTGCTTCCTTGATTCTCTTTTGAACTGAGTTAACCATCTCATCCAAAAATTTTTCAAGGGGAGACTCTGGCTTATTTAATTCATAGTTCCAATATCTCCCCTTCTTAGCCACATCTGCCTGATTAATCGCAACAAGAATCCTTTCTTCCTTATCTTTTCCCAAATTAGGGATAATCACCTCATTGATAAGGTTATAAGAAGTTCCGAAATCTCTTGAACTCCCATCCAATATAACTAACACAAGGTCAATTAACAATTCACCTTTTTCATTTTGTTCATTGAGTTTGCTGATAATATTTTTTGCATGTCGAACATCAGCTTCCTTTCCATCACCTAATCCCGGCGTATCCCAGATAATTAAGTTATCCAATTCATATTTTGTAATCTCCATTGTTTCAGGATCAGGGCTTGTACCAACCTTCGCTACTTCCGTTTTAAACAAAGCATTGATTGTAGAACTCTTGCCACAACCTGTCGCTCCAGTTACCATAAGGTTGACTTTCTGTTCCTTAAGTTGAAATAAATTCTTTAATAGTTTACTCTTTTCTGACTCAGGCATATCAGCATCCATAATATCCTGTTCCATTTTGTCCATAAACTTCTCTTGCATAACTTAGCCTCCTCGTATTTTAAAAAAATATTTATTGGTATTAACTTGCGTCGCCGTAACAAGAAATTACCCCCAACACAATAATTACCTTCTTAAATTTACCAGCCACTCTTACAGTTTTTCTTGCCATTTGTCATTATCTCATACTTCTATATCCGTATTTATCTCACCTTCATTCCCTCCAATTATTCTCTCTGTTAAACGTCCTGGTTTTCTTTTTTTCTACAATCCATGCATCTCCTTCTAATAAGAGCTTTCTCACCAGCCAAAGCCTGTTACAGACCAAGTTGTTCATCTTCTCATGTAAGTAAAGTATCCTTACGTTTTTCACAACTCTTTAAGGACAACATAATCTGTAATCAACTCCCCCTGGCTCCGTACCCATATATCAATGCCTTTCCCAAACACCTCCGCTTCCACTATATAAGCATCACCTTCTTTTCCAACCACCCTTGCTGTAGGCAACCTATCCAGTACCGGTTCTGCCGTTTCTCCCAAATACTTAAACCGTACCTTCCGCAACTTGCCTCCAAACATAAACTGTATGCGCTTCCTGAACTCCCCTTCCTCAAACCGTTTTGAAGAAGATATCACGAACCCCTCATTCAATGGTTCCAACTCCTTAATCCGGTCAATCCTGTATATAGTAGGAAAAGGATCATTTGCATTCTCAAAAGCTTTTTCCTTGTCAATCCCCTTAATAAAGCCCACAAGATAAAAATAATATTCCGAGAATAAAATGGCCAGTGGCTCCAGCTTACGCTCCACTGTTTCCTTTCCTTTTACCTTCTCATACTTTATCCGAATAACTTGATTCCCCTTAATAGCAGTTGCAAGCGGTATCAGCTTGTCCATAAAAGACCTGTGGTGCTGCAGCTCCACATAATGATGCCTTTCATTCCCCAGCATGTCCTTTACTAGCTGAAGGTTTTTCTTTGGGACACAGTTCACCACCAGCTTATCCAGAATACTCATCATTTCCTTCTTTGTAAAAGCGCGGCTCTCCAACAATATCTTGCTGACTGCCAATATTTCCTCGTTCGACAGGTTCATCTCGTTGTCCCGCTCTAACCTGTAGGCTTTCTCTTTATAATCATATGCCAACCGCATCCTGTCCTCTTCCTTTATACCTTTCCTGTCAAGGAAATCCCTGATAGATTCAAAATCTCGCTGTATACTTTTGTCGGAAACGCCAAATTCTTCAGCGAGTTCGCTCTTTTTCAGTTTTTGACCTTCCAGCAGCCTTGAGTAAAGAAACAGGACACGATTATTTTTACCTACGTCCATCCCATCCATCTCTCTTTCCCCCTCCTTCCTATCTCCTATTATACATTCCTACTTGGACACTTTTTGTCCATTTTCCCACAAAAGCCCTCTTCCTTAGCATTTTTTACTTTGTCTATAGAAAAGCCTTTATCCTTACGAAAACTCCCTCAAATATCTTTACATGTTCTTCAAAAGTATCTGAATAAAGTACGGCCAACATTCATAACTGTTAGTCTCAACAAAAGAATCCATATATTTTAATAAGTTGTTAAACTCTGCACAACCTGTAACATGTATAGCTATAATATCAACTTGCTGTACCTTTAAATGAAAAGTTTCTTTTGTAACTCATCTATTTCAGAATCAGTCAAATTGGCAAAATAATGCCTTACTGTATTTTTCTAATTTCATGCGCATAACTCCGACACCCTTCCTTTAGATAGCTCACTCCATCCACTTTCGCTTTTTGTATACACTTATCCCTTATGAGCAATTATAGGGAATTATTTTCCACAAGTCAATCCGTTTAGATAATTCATTTCCCCGCAAATAGGCTATATATGGAATACAATGATAGAAAAGGATGGTATAATGCAATGGATAAATTTTTTCGACAAAGGTTGGCACAACTGCGTAGTCAAAAAGGTGTCTCTGCAAGAGATATGAGCCTGTCTCTGGGACAAAGTGAAAGCTATATCAATAAAATCGAAAGCGGGAAAGCTTTTCCTTCTATGCAGGCTTTCTTTTATATATGCGACTATCTTAACATTACCCCGAAAGACTTCTTCGATAGCGGAAACCGAAATCCTGTAGCCATTGAGAATCTCGTTAATGATATTAAAACTCTGACGGACAGCCAAATATCCAGTATAGCAGATATTGTAAAAGGTTTGAAGCGATAATATTTCATTTCAAACTGTTTTTTAATCTGAAAAGGCCTTGTACGGTTAATTTACCAAAGAAAATATCCTTTTTCCTCATATGTGGTTAAGCAGCAAAAGGCCACTCCTTACAACGCATAATTTTACTGAACCTGCGTCCGTTTCAATGTCTGATTGGATATATCAACACTGAACTACTATCGGCCAAAGTCAGCAGGTTCAGTAAGACAACAAATTAAAAATACGTTGCAGTAAAGATACTTAAGTTAAAACTGGTGCGAAGCCAGTAAGAACAACCCCAGAAAAACTTTAATATCAAAATGCGCCGCCATCACTTTTTATGTTTTATATCTTACTTCTTTTCTATTTTCAAGGAATACTCTCCGCTGATTCCGACAATAATTTACATTTTTAATTCTATTTCTAAGTCGCCAACTACATATGCAGGATTTTCAGTTCTGGTATTTGTCCGTAAAAATTCCAAAATGGATGGCGGCAAGGATATGCCGCCATGTTCTCTTGATATTCAATCTTCAATTACCATGCGCCTTGAGACATATTTTGTCCGTCATATCCCATTACCTTGCCGTCCTCAAAAGCGACCTCAATCCTGCGCTCAATTGTTCCCCCCTCAATGCGCCTTTGAACTCCGAATTAGTCCAGATAAGCGTTTCCTCTCCGTTTTTCACTTTCTGGCCGTTTGGTTCTCCGAATAGGTTAAGAACCTCTTCTTTTGACATTCCGATTTTGAGTTTGGAATAGCCGTCAATAAATTTGTTTGCCTAAAAAAATCCCATTTCCCGTTTCTCCTCTCGTATTTTGATTTTTAAGATCCGTTCTGATTTACTTCCAAAACAATAGTTATTTTTTACAGCCCATTTGCGTCTCCGTTCCCTTGTGCTTCTTTTTCTTTATCACGCTTTTCTTTCTTTATGGTGTCAGAAGCACTTTTTAAAAGATTGTCGCCCTCTCTCCATGCGTATGTTATATATATTTCATCATCATATAAATCTGTAGTATCATTTTCGGTATTCTGGCCTCTTAAAACAAGTTCGGTATTGTTTGCTCCATACCAATATGTATATGTATATTTGTTGTCCCATAAATCTGTGTCATATGTAACTTTATCTGTCCACAAGTCCCATGATGCAAAATTTTGGAATTGCCAGATTAAAGCAAGTTGCCCCTATTTCATATTTATCATCACAATATATATTTACGCTTACTTCCTCTTTTTCTTCTTCATTGGTTGCTTGGCAGAGGATGTAGTTATTCTCATCGAATCTATACTCTTCTCCAAGAATATCTTTTACCTCATCTAATTTCTCTGATATTTCTTCCGAATCAACATACTCGCTCTTGGTGTCATTTGACTCTTCGCTCCTATATTCCAATGTGTTCGTGTTATTTTCACTTCCGCACCCTCCCAGAAGTACCGCCGCCAGTAAAATCGCTGTAAATCGTTTTGTTTTCTTCATAGGTTTACCCCCTTTCGTATTTTCTCCATATTTACCACAAATCAAAATATTTGTCTCTTTTATAAAAAATTTTGAATTTTCCAAAAAGGCGGAGTTTCTCGCTCTGCCTCAGCGCAATTCCCTTTCGACGAATTTTGTTCACTGATTTCATTTTTCCAAACCCGATAATAGTCGTAAAACTAAAATGGACTGGATGACGCAAAAGCAACTCTGATTATAGCATACACATTTTATTTGTATAAATGAAATCTACAATTTTCAGAACATTTGTTCCGAAAATTTGTTCTTGCATTAATATTACAATTACCGTTTTCCACTAGAAGCGGCATTGCATGCGCAAGAGGTTATAGTCATACTAACAGGGCCAATCATTGCATCATTTTTTATGCATTCCCCGGTAATAAGTAAAATCATTGGTCTTCCCAACCGGCGGAAAAAGGGATATACTGTAGGAAACAAAAAACACCCACAGCACTTTTTCCGTGAAAGGAGGCACTCCATGGAAAAAACCAAACTTCTCGAACTTGTATCGGAAATGACCCTGGAAGAAAAAGCAATGCAGATGACACAGCTGGTACCCGACATGCTCTACCATCTGGCCCCTGCCAACCTCACCGGTCCCACGAGACAATGGCATTTCACCGACCGGCAGCTGCAGTGCGCAGGCTCCGTCCTGGGCAAATCCGGCGCGGCTTATCTGAAAAAGCTCCAGGCTGATTACCTGAAAGATGCCCGCCTTCCCATTCCCCTGCTCTTTATGGCGGATGTGATTCACGGCTATGAGACCATACTTCCCATTCCGCTGGCCCAGGGCTGCAGCTTTGACCCGGAACTGGTGGAGGAAAATGCTGCCGCCGTGGCCCGGGAGGCAGCAGCAGCCGGACTCCATGTTACATTCTCCCCCATGGCTGACCTGGTCCGGGATCCCCGCTGGGGCAGGGTCATGGAGTCCTGCGGGGAGGATCCCTATCTAAACGGGCAGATGGCGGCTGCCACCGTCCGGGGCTACCAGGGAAAAGATCCGGGAGAAAAAGGGAAAATCGCAGCCTGCGTGAAGCATTTTGCAGCCTATGGACAGCCGGAGGGCGGACGCGACTACAATACCGTAGACATGTCCCGGGGCATGCTGCGGGATTTCTATCTCCCTGCCTACCGGGAAGCCGTTCAGGCAGGCGCTGCCATGGTGATGACCTCCTTCAATACGGTGGAACGGGTTCCCTCCACCTGCAGCCGTCTGCTGCTTGACCGGATTTTGCGCAGGGAATGGGATTTTCAGGGGGTGGTAATCTCCGACTATTCTGCGGTGGAAGAACTGATGAACCATTCCGTGGCCGCCGATGCCCTGGAAGCCGGGGAAAAGAGCCTCCATGCGGGAATGGATATCGAGATGATGTCCGGCGTATACGCTGCATCCCTTCAGAACCTGCTGGAGCAGGGCCGCATTACCCAGGAAGAAATCGACACTTGTGTCATACGTATTCTGGAGCTGAAAAACCGTCTGGGGCTTTTTGAAAATCCCTGCAAGGACGCGGACGAAGAGCAGGAACAGCGCCTCTGCGGATGCAAAGAGCATCTGGAACTGACGCGGAAGCTGGCACTGGAAAGTATGGTGCTGCTGAAAAACGAAAATGTACTCCCTGTCTCCGCCCACGCCCCCCTGGGCCTGGCGGGTCCCTTCGCCGACACCGGAGGCCTCTTTGGCGAGTGGAGCTACATGGGAAACCGGGAGAAAACCAGAACACTGCGGGAAGCCCTGGAGACAGTATACGGGACGCAGCTGGTAACGGCCATGACAGAGCCTTTCCGCCAGTCTCCGGATGTACCGGACTCCGTGGAAGAAGCCCTGGAGCGCTTCCGCCCCTGCGAACTGTGCATCGTTGCCGCAGGCGAACCCGAATGGCAGACCGGGGAAGCCACCAGCAAGACCAATCTGCGCCTTAGCCCCAACCAGGAAAAGCTCATTCACGCCCTCCGCAATGCCGGAAAGAAGGTTGTCCTCCTGCTCTTCTCCGGCAGACCCCTGGACATTGCCCCTATCCTGGATGCCGCGGATGCCGTCCTTCAGGTATGGTTCCCAGGAAGCGCCGGCGCAGATGCCGTCACAGATATCCTCACCGGGAACTACAACCCCTCGGGCCGCCTCAGCATGAGCTTTCCCAGAAATGTGGGACAGATTCCGGTCTACTACAATTGTTATAATACCGGACGCCCCGCCCTGGATCCGGAGAACCGTTTCTGTTCCCGCTATCTGGACTGCCCCAACAGCCCGCTGTTTCCTTTCGGCTACGGCCTGAGCTACACCACCTTCTCCTGCCGCGGCCTGAAAATCTCCGAAGATAACACCACGGCATCTGTGCTGGTGAAAAATACCGGCAGCCGCAGGGGCGAAACCGTGGTGCAGCTCTATGTCAGGGACGTGTCGGCCAGTGTGGTCCGCCCGCTGAAGGAGCTGAAAGGCTTCCGCAGAATCGCCCTGGATGCCGGAGAAGAGACGGAAGTAACTTTCCGGATTACGGCGGACATGCTGTCCTTTTACAATGAACATGAGCAATGGGGCTGGGAACCCGGGGAATTTGACATCATGGTCGGGTTGGATTCGGAACAAATAGAAGGACAGCGGGTATATCTCTCCCCAGCGGATCTGCCATAAGACAGCCCTCTCGCTCACACGCCCCTGTTCTGCACCCTGTACTCATTGGGTGACATCCCTACGCTTTTCCGGAAGGCCGAGGAGAAATACTGTGAAGTATGGAACCCTGCCTTCCGGGAAATCACCTGCACCGTATCGTCGGTCTGCTCCAACAGCTGCCTGGCCCTGGCAATCCGGCAGGCCGTGATGTATTCCGTCAGATTTTCCCCGGTAATCCGCTTGAACAGGCGGGACACATGAGAATCATTGTAATTCACATAATTTGCAATGACCGTAAGGCTCAAATCCTCCTCCAGATGCCCCTGGACAAATTTCTGTATGGAGGCGACCATCTGCCTGGCCTTGTCGCTGCTGCACTCTCCCGCCACGGAAAACAATGTCTCCCCCAGACGCTTCAGATAGGCGAAGGCCTGCTCCCAGTCGGCAAAATCATTAATATAATACAGAGGATACAGCGCCATCTCCATGGAAAGCCGCGGTTCCATCCCATAATGCTCAATATAATCCAGATAAATCACGGCAATGGAAAAATACAGCTTCACTGCCCCCGTATGGTGCCTGCTTTTCACGGAAGTACAGTACTGCCTGCAGTAGAGCAGTTCCGTGAGAAATACATCCCGGCTGCCCTGGTACAGCGCCTGCTTCATGACCGCAAGCCTCCTGGGCAGCGCGGCGGAGGCTGCTACGGCGGAAGACTCTCTGGAATACCCGTCCTCCTCCCGTTCCACCACCCTCGCCGCCGAGGAAGACAGGGACGAAAGCATACTTTCCCGATAATAGGAATCGTACAGATACTGATACACCCCCGGCAGCTGCTCCCAGGCCGCTTTCTCCCTGTACAGGCACAGGGAAACCGACTGACGCCCGGACTCCGTACAGACATCCAGGAACGCGTCCATGGTGTCCTTGAGACAGTCAAACCAGGAAAGCTGCTGCCCCATGGACTCTTCCTTCTCCTGGAAAATCCACAGCAGCATCCCCTTCTGGGTCTCCACAAAGGAAAAGCGGAACAGATTCCCCAACAGCCGCTCCATTTTGTCCAGCCAGAAGACAGATCCCGGACCTACGGGGGCAGGTTTCTTCACATGCATGAGCATCAGCCAGACCTCCTGCTCCGTTGAAAAATGAATCTCCAGAGAAGCCTCCCTGGCAAAGGCCGCCGGATTCCCGGACAGGTTTCCATGGAGCACTTCCCGGAGAAGCTGCTGCTCCTGCAGGAGAACCAGCTGTCTCTCCTTCTGCTGGATGCCCGTGAGGCAAGCCTGCTCCCGGCGCTTTTGCAGAATAGCCTCACAGCAGGAATCAACCACGCTGCGTATCTTCGCATCCGGCTCCGCCTTCAGCAGATATATGGTTCCCGGATACCGATTGGCCTCGTAGATGTAATCAAACACCTCATAGGCGGTAAGGAAAATAATCTGGCAGTCCGGCCATTGCCCGTGCAGCCGGTCCGCTATCATCAGCCCGTTTACCTTCGGCATGTTGATGTCCAGAAACGCCATGTCGATACGGGAGGATGCCACCAGCGTCAGTGCCTCCGGCCCGGAGCAGGTGCTGATCAGATTCAGTTCATATTCCTCCATCTGTGACAGCATATTGGTCAAATGGCTGATTACGTGGTATTCGTCGTCCACCAGCAATACTTTAATCATGGAATTCCCTCCCTTTTCCGCAGTTGATAGAATGCAATAAAACTACTCTAACAACGGCAGGCAAATCCTGATACACAATCCTCCCAGGACACTCCGGCCGGCTTTCAGACACCCCGCATCCGGTCCCTCCTCCGACCCGGATGACCCTCCCGGCATCCTGCTGCCTTCCTCCGGCTCCGTACCTGCCCCAAAATAAATGCTAAGCCGCCTCTGAATATTCAATATTCCGGACATCTCCTGCTGAAGAACCCCGCAGGCCGTATCCCGGAGCTTTTTCTGCATCTCCCGCAGCTGCTCCTCCGAAAGCTCCTCCCCGTTATCCTCAATGGCGATTACCAGACAACGCGCCTCCCGGGAAACCGTCACCCGCAGCACCCCGTCGTCCACCTTATCCCGCAGCCCATAATTGAAGGCATTCTCCAGAATGGGCTGGATAATCAGCTTCGGTACCAGGATATCACCGTATTGCTCCGGCAGGGAATCCGTCTCAATCCGAATCCTGTCTCCGAACCGCAGCCCCTGAATCTCGCAGTAGAGCATAGCATGGTGATACTCCCGGCTCAGCGGCATATAATCCTGGCTGTTCCGGGTGATATACTGAAAATACAATCCCAGGGTATCCGCCATCTGCCCTGCCTCCTCATACAGCTCGTCATGAATCATCCGCCGCAGCAGAAAGAAGGCATTATAGAGAAAATGGGGATTGATCTGCGCCTGAAGCTGCTTCAGCTCCGCCCTGCTCAGCAAAAGCTGCTGCTGATAATTCTTCTCGATCAGGGTGCCCAGTTCCTCCGCCATATGGTTGAATTCCTGATACACATACATAAAATCAGAACCCTGCCTGCCGGTGATGCGCACGGCATAATCCTGACAGCCGATCCGCTGAAAAGCATTCACCAACATCCGGATCGGCCTGTGGATGATGGCATAGCTGCCCAGCAGAAACAGGCTGCAGGCAATCAGCACAATCAGGCCAAAATAAAGATACAGATACTGATAAGCTCCGGCATCCCGAAACAGCTCCTCCTCCGGAAAGAAAAAGTACAGCCGTCCTTCCCCCAGTGTAAAGGGCGCGGAAAATCCCTGGTAGCGCTTGTCTCCTATGGAAAACCGGACATCCCCTTCTGTCAGCGCCTCCCCCTCCTCCAGATTGGTCAGCTGCCAGGAATGGCCAAATGCATCCAGCAGATAATAATCATTATACTCCGGAAAAACATTCTCCAACCCCTCTTCCAGAGCCACCTGGGACAAATCCACCCGAATCAGAAAATCAGCCCCGAAGGACGACTTGACAATTTCCGTAAGGTTTCCGTTGTGAACCGCCAGATAATCGGCAGAATTATGGGTACCCGCCAGGTCTTGGTATTCCTCCATGGTAAATTCAAAAAAGCTGGGCCTGCTGTTCTCCTTGCTGTTATAAGCCTGAAGCAGATTGGGATAATAAATCACAAAATTTTCAATATAAGGGCTGGCATTCCGGATACTGGTCTGCTGCTCCTGCAGCTGCAGCACATTCTTTGCCGTCTCATAAGGCGTCAGGACATAGGCCGGATTGGCCAGGCGCTTCAGATTCCCCTGCCCAGCCACCTCAGCCGCCGTATGGTACAGCTGCTCCAGGATATCCTCCAGATTCTCCGCCGTCATGTCCACCTTCTCCTGAATCATGGAAAAGGTGCGGTTGGCGGCCGCCGTGGTATTCTGCCGGATCAGAAACAGCCCCAGGAGAAAGATCGGAAGGCTCACGGCCAGAAAAAGCAGTATCAGTTTTTTAAAAGTAATATTTTTACGCATTATCCACATCCCTCCCCTTTTTTATTATAGTACAAAATCTTGCGCCCATAAAGATATTTTGCGCGGAGCGGACACAATAGTCATGAGATTATACAAAACGCAAGAAAAACGATGGAACATGTCCCGCCGATTCCCTATAATGAAGCCATACAAAGGAAGCGTGACAATTTACAACAGACAGAAGGGAGAACTCTACATGAAGAAGAAAAAAGTATTGTCCCTGTTAATGACAGCAATCCTGACCATGTCTCTGGCCGCCTGCGGCGGCAAGGAACCCGATGCCGGCAGTTCCGGACAATCCGCTGCAGGCAATCCGGACTCATCCCAGGCGGAAGGCAGCCAGGAATCCCCGGGCGGTCCCCTGACCCCCTATGATGAGACCGTCACCCTGGAAGTGGCCCTGATGATCAATTCCGATTTAAATTACCAGGAAGGCGATGACATCACAAACAATCCCTGGATTCGGGGCTATAAAGAAAAATTGAATATCGAGGTGGTTCCCGCCTTCACCGCAGAGTGGGACGACTATTTTACAAATATCAACCTGGCCATTGTGGACAAAAACCTGCCGGATGTATGCATGGTCCAGACCACCCAGCTGCAGCAGCTCATCGAGGCCGACATGCTCTACGATCTGTCCGAGTTGTACGAGACCTACGCCAGCGACACGATCAAAAGCTACATGGCCATGGAGCCTGAAAGCTTTGAATCCGGCAAATCAGACGGAAAACTGTATGGAATTGCACAGTTGGGCGTAGGTCCCATTGCCCAGATCAACCCGGTGTGGATACGGAAAGACTGGAAGGACGCCCTGGGTCTGGAAGATCCTAAAACAATGGAAGATCTCATCGCCATTGAAAAGGCATTTCAGCAGGAATACGGCAGCACCGGCATTGCCGCGGATCAGACTCTCACCACCCTGAAAATCCTGGCTCCTGCCTGGGGCGCCTATCCCGATATCTGGATTCAGGAACCCGGGGGACAGATCGGCTACGGCTCCATCCAGCCGGAAATGAAGACAGCCCTGGGAGAATGGGCAAAATGGTACCAGGAGGGACTCATCAATAACCAATTTGCAACGGCAAACACCGAAAAGCTCAACGAGGATGCAGTCAACGGCAAACTGGGCATCTTTCCCTTCAAGAACTGGCTGGGCTGGACCGCCGGCACGGACATGATTTCCAATCTGGGCCGGGAAGCCTATCTGGAAGCCTACGCCGTCCCTCAGGCAACCTCTGAAAAGGTTCTCTATCCGCTGAACTGCGACAATTACACCTACACCGTGGTAAGCAAAAACTGCAAGAATCCGGAAGCGGCCTTAAAGTGCATCAATTTCTTCGCCTACATGGAAAACGAAGCCGCAGAAGACGGGATCAGCCAGGATGAAATCCTCTCCTACTTTAATGTGGAGCATGCCGCCCAGATCATGCGGGTACAGGATCCCGATCTGGACCGCTCCACCTTCCAGGCCACCGCAGCGGCCATTGCCGCCAATGACGAAAGTATGCTGGAAACCAGAAAGCAGCAGCAGGCCTATGCCGATATCGTGAATTTTACCAATGACGGAAGCCCCACCGCCGTAGGCGGCTATATGCTCTGGGGACCTGAAAAAAGCGCCTACAGCGTGGCGGACCCCATCATCACGGCAGGGGATGTCATCAAAAACAAGGTCTGGGCAGTGACTCCGGATGTGATCAACAAAGCCGGCTCCACCCTGGACGACATCCTCACCGAGGGTTTTACCAAGATCATCATGGGCGAGGAGTCCCTGGACTACTTTGATACTCTCGTGGAAGACTGGAGAACGGCGGGCGGCGCCGAAGCCACCCAGGCAGTAAATGACATGTACGGCAATCAGTAAGGAGCAGCCTATGAAAAAACGATTCAAAAGAGAATGGCAGATGCACCTGATGCTTCTGCCGGGAGTCCTCCTGGTACTTGTCTTCTCTTACATCCCTTTATACGGGCTGGTAATCGCGTTTCAAGACTACAATCCGGGGAGAGGTTTTTCCTCTCCCTGGGTTGGGCTTTCCCATTTCCGGTATTTGTTCTCCCAGCCCAATTTCGTGCGGACCATCTGGAACAGCCTGTATATCGCCATTTTTAAAATCCTGGGCGGACTCCTGGCCTCTGTCACCTTTGCCCTGCTGCTGAACGAAATCGGGAACCGATTCCTGAAACGGCTCTTCCAGACCTTAATCTACATTCCCAATTTCCTCTCCTGGGTCATTCTGGCAGGCGTCATGACCGACCTTCTCGCCGGGGACGGCCTGGTAAACAGACTGTTGGAATCCCTGGGCCTGGGCGCGGTAAATTTCCTGGGAAGCCCTGCCGTCTTTCCCTGGACCATGATCCTCTCCGATATCTGGAAGGGCTTCGGGTTTGGCACAGTGGTCTATCTGGCAGCGCTGACCGGCATTGACCCGGAGCTGTACGAAGCTGCCAGAATAGACGGCGCCGGAAGAATGAGTCAGACCCGTTATGTGACCCTGCCCATGCTTGCACCCACGGTAATCCTGATGCTGGTCCTGTCCCTGGGAAATGTGATGAACGCGGGCTTTGACCAGATTTTCAATCTTTATTCCCCTGTAGTGTACCGCACGGGAGACATTATCGACACTTATGTATACAGGCTGGGCATCGCCCAGGCCCAATATTCCGTAGGAACCGCCGTAGGGCTGTTTAAATCCGTCATCTCATTGATCATGGTGACGATCTCCTATCTGCTGGCGGACAAAGCAGCCAACTACCGCATCTTTTAGAAAGGGGGAGGATTTTTATGAATACAAGGCTTCCGAAGACGGCCAGTCCTTCCAGAAAGGCATTTCTGATTATAAATTATCTCCTGATGGCAGTGGTATGCTTAAGCTGTGTCCTCCCCTTCGTGCATCTGCTGGCGCTGTCTCTCAGCAGCCGAAGCGCGGCAGCAGCCGGGAAAGTAACCTTCCTGCCGGTGGAATTCACACTTTCCTCCTATGAATATGCCCTTGTAAAAGGAGATTTCCTCCGTTCCCTGGGCAATTCCCTGGTAAGGACCTTCCTGGGGACCATGCTGAACCTGGTTCTGATCGTCCTCACGGCCTACCCCCTTTCCAAGAACAGGAATCAGCTGCTGGGCAGGAATCTCTACATGTCCTTCTTCGTATTTACCATGCTCTTCAACGGCGGGATGATTCCCACCTATCTGGTGGTGTCCAGGGCCGGGCTGAAAAATACCATCTGGTCCCTGATTCTGCCCGGGGCGCTGCCGGTGTACAATATGATTATCCTGATGAACTTTATTCGTGGCCTTCCGGAAGAGCTGCAGGAGGCTGCCCGGATGGACGGTGCCACGGAGTTTCAGCTGCTCTACAAGATAATGCTGCCCCTGCTGAAACCCTCTCTGGCAACCGTGGGCCTGTTCTGCATCGTAAGCCACTGGAATGACTGGTTCAGCGGCATCATCTACATGAGCAGCCGGGACAAATATCCCCTTGCCACTTATCTGCAGACCCTTCTGCGCAGCTTTGAATCCCTGATGCGCCAGGCGGGAAGCAACTACAGCCAGCTGCTGTCCCAGATTAATGTCCGGACCGGCCGGGCGGCACAGCTGTTCCTGGCAGCGCTTCCTGTGATGCTGATCTACCCCTTCCTGCAGAAATATTTCACATCGGGGCTGACACTGGGAAGCGTAAAAGGTTAAACAATAGGAAAGCAGGTCAATTATGAATAAAAACAATCCGATTGGTTCAGCCAATATACCATCCAATGGTATCAAATCAGACCGGGACCTCATGCACGCCGTACACATGAAGTCCTCCCGCCCCACAGGAATCACCGGCCGCCTGGCAGAAAATATCACCAAAAACTGGCTTATCGGCCTGCGGGAAACCAACCCCGGAATCCTGGATATGTTCCATGAGCGTGATCAGCTGCCCTACCGGGAGATGCTGCCCTGGCTGGGGGAATTTGCCGGAAAATATATCACGGGTGCTTACCATATCTACCGCCTCACTCTGAACCCCGCCCTGTATGACTACATAATCTCCTTCATTGAGGAGCTGATGGAGTGCCAGGCAGAGGACGGATACCTGGGCGTGTTCAGTAGGGAATGCCGCCTCACCGGTTCTTTCTCCCAGAAGCCATATGAGGTGGAGGGTACCTGGGATGCCTGGAACCACTATCACATTCTGTACGGGCTGCTGCTGTGGTATGGGGAAACAAAGGATGCCCGTTACCTGGCATGTGCGGAGAAAACCGCCGGCCTGTTCCTGGAGAAATTTTACTGCCCCGCCTCCGGCCGCAAAAGCCTGCTGGAGCTGCAGTCGGCAGAGACCAACCTGTCACCCATCCACGTCTTCGCCCTGCTCTACCGCCTTACCGGAAAGCAGTGCTATCTGGACTTTGCATTGGAAATCGAGAAGGATCTGGCCGATAAGCGCGCCGGAAATTACATTCACTGTGCCCTGAACGGGATAGAATATTATCAATGCCCCAAACCCCGCTGGGAAAGCCTGCATATCATCCTGGGCCTGGCAGAATTGTACCGGGCTGCGGGACACACCTCCCGTAAGGAGCCTTCCGATGTCATTTCCGATACAAGTTTGAGAAGTTTGTTCGATGCCCAGCCCGGCAAATCTGCCTGTATGGGACAGAATCCCCCTGCCCCGGCAGCCTGCGACACACAGGACCAGCTCCCCGGGGCATATTACCTCCAGACGGCAGAGCAGATTTATCGCTCCATCCGGAAAACGGACGTCCACAATACAGGCGCCTTCTCCACGGACGAGCAGGCCATCGGCACGCCCTTCAAGAACGGCAATATCGAAACCTGCTGTGTCATTGCTTACAACGCTTTGGCCGTGGAGCTTTTCAAACTTACCGGGGCTGTGGATATCCTTGATTTCCTGGAGCTGGCTCATTACAATGCCTGCATGGGCGCCTGGTCTCCCACGGGGCGCTGGTCCACCTACCACACACCCATGGTCGGAGAGCGGCATGCCAATTTCCATGACATCTCCTTCCAAAGCCGGGCCGGTTCCCCGGAGCTGAACTGCTGCTCCGTGAATGCCCCCAGGGCTGTGGGCATGCTCAGCGAATGGGCCGTTACCAGGACGGAGACGGCACTTTGCATCAATGCCTATGAGGATGGGGAATTTGTGACAGAAGAAAATGTCCGTATTCGAATCAGCGGAGGATATCCCGCAAAGGATACGGTAGAAATAGCAGTAGAAAATTATATAGGCGACCTTGCCTTGCGGATTCCGGGATGGTCGGTTCATACATCCCTTGCAGCGGAAAACATATGGGGCCGCAGCACCCCGCAGGCAGCCGTATTTTCCCAGGATACCCGCGCCGTGCAGGAGACTGCCCCGCTCTCCCCCGACCCCCCGCCTGCAGCCGGCTCCTACTGCCGCCTGCACTGCAAGGGCAGCATTTTGATCCGTCTGCAACTGGACTTCACCACCCGGTATCTGGAAGGAAAGGAAGCCTATGAGGGATATGTCAGCATTTACCGCGGTCCCATACTCTTCGGAACCGATATCAGCCTGGCAGGCGGGCATGACCTGACAAAGCTTCCCGTACTGAGCCGCAAGGAGCTTAAAAACGCCCCCTCCCTATCGGAACAGAATGAGGGAAGGATCCGCATCCCCCTTTCCTGCGGCATCACATTGGGCGACTTCTATCATCTGGGCCAGAGCGGCTGCCGTTATACTACCTGGCTGCAGGCTGAATAAGGATGCCTCCGCACCATTTATTCAAATGTCGGAACACGATACTGGACATCGCAGAGTTCATCTAAATCCGTCTGATTATGCGATGTTATCAGTATCGTTTTCTCCTCGTCCCTAAGCTGCCTGATGAACTGATATAAATACTGGCAGGATGACTCATCCAGTGCGTTAAACGGCTCATCCAAAATAACAATTTCCTGTCCTTCCATTTACCGCAGTTGCGGAAGGGGCGGACACCCTCAGCCTTGTGTTTGATGACGGCGATACGCTGAGCGTGCTGCAATACGGTATGGTTGGCGACGGACTCTATGGGCTGGCGGTTACGGCAGGCGTCAGTACGATGGCGGTTTCCCAGGAGCGACGGAACGAGGATACCTGGACCTTCCGGGATGTGATGGCAATTATGGAAAACGCTATCTCTTGAAGGCGTGAGCAGTATAATCATGGAAGAAGCCATGGTGTATTTCAGCGGAAATAAAGAGACGAAAAAAGCCGCGTCCGTGATTCAGAACAGAGTACAGCTCTATCTGAACGAGATGTAAGGCCCTGCCGGTGTATCCCTGATTATCGGAAAAATCATGGGAAACAATTGACAAACCCTCCAATATCCCTTATAGTAAGGAAGTGTCGTCGACAATTCTCGCGAATGTCATCGGCACTTCCTATTATTATTGCGTCTGCATCTGAAAAAGGTTAGCTTAACGGAGGTAAGCCAGCCATAAAAGCGGCACGGTTTCTTTGCCACGGTCCTTTTCAAGCTGTCCGGGACAGCGGGAAATAACACACCGTCCTTTGCGGGAGGCAATCAACATAAAAACCGGGCCGGGTTATGTGTGAATAACATAGACACGCAGCTAAATTCGGCGTCTGCGCACGCCGCCGCAAAGGAGATGCATCCATTGAAAAATACGATTATTTCACTGAAAGACATTACCGTTTCCTATGATGGGGAGCAGGTTCTGGGCGGTTTCAATCTGGACATACACGACGGGGAATTCGTCACGCTGCTCGGGCCTTCCGGCTGCGGCAAGACCACCGCGCTCCGCACCATTGCCGGCTTTATCAAACCGGATAAGGGGGATGTCTTTTTTTATGAGAAAAACATTACGAACCTTCCGCCCCACAAGCGGGAGGTCAACACCATCTTCCAAAAGTATGCCCTGTTTCCCCATCTGAATGTATATGAGAATATAGCATTCGGCATGCGCCTGAAGAACCGCAGCGAGAAGGAAATCAAACGCACCGTGCATGATATGCTTGCGAAGGTGAACCTCACCGGATACGCCCACCGGGGCATCGGCCAGCTCTCCGGCGGCCAGCAGCAGCGGGTAGCCATAGCCCGTGCCCTGGCAAACGCGCCGAAAGTCCTGCTGCTGGACGAGCCTTTGGGTGCGCTGGATTTGAAGCTGCGCAAGGACATGCAGGTGGAGCTGAAAAAGCTGCAGCAGGAAACCGGCATTACCTTTGTGTTCGTCACCCACGACCAGGAGGAAGCCCTGTCCATGTCCGATACCGTGGTGGTAATGGACGGGGGCGTGATACAGCAGATCGGTACTCCCACCGATATCTACAACGAGCCGGAAAATGCCTTTGTGGCCGATTTCATCGGGGAATCCAACATACTGGACGGTGTGATGCTGGAAGACTATTCCGTAAAGTTCGCCGGGCATGTTTTCCGCTGCCTGGACAGCGGATTCGGTAAAAATACACCCGTGGACGTGGTAATACGTCCAGAGGATATCAAAGTTGTGGAACCGAATTCCACTTTGATTACAGGAGATGTTACATCCGTCACCTTCAAGGGTGTACACTACGAAATCATTGTGGATGTGGGCGGCTTCAAGTGGATGATACAGTCCACGGAATGCCGGGAGGCAGGGGACCGCATAGGCCTGTCCCTCACCCCCAACGATATCCATGTCATGCACAAATCCCAGTACTCCGGCAGGTTCGGCGACTACAGCACCTTCAGCGACGAGATGGGGGAGGATATCATTGCATCGGATGAGGCTGCACTGGCGGAGGCAACTCCCGCAGGCGATGCCGCGGGCAGGAAAAACGCTTCCCCGGACGCTTCATCGGAAGACGGAGGGCAGAACGGATGAAATCAAATTCCAAGCTCCTCTCCGCCCCTTACACCGTCTGGATGACGATTTTTATTATACTTCCCATGCTGTTGGTGGGCTATTTCGCATTTACGGATAAATCCGGCAGCTTTACCCTGGAAAATATGCTAAGCGTAGGCCAATACTCCAATGTATTCCTGCGCTCCATCTGGCTGGGCGCGGTGGCCACCGCCATTTCCCTGGCGCTGGGATACCCCCTGGCCTACATCATAGCGAAAATGAATGCCGGGCGCCAGAATGTAATGATCATGCTGGTCATGCTTCCCATGTGGATGAATTTCCTGCTGCGCACCTACGCGTGGATGACCCTGCTGGAAGACAACGGTCTGATCAACTCGGTCCTGGCCGCCGTCGGGCTGCCCCGGATACATATGATCAACACTGCGGGCGCCGTGGTGCTGGGCATGGTTTACAACTATATCCCCTATATGATCCTGCCCCTGTACTCGGTGCTGACGAAAATAGACCAGAGCGTTATTGAGGCGGCGCAGGATCTGGGCGCAAACAGCAGAGCGGTATTCCTGAAGGTAGTGGTACCCTTAAGCATGCCCGGCATCATATCCGGGATTACCATGGTATTCGTTCCCGCCGTCAGCACCTTTATCATCTCGAAAATGCTGGGAGGCGGCGGGAACCTGCTTATCGGCGACCTCATCGACATGCAGTTTCTGGGCAGCGCCTACAATCCAAATCTGGGTTCTGCCGTGTCCCTGGTGCTGATGGTGATTATCCTGATCTGCATGGGCATTATGAACCAGTTTGACGACGGCGAGGAAGCCGGGGGAGGTATGCTTATATGAAAAAGACAGGTGCGCGTATTTACACCTTTCTCATTTTCCTGTTTTTATATGCCCCCATTCTGGTGCTGATCGTGTTCTCCTTTAACGGCTCGGAGACTGCCAGCCGCACGGTGTGGGGCGGCTTTTCCCTGCGCTGGTATCAAAAGCTGTTTGAGGACAGGCTGATACTGGAAGCCCTGCGCAATACGCTGTTCATCGCGGCGGTATCTGCAGCGGCGTCCACGGTACTCGGCACCATGGCGGCAATCGGCATCAACTCCCTGAAACGCCTGCCCAGGCGCATTATGATGAATATCACCAACTTTCCCATGGTCAATCCCGAGATTGTCACAGGCGTATCGCTTATGCTGCTGTTCGTATCCGCCGTCCGGCTGTTCGGCGGCAGGAGCCTGGGGATGGGTTCCCTGGTTGCCGCCCATATCACCTTCTGCCTGCCCTATGTAATCCTGTCGGTATTGCCCAAGCTGCGCCAGCTGGACCCGAACCTCTATGAAGCGGCTCAGGACCTGGGCTGCCCGCCGATAAAGGCCTTCTTCAAGGTGGTTCTTCCGGAAATTATGCCCGGGATAGTAACCGGAATGATTATGGCGTTTACCCTTTCCATTGATGATTTTGTGATAAGCTACTTTACCAGCGGTACCACCCAGACGCTGCCCATTTACATCTACTCCATGACCCGGAAGCGAATCAGCCCTGAGATTAATGCATTATCCACCGTGCTGTTCGCAGTCATCATGGTACTGCTTATCGTTATCAATGTCCGCAGCTTTCAGGACAGGGGCGGCCGTCAAAAAGCGGAGCATCCGGAAATCGTACAGAAATAGCCCGGGAATTGTATTGTCTGAAAGCTTCGTGCAGTGAGCGCAACGGGATAGCGCTCCGGACACAAAGCCGAAAAATGAGGGTTACCTATGAAAAAAAGAACAAAAAAGTATCATGCCCTGCATATAGCGCTCTATACGGCGCTCTGCCCGGTGTTGACCATATTGGCTCCGGCACAGACAGCCATGGCCGAAGCCGCTCCGGACAAAGGTGTCACCATAAATGTCTACAATTGGGGGGAATATATCGCCAACGGTACGGACGATTCCCTGGATATCAACGAGGAGTTCACCCGCCGCACGGGAATCCAGGTCAACTATACCACCTTTGACAGCAACGAGGCGCTGTATTCCAAGCTGGCCGGAGGCGGTGCCGACTATGACGTGATTATCCCTTCGGACTATATGGTGTCCAGGCTCATCAGCGAGAACATGCTGGCAGAGCTGGATTTTTCCAATATTCCCAATTTTGAGTACATTGATGAACGGTTTCGCGATCCAGATTATGACCCGGGCAGCCGCTACTCGGTGCCTTATACCTGGGGCGTGGTGGGATTATTTTACAATACAGATTATATCAAAGAAGACATCACCAGCTGGTCTGCCCTGTGGGATGACCGCTATGCGGGAAAGATACTGATGTTCGACAATCCCAGGGATTCCTTTGCCATCGCCCAGTTCCTGCTGGGGCAGTCGCTGAATACTACCGATGAAAGCGACTGGGCGGAGGCGGCAGCGCTTCTGAAGCAGCAAAAGCCCCTGGTCCAGGCCTATGTAATGGACCGGATTTTTGACAAAATGGAAAGCGAAGAAGCCTGGATTGCCCCATACTATGCCGGAGACGCGGCGATTCTGGTTGACAACAGCGACAATATCCGGTTTGTGGTTCCGGAGGAGGGCACCAACTTCTTCGTGGATGCCATGTGCATCCCCATTACCTCCAGCCACAAGGCAGAGGCGGAAGCGTACATCAACTTCCTCTGCAGCCCGGAAATCGCCGGCGCCAACATGGATTATGTAGGCTACTCCACCCCGGAAAGCGCCGCCAAGGCATATATCTCCGCGGAGATGGTGGAAAGCTCCATCTATTACCCGGATGAGGAGACCCTGAAGCGCACGCAGATATTCGTCAACCTGCCGGAGGAGACCGCAAAGCTGGTGGACAGCCTTTGGGCAGAAGCGAAAATGGGCGGTCCCGGGGAATCTGCCGTGCTGATTGCAATTATCCTGGGCTTCCTGGGTTTATATATCGCCATTCTGATTTACAAGCGCCGGAAGCGCAGACGGGAACTTGCCTAAAAGAATGGGGGCTGTCGCAGTGACAGCCCCCATTCTTTGAACATCAAAGTATGCGTTACGGCACCCATGTAGGCTTCTGGTCCTTATGGGTAAAATTCTGAAGCCTGGACTCAAAATCAGCCAGACGCCTTTCATAGTACGCCTTCTGCTTCCCCGACAGTTTTCCTTCCTCCAGAAGCGTGCCGAGCAGTGTTTCAAATTCTTTCAGGTTCAGCTGTGCCGCGTCCTTATAGTTGTTCTCGAAATTCATCTGAATCCGTTCCAGCTTCTCGTCAAGCCGTTTCGCAGCCGCCGCTTTTCTTCCAAACAATGCCATGGCTTCCTCTACCTCATTTTCTCACGCAGCACTTCCTTCGCTTTCTCCAGCTGATTGTCGATACGCTCCTCCCTGCCGTAGTAGGCTTCGCCGTCAAACTCACATATCACATCCGGCTCTATGCCGATACCGTGGATATTATTGCCGTTGGGCGTATAATACGCGCTGATGGTAATCTTCGCCGCCGAGCCGTCACGGAACGGGATAATCTGCTGTACAATGCCTTTTCCGAAGGTAGTGGTACCCACCAGTGTTCCCAGCTTGTAGTCTTTGATGGCACCTGCCATAATCTCCGCCGCACTGGCCGAATTCATGTCAATCAATACCACCAGCGGCACATCCAGCTCCTTTGTGCCGTCGCAGGTATACTCGGATCTCTTGCCGTTTTTATCTTCCGTATATACGATCATACCTTCGGGAAGAATCATTTTTGCCATTTCTACCACAGCATTCAGGCTCCCGCCGGGATTTGCCCGCAGGTCCATAATCATCCCCTTCATGCCGTCACGCCTTGCCGATATAAGCGCCTGCTCAAACTGGGTAATGGATATTTCATCGAATTCCGTCAGCTGGATATAAGCCATGTTGTCTTCCATCATGGTATACTCTACCGTGGGTGTCTCCACCTGCCTGCGGGTGACGCTCACTTCCAGATAGTCCGACGCGCCCTCTCTGATAATGGTAAGCATCACATCCGTATTCTCGGGTCCCTTGATCATGGACACCACTTCCGTCAGGGTCATCCCATAGGTTGAAACCCCGTCTACCTCATAGATCAGGTCGTTGGCCCGCAAACCGGACTCTTCGGAAGGTGCACCGGCAATGGTGCCGCTGATCTTGGGAAGCCTGGTGGTTTCATCCAGCCCGATATAGGCACCGATCCCGTAATATATTCCCTGGGTCTGCTCCATCAGCGCATTCAGTTCCTCGGCGGAATAATACTCGGAATAGGGATCCCCGAGGGCACTCAGCATCCCTTTGTATATGCCGTCCCGAATCTCCTCGTCCTCCACATCATGCAGATAAAAGTACTGGTCAATTGTCTTCTCCAGCATCTGCATCTTGCTCAATGTGGACGAATCAATGGCAGAATTTTCGTCCAGCTCCACTCCCTCCTCTGCCGCCAGCTTCCCCGACTCCACTATGTTCTGGACATAGATTCCCAGGTAGCAGATCCCCAGCACCAGAAGCGCTCCGGCAATGCCTGTGACCAGGCCTCCGAAGAACAGGCCTTTTCCGCTTCCTTTTTCCGCCTTCGGGGGTCTTTCCGGCGGTACCGGATTCCAGGCCGGCTGGGGCGCGGGGTTAAAATTTTGCGGCGGAGTACTGCGCTTCTCCGGCGCCGTACCGCTCAGATTGTCAAAATATCCGTTGTTTTCGTCCATAATTCCTCCTAATTAAGTCGCTGCGCCGCGGCATGAAAGGACACCAAAGGGTATGGCCTCCTGGTCTCCTGCAATGACTTTACTGCTTCAGGTATCCCCAGGGGGAGACATAGGAACCGTTCAGGCGTACGCTGAAATGAAGGTGGGGACCGGTAGAGCGTCCGGTGCTGCCCACGGCGGCGATGGTTTCCCCTTTCACGGTCATATCACCTTTCTGTACATATAATGCCGATGCGTGCATGTAAATTGTATATAATCCATCCCCATGGTCTATCATAACATAATTGCCCATGGTAGCGCTATAGGAAGCTGCTACCACTTCGCCGTCATAGGCAGCATAGATGGCAGTGCCTTTCGGCGCCGCGAAATCCACACCGTTATGAAACTGCTGTACTCCAAGGGTAGGATGTATTCTGTTTCCATAGTCATCGGAAACCCGGGTATAAGTTGCCAGGGGAAACTTGAACATGCCGCCGTCATATTTCAGCACATCGCGATTCTCGGCAAGCAGTTTCTTCTTCTCCTCCGCCACGGCAGCCTCCAAAAGCTTTATCTCCGCTTCCTGCGCCCTGATTTCCTCCTCGAATTCCCTGATAGCCTTTTCTTTATTGTGAATATCCGTCTCATAGCTGACGATGTCATTTCTCTTCTGTTCTATCAGCTCTTCCAGATTGCGCTGCTCCGTCTCCACGGACGCCTTTGTCTCGTCCAGGATTTCCTTTTCCAGCTCCAATTCGTCCTTACACAGCTGGACGTATTCCCTGGCTGCCCTGTAATCCTCAAACATCTGCTGGTCATAGGCAGCCATCTTCTGCACATACTCCATATTATTCAGGAAACTTCCGAAACTTTCGGCTTTCAGCATCATATCTACAATGCTCGGGGTTCCCGACTCATATACCAGCCTGATGTGAACTCCCATGTTGACCCGCTGTGTTTCTTCCCTCTCCACGGCTGCTGCCAGTTCCGCCTCCGTAACATGAATTTCATCTTCCTTGGCTTCAATTTCACGCTTCAGCTCGGCAATCTTCTCCTCAATCTGTTTCAGGCTGCTGTCCAGCGCCTCCACATAACTCTTCAGATTCTCCTTCTGTGCTTCCAGCTCCTTCTTGATTTCCCGTAAATCGCTCAAGCCGTCTTTCAGGCTCTCCTTCTCTTCTTTCTTCTGCGATATCTGCTTCTCTTTTTCTTTAATGCTGTCCGAGGTTATGGAGGAGGCGGAAACCGTGGACATGGCCGCGTCTCCCGCCTGCCGGCAGAAGGCCACAGCCAGTACAAGGCATAGGAAAACAGAAAAACGGGCAATATGAAATCTGTTAGGACGATTCGTGGGTTTCTTCTTCATAAGCTCCTGACCTTACATATACAGTCGTTTCACAATCTGCGGCTGCTTCCCCAACCCGGACAAGCCGGAACCAAAATGATACGTTATACATGCAGATGCTTTCTGACCGTAGAAATACTGCCCAGAAAACCGATTCCAACTCCCACTGCCAGCGACAGCGGCGTCAGTACCCGGAACACCTCGTCCACCGGCAGGAAATCCAGGAAAGTACTCAGTATGGAAAATCTCTCCGCAATATACGTCAATGCGTAATTATAGATATTGTATAGCAATCCCATGGGCAGCGCCGCTCCCAGCAGGCCGATCAGCATGCCTTCCAGCACAAATGGCGACCTGACGAAAAAATCTGTAGCACCGATATATTTCATGATATTAATCTCTTCAGAACGAACGGAGATACCGATGGCAACCGTATTGCTGATCAGGAAGATGCTCACCGCAAGCAGCACGATAATGATCCCCATGGACACATAGGCAATCAGAAGGTTTGCACCGCTCAAAGTATCCGCCGTCAGGGCAGAATGGTTTACCCTGCGCACTTCCGGTATGGATTCCAGCCAGGTAACCAGCGCACTCTGCATGGATACGTCACTGAGAAAAATCTCATAGCTGTGGTCACCCTTCAGGGGATTGTCCAGATACCCCATGGAATATACTTCAAAATTATCTCCGAACCTCTCCTGGGTAAACTTCTCCCATGCTTCCTCATCTGAAGTAAACTTCACATCCGAAACCTCCGCCCGGTTGGCTATCATCTGTCCGATCTCGGCAATCCGGTCGTCGGAGGGAATCATCCACTCCTCATGGCCTGCGCACTGGAGCTTATCGTTCTCGCTGTGAAAAAACACCGTTACGGAGACGCCCTCCTCCGCTTTCAGCACGATGCTCTGAAAATTCATCACTACCGCATAGAACAGGCCGAACAGGAACAGACAGGCGGAAATAGTCGCCACAGACGCAAGGGAATACCACTTGTTGCGGAATATATTGACGAAACCCTGACGTATCGTATAAAGCAATGTACTAATCTTCATCGATATATTCCCCTCCCTCTTCATCGCTGATAATCACGCCCCGCCTCATGGTCACCACACGCTTATGCATGGCATTGACAATCTCCCTGTTATGGGTAACCACCAGCACCGTGGTGCCGCTCCGGTTGATTTCCTCCAGAAGCATCATGATTTCCCAGGAATTCTTCGGGTCAAGATTACCTGTTGGCTCATCTGCCAGCAGAATGGCGGGCTTGTTCACCAGCGCCCTGGCCAGCGCCACCCTCTGCTGCTCGCCTCCGGACAGCTGATTCGTCTTCGCCTTATATTTTCCGGCCAGTCCCACCGTGGCCAGAATTGTGGGCACGTTTCTCCTAATTTCAATGGCGGGGGTCTCTATAATCCGCTGGGCAAAGGCAACGTTCTCATACACATTCCTGTCATTCAGCAGGCGGAAATCCTGGAATACCACCCCCAGATTGCGGCGGAATTTCGGAATCTGCCTGTGCTTCAGCTTCGCCAGGTCACTGCCCATCACATATACATTTCCGTTGGAAGCCGTCAATTCCCTCAGAAGAAGCCTTATCAGGGTGGATTTGCCGGAGCCGCTGTCCCCTACGATAAATACAAATTCTCCTTTTCCTATTTTTAAAGTAATCCCATTGAGCGCCGGATTCCCTTTTGAATAGACCTTTGTCACATTATCCAGCCAGATAACGCCATTTTCTTCAATAAACTGTTCCCGTTTCCTCCACGACAGCTCCCGCTTGGTCATCGTTTTCCTCCATACTTAATCAGCCGTTTCCGGCCTGTGTACTGCCGGGAATCCGCTGTCAATCATCTGTCTTACGGGAAGCAGCCTCTTCGCCTCCCATAAAAGGCGCATCCCTTTGCGCCGCATGCAACCACAGGAAGCTGCATTTGCTTCCTAATAGTCTATATTCTCCATATATTTCATGTATTTCACTACCATAAGCGCAATCTTAAAGGTAATGGCATCCTCAAATACCCGCAGATCCAGCCCCGTACTCTTCTGCAGCTTGTCAAGGCGGTAAACCAGCGTATTCCTGTGAATGAACAGCTGCCTGGATGTCTCGGACACATTCAGGCTGTTCTCAAAGAATTTATATATCGTCCCCAATGTCTCTTCGTCAAATTCGTCGGGACTCTTTCCGCCGAAAATCTCGCGGATAAACATCTTGCACAGCGGGATTGGCAGCTGGTAAATCAGGCGCCCGATGCCCAGCTCGCTGTACGCAATGATCTCCCTGTCCTGGAAAAAGATTTTCCCCACATCCAGGGCCATCTTTGCTTCCTTATAGGAGCGGCTGACCTCCTTGATCTCCTGTACTACAGAACCGTAGGCAATGCGGGTATCCCTGACACCCTCCTTCTTCAGAAAATGCCAGAGCTGTCTTGCCGTTTTTTCCATTTCCTTCATGGCATCCCCGTCTGACAGTTCCTTGACGATAATCACATTATTCTCGTCCACTTCCGTGACAAAATCCTTGCTGCTGCCGTTGAAAAATGTCCTTGCCATATCCAGCACATTGCTGTCGCGCCCTCCCGCAGACTCCGCAATCAGAACCGCCCGGGGCATATCGGTCTGGATATGCAGCCTCTTGGAACGGCTGTAGATATCTACCAGCAGCAGATTATCCAAAAGCAGGTTCTTGATAAAATTGTCCTTATCCAGGCGTTCCTTGTAGGCTATCAGCAGGTTCTGAATCTGAAATGCCGCCATCTTCCCGACGGTATATACATCCTCCCCGGCGGCGCCGGCCACAAGCACATATTCCAGCTGCTGGTCATCAAACACTTTAAAAAACTGGTACCCCTGTATCTCCTGGGAATCCGCCGGCGAGGCGGCAAATTCTGCCACGCTCCTGCCGATACTGTTCATGTCAGTGGTAGAGGCGACTTCTTTACCGTCCACATCCATAACACAAAATTCGACGCGGGCAATGTTCTTCAGTCCCTCAATTGTGTTCTGTAAAATTTGATTTGATATCATATCCCCACTCCTTTTGCTGTGACAGGAGTCGCCCTGCAGCCCCTGTAATCGGTTTACCGGCGCAAAAGACACGCCCCAACGGAAATCATTCGTACCAATTTCATCTCTGTACTACAAATGTACAAAAAATACGCAAAAAAAGCAATAGGATTTTATGATTTTTCACAAAAAAACCACCTGGAAGATATCAATCAGGCAGTTTTTTCATCAAATTTGCTGTACTTCATCCACAAAACACCTTTCGAAACGGAATCCCAGACGGAAATACAAATTTTCAGCGTAACCGCCCATTCAAAGGCGTATGTCAATATTGGACCCTACATTGGGGTTCACACTCAGCTCCATGGCTGAATCCATCATCTGCACAAGCCCCTCGCCAAGGGCTTCGCTGGTATCCATCGCCTTGCTCAGGACGGCCGTCCCGATCTGCGACATATCGGAAATATGCGCCAAAGCCATCGATAAACCTGCAACATCCATAATGCCACCTCCCATATCCGGTACTGTGGGGCAGTGAGGGGTACCGTTTTTCCCTCCCTCTGCCCGCTGTTTTATTCTATCATAACCGCGTACGCTTTACCAGTGCTTCACACAATTTTCATTTTTCTTAATATTTTCAGCCGTTTTTCTGTATGCCGTGTTCCTTGATTTCTATTTTCCTCTCCTTCAGCAGCCTGCCCACCGCACGCTTGAACTCGTTCTTGCTCATGCCGGTCTCCTGCTTGATGCGCTCCGGTGCCGCCTTGTCCGTAAAGGGCAGGAAGCCTCCCTGCTTCTCCAGCAAATCCAGAATCTTCCCGGCATCCTTATCCATCTGGATATACGCCTTATCCCGAACCCCCAGCGTCAGTTTGCCGTCCTCCCGCACCTGGATCACCCGGGCCGTCACATCCCTGCCCAGTTCCACATCGCCGTAAAGCTCTTTCCTGGGAATCAGCGCGGAGTACAGATTGTCCACCGCTACAAAAGCGCCGAAATTGTCGCTCATCTCATAGACGCGCCCGGTAACCCTGTCCTCCCGGCTGTATGGGCTGTCCGTGCGCAGATTGTCGTAGACATTCATGGTGGCGCAGAGCCTGCTGCTCTTATCTATGTAAAGAGATACCAGCACCCTGTCTCCCTGGTTCACGCTGCCCCGCTGCTGCTTAAAGGGAAGCAGCAAATCCTTCTCCAGCCCCCAGTCCAGGAAAGCGCCGATCTTTCCAACCTGCGCCACGGTAAGCTCCGCCACCTGTCCCATCTGCAGCTTCGGCTCCCTGACAGTGGCAATCACCCTGTCCTTGGAATCACGGTATATAAATGCCGAAATAACATCCCCGATCTTCGCGCCCTCCGGCACCTGCCGCTTCGGCAGAAGCACCCTGTCCTCTGCTTCCTCCTGGGAAACCGCAAGATATACGCCAAAGTCCACTTCCTTTACAATTACCAGTTCCTGTGTCTCGCCCAAACGAATCATATCACTTCTCCATTTCAAATCCTGCTTTATCTCTATACTGCCATTCCGCCCGGCTCCGGCACGGACACTCGCTGCTCCGCAGTCAAACGAGACTGTCTCGTCCCCTCAGGCGCCCGGCTCCCGCATAAATTCGACAATGGTGCAGGTCTTCCCCGTCTCCTCCCCCAGCACCACTACTACACTCTCGTCTTCTACTGCCACCGTGGGTATCAGCACCTCGTCAAGAAACGCCTGCTTCTTATACTCCGCCCGAACCTGCTTTATCGGAAACCCGTCGGGCAGATACTCCATAGCCATCTGGATAAACTGCTGGTTATTAACATGGTGGTTGGTGTCCAGATGGTGCGCCTTCACTACCAGCGGCGCCCTTGCTTCGCCGCCCGCCGGAACGGCTATCCTGCGGGGCGCATAGTCCATTTCCAGCCTTTCCTCCAGCCTGTATCCCTCCAGCATATTCCGCGGGACCGCCCTTGGCTTTCCGGTGTCCGTATCCAGCAGGCTCCAGAGGGAATTAGCCTTCGCAATATAATTTCCCGCCTCATCCAGCATGGCAAAATTCCGATACCCCAGAAATCCTTTCATATCATAGGGCAGCGTACCCACCGTCACCCGCTCGCACAGCCGTGGATACCGCTCCACAACTATCTGCCAGGAGGACAGCACCCACACCAGATGCGCCTCCTGCAGGCACTCCACCCCCAGTCCCAGGTCCTCCGACTGAAAAGTGGAGCAGTCCTGAAAATAATTGATCAGGGAAGCCATGGCAAGCTTCCCGTCACTGTCCGTCTCACTGTATCTGATTCTGCTCTCAAAGGTATACATCCGCAAATCCTTCTTCCCGCCTACATCCGTCCTCACACGAACAGCTGTATGATAATCATGGCAATCCAGAACACGCAGTAGAGTACCATGCCCGCATTCCATATCATGGTTCCGAAACGCTTTCCCCTGGGGATTGCCACACTGCCTTTCTCCAATACAAACTTACGTTTCACCAGGCTTACAATCAGAAGCACGGCTCCGGCTATCATCATGGCCATCACAAACACCCCGAACGCGGCATACGCCATAATGCCCGCCAGATTTTCCTGTGCATAGGCCATCAGGGAAACCATGTCTCCGCCTGCCATCGCCCTGGCATACTCATCCAGGTCGATCATCCGCAGAAGCCCGGAAGAAACCACGCCGCCCACAAAGTTGATCATCATATGGAGCGCAATGGTAATTTTGATGTTGCCTGTCTTCACATACAGGAACGCCAGAAACATTCCCAGCGAACATGCATATACAAACTGGTTCAGGTTTCCGTGGAACAGCCCGAACATAAGTCCCGACATAATGACCGCGGCCCCCTGTCCATAGCGGACGGTCCTGTCCACAATCAGTTTGCGGAAAACAAATTCTTCCATAATCGGCGCGCAGATAACCATATAGAGTACTACCGTCCACATGCTCACGGACTGGGTCACATTCAGGACCTGGTTCTGCACCGTCCCGCCTTTCAGCGCACCGATCAGCGTCGTTATCAGATTTCCCGCAAGATTTGATATATATACGATGGCAAAGCACATGATGACGGCAACCACGAAAGAACCGGGCTTGATGGAACGCCGCTCCACCGTTTCCCTCGGAATCATCCGCACCAGCAATATGAGTACCGGCATCCCGATAAGATACATGGGCAGTATGGATACCATCAGCGCAAAATTGCCGTCTTCCATCCATTCCGGCTTCAGCAGCTGAAGCAATGTTATCGGAATCAGCTGCACCGCGTAGATCACGATGGTTCCCAGGATAAACATCCCGCCCAGCCGGGAAAAATGCCTCCTGGCTTCCTTTATTTCCTCCGGACCGGCCTGTACCGGCCCACCGGGCACTCCTCCCCGGCCGTCCTGATATTCCGCCGTTGAAAACCCGTTCATACCATCCATATTTGACACCTCGCTTTCCCTTCCGAATCTTTTTTAGTTTATCACAAATAATGACATTTGTATAGCGATTTTGCGCCTCCGGCAGACGAAACTCAAAAAAGTATTGTGTATTTCCGTCAAAAAGACTATAATGAGGTACGGATGGCAAAAGCGCATATTCCGCTTTTTTCATTACTATTAAGGAAAGCTTGCAGTCATGCGGTAGCGTACTATGAAAAGACGTAAACTCACAACTACAGTAATCATCATGTTGGGCTTTCTCATCGGCGCCCTTCTGGGAACGCTCTGCCTCCTGCTCCCTTTCAGTACCAGGCCGGGGCAGCATATTGATTCCCTGGACGCCCTGTTTGTGGCCATGTCCGGCATCTGCGTCACAGGGCTGTCAACCGTCAATATCGGCCAGACCTTTTCCGCTTTCGGGCAGGTAATTCTCCTGCTGCTCATCCAGCTGGGGGGACTCGGTATCGTAACCTTTACCACTTTGGTCCTGTGCATCTTCCGCCGCCGGATTACCCTGTCTGACAGGATGCTGATTCAGAGTGCCTACAATCTGGATACGCTGTCCGGGCTTGTGAAATTAACCATACATGTGCTGAAGGCGACCCTCCTCCTGGAAGGCCTGGGCGCTGTCGGCTACTCCCTTGTCTTCATTCCTGAATACGGGCTGAAGGGAATCTGGTACAGCATTTTTCACGCCGTATCCGCTTTCTGCAATGCCGGAATCGACCTTCTGGGCGGCAACAGCTTCTGCGGATACAGGGAAAACATCATCATAAATTTCACCACAATCTTCCTGATCATTGTCAGCGGCCTGGGCTTCCCGGTATACTGGGAAATCCTGCGTACCCTGCGCCCCCGCCGGCATGCGGGAAGGGACACCTATATCCGCAAAATGAACCTTCATACCAAAATCGTCCTCCTGGCAACGCTGTTCCTGGTACTTGCCGGTACGATTCTGACGCTTGTGCTGGAATATGACAATCCGGATACCCTGGGAAACCTGAGTCTGCCCGGAAAACTGACGGCATCGCTTTTCCAGTCCGTCACCCTGAGAACAGCCGGATTTGCCACCATTCCGCAGGAAGCCTTCCGCCCCGCCTCCTGCCTGGTATATCTGATCCTTATGTTCATCGGCGGCTCCCCTGCCGGAACGGCGGGCGGCGTCAAGACCGTAACCCTTGTCCTGATGCTTGCCTCCATGTTTGCCAATATCAGGGGCAGGAAAGACGTTACCGTCATGCGGAGAAAGATTGCCGACGACACCATACGCAGATGTGTGGCCATTATCACTTTCAGTTTTTCCGTGCTGATACTGCTGACCGCGGCGCTGCTGGCTGTCCAGCACAGTGATTTTCTGGACACCTTATATGAAATGACCTCTGCCATTGCCACCGTAGGCCTGTCAAGAGGGCTTACAGGCGTGCTGTGTCCGGCGGGAAAGCTGATTGTCACGCTCACCATGTACCTGGGCAGAATCGGTCCCATCACGCTGGCGCTGGCCTTCAACAGCCGCAGCGCCCCCGGAAACGTGTCGTGTGCGGAGAGCAGGGTCATCATCGGATAGTGTGGAAAACAACCAAATTTGAGGAGAAACGTCATGAAAAAAAGAAGCCGGAAGGAGTACATCGTCATAGGGCTGGGCAGGTTCGGAACCAGCATCGCAAAGCAGCTGGAAGCCAACGGCTGCATGGTACTCGCCATCGATAACAATGAACAGAAAATCCGCCAGATTGCCGAGTATGTGACACTGGCCATGTGCCTGGACGTGTCTAACGAGGAAGCCCTGGAGGAAATCGGCGGGCGCAATTTCGACGGCGCCGTTATCTCCATCGGGCACGGTCTGGACGCCGCGGTGCTTGCCACCATCTGGGCCAAGGAGCAGGGCATCGGCCAGATTATCGCCAAGGCTTACAATGAAATGCAGGGAAAGATCCTCACCAAGATAGGCGCGGATAAAATCGTCTATCCCGAAATGGAAATGGGCGTCCAGCTGGCAAACGATCTGGCATTCAATCATCTGTTCGATGCCATTGAGCTGTCCTCCGAATACTCCATCGCGGAAATCCTGACCCTCACAGACTGGATCGGCAAGAACCTGCGGGAAATCAAACTGCGTGAAAAATATGGCGTAAACGCCATTGCCATCAAGCGGGGCGGCACTATCATCGTAAACCCGCCTGCGGACGCCCCTACCAAAAAGGACGATATTTTCCTGCTTTTAGGGACCAACGCCACGCTGAAAAAAATTGCCGCCGTCAGCACCGCACGAAAGAACTGACGTTTCAGCGACAAAAAGCTGACATTATTCCGCCAAACCGCGCGGCAGAATAATGTCAGTAAAGCCCCATGCAATGCAGCAGCCCGGGGAAAAGGCTTTCTCTTAAATGATTTCCACTCTCTCAAAATATTTCATCAGGATGCCGGCACAGTTCTCAATGCCCAGCTGGGAGGTATCCAGAATCATGTGATAGTTATTCACATCCCCCCACACCTTTCCGGTATGTCTGTAGTAATAGTCCGCCCTCTCCCTGTCATTTTTCTCCAGGACGGATTTCGCCTCTTCATAGGCTAATGACTTTTTCTTCATAATCCGCTGAATGCGGTCTTCCTTATCAGCACAGACATAGATATTGAACACATTGCCCTGGCCCTTCAGGATCTCGGAGGCACAACGGCCCAGGATAATGCAGGAATGGGACGCCAGCTCCCTGATTACCTCCGCCTCGTCCGCATAGCTTTTGCCTTCCAGTTCATGCTCGATATAGGCCTTATCGTACACCGGGACACCCAGCTTTCCGGAAAGCTCCTCCGCAATCAGCCCCGCCCCCGTACCGAACCTTCGGCTTATGGTAATTACCAGATTCATAATCATTCCTCCTCGCCACTGCTAAGAAATAATGCCTGTTTCATCATGTGTCTCCCTGCGGGAATAAAGCTATTTTAACACAACTGAACCGTGGATACAAGTCTGTCCGACCGCCAAGATATGTCAATTTTAAGGCTGCGGCTGCCGAAAAAGGAAGGCACCCTGAACACGACACTGCCGAGTGTTCAAGGTGCCATCATTTACTTCGCCTTATTCCGCTGCCTTCACCGAGGTAATATGGGGATTTACGCCCTCATACCAGTACAGAAATCCTTCCATGTCAATCTTGTCGCCAACCTGCAGATTCTTCACTGCCGCATAGACATCCGTGGTATTGTCGCACAGATAGGATTCAACAGTAAAGGTATATGTCTGTCCGTCAAGGGATACGTTAAAGTACAAATCGCTTCCGTCTTCACCGGAGCCGTCATGGTTGTACAGATATGCCGCTTCGCTTCCGTCCGCGTTCTTGCCGGAGGATTCCACAGTCATGCCCTTGAAGGATACGAACTTGTTCTGGTGCGCAATCAGCTCATCCGTGCCCAGAAGCGCAGTTACATCCTCGGCCTCTGCCACATAGCTGTCTCCGCCTTCAATAATCTCAAAAACGGCATCCATAATCTCCACTTCGCCGTTCCACTCTGCCTTAAATCCGGTTACCCGAATCTTGGTTCCGGGTGTCAGCTTTGCATAATCCTCTTCCGAACACTCCGCATTGTACACAAAATATGCGCCGTCCTTGTCCTGTGTGTAGAGCGTTGCCTGATTCTCCCACCATGACTGTTTGGCCTGTACATAGGTCTCCACTACCACCTGCTCGTCCACTGCCGCTGCCGCATAGTCGGCATAGCTCATAACCTCGCCGGATGCCACACCGCCTGCTTCGCCTTCGGCGCCGGACTCTTCACTTTCGCTGTCAGAAGCCTCACTGCTCTCAGTTCCGGCATCGGAAACCTCACCGGACTCTTCACTGCCTTCACTGCTCTCGCTGCTGCTTTCTTCTGAAACAGAACTTCCGGATTCATCGGTACCCGCATCATTACCGCAGGCAACACATGCTGTTACAAGTGCTGCAGCCAAAAACAATGCCGCAAATTTTTTCATTTTTTTCATAGTTACAATCCTCCCGTTTTCAGTCCCGCAGCAATCCTGTCCGCTCTCCTCCTGCACCCAACATTCGGGCTTCGAAGGCCTGCCCCCGTACATTGTCCGGAGCAGCGCCGGGGATGCCATGGTTTTCTCGGTTTCCAGCCAACCTTCCCCGGGGAATGCCTTCCGGAAACTTTGAACTTATTATACACGATATTTCCAGGAAAACAATAGTATAATTGCTCATTTGTGCCTGGGAATTCCGCCGGCTTTCCGCTTTTTTGCCATGTAAAAAGTCCCCCGAAGCCAAAATCCGGGAGACTTTTCCGTAATTTTTCCTATTTACGGCTCTTTTTTACCCTCAGAACCACTGCATACAGGAGAATAAATACCCATGACGCCGCCAGAGAGGCCAGAAGGATTGCCGAGGTGCGGGGCAGCTTCCCCAAATCCGCTTTGCCGCCGGCCGCCGACACGCCGCTGCCGCCCAGCTGGTCCAGACGGTACAGTGAAATCGTATCGCTGTACAGCTTCTCCATATAGGCGTCGTCAACCGCCTGCTTTCTCCTGACGGATTTCACCGTATTTTCAATCAGCTGCCCGGCCGCATCGCGCAGAGAAACGGAACCGTTGAAAACCGGTGTGACAAAAGTATGTTCCACATTGTCAAGCAGCAGCCTGGCCGCCTGAATCTTGACATTGTAATGCTGTTGATTGTCCTCGCCGCTCCTGGCAAGATAGTCCTGATATTCGGCGGATGCCTGGGCCTTCGAGGTCACGGGCACATACCCTTCCGTCTCCGAATAGGCAATCTGTACATCATTGCTCACCAGATATTGGGCAAACAACCAGGATGCAAGCACTTCCTGGGTATCCTCCTTATTGAAGATACAGACAGAAGGCCCCTGGGATATCATAGCCGGGTTAGCCGTGTCAAACTGCGGAATGGCCATCACCGCCGTCTCAAATTCCACCAACCTGTCTTCGCTGATATCTATCAGCGGCGCGTCCGTACCCATCCAGGTGGCGCCGGCAGTGGAATCCACCGCGAAAATGCACTGCCCCGCGTTCAGAAAGTTTGCCGGATAGCCGGAAATCTTAAAGGTGGAAAAGGAACCTGTCCCGGTATGCTCCGCTATCGTCATCAGCAGTTCTTTCGTGGTGTCGTGGAAAAGCAGTATCTCCCCTTCCTCCGTAGAGTAACCAGCGCCTTTCTGCCTCAGCATCTGTATCATCATATTGTCGGTGGACTTATAGATAAAGGGGATCATCACCTTCTGGCCGTTGACCAGGTAATTCCCTTCCCCGTCCCTGGCCATGGCCGCCTCGGACACTTCCCAGACAAAATCCCATGTGAGAACCTCGGGCAGGGTATACCCCAGCGCTTCCACATAAGTCTTATTCACATAACACGCCTCCGTGGAACGCATGTAGGGAATGGCATAATAATGTCCCCCGAAAGAACACTCCTCCAGGAATTTAGGGATAATCTCGTCCGCCCCCGGCGCGTCAAATCTGACCTCGCTGCCGCCCAGCCCGTATTTTTCATCGGCAAAAAGCCCCTCCAGCGGAACGACCTGGTTCGAACCTGTCAGGTAAGTGGCGATATGATCCGGATAGGTAATGCACACATTGGGCGTGGTATCGGTAGCAATATTTGTAATTACATCGTTATAAATTTTACCATAATCCGTATACAGGCGCAGTTTAACCGTGATGTTGGGATACAGCTCCTCAAAATCCCGAATGGCCTTTTCATAGATATCCGTCTGGGTCTTGTTCGTGTCATTCTTTGCCCAGAAAACGATTTCATGCTGCCTGGCAGTGTCAAATTCCCCGGGTATCTGAAATGCGCTGCTTCCCCTGGAGCCGTGGCAGCCTGTCAGGGCAAATGCCGCACACGCCAGGATGCCGGCGCGAAAAAGCATGCTCCTTACCCGCCCCATGCAGCCTGTTTTCCTGCTTCCCCGCCTGCCGGGCGCCTCCTTCAACGTATGTAACCCCTCCGACATATCCACATCCCGCCGTTTCCTCATCCCTTCGTACCTCCCCTTGACACGCCCTCCATAATCTTCCTGCGGAATATCAAAAACAGTACGATCAAAGGAACGGAAATCACCACTACCGCCGCCATCATCGCCGGAATATTTTCCCGCCCGAAACCGTTTTCCCGGATCTCCTGAATACCGTTTGACACAAGGAAATAATTTTCATCGTCCGTAATCAGCCTGGGCCACACATAGGAATTCCAGCATTCTATCACCTTCAGTATGGTCACCGTGATTAATGTGGGTTTCGAAATGGGAACCATAACTTTCAGCAGGTATTTCATATCCGAAGTACCGTCAACCTTTGCCGCGTAGTAGAGGCTGTCCGGTATCTGCTCAAAATTTTCCTTCAGCAGATAAATATAGAAAACCGAAGTAACCGACGGCAGTATCAGTCCCGGAAATGTATTGCGCATATCCCAATTAGTGATCGTCACGAAATTGGTAATAATGACCAGCTCATTGGGAATCATCATTAAGGAAAGAAAAAGCAGAAAGACAATATTTTTCCCCCTGAATTCCAGCCTTGCAAAGGCGAAGGCCGCCAGCGTAATCACCACCAACATAATTGCTGTAGTCACTATCGTAAAAATCGTCGTATTCAGAAGATACCGCCCCAACGGCACTGCCGTGAAAGCGTCCGCATAGTTCTGCATTGTGGGCGATAAGGTAAAAAACGCAGGAATATATTCGGAATTATACGCACTGTAGCTCTTTACCGAAGTTAGAATCATCCAGTAAAAAGGGAAAAGCACGAGAATCCCCCAGAGCGTCAGAAGTACATATGTGACAGCGCCTGCCGCCTTTCGGCGATTTCTGGCAGCCTTCTCGATCCCTGCATAATCCGGCGCCCCGCAATCCCGGTATTGACGGTTCGGATTTTTCATATCTGATTTTAACGTATCCGGCATTATGACAGCCGCCTTTTCGTTTCTTCCACTGTTCCGGCCCACGGCTTCGTTAGCCGTGCCTTCCTTCCGCTCTCCCATCATATGATTCCCTTCGCTCCCCCCTGCGCTATCCCGGTATGTTGTCTGATTTCGTTCTACATGCGGATTACGGCTTCTGTGTCCGCTGTTCCCTTCCTTCTTGTCCGGCTGTTTCTTCCGCACCTGTTTCCGCTGTTCTCTGCCTTCACGCCTGCTTTCGGCGGCCTCTTCCGTGTCCGCGTTCCCTGCCTTCCTGTCCGCTTTCGGCTGCCGGTTCTGTGTCCGTTGTCCTCCGCGCACAGCCGTCATCTGTCACAGTTCCTAATAATGTACCTTTTTGTTGCTGGCCAGCAGATTGATGCAGGTAATGGTCAGCACAATGGCAAACAATATAATCGCCGCCGCGGAAGCATATGACGGGTATCCGCCGCTGTCGCCGTACAGCATATCGTACACATACCCTACAATTGTATTCATCTCCGCCGCATTCAGATCCGTCCCGAACAGCGCCACAGCATCGCTGTACGCCTTGAATGCGCCTATAAACCCGGTAATCACCAGATAAAAAATCATAGGCGAAATCATGGGAAGGGTAATCTTCCGGAAGGTCCTGAATTTTGATGTGCCGTCCACTCTCGCCGCGTTGTAATACTCCTGGTTGACGGAGGAAAGCGCACTGGTCAGTATCAGGATTTTAAAAGGCATTACCACCCAAATGGTATAAAAGCATAAAACAAACATTTTTGCCCAGTAGGGTCCGTCGATGAAGTCAACACTGCTTCCTCCGAACCAGGAAATCAGCAGGTTGACAAATCCGTCCGAATATGCCGTCTTTTTAAATAAAATCATAAACACCAGTCCCACTGCCAGCGTATTGGTCACATAGGGCAGGAAATACACGGTCTGGAAAAGATTCCTAAGCGGAATAATGGAATGCAGCCCCACGGAAATCAGCAGTGCAATCCCTGTGGACAGCGGCACCGTAATGATGACCAGCAGAAACGTATTTTTTACCGCCTGCAGGAAATAAGGGTCATGAAGTACATAGGAATAATTGTACGAACCCACCCCGTAATATGTCTGGGATGCGGAATTATATCCCTCCTCAAACGAATACACAAATACATCAATCAGCGGATATACCATGAAGGCCCCCAGAAAAAAAATCGCCGGCAAAAGATACAGCCACGCTTTCAGGCTTCCGCTGTTCCGATTTTTCTTCATGTCAGCCTCCCGTCTCTCTGTCAAAATAAATCCGATTCCCGCTCTCTCTGTCAAAGAGAAATACCTTTCTCGGAATCAACTCAAACCTGACAATATTCCTTTCCTCGGAATCTCCGGTATTTCCCTCTGCCCGCTCCGCCGCATCTGCCGCCTCGCCGCCCTTTTTCCCGGTCCTCTGCCCCGCGGCGACAGGCCGCTGCGTGGAAAAAAGGCGCTCCATGGAAAAATTCCCGTCCATGCTCTCGGTCCCGATTATGGAACGAATGGGCGTATTCAGACACGCCCGGTTCCTGGAAACCACACTGACATCCCGCCCCATCACCTCCACACCGCTCAGCTCACAGCGCAGCGGGCCTTCTTCCCGCAGCCGAAAGCCTTCCGGACGGACCGCAGCGTAGACCCTTTCGGTTCCGGATACTGCAATCTCCCTCTCCTGGTTTGGTACATTACCCGGCATCCCGGGATAACAGGCTTCCTGCATCTGCTTAAGCTCCATCACGGCGTCCTCTCCGATATAAAGCCTGCCGTCCCTGACACCTCCCTCAAAGACATTGATGGGCGGCGTCCCCAGAAACCTTGCCACAAACAAATTGACAGGATTGTCATAAACTTCCTGGGGCTTTCCAATCTGTTGGACTACACCGTCTTTCATAACGACAATCATGTCGGAAATGCTCATGGCCTCTTCCTGGTCGTGGGTCACAAAGATAGTGGTAATGCCTGTTTCCCGCTGAATCCGCTTGATTTCCTCCCTGGTCTGAAGCCTCAGGCGGGCATCCAGATTGGAGAGCGGTTCATCCAGCAGAAGCACCTTGGGCCGCTTCACCAAAGCCCGTGCAATTGCCACACGCTGCTGCTGCCCGCCGGAAAGCTCTCCCGGCTTCCTGTCCATCAGCTCCTCTATCTGCACCAGCCTGGCCGCCTCCATGGCTTTCTCAAGCATCTCCGCTTTGGTCAATTTGTCCTTCCCCTTCAGATTTTCCAGCGGAAATGTAATATTCTGCCGCACGGTGAGATGCGGATACAGGGCGTAGTTCTGAAATACCAGCCCGATGCCCCTGTGTTCCGGCGGCAAATCGGTAACATCGTCATCCCCAAAGAATATCCTGCCGCTGGTGGGCTTCACCAATCCGCTGATGAGGTTCAGCGTGGTGCTTTTACCGCAGCCAGACGGTCCCAGCAGGCCAATCAGCCTGCCGTCCGGAATTTCAAAGGTAAAATCATTGACCGCAACCACTTCAAGGCGTTTTTTTCTGTCCCGGCCCGGAAATTTCTTCGTCAGGTTCTGTAATTTGACTTCCATGCTATCGTCCCTTCTCAGTCTTTATGCCTGCTAAGCTGTTACAATCAATCTTTTCGATCACACAGCTATGCCTTCTCTTATTCTTTCCCGCATCCCTGTCATAGCTGATACCTACCAACAAAATATCCCCTCCGTAGCCTTTCAGCGCATCAAAATATCTCTTATCCCTAATCTGCGCGATCGCTCCTTCCGCAGACTGATTCCATTTCAATTCTATTATCAGTACAGGCATCCGCGAACCCTTCTTCGGGAAATAGACAACGTCGGCATACCCGTCGCCAGAAGGCAGTTCCTCAAACTTCAGGAAATAATCAGAATAGCTGTAATAAGCAATCTGTATCACACTGCGCAGGGACTGCTCATTATTATAATGCATGGGATCTGTCATTTCCGCATGAATTCTCTCCACCTGCGCCGCCACTGCCGCTTCCTTCATCTGGATGGTATCCTGAATCAACTGCCTGCTTTCACACAAACGCATAACGGACTCGCTGCTTTTCACTTCTCGAATCGCTTTCGAGAATTCAATCCTGATTTCTTCATTTGGAATCCGGACAGTTTCCTCTTCACCGTCATATGCCAGGTAACCCAGATGTATCAGCAATGTCAGCATATCATCTCTGTTTTTTATCAATTTAGAGTCATTATTGAAACCGTCTGTATCAACCGGAATCCGAAACCCCCCCAGCAGCTCCAGCACTGCCACAAATAATCCGTCATAGTCTCCTGAAATATAATCTTCCAGTGCATCCGCTGCAGATGACATCCTCCAATAAGACTTAAATTTTTTTAGAATAACGGCTTTCATAATGGAATAAGGGTTATAGACAGAAGAGACATTGTCAAAGGAATATCCGTCATACCACTTTTTTGCCTCTTCAAAATCCAAACGATGCTCCCCGCAAAGTTTTTTTACATCCTTTTCCGTAAAGCCCACATAAGGCTGAAATTCTCCCGGTTCCAGCATCGAATATTCCCAGAAATCGGAAATTGCCGACTCTGAACCGTCCTTTTTAATCGGAAGAATACCTGTCATATAGACGGCTGCAAAAATTCTGTCCGTCGTACCGCTGCTTTTAAAAAGAGATCGTAAAAAGTCAAGATACGCTTTCTGAATCTCCTGCATCTCCCTTATGGGCGCATCCCACTCGTCTATGATCATGATAAACTTGTTTCCAGCCAACTCCGCGGTGCGGATCAGTGTAGTGGAAAAAGACTCCTCATCTACCTGCAATGCAGGATATGCGTCTTTCAGTTCTTCCGATACTTTTCGCCTGATATAGGACACGATATCGTCCTTTTTCGACTCGCCCATAATATTGGTCATATCCAGGTAAATGACATCATATTGATTCAAATGCTTCCTATAGGAGCCGCCCGGCACTTCTGCAATCTCAAGATCGTCAAACAGCACAGCGGAATCACATGTTTTATCATAATAAGCGCATAACATCTGAGCTGCAAAAGATTTCCCGAAGCGGCGCGGCCTGCTGATACAAGTCAGCTTCTGCATGGTCCCTATCGTTCGGTTAATTGCTTCAATCAGCCCGCTCTTATCTACATATATACTGTTTCTTATCTTTTCAAAACCACTATTGCCTGGATTCAGATAAGTTCCCATATGCTTCCCCCTGCATCCGCACAGCCCTTTTACGCCCAAGCCCTGGACGGTCTTGAACCGGAATCCTGCACTTGTGCGCAGGATCCCGTGATTTCCGAAGTAATTCGAATTCGGTTTCTTACGGCCTCAGGCCCATGCCGCCTTCCAACGTAATGGTCTCGCCGGTCATATACTTGAAATCAGGGGATGCAAGCTGCACACAGACACGTCCGATTTCCAGCTCGGCATCACCATAATGCCCTGCGGGAGGCATCTTTACATTTGCCTTGAAGGCGTCGGGATAAGCCTTCTCGAAGTTCTCAAGCTGCGCCGTCCATGCCAGCGGGCAGATAATATTCACGTTCACACCGTCCCTGGCCCACTCGGTGGCCGCCACACGAGTCAGGCCGCGAATGCCTTCCTTCGCCGCCGCGTAAGCACACTGCCCGTAATTGCCGAACAGGCCGGCGCCTGACGCAAAGTTGATGACGGTTCCCTTCGTCTCCACCAGGTGCGGATAACATGCCTTCATATAATAAAAGGCCGCATAAAGGCCGGAATACAGTGCCAGGTCAAACTGGTCCGTAGTATGCTCCGCCAACGTCACGCCGGAGGCGGAAGCCTGGGCATTATTGATCAGCACATCAATCCTTCCGAATGCTTCCATGGTCTGCCGCACTACCTCTTCCACTACAGCCTGATTGTCGGCATGTGCATTTACATCGGCGGCAACCGTCAGCACCCGGATGCCGTACAAACGCTCCAGCTCTTCCTTCGCATCCTCCAGTTTCTTCACGTTACGCCCGGTGATTACAATGTTAGCGCCTTCTTTTGCATAAGCGGTTGCAATGCCGTAACCGATGGAGCCGCAGCGGCCGTCACTTAAGACTGCCCGTCCGGCGCCTGTAATAATTGCTGTCTTGCCCGTCAAAAAACCCATCTTCATACCTCCTGCTTAAATTGATAACTTCTCGGAATCTTCAGCCCTTATTTCATGGGGCTTTCAGACCTCTGTCTCAAAAAATCACCCACTTTTTTCTCAAAAACACTTGACAAACCAGTCAAAAAATGCGGCGCTTCGCGCCCTTGATTATGAAGTATATTTTTTGATTGGAGGCGATTTTTGATGTTACCTTGTAACCCTGGCGGTCATGCCGCCTTTCAGGATACTTTCGTATCCCAGTTCCTTAAATTTTACCCGGATCCCTTTGTGCTTC
>OFFP01000040.1_pt1 | contig 91544 bp, 80 predicted proteins | sample 1521431 | NCBI WGS metagenome assembly OFFP01 (sample SAMEA3504104, study PRJEB24116) | mouse gut metagenome | biome: mouse gut; feature: mouse-associated habitat; material: faeces | place: Denmark | collected 2011
TTTGATAATCAAAATATTATATAGCCTCAATCTGAAAATTGTCATATACTAAGGTTGAAGTTATATTCCACATTTGCTAATGCGTTTGCCGATGTATCTGTCAATGTATCTGCTATTATCTCAACCACTGCTTTTTTTATACCAGCGTGCTCACCACAGTGTTCGCTGATTGGTTCAATGTTAAAGTCAATGTGGTAGGGACATAAAAAAAGGCCGGCCAACTTATGGGCCTGCCTGCGATATATGATGTTTTAGGAATGTATGGTCGAGATGACGTGACTCGAACACGCGACCCCTACGTCCCGAACGTAGTGCGCTACCAACTGCGCTACATCTCGATTTCTTGATTCTTTCCGGTGAAAACTGCGTCAGCCATCACCTTTCGTCGGTCATTACCGTGAGGTAACTCCCTCCTCAATTCTCGTCTTCCTTGTTTTCCCTCGCAAATAATCTGCGAAATGTCAGAGGACTCTTTCCGGTGAAAACCGCGTCAGCCATCACCTTTCGTCGGTCATTACCATGAGGTAACTTCCATGTGACGATTTTTGGGGGAAAGAAAAAGAAGCAGTCATTGTTGGACTGCTTCCTTCCAGCTATAAGAAAACCTCTAAAGGTCAGCTTTCTTTATGAAAGTTTATTGATGTAAACTGCAATACCGCTCTTAAGGTTAGCAGCTTTGTTCTTGTGGATGACACCGATCTTGGCGAGCTTGTCGATCATTGCGTAAACCTTAGGGGCGTTTGCCTCTGCCGCTGCCTTGTCGGTTGTGTTTCTCAACGCACGGATTGCGTTCCTTGTCGTCTTTGCATAATACTTATTATGCAATCTGCGCCTCTCGCTCTGGCGATAGCGCTTGTCTGCTGAAGCGTGGTTTGCCATTGTTCTTATTTTTATATTTTTTCGTAGTGGGTAGGGGAATCGAACCCCTATTGCAAGAATGAAAATCTTGAGTACTAGCCGTTATACGAACCCACCAAACATCCCGTTTTTATCAATTGGGAGTGCAAAGGTAATAAAAGTTTTTTTACCGACAAAATATTTCTTAATCTTTCTTGTCTGTTTCTTTTGCTCCCTTGCCGCCGTCAGCCCATTCGAACGAATAGATTATCGACTCAACCTGCCTCAGATAGTGCCTCTTGTCATATTTCGGAGCATATACGAATGCCTCGAGACCTATCATGTACTTTCCGTCAGGGCTGTAGAACACATGCGTGACGAACGGGCCTCCCATATAGTCATTGTGCACCTCCCAAAGTCCGCGCATCTCTGCAAATTCACGTCCTTTATAGCGTATGTACTTTACAGAAGGCTTGGCAAACGAACTGATGGTCATGAAAGTATTTTCGAACATTCCTGGGACATTGTCCTTGAGCACCATCTCATTGGTCTTTATTATGTTCTCCTTTGCCATCATGTCTGTTCCCTTTGTCACAGGGTACTTATATATAAGGATGCTCTGGGTAGTGAACTCCGTGTCATAAGTAATCCATATGAAGTCATCAGTCTTCTTCTTGAGCTTGTAGCCTGAAGGGAAATGAGGCGAGCCTCCTATCATCTGCGTCACAACTGGTGCAAGTGACTGCTCCTCATATCTTTTGGCATTTATTATGACGCGGTCTCTCTCCGCCTCTTCAAGCACGCCGGCAATCTTCAGGCTGTTCTCCTTGATAAGCTTGACGGCTGTTTCGCTGTCGGCTGCGTTTATGCGTATCACGCACTGCGGAGCTGCCCACACATTATTACGGAACACGACTCCGGGCTCTGTCACATCTTTGCTTATATTGACGATTATTATGTTCCTGTGAATCTGGAATATGTTTGAAAAGCCTCCCGGAGCTACTTCCACGAGGGTATAAAGCGGTTCTTTCTGCGGCAGGAAAGGACATTCGCAGGCGAGAGTGTCACGCAGTACCGCACCAACTGCGCCTTCCCAGTCTCCTTTGTTAATCACTACAATGACTTCCCCCGCCTTGCCGCTTATGTTCGGCAGAAGGGCCTTTTTTCTTTTTTCTTCACTGCAGGAGCAGATGCTGATGGCTGTAGCTACGGCCAGGGCCATATAAATGAGAAAACGCTTCATATCTTTTTGTTTTGGTTTATCTGAACAGTCTTGCTATATCATTCCCGAAAGCCAGGAACATGAGGCCGAATATGAGTATCATGCCTATCATCTGCGTGGCATATACGAATTTGTCGCTTGGCTTCTTGCCGCTTATCATTTCATACAGGATGAGAATCAGATGTCCGCCGTCAAGGGCCGGAATCGGCAGGAGATTCATCACGCCGAGCATTACCGACAGCAGGGCAAGCAGGTTAAGGAATACGTACCAGTTCCAGCTGGAAGGGAATATCTGGCCCATCGCTATGAAACTTCCGACCGACTTGTATGCCTCTGTACTTGGAGTGAATACGAGCTTCAGGTCTTTCACGTATCCGCCTATTGTGGCGAATGTCTTGTTGAATCCGGCAGGAACGGCAGAGACGAATGAATACTCCTTGGTCCTGATGTCGGGTGCCTGGAGCATTACTCCAAGTGCTCCGGTGGTGTCAACGCGGACATCCATTTCCAGGGTGTCTTTCCCGCGCAGGATTACGGCACTGACAGTTTCCCCTCTGTGTGAGACGAGGACAGGCCTTGCATCCTGGACGAACTCTGATGATGCTCCAGCTATGGAAATTATCCTGTCTCCTTCCATGAGGCCGCTTCCGGCATTGGGTGAAGTTCCTACGACTTCGCTTACGATAAACGGCCTTGCAAGGTCGAACATTCCCGGAGTATTCAGGACTTTCCCGAGCATGCTGTGGTCGATATAAATGTCAAGAGTGTCATTGCCGCGCAGAACCGTGGCTTTTCTTGCAGTCCGTCTTGCAAGATCGGCCTGGAGCATGCCGAAATCTTCCGGCACATAGTCATCGAAACGGAGAATCCTGTCTCCGTTGCGGAACCCCATCTCATGCGACAGCTCATTTACATAAATGCTGTTGCCTTCATTGCTCAGATAGCTCTCTCCCCAATGGGCAAGCATGCCTGAGTAAATGCAAATTGCAAAAATGAAATTGAAAAGAACGCCGCCTCCGATTACAAGAAAACGCTGCCATGCAGGCTTGGACCTGAATTCCCATGGCTGCGGCTCTTTTTTTATGAAATCGGTGTCAAGGGACTCGTCCACCATCCCGGAGATTTTGCAATATCCGCCGAGGGGCAGCCAGCCTATTCCATATTCCGTATCGGAATTCTTGGGTTTCCATTTGAGCAGGCTGAATCCTCCTGCATCGAAGAACAGATAGAATTTATCTACGCGTATCCCGAAAATCTTTGCAAAAAAGAAATGTCCAAGCTCGTGTATGAGCACGAGCACAGAAAGAGCCAGTATGACTTGCAGCGCCTTTATTAGAATAATCATTCCGAAATCAATTGTTTTTGTTGAACGTTCTTGAGGCCGCCTTTTTGCGTGCCATCTCGGCCGCCTTTGCGAATGTCCTCTTGTCCGTGGCGAAAATAGTTTCCAGATCAGGCTCCGCTACAAAATCCGCACCGGACATGCACTCCTGCACAATATCCGTGATGTCATAAAATCCTATGCTGTCCTTCAGAAATGCTGCTACGGCCGCTTCATTGGCGGCATTCATGATGCATGGCATGTTTCCTCCCTTCTCAAGCGCCTCATATGCGATTCCTATTGCGGGGAACAGTTCCCTGTCCGGCTCAAAGAAACTAAGGCTGCCGAGCTGGGCGAAATCCAGCTTGCGGTTGTCGAGAGACAGTCTGAAAGGGTAGCTGAAAGCGAACTGTATGGCCTCCCTCATGTCCGGGTGGCCCATCTGGGCTATGACCGAGCCGTCAGCATACTCCACCATTGAATGTATTATGGATTCCGGGTGCACTACAACCTTGATTTTGTCTCCGGGTGTGCCGAAAAGCCATCTTGCCTCTATTATCTCGAGCCCTTTGTTCATCATCGTCGCCGAGTCAACTGTGATTTTGCTGCCCATGCTCCATTTCGGATGCTTGAGTGCCTGTGCGCAGGTGGCTGAAGCTATCCTGTCCTTGTCCCATGTCCTGAAAGGCCCTCCTGAGGCGGTAAGGTGAATCCTGCTTATGTCTGCTCCCGCCGACCCCATAAGGCACTGGAAAATGGCGGAGTGCTCGGAATCTACCGGCAGGATGCGCGCATTGTTCTTGGCCGCGAGGTCCATGACGATTTTTCCGGCCGCCACGAGTGTCTCCTTGTTGGCAAGGGCAATTGTCTTGCCTGCCTTTATTGCCGCGACTGTGGATGAAAGCCCGCTGAATCCTACCATCGAGGTCAGGACTATGTCTATGTTGTCGCCTCCGACAAGGTCGCATACGGACTGCATTCCGGCGAACACCTTTATATAATGGGGGCGGAGCGCATCCTCCACTTCCCTGTATTTTTCTTCATTGCATATGACCACGGAATTGGCGTCAAATTCTATGGCCTGGCTTATCAGAAGGTCTGAACTGTTGTTTGCCGTAAGCAGTTCAACTTCAAAAAGGTCCCTGTGCTGGCGTATCACGTCAAGCGCCTGCCTGCCTATTGAACCGGTGGACCCCAGTATCGCAATGCGTCTCTTTTCCATCTTGTCTGTCAGAAATTTATGTATTTGGTCGGATCAACCGACTCTCCCTTGTGCCATAGCTCGAAATGCAGATGGTCTCCGGTCGTGAGCTTGCCTGTGTTGCCCACCAGGGCTATAGGGGAGCCTGCCGTTACCTTGTCGCCTGTTTTCTTCAGAAGCTTCTGGTTGTGCTTGTAAATCGAAACTATGTCAGAGCCGTGCTGGACCTGTATTGTATAGCCTGTTTCTTCGCTCCAGCCGTCGTAAATCACCGTGCCGTCGGCAATGGCCTTTATCACAGAGCCGGCAGGGGCGGTGACATCGATGAACGGGTGGATTACAGGGTCATATCCCTGGGACACTACCCCTTTGAGAGGTGTGAAGAAAATCATTCCCTCGATGGGCAGCTCCCGTTGCTTCTTGCCTGAGATGTCGAACATTTCTTCTTTTTTGACCGTCTCCCTCATTATTGAGTCGCGGCTTTTGAGATAATCTGCGTCTGTTGCATCCCTGCTTTCATTCTGTTTCTGCATGACAAGCTCGTCTATCCTTACCGCTTCCTGTCCGTCCACTATCCTGCGCAGGTTTTCCGCATAAAGTTCCCACCGGTAGATTACGGTCTCGAGAGAGTCCATCCTGATGGCATTCTGGATGGCTGCACGCTTTGTCCGCGCGTCCGGATACCCGGGTATGAAGGTCCTTACGGGAGTGAATGCTATGATGGAGAAGACGATGGCTGACAGCATCACTATGAAGCTGACCATTGCCACGAAGAACTCTGTCTTGGTGAATATTACCGAGAGAAGATGCCTGTCCCTGGTGTCTTCCGTCAGTCTGAGCCTGAAAATTCCCTTGTGTTTCCGTTTGTTCATGTCGTCTTTGTGAGGTTCCGTTATTTGCGAAACTTGAATTATGTAGTAACTTTGCAACCGTATGGACAGAATAATAGGCATAGATTACGGACGGAAACGGGTCGGCGTCGCGGTGAGCGATCCGCTCGGAATCTTTGCGTCTGCATTGGATACGGTCCAGTCTGCAAAGATAATGGATTATCTGAAAAAATATGCCGAAAACGAGAATGTGATACGTTTTGTTGTCGGTTATCCGGTCAATATGGACGGTGCGCCATCCGAGGCCGCGAAGGATGTTGATGTTTTCCTCAAGCAGCTCTCCAAGGCTTTTCCGGATGTGCCTGTCACCCTTGAGGATGAACGCTTTACGTCGGTTCTTGCCCATAGGGCGATGATTGACGGGGGCATGAAGGCCAAGGACCGCATGAACAAGGAGTCGGTCGATAAGATAAGTGCCGCGATTATCCTCCAGAGCCATATGGACCGTATGGCTGGGCCTGATTCGGCTCCGGCAGCTGAGCGTACTTTCATCCCCCAGACCCTGTCCTCGAAAGTAAGCAAGAAAAGGAGAAAACGATAATGATATTACCTATTTATTTATATGGTTCCGATGTTCTCAGGAAAGAGAATGCGGATGCTGACATCACAGACAGGGAGACTGTCGGAAAACTTGTGGACGACATGTGGGAGACTCTTAAGGCTGCCGACGGCTGCGGGCTTGCGGCGCCTCAGGTAGGTGTGAGCCTGCGTGTTGTCATAGTTGACGGGACAGACCTGGCTGACACATATCCTGAACTGAAGGACTTCAGGCGCACGATGATAAATCCGTCCGTCCTGGAGGAGAGCGAGGATACATGCGAATTTTCGGAAGGCTGCCTGAGCGTGCCCGGCATATATGCAGAGGTGCGCCGTCCTTCACGCATGAAAGTAGAATATTATGACGGTGACATGAACAAGGTCACAGAGGTGTTTGACGGGTTCGCATGCCGGATGGTGCAGCATGAGCTCGGACATCTGGACGGGGAACTCTTCGTGGACAAGATTTCCCCTATACGCCGCAAGATGATTGCGCGCAAGCTCCAGAGCATATCCAAAGGAGCGGTGTCCACGAGATACAAGACAAAAAAATGACAATTATGGGAGCATTTCACGCTTATGACATCCGCGGAGTCTATAATGTGGACTTCGACAAGGAGATTGCCTACAAGGTAGGATATTTTCTTCCTGAGCTTCTTTCCGCTGACAAGGTTCTTGTCGGAAGGGACTGCAGGACATCATCGGACGAGATTCACGAATATTTAGTAAAAGGAATTACTGATGCCGGCGCTGATGTCCATGATATAGGGCTCAGCACAACACCTATGGTCTATTTCGGCACTGCCAGGTACGGATTCGGAGCTTCAGTGCAGATTACTGCCTCACACAATCCGGCCGAATACAACGGCATGAAGGTCTCTCGTGAGAACGCCCTTCCTGTAGGTCTTGACAACGGTCTCGGGCAAATCCAGGAATGGATATTGTCGGGGCGTGCCTGTCCTGTGGCGGAAGTCAGGGGCAAGGTGCATCAGATGGACATAAGGAAGGATTATCTTGAGTTCCTTCTCGGATATAAAGGTGACTACAGCGGACTGAAGATTGCCATGGACCTGTCAAACGGCATGGCTTCGCTGTATGCCCACGATATCTTCGGAGATGTCCCTGCCTATATTTTCGGAGAGCTTGACGGCCGCTTCCCTAACCATGAGCCTAATCCTCTCGTGCAGAAGAATGTCGAGTCCCTCAAGAATCTTGTAAGGGAAACGGGAGCAGATGTCGGAGTAATTTACGACGGTGACGCCGACAGGGTGATGTTCGTGGACGAAAACGGCCGCTTCATATCTCCGGACCTGATGATTGCAGTCCTTGGGCATTATTTCCTCGAGGAGAGGGGAGAGAAAGGCATCGTCCTGCAGGATATCAGAAGCTCAAAGGCTGTGGGCGAGTATCTTGCCCCTCTTGGCGGTGAGATGCGCACTTGGAAGGTCGGACGTGCATTTGCGGCACACAAACTGCGTGAACTGGACGGAGTTTATGGAGGAGAGCTTGCCGGCCACTATTACTTCCGTGATTTCTTCTATTCCGACAGCGGGCTTCTCGCATCTATTCTGATACTCAATGTAATAGCCGGAATGAAGGCTAAGGGCATAAGCCTGAGCCAGCTGATAGCAGGAATTGAAAAATACCGCAATTCCGGTGAAATCAATTTCCGACTGGAGGACAAGAAAGGGGCAATGGACGCAGTGCGTGACCATTTCATGCAGACAGAGCAGGCGACTGCATATATGGATTTTGACGGATACCGTGTGGAGTTTCCGCAGTGGTGGTTCAATATACGCCCTTCGAATACGGAGCCGTACCTCAGGTTCATATGCGAGGCTGTCTCTGATGAGCTTCTTGACGAAAAAGTGGCAACTGTGAGGGATATTCTCACAAAACAGTTCGGAGCCGAATGACGTCAACGGCATACAGAAATGCTGCGGCAGTGCTAATGGTCATTGCCGCAGCTTTGGCTTGCCTTGTCCCGTCTGAGGCCAGTGCCGGCACTCCGGTCCGAATAGATACCATGAAGTGCCATGTTGTGCTTCCAAGGCCGGCTCTTTCTCCGGTACCGTCACTTGTGACATCACCGTCTGACCCGATTGATACCCTTGATACAGTGAATGAGCATGTCAAGGTCATTCTTTACGGGGACAATACATGGCAATATTACAAGACCCCTGAATTTCAGGGCGCTACCGGGGTGTTCGACGAATGCTGGAGCGGCTATACGACCAATCCTTACAACGCTGAGCTTTCTTCGCTTCCCGAATCGTGGTCTGTGTGGCTTGTGGACAGTCTCGGGCAATACCATTGTCCATATATAGGGAATATCCATTACAGGGGAAAATTCGGGATACGCCGCGGAAGGCGTCATCAGGGAGTTGATATTCCGCTGAGGACTGGCGACCCTATACATGCGGCTTTCACGGGCAAGGTGAGAATTTCCAAGCCGTGGGGCGCATATGGAAATCTTGTGGTGATAAGGCATGAGAACGGTCTTGAGACTTTCTACGGACATCTTTCACAGCGCCTTGTCGAGGCAGGGGACTGGGTGAATGCAGGTGAGGTGATAGGCTTGGGCGGCTCAACAGGGCGTTCGACAGGACCGCATCTTCATTTTGAGACGAGATACAAGGGATTCGCTTTCGACCCGCAGTGGCTCATAGATTTTCAGAAAGGCGAGCTCAGGCACAGGCTGTTTGTGCTGAAAAAGAAATATTTCAGTCCGTACAGCAGCTGGGAGCAGGATTTCGAGGATGAGCTGCGCAATGAGGAGGATGACAAGAAAGAGGATGCCGAGAAAGCGGCAATGAAATTTCATGTCATCCGTTCCGGTGACACTCTGAGCAAGATTGCGCGCAATAACGGGACTACCGTAAGCGCACTCTGCCGCTTGAACGGCATAAGCCAGAATGCCACCCTGAAGATTGGCCGCAGGATAAGGGTCAGGTAAATAAATAACAGGAAAAATTCGTTAAAACCGGATTATTGTATAATTTTGCAGTCCTTTTCCGCAAAGTGTCCTATGCGAGGATGCCGCAAATGGCGGGAAAGAGGTAAAAACTCATATTATGCAGGATATCAGAAACATCGCGATCATCGCGCACGTTGACCACGGCAAGACTACGCTGGTTGACAGGATGATCTACCAGGCGCGTCAGGCACGCGAGCAGGAGAAGCTGGGAGAGCTGATCCTTGACAATAACGATCTTGAAAGGGAGAGGGGAATCACTATTCTTGCAAAGAACGTATCAGTTACATATAAAGGTGTAAAGATTAATGTTATCGATACCCCGGGCCACAGTGATTTCGGAGGTGAGGTTGAGCGCGTGCTCAATATGGCCGACGGAGTCCTTCTGCTTGTGGACGCTTTCGAGGGATGCATGCCGCAGACACGTTTTGTCCTGCAGAAGGCAATCGAGATGGGCAAGAAGCCGGTTGTCGTGATAAACAAGGTGGACAAGCTCAATTGCCGTCCGGACGAGGTGCAGGAGGAGGTCTTTGACCTGATGTTCTCTCTCGGAGCAACTGAGGACCAACTTGATTTCCGCACTGTATATGGAAGCGCGAAGCAGGGATGGATGTCGCTTGACTGGAAACAGCCTGCGACTGACATAACGGCGCTCCTTGATACCATACTTGAAGTCATTCCGGCTCCTGTTGTGAATGAAGGAACTCCGCAGATGCTCATTTCTTCTCTGGAATACTCGCCTTACGTGGGCCGTATTGCCGTAGGAAGAGTGACGCGCGGTTCTCTCAAGGCAGGCATGAACATCACTCTCTGCAAGAGGTATGACATGATGCAGAAGCAGAAGATTAAGGAACTTATGGTCTTTGACGGTCTGGGCAAGGCCAAGGTCGAGGATGTTCAGTGCGGTGACATCTGTGCCGTTGTGGGACTGGAAGGATTTGAAATCGGTGATACTGTCGCTGATTTCGAGAACCCTGAGGCACTGCCGCCGATTTCTGTCGATGAGCCAACCATGAGCATGCTCTTCTGCATCAACAATTCGCCGTTCTTTGGACGTGAAGGCAAATTTGTCACATCAAGGCATCTTAAGGAGCGTCTTGAGAAGGAGCTTGAGAAAAACCTTGCGCTTAGGGTCAAGCCGGGTCCAAATGCTGACTCGTTCGTCGTATATGGACGCGGAGTGCTTCATTTGTCTGTGCTTGTTGAGACCATGCGCCGTGAGGGCTTCGAACTGCAGGTAGGACAGCCTAAGGTGCTCGACAAGACCATAAACGGAGAGCGTTGCGAGCCTATAGAGAATCTTACCATCGAGGTGCCTGAAGAGTTTGTCGGAAAGGCTATCGAGATTTCGACCCGCAGAAAGGCTGCGCTGATACATATGGAGAGCAGGGGCGAGAGGACGCACCTTGACTTTGACATACCTGCACGCGGATTGATGGGACTCCGAAGCAATCTTCTCACCGCTACGCAGGGAGAGGCTGTCGTAGCACACAGGTTCAAGGGATATGAGCCGTACAAGGGCGACATAGAGAGGCGTACCAACGGTTCCCTGGTGTCTCTTGAGACCGGCGTTTCTGTGGCCTATTCAATGGACAAGCTTCAGGACAGGGGACGTTTCTTCATCGAGCCGGGAGTGGATATCTATGAGGGACAGGTTGTCGGTGAGCATACGAGGGAGCGTGACCTTAACATCAACATATGCAAGACCAAGAAGCTTACGAACATGCGTGCTTCGGGAAGCGACGATAAAGTGATGCTTCCGCCGCCGATTGTATTCTCTTTGGAGGAGGCTCTTGAATATATACAGGAGGATGAGCTTGTTGAGGTAACTCCTAAGTCTATGAGAATTAGGAAGATAATACTTTCTGAGGTAGAAAGGAAGAGAAAAAGTTCCGCTTTGGATTGCTAATAAGAAAAATTTTATTTACCTTTGCAGGCTCAAATCTGTTTTTAGGTTGATATGGGAGAAAATTTTATAATACCTTTAAATGGATTGGCTGCCGGAGAGACCATCTTTTCATGGCATGCCGATAAGGAGTTCTTCGAAAGATTTGACAATTCCGAGATTCTTCAGGCGCAGTTTGACGTGCGCGCCTCTGTTGAGAAATCAGGACAGTACATCGGTGTCGATTGCAATGTGCAGGGGCAGGTGACTGTCGAGTGCGACAGATGTCTCGGGGAGCTGGTGCTTCCTGTGGATGTGAAGATAATGCTCAGCGTGAAGTACGGTGAGAATGAAGTCTCGGATGACCTTTCGGAAGGGGAAAGGGAAGTTGTGGCCGTTTCCGCTGACAGTGCGGAGCTTGACATGGCGCAGATAATATATGACTATGTCTGCCTGTCGCTGCCGATGCAGAGGGTACACGCTCCGGGCGGATGTGATCCGGCTGCGATGAAATACCTTGAGGGCGGTGACGCTCAGGATGGCGAAGCTGCTGACAGCCCTTTCGGAATGCTTAAGGATCTCCTTGGATAAAAATGATAAAATAAATTAAAAATATAGAACAATGGCACATCCAAAACACAAGGTCTCCAAACAGAGACGTGACAAGAGAAGGACACATGACGTGGCTGTAGTTCCTACACTCGCAACATGTTCAAACTGCGGTGCAACAATAATGTATCACAGAGTTTGCCCAGAGTGCGGCTATTACAGAGGTCGTCAGATCATTGAAAAGAAAGCCGAGTAATTCCCAGGCTTCTTTAATGGCCCTGTAGTTCAACGGATAGAATGGAAGTTTCCTAAACTTTAGATAGCAGTTCGATTCTGCTCGGGGCTACAAAGGCGGTTGACAAGAAAAGTCAGCCGCCTTTTTGTATGTATCTGCCAGTGCGTGCGGCCTGCCTTGGAATATCATGACGGAATGTAGTGGACGCCAATGTTTTGCAAATTTTGCAAAAATTGCTAATTTTGCACGATTATGCTTATAAAATTTTGATGTCATGAAAAAAGTTATTGCCACTCCTGATGCACCGAAGGCGGTGGGCCCATATTCACAGGCCATTGAAGTGAACGGAACTCTCTATGTTTCCGGACAGATTCCGGTGAATCCTGCTGACGGCTCGGTTCCTGAGGACATTGTGGAGCAGGCTCATCAGTCACTCAAGAATATCGGTGCGATTCTCAAGGAAGCAGGTATGACATATTCGAACGTTGTCAAGACTACTGTGCTTCTTGACGATATCGCCAATTTCAAGGCTGTAAACGAGGTGTATGCCGAGTACTTTACTGAGGACAAGCCTGCAAGGGCATGCTATCAGGTTGCTGCCCTTCCGCTTGGTGTAAAGCTTGAGATTGAGGCTATTGCCGTAAGGTAATGAGCAGAAAGTCAATCATACTCTGCCTTGCCGCCCTTGCCGTGCTGACTTTTGGCATTGGGGCCGCTGTGGCAGTCCTCTACTCCGGTGCCGGGACTGCGGAGGACATGCCTGATGAATCCAGGTACATGTTGCTTCCGGCTGTTCCTGCTGATGCAGTGGCTGTCTGCTGCCTTTCACGTGCTGACAGGCTTTCGTCTGCTGCCTTTTCCGGTTTTGCCATGCCTTCCGCACTTTCTGCCGAGTTTGAGAACGGTGGACTGAAGAAATTTTCCGGTGCCCCTGTAGTGCTTTCGCTGCATTATTCAGGTAAGTTGATGCCGCTGTATGTATTTGACGCCGGCAGCGCTCAGCCTGAACCTTCTGAGGATGCTGTGGCGCTTATGGAGTTCTGTAATGCCAACGGATTCCATACCAGATACATGGACTGTTCCTCAGTTGCTTCTGAGAATAGGATTTCCGGACGTTCAATTGTGCTCGCGGCTGAGACTGAGACGCTTGTAAAGGCTGCCGGAAGGCATCTCGAGCAGTCTCTTTCCGTGACGGAGGCCGCCGGTTTTGCGGAAGCTGCTGCCAATGCGGAAGGGGATGATGTCATATTCCTCTCAAATGCCCGTGTAAAGCCGGTATTCTCATCAATGTTCTCCCGTGCATATTTCAAGGACGTTTTCGGCTCAAAGGCCAATGAGGCGTATTCCGAGTATGCCGGATTCCTCGGTACTGTGGCGGACTGGACCGTTCTGTCGCTGAAGGGACGTCCGGGAGAGTCGCTGCATCTGCACGGCACTCCGTTGTATGCCCGTGACGCTTCAGCCTTCATGTCTGTCATAGAGAAATCTGCAGGAGGCGTTTCAACTGTCTCGTCTATGCTCCCGTCATATGCTTTTTGTGCTTTTTCGCTTCCGGTGAGCGATGCTATGCCATATATAGGGGCCTATGAGGAGTATCTTGACTCAAGACAGGCTCTGCAGGCTTTCCGCTGGGAGCAGTCCGCACTGAGCAAGAGGGACACGATTTCACCTGTTGACCTTGTGTCAAGGCTCGGAATCAAGGAGGTAGCCTCTGCTTCATTTGTGGCAGGAAAAGGCATGATGAAAGTAAATCTGGCCAAGGTGTCCAAGGAGGACATTCTGATGTTCCGTGGGACAGGCGTGACATCTTTCAAGGGATATGTGCCGGCTGTCCATAAATATGCTTTTGCATCACATCTTGCAGCCGTGTTCGGAAAGGAGTTCCGTCTTAAGGACGAGTCTTGCTTTACCTATATGAACGGATGGATTGTGAGCGGCAGCCGTGAGGCCGTGGAGGAATATGTCAGCGGAAGGGCTCTTGAGTACAGTCTCAAGGAGTATTTCGCAGATGCCGGAAAGGATGACCTGCTTGGAGGTAAACCAGCTGCGCTTGTGGGATATCTGAATCTTACCGGCGACAGGGATGTGCTCGGGAGGCTGTTTACCAAAGAGTTTTACGGACCCTTGTCTTCGGTCTGCTCTGCTTCGGAATATTGCCCGGCCGTACTGCGTATATCCAAGGGCAAGAAAGGTGTCGTGTCGGAGCTGGAATTGCTGAGCCTTTCTTTTGAGAAGGTGAAGGCTCCTGAATTTGAACGCGATACTGTAGTTGTTGTTCCTGCCGGACCTTTCAAAGTGAAGAATTCCGGTACGGGGCGCACGAATATCTTTTATCAGAATGCCCATAAGGCCCTTTGCCTCCAGGAAGAGGACGGCAAGGGAATCTGGGGCGTACCTTTCGGCCATGACATATGCGGAACCGTACATACTGTTGATTTCTATGCCAACGGAAAGCTGCAGTTCCTTTTCGGCTCCGGCAGCCGCATATATCTGATTGACAGGCTCGGACGCTTTGTGTCGGGATTCCCTGTTGATCTTGGAAAAGAAATCCTCATCGGTCCTGACGCATATGATTTCAGCGGGGCAAGGAAATACAACATAATGGTGCTCCATAAGGACAATACCATTGAAATGTATAACCTCAAGGGCCAGAAGCCTTCCTCATGGAAAGGAATCACATGCGCGGAGAGAATCAAGGCGCTTCCTGAAAGGCTTGATGTCGGCGGACGCACATATTGGATTGTACGCACGTCCATACAGACGCTGTTATATCCGTTCTACGGCGGCGAGCCTGTCACGGCATTCAAGGGAGACCAGATGATTCTTCCAAATGGCACCGTCACTGTCCGCGACGATTCCTCCGTGGAGGCAGAGTGCTATGACGGAAAGGTCAGGACTGTGAAACTCAAATAAGATTGTACTTTAACTTAGATTCAAAATGAATTTCAAATCAGTAAACAAAATTTATCAGGAGGCTTTCAAGAAGAACTGGGACCGTCCTGCCATCTCCAACTATCAGGGAGTGACCCTGCACTACAGGGATGTCGCGGAAAGAATAGAGAAACTGCACATCATGTTCAGCGAGTGCGGGCTGCAGAAAGGTGACAAGGTAGCCATCTGCTCAAGGAACCAGGCCAATTGGGCGGTTTCCTTTTTCTCGGCGATGACTTACGGGGCTGTTCCTGTGCCTCTTCTCCATGAGTTCAAGTCAAGCAACATACATCATCTTGTCAACCATTCAGAGGCGAAGATTCTCTTTGTCGATGATGTGATTTGGGAAGGGCTTACTGAATCAGAGATGCCGGGACTCCATGCCATCATCCAGGTGAACAACTTCAAGCTTCTATATGCAAGCGACAACAAGATAGTGGAGGCACGAGAACATCTCAATGAACTTTTCGGAAAGAAATATCCGGAGGCTTTCATGCCTGAGAACCTTGACTACTATGAGGACTCTGCCGACGAGCTTGCCGTGATAAATTACACTTCCGGAACATCAGGATTCTCGAAAGGCGTCATGATTCCTTACAGGGCCATATTCTCTAACCTGCAGTTTGCCCAGGAAGTCATACCGGGATTGGACAATACCAAGAGCGTGGTGTCGATGCTTCCTTCTGCGCACATGTACGGTTTGATGTTCGAGGTAATGTATGAGCTGAGCGCCGGTGCGCATGTGCATTTCCTTTCAAGGGTGCCGAGCCCGAAGATAATCATGCAGGCTTTGGCTGAGGTCAAGCCTTACATAATCATTGCAGTTCCTCTTGTCATCGAGAAGATTTATAAGAGCAAGGTGAAACCTGTCCTTGAAAAGGCAGGCATCAAGTTCATGATGAAGCTTCCGGGTCTTGACCAGGTAGTGATGAACAAGATACGCGCGGAACTCGTGAATGCATTCGGAGGAGAGTTCTATGAGGTCATAATCGGAGGAGCGGCTTTCAACAAGGAGGTCGAGGCTTTCTTCAAGAAGATGGGATTCCCGTTCACCGTGGGATATGGCATGACAGAGTGTGCTCCTATCATCACTTATGATGACTGGCAGAAGTCGAAGCTGTATTCATGTGGAAAGGCAGCTCCGAATATGGAGATAAAGATAGATTCTTCAGACCCTGAGAATGTTCCTGGCGAGGTTATGGTGAAAGGCGCCAATGTCTTCCTCGGGTATTATAAGAATGATGAGGCTACTTCAGCGGTGCTTGGCGGTGACGGATGGTTCCGTACAGGTGACATGGGAGTCATTGACAGTGACGGTGCACTCTTCCTTAAGGGACGCTCAAAGTGCATGATTCTCGGACCGAGCGGCCAGAACATTTATCCGGAGGAAATCGAGACTGTGATAAACACACGCCCGTATGTAATTGACTCTCTTGTGATTGAGGATGACGGCGGGCTTACTGCCCTGATTTATCCTGATTTTCCTCAGGGCGAGGCAGACGGAATGTCTCAGGAAGTCTTCAGCAAATTCATGATGGATTCTCTTCCGGAGCTCAACAAGGAACTTCCGAACTATGCGAGAATCAAGAAGATTGAAATCATGCCGGAAGATTTTGAGAGGACTCCGAAGAAGAGCATAAAAAGATACCTTTACCAGAGGTAACTGATACAGAATTGAATATGAACAAATTTGACCAAAGCTACATAGAGATGGCTGCAGTATGGGCGAGGAACTCATATTGCAAAAGGCGTCAGGTAGGGGCGCTGCTCGTGAAAGACAGGATGATAATATCGGACGGCTACAACGGCACGCCAGCCGGCTTCGAGAACAATTGCGAAGACGCAGAAGGCGTGACCCGTCCTTATGTCCTGCATGCTGAGGCAAATGCGATAACGAAGGTCGCCAAATCGGGCAACAGCAGCAGCGGTGCAACGTTGTATGTTACCGCTGCTCCTTGCCTTGAATGTGCGAAACTCATCATACAGGCCGGCGTGAGAAGGGTTGTCTATAGGGACGAGTACCGTCTTACAGATGGCATTGACCTGCTGCGGACCGCTGGCGTGGAAGTGGAGCAGGTTGACTGACGGAGGAGGAGATTGATATGAAGAATTTTTATGCCGGTGCGGCAAAAATGCTCCTTGGCTTTGTGATAGGAGTGCTGATTGTCTTTGTCGTAAAGAATTTCCGTCCAGCGAAGAAGTTTGACGGGGATTATGAGAGATGGCGCAAGCTTAATCTGATTCTTGAGCAGGTCGAGAAGAATTATGTGGACACTATTGACAAGGCCGGAATGACGGATGCTGCCGTGGTGGCTGCACTTGCAAAGCTTGACCCGCACTCCGTATATCTTCCTCCTGTCAAGCTCACGGAGTCGGAGACTGCGCTTGCCGGCAATTTCGAGGGAATCGGAATCCAGTTCAATGTGCCTAATGACACAGCCGTAGTATTGAGCGTCATCCCGGGAGGACCGTCCGAGAAGGCCGGATTGAGCCAGGGGGACCGTATCATAAAGGTAGATGACAAGATAATTGCCGGAACCAAGACTTCGCAGGACAGCATGGTGCGCATGATGAAGGGGCCTTCCGGCTCAAAGGTCAAGATAACCGTAAACCGGAGCGGCGCTTTGATTCCTTTCGACATCACCAGGGCCAAGATTCCTGTGCATTGTGTGGATGCCGCTTTCATGGCCGATGATTCTACAGGTTATATAAAGCTTTCAAAGTTCACGAGGACAACATATAAGGAGTTCTGCGATGCCAAGGACAAGCTTCTTGCAGACGGAATGACACGTCTTGTCTTTGACTTGAGGAACAATACTGGAGGGTATCTCGACCAGGCTCTGCTGCTTACCAATGAGTTTCTCGGCAAGGATGACCGTATAGTATATATGGAAGGCCTGAACCGGCCGCGCCAGAATTTTGATGCGGACGGAAATGGTACTATGAAAGATATAGCCTTGGCCGTACTGATTGATGAGGGAACCGCCTCTTCGAGCGAGATTTTTTCAGGTGCAATCCAGGACAATGACAGGGGAGTGATAGTTGGACGCCGTTCTTACGGAAAGGGACTGGTGCAGGAACCTGTTAATTTCACTGACGGTTCAGGAATACGTCTGACTGTGGCCCGTTTCTATACTCCGTCCGGCAGGTGCATCCAGAAGCCTTACGGAAAGAACTATGAGTACGACATATATGAGAGGTATGCCCATGGTGAGATGGTGTCGGCGGACAGCATGAAAGTGGATACCACGGTTGTATATCATACTGTCAAGGGACGTCCCGTATATGGCGGAGGAGGAATCGTTCCTGATGTCTTTGTGCCGATGGACACGACCAAGGCCACTGGATTCTATATCAAGTGCAACAGGAAGGCTACGGCCATGCGCTTTGCCTCTTCAATGTTTGACAAGTACAGGAAATCCCTGTCCGTGATTGATGATTTCGCAAAACTTGAGCAGTATCTCGACGACATCGGACTTGAGGGCCAGTTCTTGGATTATGCCTCGCGTGTGGATGGAATAAGGCCGGCCAAAGGTGAATGGGAAGAGACCCGCAGCTATATGATGCCGCAGCTCAAAGCGCTTGTCGGGCGTTATTCAAAGCTTGATGATGAGGCATTCTACCGTTTCTATATGCCTATTGACGACACGATAGGGGCAGCCATGGAAAGTTTAGGGCAAGCCTGTCCGGGGCAGTAGCTTAAAGAAGCGGAGCGAACAGCCTTACGACGGACTGTATCAGTTTCTGATGCCAAGGGCGGCTGTTCCATTGTCCGATTGTGATTTCCTTGCATTGTGCAAGATCCCTCAGAAAAATCGCCTTGTTCTCCTTGGCGATTTCTTCGTTGTATATGTAGGAGTTTATCTCATAGTTCAGCTCAAGGCTGCGGTAGTCCATGTTTGCCGAGCCTATCACTGAAAGATAGTCGTCACAGACGAGTGTCTTGGCATGTATGAAACTTCCTCCTTTTTCGAATATGCGTATTCCGGACTCGAGGCACTCTTTATAATAAGACTTGTTGGCAGGGCCCATGAAGCACAGGTCGGCCTTTGCGGGAAGCATAAGTTTCACATCGCAACCCTTTATGGCGGCTGATTTGAGTGCCTGCATCAGAGGCTCCGGCGGCACGAAATATGGCGTCTGGATATAAAGGTAGTTTGCCGCGTGATGGGCTGTCCATACTACGCCCATGTGCAGGATAGGGAATTGCCTGTCCGGCTCGTCAGGGATAATCTGCACGAGCTTGCGGTCATGGGTCACTCTGTCCTGAGGGAATAATTCGTCAAAATTGCCGTCTATGGTACCTCCAGACGTTATCCATGAGTTCAGAAAGCAATATTGGAGCGCTGCAACCGCATTTCCTGTAAAACGCGTATGGGTGTCCCGCCAGCGGAAAAAATAATCGTCCCCGATGTTCATGCCACCGGTATAGCCGATTTTTCCGTCAATCACCACTATCTTGCGGTGGTCCCTGTAATTGAACTTTGAGAGGATGAAACTGTTGGGATTCGTGAATTTGACGATTTCCACCCCAGCCTCTTTCATTTCATTGTAATAGCTGGGCCAAATCGTTATGTTGGCGATGTTCTCGTGTATGAATCTGACTTTGACCCCTTCCCTTGCCTTCTGCATGAGAAGTTTCTTTATCTTTTTGCTGCCGTCGTCCTTCAGGAAATAAAAGTATTCGAAATGGATGTGGTGCTTGGCATTGAGAAGGTCGTTTACCAGGGCCTCAAGCTTCCTGCCTCCTGAGGTGATGATTTCTATTTCGTTATTGTCACATACCGTTAGGCCGCTGTCCTTTTTCAACAGACGGCTAAGGTTGCGGTATTCCGGCCTGATGTTCTGTTCCTGAGCATCTCCGAACAGCAGTTCTTTTGTGCTGCAGCCTGTCCGGCTTTCAAAGGTTTCGAGAAATTTCCTGTTGCGCTTCTGGAAAATCCCCGGCTTGCGGAAATTGAGCCCGAAGGCTATGTAAAGCAGCAGGCCCACTACTGGCAGGATGCCGATAGTCAGAATCCAGGCTATCTTTCTGCCTGAATCCTGATTGTCGTTAAGTATCACCAGTATGGCTCCAATTATAAGGAAACCGCTGATCACCGATATGGCTATGGATAGGAAACCGCTCATCTGTGGAAATTTTCAATATGCCAAAATAACGGAAAGGCTGCAAAAAGCCAGCCAAGCTCAGCTTCCGTTGCCGGTCATGACACATGTCAAGGCCGGTTTGGCACAATCAGCAGCCGTCCCCGTGTCAGTCTATGCGCTTGCAGATTAGTGTGGCTGAAGTCACTGACACCACTTCCACCTCGCAGTAGTCTCCTGCCTTTTCACCGCGTGAAGGGAACACGCACATCTTGTTGCTGCTTGCTCTTCCGCACAGTTCCTCAGCATTTTTCTTAGACGCTCCTTCAACGAGGACCTTGAGACGTCTTCCGATTTCTTTCTCGTTGCTCTTGAGGCTCATGCGTCCCTGAAGAGCTATAATCTCATTGAGCCTTTCCGTCTTGACCTCATAAGGAATGTCGTCAGGATATTTCCTGGATGCAAGTGTTCCAGGACGTTCCGAGTATGCGAACATGAAAGCCGAGTCGAAGACAACTTCCTCCATAAGTGACAGTGTGTCGGCATGGTCCTGGGCTGTCTCTCCGCAGAATCCGGCTATCACGTCCGTAGTGATGCCGCAGTCCGGAATCACGCTCCTTATCTTCCTGACGCGCTCCAGATACCATTCCCGGTCATATTTGCGTCTCATCTTCTCCAGCATGGCGCTGCTTCCTGACTGGACTGGAAGATGTATGTGCCTGCAGATGTTGCCGTACATCGCCATGGTATATATGACCTCATCGCTGATGTCCTTAGGATGTGAAGTTGAGAAGCGGACGCGAAGTTCGGGGCTTATCTTTGCCACCATCTCGAGCAGCTGGGCGAAATTGACGTCCTTGTCAGCTCCCGAGGCGTCTTTCCAGTAATATGAGTCAACATTCTGGCCGAGGAGAGTCACTTCCTTGTATCCGCAGTCAAAGAGCTGCTGGGCTTCCCTGACGATGGTCTGCGGGTCGCGGCTCCTCTCTGCACCTCTCGTATATGGCACAACGCAGTATGAGCATACGTTGTTGCAGCCGCGCATAATGGAAATGAAGGCGGAAACGCCGTTCCTGTCCATCCTGACCGGCGAGATGTCCGCATAGGTCTCCTCATGCGAGAGCAGCACGTTTATCTGAGGTGTGTCCGGAGTGACTGCCCTGAGAAGGGCCGGAAGGCTTCGGTATGAGTCCGGTCCTGCCACAATGTCAACCTCATGCCCCTCAAGCAGCTTGTCCTTGAGCCTTTCCGCCATGCAGCCCACTATGCCTATGACAACTCCCTGGCGCTTTCTCTTCTGCAGGCGGAACTGGTCAATCCTGCCCCATATCCTCTGCTCTGCATTGTCCCTTATCGAACATGTGTTGGCAAGTATGACATCTGCCTCATCCATGTTCTCAGTAAGTGCATACCCCTCATCCTGAAGGATGGACAATATGACCTCACTGTCATTGACATTCATCTGGCATCCGTATGTCTCTATATAAATCTTTGGCCTTTTCTCGTCTATTATTGGCCTGATGTCCGTTCTGTGCATATCATCTGTTTTAAAAATACAAAGATAAATTTTATCGCACATTAATACAATTGCTGGATGAAGTTTTGTTCCCTTGCTGAAACACTCATAATGAGCTTGCGTGAGCTTCAGATACGGATGAGACTATTATTGAACGATGACTTCGTCAACGAACAGGTAGCCGTTTCTGCCTGCTCCGGCATGCCACTGGGGAATGGTCCGCGTGTCTTCTGCGATTATCCTCAGGAAAGGAGCATCTGTTTCTGGAAAATGGAGAGTGTAGTTGGCTATGTCCTCTGGAACATCTTCTTCCGCTTCAGGGATGTCAATGGAAGCTAATTCCGTATAGCTTAAGTTGTCATTTGATGTCATGGCCTTCAGTCCGGTGGGACCAAATATCCAATCTCTCTTGTATCTCATGAATCCTACAGTTACTGAAGAGTATTTTTCTGATGAGCAACTTTGTTTTCCATCGGAGCGCATGTCTATGGTGATGTCCATGGGAGTTCCCAGCCACGCCGCCCATCTTCCGGAATTGTAGCTCATGTTGCCACGCATTCCGTCATTCAGCGAGCTTAGGTCAAGATGTTCATAGCCGGCAGCTTTGGGCGTATTGCCATAAATGCTTTTGCAGAAAGCCTTGTTATGTATGAATTCCTGGATGAATGTCTTTGTCCTGGAGTCTGCAGTAAATGCAGCGGCTTTAAGGGTGCATGGCGTGTCTGATATGATGATTTTATCCGTATATGGTTCTGATTCGGCACAAGGGTCGCTTCCGTCAAGCGTATAGCGGATTTCTGCAGTCCCGGCCGTTGTCAGCTCTATTTCGTATCGTCCGTCGCATATCATGATTTCGTCTGCCACATCATAGACATGAGGAGCATAATTGTAGCCCATCTTTTCATATAGACTTATCATTCTTTCTATGTCTTTCATGAATCTGTCCTTGTCTTTTCGCCACGGTTGGCACCACTGGACTTCTGCAACTGCGCTCATGCGTGGGAGCAGCATATATTCCAGGTGCGCCGCATCAGAAATGAACTCAGTCCATAGGTTTGCCTGTACACCTATAATATGTGACTTCTCCTCTTCCGTCATGTCTTCCGTAAACGGCTCATATGAATAAACTTTTGAAACAGGGAGATAGCCTCCTATATTTTCCGGCTCGGAATCCCTGTCCATGCTTTGGCAATAGTCCAGGTACATGTGTGAGAAGGGGGACATGACCGCATCGTGGCCAAGTCTGGCTGCCTCTCTCCCGCTGTCGCTACCTCTCCATGACATTACAGCGGCATTGGGGGCAAGGGTGCCTTCGAGCATCTCATCCCAGCCTATTATTCTGCGCCCCCTTTCATTCAGGAATTTTTCGATTCTTGTCATCACATAGCTTTGGAGATAATGTTCTGCCGTGTGTGCGGAGTCATCCTCAAGTCCGAGCTCTGCTATCCTTGCCTGACATTTCGGACATTCTTTCCAGCGGTCTTTCGGACACTCGTCCCCGCCGATATGGATGTATTCGGAAGGGAATATGTCCATGACTTCAGTGAGAACATCCTCAAGGAAAGTGAAGGTGTCTTCGTTTCCGGGACACAGCACTTCTTTTGAGACTCCGGTATAATTCCATACTTCATATGGCCCTCCAGTACATCCTAACTGCGGATATGCTGCCAGAGCTGCCTGCATGTGGCCCGGGAGATCTATCTCAGGGACGACGGTTATTCCCCGTGCTGCTGCATATTCCACTACTGCCCGCATCTCATCCTGGGTATAATATCCTCCATACAGGTCGAGATCCCGCGTCTTGTCCTGAGGAGTGCGTGTACGCAGCCTGTTTCCGAATCTCCATGCTCCGGTTCTTGTCAGTTCCGGATGTTTCTTTATCTCGATTCTCCAGCCCTGGTCTTCTGTAAGGTGCCAATGAAATGTGTTCATCTTATGTACGGCCATCATGTCAATATAACGTTTCACCTCATCTGTAGTGAAGAAATGTCTTCCGCAGTCCAGATGCATTCCGCGCCATTTGAATCGCGGCTTGTCATGTATGATTACATTCGGATAGCCTTCAGGAGTATCGGCAAGCTGTGAGAGAGTCTGGTCCGCATAGAGAAAGCCGCGTTCTGTCGAGGCTGATATGCGAATCTCTCCGTCTGTTATTATAATATGGTATTCCTCTTCTTCAAGATGCCTGTCTATGGTTTTGCTGACATTGCATTTTCCGGGAGCCGTGTAGCCTCCAAGAAGGCGGACATGTTCAGGGTGCGGTATTACGTTTACGTTGTCTGTGCCCGTCTGTCTGCAAGATATGACGGCTGATAAGCTTAGTGCTGCAAAAATGGCTGTCAGTGTTTTCATGCTTTGAAAAATTGTGGTCCTTATATAAGAATGTGACTCTTGAATATAGCATACATCCCTTAGCGGAAGTCAAGATTGCTTGTAAGTCTGCAAGGCGCGTCAGCATATATCTGTCAGGGCAAATATACGGAGAATCATTGACAGTAGTAAATCTATTTTTAAATATTTTTAAAAAGTTTTGTTTCAATAGATTAAAAATTTACAAAAATGCTTTTGTTTTATCAAAATAATATCTATGTTTGCAATGCCACATAATGATAAATGCAGAGACAAACTCATAAAAAACAACTAAAAACCAATAGACACTATGACAAGTCGTATTAAATGGGGGATTGTGCTCTTCTTTAGTTTTTGGGTTTCATTTCCGCTGGCAGCCGATTCTTTCCGGTCTGGTTCAGAAGGAAATGTTGCTGAAATATCAGAGCAAGCGCCCCTGGTCGTGAAAGGCAAGGTGATTGACAGTTCTGGACAGCCGGTGCCGGGAGTCGGGGTCCTTATAAAGGGGACGGTGAACGGGACGGTAACCGATATGAACGGTTATTATGTCATTCAAGTGCCATCTGCCGGTGTGGTCCTTGAATTTTCAAGTCTTGGCTACAAGACCCAAGAGGCGTCAGTACCTAAGTCTCTGGCTCTTGACATCTTTCTTGAGGATGACACTCTCGAGATGGAGGAAGCTGTTGTTGTCGGAATGGGACATCAGCGGAAGGCTTCTGTGATAGGGGCCATTTCTTCCGTCGTAAAGGATGAACTGCAGATTCCGCAGAGGAATCTTACGAATGCACTTGCCGGCAAGGTGGCCGGAGCTGTTGTCGTGCAGCGCACCGGAGAGCCGGGCATGGACAATGCTGAGTTCTGGATACGGGGAATTTCATCTCTCAATTCGAGTGCGCCATTGGTGTTGGTGGATGGTGTGGAACGAGAGATGTCAGACTTGGCCATAGAGGAAATCGAGTCTATATCAATACTTAAGGATGCTTCTGCTACCGCTGTCTATGGAGTACGTGCGGCAAATGGTGTCGTTTTGGTGACTACACGCAAGGGAATTGCACAGAAGCCGCAGATTGATGTGAAGATAGAGGCTGGGATGTCTGAGTTGACTCATATGCCGGAATTGCTTGGCGGTCCGGACTATATGCGCCTTTATAATGAGGCATATGGCGGCCAGTTCTTTACAGATGAACAGATTGCCATTACTGCTGCCGGCACTGACCCGTATATGTATCCGAATGTGGACTGGTTCGGACAGTTGTTTTCAAGGTGGTCGAACAATGAGCAGGCTTCGATAAGTATTCGTGGAGGAGGTGAACGTGCGCGTTATTATGTTACCGCTGCATATATAAGGGACAACGGTAACCTGTATAATAATCCGGAAGCGGATTATAGCACCAACATACATTTGACGCGCTATAATTTCAGGTCCAATGTGGATATGAACATAACCAAATCCACTATATTGTCACTTGAAATAGGTGCAAACATGACGGATGCGCATCAGCCCAGGCCGATTACCGCCAACAGCGATTACCAGTCCCAAGCTACTGAGATTTTCAATCTGTGCTACTCTCAGGACCCGATAACGACACCTGTAAGGGTTCCGCTCGGATATAATGAGGACGGAAGCGTAAAGTGGGGATGGGGTGCATCTACCGGAACATCTGCAGCCAATCCGGCCGAACGCCTTTTCGGCTCCGGATATAACAAGACATACAGGACCCAAATCATGTCCCAGATTATCCTTAAGCAGGATTTGGGAATGGTGACTCCTGGCTTGAGCGCCAATCTGTCATTCTCATACGATTACTATTCGACCTCGATTCAGGGGCGCGGAAAATTCTCATCCAGATATGCCATAAACGGAGTGGATGACGAGACCGGGCTATATAACATAATCCAGACTAAAGTCGGGGATGACTATCTTAACTATGTTCCGCAAAATTCAGGAAACAGGGCAGATGAACTGAAAGGACAGATTAATTATGACAGGGTGTTTGCAGAAAAGCACAGGACCGGCGCTATGGTCATGTACTATCAGAGGAACTATGTCAATCTCGCCGCCAAATCAGCCCTGCTGTCTCTGCCTTACAGAAAGCAGGGGCTTGCATTCAGGGCTACATATTCATACGATGACCGTTATTTTGCCGAATTCAATGCCGGATATAATGGTTCTGAAAATTTCCAGAAAGGGCACCGGTTCGGTTTCTTCCCTGCCGGAGCTGTGGGATATCTTGTCTCAAACGAGCCATTTTGGAGGAAAGGAGGAATTTCAAAGGTTGTCAATCATCTCAAGTTCCGCGCTTCTGCCGGGCTTGTCGGGTCTGATGTGCTGTCCTCGGGACGCTTTGCTTATCTCAGCACATGGGGAGACGGTCTTGGGTCACATCGGTTCGGTACCACAGCCGGATGGTATCCGGGAATAGGAGAGTCTCAGGAAGGCGTCACTGACCTTACTTGGGAAAAAGGATTCAAAAGGGACATAGGCATGGAAATCAAATTGTTCAATTCCATGTTTTCTCTTGATGTCGATTATTTCTTTGAACACAGGTGGGATATACTGATACAGCGCAATACCGTGCCTGCAATAGCCGGGCTTAACAGCCAGCCTTTGGCCAATATGGGGGTGCTGGACAATCAGGGAGTTGAGCTTACCGGAGAATTCAATCATCATATAGGGCCAGTGAATTGGCGCCTGTACGGAAATTTTGCTTTTGCGCGCAATAAGGTGATAGAGAAAGATGAGGCTCCGACTGATCCGTGGCGTATGCGTACCGGACGTCCTCTCGGGCAATGCTATGGACTTGTTGCATTGGGGTATTTTGAAGACCAGGACGATATAGACCTTAGTCCGGAGCAGACTTTCGGAACAGTGCGTCCCGGTGACATCAAATATCTGGACTATAATGGTGACGGTAAAGTGGATTCACATGATGAAGTAGCCATAGGATATTCCAGAGTGCCTGAGATAAATTATGGCTTCGGGGCACAGATAAACTGGAAAGGACTTGATGTCGGTGTGTTTTTCCGTGGGCAGGGGCATGTCAGCTATACTCTCGGAGGGGCGTTCTTTCCCTTCCGCCGAGGTGTCGGAGAAGGCAATCTGTTCAAGAAAGCACTTGACAGGTGGACGGTTGAGAATCCTGATCCGGACGCCTTCTATCCGCGACTTTCTTCAACTACATCCACAAATAACCAGAAAGCATCTACCAAGACCATATATGACGGCAGCCTGATAAGGCTTTCGGACCTGGAGGCGGGATATACGTTCAAAGGCAGGTGGCTTGAGGCCTGGGGATGCAGGGCGCTGCGCATATACTTTGTCGGCAGCAATCTTTGGATGCATTCCAAATGGGACATGTGGGACCCTGAGACCGGTTCCGCTGACGGAAGCGCATATCCCAATACACGCAAATATAATTTCGGAATCAGATTCACGTTCTAAATCAGCTTACGATGAAAAGAATATATTTATTGGTCGCATCAGTTTTTATTTTGGCGGCATGCTCGTTTTTGGACAAGATGCCTGATGACATGAAGACGGATGAGATGGTATGGACCAACAGGAATGAGGTGCTTAAATATCTGACAAACATTTATGCGGCATTGCCTTATGACAATCTGCATCAGAATGACCCTTGGCTCGGCTGTTCTGACGAATGTGATATCCCTTGGGCCGTATATCAGACTTCTGGCATAACAGCGGGCAATTGGGAACCCAGTACGAATTTCTATGTGAAATGGGGGACATATTACAAAGCCATAAGGGCAAGTTTTGTTTTCGAGAACAATATATCGAGGTGCCATGAACTTTCTGCAGATGTGCAGAGACGCTATGTCGGAGAGGCAGTATTCCTGAGGGCATATTATTATTTTCTGCTGCTGCGCCAGTATGGTCCTGTAGTGCTCATTACTGAGCAGATGTCAAACTCCACTGATTTCGGGAGCATGCAGCGTTCACCGTTTGACGATTGCGTGGAGTATATAGCCGGGCAGCTTGACAGGGCGGAGGAACTTCTTCCTTATTCGTATGAGGCCGAGCCGTTGAATATGGGACGTGCTACGAAAGTGGCCTGCCGTGCCGTAAAGGCTGAACTGCTCCTTCTCGCGGCTTCCGAGCAGTGGAACGGGAACAAGGAATACTACGATGCATTCCGCAATAATGACGGCACTCCGTTGGTTGCTTCTGATTATGAACCGGAAAAATGGAGAAGGGCTGCAGATGCAGCAAGAGCTGTCATAGAACTTGCGGAGAACCATTGGGCGGAAACAAAACTCGGACTATATTATGCTGGTCAGAATGTTGATTCCAAGGATTATAATCCGTACAAGGCATATTATAATATTCTTAATACGGGATGGAATGAAGAAATCATTTGGGGCTCGATTGACCAGGGAGGCATTTCATATGACAACCGTGGTGTCAGGTATGCCTGGATGATACATACCATACCGACAGGAATCAACTGCATGGGAGCAGTCGGGCCTACATTGAGGCTTGTTGATGCCTTCTATATGAATAACGGGCGCAGCATTGATGATCCTCTGTCAGGGTATGTTGAAGAGGGTTTTGCCGCTAAGGATGGCGCCAGCTATAACCCCAAAGGATGGGATACCGGAACAGAGACCGGACGTAAGGGACTGATAGCTGACCTTCAGAAACTTGATGCCTGGGGACATTCAAAAGGAGACTGGAACATGTATGTCAATAGGGAAGCCAGATTCTATGCGTCAGTAAATTATAACCACAGGGTGCAGATAACCTATTCAGATGAAGCGAAGAACCGCAATAAGTTCAATTCGAGGGCTGACCAGAAAGACGGGTGGGGAAGATGTGAACTTTATTATGGCGGAGGCTCTAATTCCGGAACTAATCTGAATTATACTATGACCGGAATGCTAACTCAGAAAAAAGTTGTTCCGGGGGACTTTACCAACAATACTTTTTCAGGCAGCTACGTTTCGCTTTATATAAGATATGCTGGAATTCTGCTTGATTATATAGAGGCTCTTAATGAAGTGGAGCCTTCTCATCCTGACATAAAGAAATATTGGGACATGATACGCAAGAGAGCCGGTCTGCCGGGTATCTTCGAGACTGTTCCCAATATAAAAGGCGACAAGATGCAGCAGCGTGCCTATATATTGAGGGAGAGGCAGATTGAACTTAATTTCGAGGGTGACCGCTTCTATACTTGTCACAGGCGCTGGCTTTCCGGCAGTGACAGTTCGGAAAAGGAGACAAGATTTGAAATCGGAAAATTCGGTGACGGTGGTCCGGTCTGGGGATTGTCAGTCCGTGCGGGTGACCCTAAGACCAACAGCTTCAAGTCAACGGAATTTTATCAGCGCACTGCTTTTGAAACCAGGGTATTCAGAAAGGCAATGTATCTGTTTCCGATACCTCAGTCCGAGATTGACAAGAGCCCCGGGCTTGTGCAGAATCCATGGTGGTAAACAATAAATAGAAGTAAAGATGAAAGGAATATTGAAAAATATGGTTGTTGTGGCGGCAATAGTGTTTTCCATGCTGTCATGTGACATTGACGCAAAATTCGAGACAAGGATTCCTGTCCATGCTCTTGTGAACATGGTCAAGTCTGCAACGGCAACAATAGGTTCCGAGACAGTGCCTGGCACCGTGGACAATAATGAGCATACGATAGTATTCGTTTTCAATGATGCGTCGGATTTCTCGGATGCGCTTGTGAGGATAGTATATTCTCCGAGGACGGTGTGTCTGGAAGGGGCTCTTGAGGAGTTCAATACTGACCTGAGCGGGGCGTATTCTTTTGTGGTGAATAACCAGGAAGAGGATTTTACATATACTGTCACGGCTTCCCGGGCGGCAGTACGGCAAGTTGACAGGGCACAATGCTCAGTTGTTCTTGGGCTTGATAATGATGCTGACCCGGAAAAGATTAATGATTCAGGAAATAATCGTAATGCCTCATATCTATTTGACGGAAAATGGATGAGCAAGAAGGCTGCGTACAGTGAAGTGGGATACAGGCATTTCGGATGGAACATGACTTCAAGCGGAACTCCTCCTGCGGGTCCTGACGGAAAGCAGTTCGGCAATGCCTATACGGTTGATTTCGGAGAGCCGATGAGGGTCGCTAAAATGCGTTTCTGGCCATATTATCCTTATGAGGGCAACGCCGCGGCGCTGTTTGAGATATATGCATATACTCTCGATGGAGAACCATCCGGAGATTGGACAGGATGGCAGATGATTGCGGAAGTTGATGATTCTGAAAAATGGCAGATTGTAAAGAATGCGGATCCTGGCTCAGCTGATGATCTTTGTACGGAAGGCACTGTCGTGGAATTTGACTACAATGCCGTTCCTGATGCCAGATATTACAGGGTCAAAATCGTAAAGAATTTCTATGCCTTTTTCCAGACTGCCATGGATCAGTATTGGAGCGGCAGGCAGTTCTGGTATTCTGTGTCTGAACTTGAGGTTTGGAAATATAATCTGGAGTAAGTCGCATGTGAATTTCAAATGAATAATATGAAACGTTTAAAAATTATATTGATTCCCGTCATTATGCTTGCCGCATCTGCAGGTTGCCGGAAAGAAGATGCGTACATCAATGTGCAGCACGAGATTATCCTGACGGAAGATGCCAATGACATTAAATTTGATGTCTCGTCAAACACGCAGTGGAAAATGACTGTTTCAGACCCTTGGTTCAAGGTTACTCCGAAGAGAGGCAGCGGCAACTGCCGTCTGCGTCTTGTGGCGGAACGTAACAATACCGGACGGGAGAGGACGTCTGTCATGGAGTTTGTGTCGGAGGGAATCATGGAGAGGGTTGCTGTTGTCCAGCCTGCTTACGAGGTGTCTGCGGAAATTGAAGTGCCTGAGCATGTAGTTGTCGAAAAAGGAGGGACACTGGCAATACCTGTGCTGATGAACACATCCGATTGGGAGTATTCTCTTACTGGAGGGGAGTGGCTTGAGGAGGTCAGCAAGACAGCGGATGAACTTGTGTTCAGTCTTAAGCCGTCCGTAAGGTTCGATGAGTCGGTGCCTGCCATCCTGGAAATCACAACACCTTCAGATCCATATTTCTACAGGAAGTTCGAACTTTTCCCGAGAAACTTCTTTGAGTTCGAAGTGTTTGCTGATGAGGTCTTTGACCTGGGAAATGCAGGGCAATATGAAATGAATATCAATACCAATATTGACTGGGATTACGAAATAAGGAACGGAGCATGGATGGTGGAACATAGCCGCACAAGAAACCGTCTTGTGTTTGATTCAGATGCAAGTGCTCTTGTGAATCCGGATGTGAATGCTGTCCTGACTTTTACCAATCCTGATTATGCGAATTTCTCATGCTCTGTTGAGGTGCGTCCTGTAGCTCCTCTTACTGAGAGGAAAATTGACAAGAGCGGTTGCCGTGTCATGAAGCTTCCCGGAGATGCTGGAGGAGACTATGACAATGCTGATGTGCTGTTCAATGACGGATGGCTTATTTACTGGAACAATTACAATGAGTTTACGGAAGGAGACCCGGACAGAAGCAACGGGGTGGGTTACAAGGCTTTCCAGCTGAGTTTGTCACAGGACTACAACAAGGAACATGTGCGTTCTTTCACGATAGATGCAGGCAAGACGTGCCGGCTTTCCAAATGGGTGACTCACCATTATTACATGTACCATCAGAATGATCCGATTTCTTATGAGATTTATGCCTATGCGGCTTCTGGCACTCCTTCCGGAGAGTGGAGTGACGACTGGGTCAAGATAGGTTCTTATGATTGTACAGGTGTCTATTTTGAGCTTTCAGGTCTTGCAAACGGCACATATTGTCCTATACTGGCAGAGGGGGACATTATTTCTGTGGATGAAGCTGATTCCGTGCCTGCGAGATATTACCGGTTCAAGATGCTCAAGAACGGATACAGTGTGTATGGCTGGTGGAACGGGGCTGCAGGCCCTGATTATTCCAATTCGGGATGGAGCATACGCCGCCATTATTGCTCCATTTCAGAGATAACTCTTTATGAACATATGGACTGAATCGTGTGTGATGAAAAAAGTGTCCGCTTTTTCGGCTGCTATCCTTTTGATGCTTTCCTGCTCGGAGCGTGATGAACCGTCAGTGCCTGGCCCGGACTTTCCCCAGAACGGCCAAAAACACTTTATTGAGGTTCTTCTGCGCTCCACAGGAAAGGAGGCCGCTTCTGTTGACATGGATTTTTCGGGATGTTCTGAGGTCTTCCTTGTCAAGTCGGATGTCCGGTGGAATGTTTCTGTCTCAGAGCCTTGGATGTCAGTTGAGGTAGGAGACAACGGCATACAAGTGGAACTTATGCTAGAAGTGAATCTTTCAGGGAATGACCGTGCGGGTCATATTGTCTTCGCCTCTGATGACGGTGACCTTTCGGAATGCGTGAATGTCGTGCAGGCGGGGACATCTCTTGTAGGTAAGGCGGACTTTTCTGATATGATGCTGGTTATGAATGACCATTCCGAAAATATATGGTCCGGTTATCTTTCCTGTTTTTGTGACGGCAAACGTGAATGGTTGTTTGATGCATTCTGCCTGTCCATGTCACGTTTTGACGGTGTTCTTGTCGGAAGTGCAGATTCCAAAGTCACGAAGACTGAATATGAATACGCTATAAAGGAGTATCTTGGCCCGGACAAGTGGCTTGACAGGCTTGACCGCTGCATATCTGTCTGCAGGTCTTATATTGATGGCGGATATGAGCCGAGAAAGGTTTTCATTGCCATACCTCATACAAATTGTGAAGAATGGGGAGATATAGAAGGGAAGATGATGAACACAAAGGATTGCCGTGAGGACAATGTGACTGTCGCATGCTGGTTTGTTGACCGTATGCTGGATGCGTATGCGGCTGAGTGCGTCAAGGGAAAATACAGCAATCTTCGTCTTGCTGGCTTTTATTGGCAGCAGGAAAACGGCAATATACTTCCTTTTTATGGCAGGCAGATAGCTGGGCATATACACGGAAAGAATCTTGACTTTTTGTGGATTCCGTATTTCAATGCATATAACTGGTCGCAATGGGCTGAGTACGGGTTTGATAAGGCCTGGCTGCAGCCGAACTGGCTTTTCAATGACAGATGGCAGGACAGGTCGCACTTGTATGACGCCTGTTCCATGGCTGCCGGAGCCTCAATGGGTGTGGAAGTTGAGTGGGACAGTACAAAGGATTGGCAGCGCCATGTTGATTACTGGGAAGTTTATGAGGAACTTGGGATATTGGACAGCCATGCTCTTGCGTATTATGACAGCGGTTCCATGATTGCATGCCTTGATAATCTTTCTGCAGGAAAATGGCGGACTTTTTATGAACGTGTCGCCAGTGATATTGCGCGCCGGCATAAGCGCTTCTATGGATATGCAAATCCGGAATGAAATGCATACATTTGTATGCCGTGCCTTTAAAAGTATATGAGTTTTATTAATTTGATGGATGCTATGAAAAGAATTTTTATTTGTCTGATGGCTGTAGCAGCTGTCTTTACATCTTCTGCACGTAATCGCGGAACTGCCATTGTGGCCCACAGGGGCTATTGGAACTGTGAGGAGGGAGGTTTTGCACATAACTCTCTTGCCGCTTTCAAGGCCGCATTCAGCCATGGCTTCTGGGGAGCTGAGTTCGATGTCAACATGACTTCCGACGGAGAACTCCTTGTGTATCACGACAGTGCCATAAATGGGAAACATATTTGCAAGAATCCTAAATCCGCTTTTGATGATGTGAGGCTGCCAAACGGTGAGTGCATCCCGACTGTGGATGAGTTTCTGGAGTATGCCTCGGACCGGAAAGGGACAGTGCTGGTCTATGAGCTGAAATGCCATGATACCCCTGAATTGGAAGACCGTGCAGTTGCGCTTACTGTCGAGAAACTGAAAAAGTATGGGCTGTATGATTCTAAAAGGGTCATTTTCATCTCATTCAGCATAAGCCAGTGCCGAAAACTTGCTGAGGCGGCTCCGGGGTTTACCGTGCAGTACTTGTGGCATGACCTTGACTTCAGTACTCTTGCCGCAAATGGAGTGAACGGCATTGATATGGATTGGAAGACTCTAGTTGACGGATCCGGATGGATAAAGGGAGCAAGAGATAACGGCTTCAGCATAAATGCCTGGACTGTGAATGCTGAGAATGACATCAGAGAGGTCCTTGGTGCTGGAGTTGACCAGATTACCACAGACGAGCCGCTCAGAACGCGGCGACTGATGAAAAGTATGAAGATAAAGGAAGTAAAGAGATGAAAGCCGGATTGTTTCGTACGGCTGTTCTCATGCTCTTGACTGGTGTGTGCAGCAGTTGTGCAGATGTTGTGAATGAAAAGGAAATCATGGCATCCGATATGGTGCTCATATATTCGGGAGGAGCAAAATGCTCCGTATGGGACAAGGAGCATTTTAGCGACTATGTGAGCTATACCGACATGTCGGGCAAAAGCCATTGGCTTTTTGACGGCTTCCTGTTCCTGTGCTTGTGGGATGCCGGAGCGGAAGGTGCTCCGGATGTGGCATTCTGCTGGAATTATGACTGGCCTTGTGCATCAAGGAGGCATTGGGAACGCCTGCTTTCATATTATTTCCGAGATGATCATGGCATAGGGGCACTTGAGTGTGCCGTCAGCGATGTTGTGCCCTTATTGGGAAAACCTCCATACAAGAGGGAAGTAGTGATGGCCATACCTTATCCTTCAGAATATCTCATACCATCTAAAAAAGAAGGGGGAAGCACCTATTGGGGTGACATTGACGGGAAAAAACTTGATTTCAGCAGATTGGAAGACCGTTTTGAAGCATGCAAATGGTATATAGGACGTGTTCTCGAGGAGTTCGGAAATCATGATTACCGTTATGTCGGACTAAAGGGCTTCTATTGGCTTCATGAGGAGACTGAAGGCTCTGATGAGAAACTCATCAGGATGGTAGCTGAATATCTGCGCTCATTGGGATATCCTCTTTCATGGATTCCATGGTTTCATGCTCCGGGATATGACAGATGGAAAGAACTCGGATTCAAGAACTGCTGGGAACAGCCTAATTATTTTTTCAATGATTATTGTCCTTATGAATGTCTGTCTGTTGCATGTGATGATGCCAAATCTTCAGGAATGGGAGTTGAGATGGAATTTGACGAACGTGTTCTTAAGAACCAGCCTTGGGGAGAGCATCTTTCCGGACACTTGAGGGATTATATGAAAGTGTTCATGGAGGAAGGGGCATGGGAAGGACTCCCGATAGCTTATTACCAGTCATTGCATGCTCTCCGTGACCTTAAGTTGTCTGATTGTCCCGATGATAATGAATTGTATCATGAATTTTGCGGCTGGGTCGTGAGCCGGCCTTACCGGCAAAGAAATGTTGAAAGATGAAAAAGATTGTTTTTTTGTGCATGCTGCTCATGTGTGTCGCATGCCGTCCTTCGGAACCTGTCATGAAGTCTTTGGATGCGTCTGATATTGTGCTTTGTTATGCAGGCGGGGCAGGAGGCTGCATGTTCGATATTGGGTACATGAATGATTATGTGTGGTATAAGGACCGTGACGGAAACCCGGATTGGCTTTTTGACGGCTTTCTGCTGCTTCAGATTCGTGACATAGGTGACGGGGCATCTGAGGTCGCATTTGACCCGGGACACAAGAACAAGGATGGTTCAATACTGCCGGCAGCCGCGCAGGCGGACTGGATGAAACTTATAGACTATTATTTTGAAGACGGCCAATGCATAGATGCCATTGATAAGGCTGTAGAGGAGGCTGCAAAGATACTCGGAGCCCCTCCGTATAAAAGGCAGGTGGTGATTTCAATTCCGAACCCCATCATTTACAAACAGCCTCTTTCCAAGAAAGGCGGCACGACTTATTGGGGAATATTGGACGGCAAAGTGACGGATTTCTCAAAAGAGGAAGACCGCATAGCGGCATGCCGTTGGTTTATAGACGAGGTGTTGGAGCGCTATGGCACCGGAAAATGGAAGCATGTGGAACTTGCCGGCTTTTACTGGATAACGGAGGAAACATTGGATGAAAGTCCTCTGCTTCCTGAAGTCTCTGCATATCTGCACTCCAAGGGATATCCGCTTACTTGGATTCCTTACTTTGAGGCTCCCGGATATGACGGATGGAAAGATAAAGGCTTTGATGCCGCATGGTACCAGCCGAATTATTTCTTCAATGATGCAATCCCATATGGAAGGCTTGAGACTGCCTGCCGGCAGGCAATGGAAAACGGAATGGCCATGGAAATCGAGTTTGATGAACGTGTGCTTTCGGAGCCGGAATGGGGTGACAGAAGTTACGGATATCGCCTTCGTGACTATATGCAGGCTTTCATTGATTCAGGTGTCTGGGAGAAATGCCCGCTTGCATATTACCAGTCCGGCCGTGCAGTGCGTGATATGAAATGCTCTTCCGATGTCGCTGACCGTGAACTTTATTATGATTTTTGTGATTTTGTGGCCAAGAGGCCTTATAGGAACCGCGTGAAATGAAAACTTACATCATGAGAAAACTCCTTTCGGCCGGTTTGTCTCTGCTCTGCTGTTACGGTGCATTATCTCAGGAAATTTCCCGAGATAATGCCTTGCACAGCAGGATAGAAGCCAACACTGCCAATGCTGTCAATGCCAATTGGCCATTCAGATTCGGAGGTCCGTTCTATAGCCATATTTTCATAGACAAGATATATGCGGACAGTGATGTCATAATCCCTTGCCAGTCTGTTTTTGATGTCCAGATTGCTGCACGTCTCGGCTTTAAGGTAATCGAGGCCAATGTGCACGAAACAGCCACTCCCGGAAAATATATCGTGATGCATGGTGTCAGAGGCCGGCTCGGAGATCAGGTTACGCGTCTGGACGGCAGTTCTGCCGCTGATGTTGTGATTCGTGAAACCCCGTTTGATGAGCTTATGACGCAGTTCGTATATCGCTCGAAATACGCAAAGTATCGTACCCGCATAACTTCTCTTGAAGAATTTCTTGTAGAATGCCGCCGTAACAATATTGCTCCTATGGTATCGCATATAGATAAGGCGCAGGTCGAATTTGTCAGGTCAATAATGGGTAATAACTTCATTTTGTATTGGGGAGGACGGGACGAGTTTGACGGTCCTATACTTGAGTATTGGGACTACAGGACAAAAGAGCAGATTCTTGGACGCTGCCGGTATATGGGGCCTCCGTATATGTACTGCATGGGCAATACGCGGGCCTTTACTGATGAGCAGCTTGAGGATATATGCCGTGAAGTCCATAAGCTCGGATGCCATATCGGATTTGCGGGATGTTATGAGAATCCCGCCCAGTCAGAGAAACTGCTTGGACTCGGCTTCGATTTCTCTGCTTCCGGCTGGGACATAAACGAGATAGAGAGCGGCAACCTTTGCAACCTTACTGCTGATCTTGTATTCGATGACTTCAAGACAAACGGAAAATTTGAGGATTGTGTGCTGATTTTGGAACCTGGGCAGACTATATCCCCAAGGGTAAGGCTCAAGTCTGAGTTTCTTTCAGGAGGAAGTTTGCACATACACTTTAAAGGACGTATTCATGTGAAGATGGGGGACTATATAGACCATGACTACGAGTCTGACGGAAGCCGTTCCACATGGATAAGCACATATTTCATGGAGCAGGCCCCTGTGTTTGAAATCACTGCGGTGGGGCATGCCGAGGTAATGAGCATGACATACAGAGCCTCCAAAATGTAAGCTCACCCATTCCGTCCGATGAGGCATTCGTCGGAGAAGCTGTAGTAGCTGCCGCCGGAGATTATTACATGGTCAATCAGCCTTATGTCGCATGTGTCGAGGGCGCGGTGCAGGTCTCTGGTCTGGCGAATGTCCTCGGTGCTCGGGAGGGCGCTTCCTGAGGGGTGGTTGTGCACAAGTATCACTGCTGCGGATTTTTTCTCCAATGCCCTTCTGACTATGGCCTTCTTGTCAATCACTGTGGAGTCCTGACCTCCGCTGCTCATTTTTTCTTTGGAAATGAGCCTGTTGGACCTGCTGAGAAACAGTGTCCAGCACTCCTCGTGGTCGAGATTCTTCATGTGCGGCAGCATAGTCCTGAAGACTTTCTCCGGTGTGTCCATCCTGGATGCGCTCTCCATGCCGGCTTCTTCCGCGACTCTTCTGCCAAGCTCGAAGGCGGCAGCAAGGGTTACGGCTTTTCCCGGGCCTATTCCGCTGACTTTGCACAGGTTCTCCGGGGGAAGCGCAGTCAGCTCCCCGAGCTTGTTCCCGGCCAGCATAAGGGTTTCCCTGGCTATGTCAATCACATTCTTTCCTCCGGTTCCTGTCCGCAGCAGTATGGCGATAAGCTCGGCATTGCTCAGGCAGTATGCCCCTTTGTCCAGCAGTTTTTCCCTCGGCCTCTCATCGGCGCACAAATCCTTCATTTTCATACCTTCTCACTTTTTGAAACAAAAGACGTGGGCACGGACGCATAAGGTTCCTGATGCCCACGTCCTGACTTCCGGCAAAAATACGGCTGATGTCATGAGTACCGTAATTTTTGTGGTGAAAAAGGCGTGATAATTTCTTTTTCTTTATTTTATTTCTTTTTTTTTACAATTCTTTGCGCAATCTTGCTTTCGGAATTCCGAGTTGGTCACGATACTTGGCTATCGTTCTTCTGGCAACCTTGTATCCTTTGCCCGTCATCCTGTCAACAAGCTCATCATCGGTGAGAGGCTTGCGCTTGTCTTCGGTCTCCACACATTCAAGCAGGGCTTTCTTCAGCTCTCTTGTGGAAACTTCCTCTCCGTCCTGATTCTCAAGACCTTCCGAGAAGAAATACTTGAGGGAGTAAATGCCGAAATGAGTCTCGATGTATTTGCTGTTGACCACTCTTGATATTGTGGATATGTCAAAGCCTGTCTTTTCCGCGATGTCCTTGAGAACCATCGGCTTGAGGTGGGTCTCGTCACCATCTATGAAATAGTCATGCTGGTAATCCACAATAGCCTGCATTGTGTTGGAAAGGGTATTGTGGCGCTGTTTCACAGCCTCGACGAACCATTTTGCTGAATCAAGCTTCTTTTTTACGAAAGCGGCAGCTTCTTTCTTCTCCCTTTCGGAAGAGTTGGCCGCCTCGAGCAGTATGTCTGCATATTTCCTGTTCACCCTCAGCTCGGGAATGGAGAAACGCGGCATAGAAAGCTTCAGCTCTCCCTCTTTATACTCAAGCAGGAAGTCAGGGACAATCTGCTGTGCCTGATCCGTGTATGAGTCGTCAATCTGTCCTCCCGGGGCCGGGTTCAGCTTGAGAATCTTTGCCATTGCGGCCTTAAGTTCCTCCTCGCTAAGTCCCATGCGGGTCATTATCTTATGGAAATGCTTGTTGGTGAACTCGTTGAAATAGTTGGTCAGAATCCTGATGGCGTTGTCCACCTCTGGTGTCCTTTTGCAGTGCTTGATTTGGAGAAGGAGACATTCCCGCAGGTCTCTCGCACCTACTCCTGCCGGCTCGAAATCCTGGATTATCTTAAGCATCTCAAGCACTTCCTGCTCGTCAGTCTCGACATTCGCCCTGAATGAAAGGTCATCGACGATTCCGTCAATGCTCCTGCGAAGGTAGCCGTCATCATCGAGGCTTCCGATGAGGAATGATGCCACGGCGAACTGGCGGTCACTCAGATTACGGTAGCCGAGCTGCTCCTGCAAACTTTGGGTAAAGCTTTCCTTTACAGAGAAAGTATTGTACTGAGGCCTCTCGTCCTTTGAATAATTGTCAGACCTGAGCCTGTAGCTCGGTATCGCGTCATCTTCCTTATATTCCGACAAAGAGACCTCTCTTGGAGCCTCGTCTTCCTCCTTCTCTTTAGGCTGGTCCTCATCAAGTACAGGGTTTTCCTCCATTTCCTTGCGTATCCTCTGCTCAAGTTCCTGTATCGGGAGCTCTATCAGCTTGATTGTCTGAATCTGCAGCGGGGAAAGTTTCTGGGTCTGCTTGAGTTCTAATCCTTGCTTCAACATAATGTTAATACTGTATTTATTATACTGGCAATTAATTTGATTTCGGTATAAGAATCCTTACCGTGTCCGTCACGAATGCATTGTTCTTGTCCACGGCCGGGTAGCATATCGGTTCCTTGACCACGAATGCCCCAGGGAATGACGGCTTTATCCTGGCAAGCAGGGCCATCGCTTCGGACTTTGTGCGGCAGTCTCCGACCGTTACCTTGAAATATGGATTTGAATATGTCCTGTAGGCCGCTATGTCATTGAACATGCTGCGGAAATTCCTAAGTGTCTGCTCGGACTCGGCACGTGCGGTCTGCCTGTTGTCAAAGAATATCCTCACACGGTATCCGTTTATGCTTCTTGAGGAGTTGGACGCTATATGTGCCCTCATTGAGGCTGTGATTGCCGGTGACTGGCTGATTCCCACTCCGGCCTTGTCTCCCGCTGCGCGTGATGGCATGGCGTCGAATACATCAATGCCGACAAGAGTGGAGTCCACTGCACAAGCCGGGCGGAATATCACAGAGTCCGCATACTCGTAGCCGGCAGTCTCGCCGATTTCCTGGGCATACAAAGAAGAAGCCGCCGAAAAGGCGGACAGGACAGCGGCGAGCGCGTATAAAGAAAAAGTCTTTCTCATTTTCATATGTTCTATAAAAGTTCCCTCACAGGTATGTCTTTAAATCTTAACGTTTTGGATACTCCGCCCTTGAGCGTCGCCCTTACCGAGATGTCAACCGTGCATCCGAGCATGGTCTCCTTATCCATAAGCGCTGTCAGTTCCCTGATTCCGGCATCTTTTTCTATGCTTATAGCGGCTTTGAGATGGTAAATCTCAGCCGATTTCGAGACCAGGGTGAACGGATCCATGGCGAGCCTACCAAGAACCTTGCCAGAATATTTCAGAGATCCGTTTATTTCCGAAAGTCCTATCTGCATCGCAGGGTTGTCAATCCCTACGGCAAGGAATACGTCAATCCCCCTGAACCCTCTCATGCTTACGGATTCAATGTCAACTGAAGTCACATTTATCTGCCTGACCTTGTTGCATCCGGAAAGACAGAGCGCAAGTGCCGCAAGGATTACGGCAGCGTATTTTCTTATTATATTGTTCACGGTGTCAGTATTTACATCTTCGCAAAGGTATGAATATTCGTTTAAAAATCCTATCGGGGAAATTGTGCGAGGACTTCGGCGTTCCGTCCCGTCTGCCGGTTCCGTTCCTGTGTAGGCGGACGGACAACTTTGGTGATTTGATGATATCGGTTTCGTTTCTTTGTTGTATCTTTGCACTTCGGTAACAAACAGATCATCCAATGAAAGTCATCAACCTCGGAGAGAAAAATTCAATTCTCAACAAATTCGTCGCGCAGATGCGTGACAGGGAAATCCAGAAGGACAGCATGCGTTTCAGAAGAAACCTGGAAAGGCTCGGCGAAATATTCGCCTATGAGATAAGCATGACGCTGGAGCATTCTGAAAAGTCGTTTGTCACTCCTTTGGGAATAGCGAACATCCCCACCTACGATGACAATATCGTGGTAGCCACCATCCTGCGTGCCGGACTTCCGTTGCACCGCGGCATACTCAATTATTTCGATGATGCCCAGAACGCTTTTGTGGCGGCTTACCGCAAATACGACAAGGGAGAGGATTTTCATATCAATATAGAATATGCGAGCACTCCTGACCTTGGCGGCAAGACACTTATCCTTGCCGACACAATGCTTGCTACCGGAGCTTCTCTTGAGATTGCCTACAAGAAACTGTGTGAGGAAGGGGAGCCGCGCCATACGCATCTGGTCTGCCCGATTTCAAGCGCATATGCCGTTGAATATCTCCAGAAGAACCTTCCTGGTGACAAGGTTACGCTTTGGGTGGCTGCAATTGATGAAGAACTCACAAGCCATTCCTATATTGTACCGGGGCTGGGTGATGCCGGCGACCTCGCATACGGAGAAAAGAAATAAAAAGAATCCCCGGACGCAATCTTGGACTTCCGGGGATTCTTGTATAGCGTCACAGGCACTTAGTCCTGTCTTGCCGCAATATAGTCTTCGTAGTCTGCCATTGACCGCAATATCACATCCTTGGCGACATCCACGTTGTAGATGCTGATGAACTGCATCCTGCTTGTGTGCTCTCCCGGGATGTCCTTATAGGTGCTGAAATAATGTATCAGACGCCTTACTATGTCGGCAGGCACCTGCTCGATGTCAGTCATGGCCCCATATACCGCGTCATTCTGCAGCACGGCGATAATCTTGTCGTCTGCCTGATTGTGGTCAAGAAGCCTCAGGCCTCCTATCGGGCGTGCCTTCACAATGACATCCCCGTGAGTTACGTCCTTTTCCGTAAGAACGCAGATGTCCAGCGGGTCCCCGTCACCGGCCACATCGAACCGGACGAGCGCCTTGTTGGTCAGCTCTGCCATCTTCGGACCGCAATAGGTCTTGGGGATGAATCCGTAAAGCGACGGTACTATATTGGAGAATTTCTGCGGACGGTCAAGGGAAAGGTATCCTGATTCCTTGTCCACCTCATATTTCACGGTATCTGTCGGAACAATCTCTATGAAGGCCCTGACTTCTTCGGGCACGCTGTCTCCAGGGCTTATTCCGTGCCATGGATGGGCTTTATGGGCTTTAGTATAATCCATTTCTTCAAATTTGCCCGCAAAATTAATCTTTCTTTTTCATTTCAGCGAGTTTTTCTCCCACTATTCTCGCGGAAATTCCCACAAGTTCCTCGCATGGACGCTTTTTGTAGTATTCCGCGGTCCTGTCTGACGGCTCGGGTGATTCCTTGCATGCCTGGGCACCGCTTCCCATGGGTACGAGACCCAGCAGCTCGCGGCATACGATTGACCCGTTCATTTCCCTGAACTTTCCGGCCATTTCCTGCACAAGGGCGTAGTTCGCGGTACGTGCCGCTTTTATTGACGGGTCGTCTGCTGGTGACATCATGCCTGCAAGCATCGTCATCCCGCTCACCGTGCCGCATACTTCCCTCATCCTGCCCATGCCTCCTCCGAAGCCGGACGAAATGACTGCAGCGGCATGGTCATCAACTCCTAAAATGTCGTTATAAGCCAATACCACTGACTGGCAGCAGTTGTAGCCGCCTTCCTTGAAAAGCCTTCTGGCCTTTGCCACTCTTTCCTCTATGTCAAAATCCTTGAACATCATATAGTGTCTTTGAATTACATCCTGCTTATTTTGAGCACATTCCTCAGGTTGCGTATCTGTGAGATTACCTTGTCAAGCTCCAGATTGCTCGGGACGGCTATTTTCATGGTTATGTCATATGTCCCGTTCCTCTGGTTCTCAGTGACATTGAACATCCTTATCGACGCGCGGAACGAATTTACGATGTCCATTATCTCGTTTATCACGGAAGGCTCCTGCGCGGCCGTCACCCTCAGGCCCGTCTGGAAGTTTCCGGTTCCAGGATTGTCGCTCCATTTTACCTTCTGTATCCTGTACGGGTACATTTCCATCAGCCTCGCCGCATTAGGACATGACATCCTGTGTATCTTCACGCCCTCCTTTATGGTGACGAATCCGAAAACATCATCCCCGAACACCGGGTTGCAGCACTTCGCCATGCGATAGTCCAGTCCGCGGACGTTCTTCGCGTCAATGACCAATATGTCATCATTCCCTTTATGTTCGCGGATTCCTCCCTGGCTTTTCTTTTCCGGGATTTCAGCCTGGGGCGTCTCATGGCTTCTTGCCTCCGTTATGAGCGACTTGACATCCGACACGTCAACCTCTCCCTTGCCGACAGCTGCATAGAATGCGTTTATTGTCTTCAGCTGCAGCTTCTTGAGTATGGCCGCAAGAGTCTCGTCATCCAGTTCCATCTTCCAGTTCTTAAGACGCCTCTCAAGCAGCTCCTTGCCGTCAGCCGCATGCTGGAATTCCACCTCGCTCAGCTTCTGCTTTATCTTTGTGCGGGCCTTTCCGGTCACGACAAAATTGAGCCAGTCGGCCGACGGTTTCTGGTTCTTTCCGGACATGATTTCCACCACGTCTCCAGTGCTGAGCTTCTCGTTTATCCTCACGGCCTTCCCGTTTATCTTGCCTCCGGTGCACCTTGTGCCGAGTCCGGAATGTATGTCGAACGCGAAGTCCAGTACGGATGCACCTGCGGGCAGTTTGCGGAGCTCTCCGGAAGGGGTGAAAACGAACACATCCTTTGCCGGCAGCTCAAGCACGTCGTCTTCATAGTATGCTGCCATCGGGTCCGAATCTGAGCCAAGCGGGCTCTCAAGCGCTTTCCTTACCGCTCCGAGCCATTTGTCCAAGGTCGCCTCATGCCTGATTCCCTTGTATGACCAGTGGGATGCCAGGCCGCTTTCCGCCATATCATCCATCCTCTTTGTCCTTATCTGGACTTCGAGGAAGCTTCCTTCCTTGTTCTTGACGGTTATGTGCAGCGACTCATATCCATTAGGCTTGGGGTTGGATATCCAGTCCCTGAGTCTCTTGGTATCCGATTCATACTCTTCGGTCACATATGAGAACACTTTCCAGCACAATGCGTGCTCCGTGTCCCTGTCCGTCTCACAGTCGATTATGAACCGGATAGCAAATACATCGAAAACCCCTTCGAAGGCAACTTTCTGCTTCTGCATCTTCTTATATATGGAAAGGGCCGTCTTTGTCCTGATTTTCAGCTTGTATGATATGCCTTCATCGGAGAGTTTCTGCTTCAGCGGCTCTATGAACTGTGTCATGAGCTTCTGCCTGTCGCGCTCGGTGCTCTTGAGCTTGTTGGTGATGGCGCGGTATTGCTCCGGCTCGGCATGCCTGAAATAGATGTCCTCCATCTCGCTTTTGATGTTGTAAAGCCCGAGCTGATGCGCCAGCGGGATGTACAGCATCATTGTCTCAAGGATTTTCCTCTCCCTGGAGAGCTTCGGGAACATGTCAAGGCTGCGCATTACCTCAAGACGGTCTGCGATTTTCAGCACCGTGACGCGCGGGTCCCTGGAATATGAGACGATGAGCCGCTTGTAGTTCTCCGCTTCCAGACGCGTGTCTTTCGGCTTGATTGTGGAGATTTTGTTGAGCCCGTCAACTATTGTATATACGTCTTTGCCGAACTTTGCAGATGCTATGTCCGTGTCCGGGAAGAATCTTGTGGCTTCATGCAGGAACACTGCCGCAACGCACTCTGCGGAAAGTCCGATTTCGTCGCACGCTATTCTCGCTACGGCGAGAGGGTGTCCTATGAAAGGCTGCCCGTTGCTCCTGGTGTGGTCCTTAAGTGCCTCTTCGGCAATGAGGTATGCGGCGCGGACAAGCTCTCTGCCTGCCTGGTCGTATCTGGGGAAAAGTACGTCTATATGATCCATGGCTTTATGTCTTAAGGGCTGTTTTGTTCGTTATGAGTTGTATTTGTCCGGTGTCATGCATCGGGTCCTATGTGTCTTTCCATACCTTGAGGTACTGCTGCAGCGCCCACATCTCGTCGCGGTATTTGGCAGCTGCAAGGAAGTCCAGCTCAGCGGCGGCCTTCTCCATGTTGCGCTTTGCCTGCTCTACCGCCTTCTCTACCTGAGGGCGTTTCATTGCTCTTATCACAGGGTCCTGGAGTACAGCGGCGAGGTCAGCCTGTATGTATCCGTCTTTGTATGCCGAATTGGAGTCGCGCCTCGAGTCGTGTCCGAGACCTACGCTGACGGTGCCTTTCCCGAGGTCGGTAGGGTCCGGGATATATGCCGGGTCATCGTATGAATTGGCTGCGCTTACCTTTCCGGAGACTGTTCCTGCGATTCTCGGATTTCGCTTCTTGCCGCCATCAGCTTGTCTTCCGTATGATGACGCTCCGTTGCCGTCCGCCGAAGCATCTTCGAGGAGCATGTTTTTCTTGACTGCCACCTGTCTTGGCGTGATTCCGTGCAGCTTGTTGTACTCCATCTGCTTTGTGCGCCTGCGGTCAGTCTCGTATATGGTCTGCCGCATCGAGTCCGTTATGGTGTCGGCATACATTATCACGAGGCCGTTCACGTTCCTTGCCGCGCGTCCGGCGGTCTGGGTCAGTGCCCTGCCGCTGCGCAGAAAGCCTTCCTTGTCCGCATCCAGTATGGCCACAAGTGATACGGTAGGGATGTCCAGGCCCTCCCTGAGCAGGTTGACTCCGACGAGCACATCGAAGAGTCCGTTCTTGAAGTCCTCTATAATCTGCACCCTTTCCATGGTATCGACGTCCGAGTGTATGTAACGGCACCTGACTCCCATCTTGGTGAAATATTTTTCAAGCTCTTCCGCCATGCGCTTTGTCAGGGTGGTTACGAGAACCCTCTCGTCAAGCTCTGACCTTACCCGTATCTCTTCAAGCAGGTCATCTACCTGGTTCTTTGTCGGCCTAACTTCGATAGGGGGGTCAAGAAGTCCGGTCGGCCTTACGACTTGCTCGACTACAAGGCCTTCCGATTTTTCAAGTTCATAGTCTGCCGGAGTTGCGCTCACGAAGACTGTCTGCCCTGTAATCGCTTCGAACTCGTCGAATTTGAGCGGCCTGTTGTCCGCTGCGGCAGGAAGCCTGAATCCATAGTCCACAAGTACCGTCTTGCGGGAATGGTCCCCTCCGTACATCGCCCTTATCTGCGGCAGTGTCACATGGCTCTCGTCAATGAAGGTGATGAAGTCCTTTGGGAAATAGTCTATAAGGCAGAACGGCCGCATCCCCTCAGTCCTTCCGTCAAAATATCTGGAGTAATTCTCGATTCCGGGGCAATAGCCCATTTCCTTGATAAATTCAAGGTCGTACTCAACCCGCTGCTTGAGCCTCTTGGCCTCGAGGTGCTTGCCTATCGAGTTGAAATATTCGCACTGGGCCATCATGTCGTCCTGAATCTGGCTGATTGCCTTGGTGCTCCGCTCTTTTGTGGTGACGAAATTTCCGGCGGGATAGATGGAAATCTCCCCGATGTTCTCGAGAACGGCTCCGCTGACAGGGTCAATTACTGATATCCTGTCAACCTCGTCTCCGAAAAACTCGATGCGCACCGCGTTGTCGCCATATCCTATGCAGATGTCAACCGTGTCGCCACGCACGCGGAATGTCCCCCGTTTGAAATCGGTCTCCGTGCGTGAATACAATGCGTCCACGAGCTGGTACAGCAGGCGCGTCATGCTTCTCTGCTCGCCCTGTTTCACCGTCACTGTCTGCGCATGGAAATCCGCCGGGTTGCCTATGCCGTAAAGGCATGATACGCTGGATATTACGATGACGTCACGGCGTCCGGACAGCAGGGCCGATGCCGCGCTCAGACGTAGCTTTTCGATTTCGTCGTTGATGCTGAGGTCTTTTTCGATATATGTGTCCGTCACCGGGAGATATGCCTCCGGCTGGTAGTAATCGTAGTAGGACACGAAATATTCCACGGCATTCTCCGGAAAGAATGACTTGAACTCTCCGTAAAGCTGTGCCGCAAGTGTCTTGTTGTGACTGAGTATCAGGGCCGGGCGCTGGAGCTTCTCGATGACATTCGCCATGGTGAAGGTCTTTCCAGAGCCTGTCACTCCAAGGAGAGTCACCGCATCCACGCCGTCTTTAAGCGCGTTGCAGATGCCCTCGATGGCTGCCGGCTGGTCTCCTGACGGCCTGTATTCTGAATCTATATGGAATTTCATCTTCTTGTCATTTAGTGCATGCCGCTTTGTTTCGTCTCCTCTCCTCTCGTACAGCGCAGGCGGCAAAACCTTACAAATGTAGCAAAAATCGAGAGCAGAAGCAAAGTTACTTTGATTCTGCCGAGACGAAGCGTATATATGAACTTTAGTTCAAATATATTAAAAGCTGAGAGCAAAACGTCAAGCTTGCTTGTAAGTTTTGCCGAAGCGCAGGCGTATATATGTGCGCAGCACAAATATAATGCTTTTATGTCTCTTTGCCCCCAATGAGTCATGACTTTTTAAGGCCGGCAAATGCCACGGAAGAATTTTCGGGAAAAATCTGCATGAATCTTAAATGGATTTATCCGACCGCTTCTGAATTTTTATTATCTTTGCGCCGCTCCGGTGTCTGTACGGCAGCCGCGTTAGGCTGATGCATCGTGCACAGGACCGGCGGATGACGAATTTTATAACTAAATACACGAACGTATGGTTTATTCACACGAAGTGCAGCAGATGTGCTGCGTCAAAAAAGGACCGAATCATGGTCCCGCTCCTATTCCTGAAGAGGGAAAATGGGTGAAATCAAAAGAAATCACTGACATTTCAGGCCTTACTCACGGTATCGGCTGGTGCGCTCCTCAGCAGGGTGCCTGCAAGCTTACCCTTAATGTAAAGGAAGGCGTAATCCAGGAGGCTCTTGTCGAGACAATCGGCTGCTCAGGCATGACCCACTCGGCTGCAATGGCATCTGAGATTCTCCCGGGCAAGACTATCCTCGAGGCTCTCAACACTGACCTCGTGTGTGATGCAATCAATACGGCTATGCGCGAGCTTTTCCTCCAGATTGTCTATGGACGTACACAGTCTGCATTCTCAGAGGGCGGCCTTATGATTGGTGCAGGCCTCGAGGACCTCGGAAAAGGTCTCCGCAGCCAGGTAGGTACACTTTACGGAACCCTTGCAAAAGGACCTCGCTACCTCGAAATGGCAGAAGGATACATCAAGACCCTCGCACTCGACAAGAACGACGAGATCTGCGGATACGAGTTCGTGCATCTCGGCAAATTCATGGACGAGATAAAGAAAGGTACGGACGCAAACGAAGCTCTTAAGAAGGTTACCGGTTCTTACGGACGCTTCACTAAAGAGGCCGGTGCAGTTAAATACATTGACCCACGTCACGAATAACAGGAGGACAAGACTATGATTAGAGAAGTTAAATTCGAGAGCCAGGATCGTCGTATCAAACAGATCCTCGCTGCACTTAACGAGAACGGTATCAAAGATATCGAGGAGGCTAACGCAATCTGCGAGCAGTATGGTCTTGACCCTTACCTCACTTGCGAGGAAACTCAGCCAATCTGCTTCGAGAATGCAAAGTGGGCTTACGTGGTAGGTTCCGCAATCGCAATCAAGAAAGGCTGCAAGACTGCCGCTGAGGCTGCCGAGGCAATCGGAATCGGTCTTCAGGCATTCTGCATCCCTGGTTCGGTAGCTGATGACCGTAAGGTTGGTATCGGCCACGGAAACCTTGCAGCAATGCTTCTCCGTGAAGAGACAAAATGCTTCGCTTTCCTTGCAGGTCACGAGTCATTCGCTGCTGCAGAGGGAGCCATCAAGATTGCCGCAAAGGCTGACAAGGTACGCAAGGAGCCTCTCCGCTGCATCCTCAACGGTCTCGGAAAGGACGCTGCACAGATCATCTCACGTATCAACGGCTTCACATATGTGCAGACTGAGTTCGACTACTACTCAGGTGAGCTTAAGGTCGTAAGGGAAATCGCTTACAGCGACGGTCCTCGCGCAAAGGTGAAATGCTACGGAGCAGACGATGTACGTGAGGGTGTCGCAATCATGTGGCACGAGGGCGTTGACGTTTCCATCACAGGTAACTCAACAAACCCAACCCGTTTCCAGCATCCGGTGGCAGGTACTTACAAGAAAGAGCGCGTGCTTGCAGGCAAGCCTTATTTCTCAGTAGCCTCAGGCGGCGGTACAGGCCGTACCCTTCACCCGGACAACATGGCAGCAGGTCCTGCTTCATACGGTATGACCGACACAATGGGCCGTATGCACTCTGACGCCCAGTTCGCAGGTTCCTCATCAGTTCCGGCACACGTTGAGATGATGGGCTTCCTCGGCATAGGCAACAACCCGATGGTAGGCTGCACCGTAGCTTGTGCCGTTGACGTTGCTCAGGCATTGAACAAGTAATCTTTGGATTATGTATCACTTAAAGTCTCTGTAACTCTTGAAGTTATGGAGACTTTTGCTTTTATGTTAGCCTGTCCTGTATGGAGGATTGTACGCTTGTTTTTACGGATGTTCTTTGGAAATGTCAACATCGTTTCCATGATGAATCTGCAGTGAAATTATGTCTGATTTCAAGTGGATTTTCGGGCATTTTCAATGTGGAAGAGTGTCTGAAAAATTGAGGCGGATTTTGGGAATTTAGATAATATCTTGTGTGTAATCTGTGGACAATTTTATAAAATCGCAAATTGTCCATAGAATTGTATGTAAGTAATTAACTTAGATGCTAAAAGACAAAAGAAACAATTTCCAAAGTATAATTTTAAAATAAACGATTAAGCTGAGAGCAGAGGCAAGCTTGCTTGGCTATGCCGAGGCGGGATTGATTGTAAACGCAGTTTAAAATAGATTGGACAATGGAAAGAAGTTCTTTTGTTATCCTGTTTTATGTTAGGGATAGTCGTATCAGAAAGACGGTACAGCAGCAATTGAAGTATCATTGACAGTAAACGGAGAGAGGATGTTTTTTCTTTACTGGAAACGGGGCTTTGTACCAAATTGGGACAAAGCCCCGTTTCCAGTAAAAGGCAGGGACGAGGAAGCCAAGAGCATAAATCTATTTCTCTCCGTATGGGGAATCCAATGTAAGCCCCAATGACAGATACGTAGCCTGCTGCCTGCAAGATTGAGAACGGGTACATCACGACTGAAATCAAGATGGATGATAAAGCAGGGCCTGAAAATTGCCAAGACTTGCAGAATTAGAGAAAAGTTGTCTATCTTTGTACAAAACGATATTGCTATGACACAGATTGTATTAAATATTGATAATCCCGACATCATCCCGAGTCTGCGTAAAGTCTTGGGACAGATTAAGGGTGTCAGCATCGCAAAGACACCAAGGAAAAAGACAAAGAATGGCGACAAACAGGAAATCTTGCAGGATATTCGTGATGCCTATTCGGAAGTCAGAGAAGCACAGATGACAGGCAGGAAATTGCCAAGCCTTGATGATTTAATCAAGGAACTTGAAGCAGAAGAAGCGTAGCTGCTATGGTGACATTCTTCTATTCGGCAGTATTTTTAAAGAATATCAAGAAGCTGGCAAAGAAATACAAGTCGCTTGCTGATGACCTTAAAGAATTGCAGGCAAGACTTTCTGAAAATCCTTACGCTGGAGTTGACTTAGGCAATGGAGTAAGAAAAGTAAGGATGAGCATCAAAAGCAAAGGAAAAGGCAAAAGCGGAGGTGCAAGAGTCATCTATCTGAATATCCTTGTTGCAGATGATGATGTTAATGTCACGATGTTGACGGTCTACGACAAATCCGAGCAGGAAAGCATATCTGACAAAGAGATTAATATGTTGATTTCCAGCCTTTGAGTTGAAGATACAAGACAACCTCTCAGAAGTGAATTCTTTTGGGAGGTTGTCTTTTAAATGACCTGTATGAAACAGGTATCATATACCGAATAACTGATTATTATACGGTGCAATGCCCCGTTTATGAGTGTTGTTTGTTGGAAGACATTTTCTACCTTTGCATTGTCTTTCGGGAGAAATCCTGTAGGACATACATATTGAAAGTGTTTTCGCGCTTGTCCTAATCTGAAAATCTGACAGTTTTCTTAAGCAAAAGGGCAAAACGAATAGCACTCATTTCTTGTTTAGACAAGGCAAGGTGTATCCTAATGGATGTACCTGTAATCAGGAAAAGTGGCGAATTTGCAGAGAGATGCATTGTAAGTGACTGAGTAGCAGCAATGACGACAACCTTGGCGGAATGCAGATATTGCGATATGGTGTCGGGGTGGCTTGATTGTTTTCCATATGCTTTGAGTCAGGCGCTTTGTTCTGTGCAGAGACAGACTTTTGAAATGGGAGACCCAATAAAATGCGCTTTATCGCCCTCAAACCGCCCACGCACCACTCGCGTAGTTCCCAACGGCCATGCCCCCCCGCACCCTGCCAACCAACAATCGGCCACCAACCAGTAAGGAAGGGTAGCCGATTGAAGAAAGTAGTGCAGTTTGGGAAAACAGCGTGTCATTAGTGGCAGAAAGTGGACGTAGTATCTGAAAAGTGCTACGTACCTGAATGGGGCCTCACTTCATGGCAGAGTGCTCCTTACTTCATGAAGCAGTCATATGACGGCTCGGGGCATGGTACGTCATGGTTGCGATGGGACTGTTCGATGTAAAGGGACTTACGGCTCCCGAACCGTCTCTCCAGATAGTCAGCCCTCTGTTTGACAAGATAACAGTCAGATTGAACAGGGACTATTTCCCGGGGGAGGAGTTTGTCATAAAGACGAACGGAAATTCCATAGACAATATATATGTATCCCGCGCGAGGCTCAACGGGGAGGAACTTCACTCCCTGCAATTGCCATGGGCTTCTCTTGTCGGCGGAGGAGTGCTTGAACTTGACATGGCTGCTGTTCCGGACGAATCGCCGGACAAGTAGGGTATTCCGGATTTTCGCATTATTTTTGCAGGATTATATTTTCTCCTGTACGCCGTGTATGGGAGAAAATCATTAAAAATGTTAGAATCATGTTGAAAATCGGAGACCAGATGCCGGAGTTTGAGGTCGTGGACCAGGACGGCAACAAAGTAAGTTCAAAAGACCTGAAAGGAAAGAAGACAATAGTTTATTTCTATCCGAAGGACAATACGCCAGGCTGTACGGCGGAAGCATGCAACCTCAGGGACAATCATGAGGCCCTTGCCGCAAAAGGATACAATGTGGTCGGAGTCAGCAAGGACAGCGCGGCTTCCCACAGGAAGTTCATCGAAAAGAACTCGCTTCCGTTCACATTGCTGTCGGACACTTCGGCTGAAATGATACGCAGCTTCGGCGCGTGGGGCGAAAAGAAGATGTGCGGACGCACTTATGAGGGAATCTTGCGCAGGACCTTCATATTTGATGAGAACGGCATCCTCGAAAACATAATAGAGAAGGTTGACACCAAGAATCACACAGCCCAGATTCTTGCCTGATGCTTAAAATGCCGTGTTTTGGCCATTATTTGGAGCCTTGACACGGCATTTTAACGTTTAAATGATAACTTTTTCACAAAAATTGAAAAATTTTTACAGAAAAAGTATAGTTTTACACAGTATTTGTATAAGACGTTGCATGACACATTTTAATTATTAGTGATTATGAAACGTCTTAACTTATTTTTCGGAGCTGCGGCTCTCGTTGCTGTCTCTTTGACAGCTTCCCCATCAATCAATGCCCAAGAGAACGGCAACAGAGATGAAAACGGTAAAATCGTCCGTGGTCCTTACGAAACGAACAGGTTCGGCGACAACTGGTTCATCGGAGTAGGAGGTGGCGTAAACGTATTCTGGAGCGAAGGCTCTGAAGTTACTGTCGGCCCGAGCATTGATGCCAATATAGGAAAATGGTTTACCCCTTCAATCGGTATGCGAATCGGTTATCAGGGAATCAGCTCAAAAGTGTGGGCAGACCATTCATCGGTACTCGGTTCCGTTCTGGATGCTGAGAGAAACAAATACCAGCAGAAGTTCGGATATATGTACGTGCACGGTGACTTCCTGTGGAACATCTCAAACGCGTTCAGCGGATATAAGGAGACCCGCTTCTGGAATTTCGTCCCTTATCTGCACGCAGGTTTCTTCCGCTCATACGGACTTGACGGAGTTGATTTCGCAGACAATGAATTTGCAGCCGGTGGTGGTCTCATCCACAATCTCCGCCTTACTGACAGGCTCGACCTCGTTGTCGATATGCGTGCTACAGTCGTGAGCGGCAGAGTTAACGGAGGCTCAGGCGTGGCAGTCCTTCCTACTGTTACAATGGGATTTGCAGTTGACCTCGGATGGCCTAACTTCGTGCGCACATCTACAGTAGTGGGAGCTATCGCAGCTGCTGACGCGGACAGGATTTCAGCTCTTGAATCTGCTACCGCCGCACTTGAAGTGGCAAATTCTACACTCCAGGACCAGAACCGCAGCCTTGCTTCTGACAACAAGAAGCTTTCAAAGGAGGTGAACCAGCTCAAGAACCAGCCTAAATACGATCCGGCAGACTTCTATAAGGATATGACTCCGGCAGTGGTTTACTTCAACATCGGCCAGTCAGTCCTTCCTGAGAAGGAGCTCAAGCACCTTGACTTCATTGCCAAGAACATCATCGCCAAGGCTGACAAGCAGTGCAAAATCTACATCACTCTTCAGGGAACAGCTGACAGCAACACCGGTTCAAAGGTGCGCAACCAGCAGCTCAGCAAGGCCAGGGGACAGTATGTATATGACCTTCTTACCGGAAAATACGGCATCTCAAAAGACCGTCTCGTAGTGAAGTCTGACGTAGTGAACGCGAAAGCTGACCCTTCACTCAGCAGAGCAGTGAAAATATCTTTCTAAAAATCTGAAACCGGTAAATCCGGAAACGCAGGGAATGGATGTCAGGCTAAGGCCTGATGTCCATTGCCTGTTGCAATATACAAAATAAATTTTTATTTGTGTATTCACAATAATTGTAATACCTTTGCAAATCAGTTCGGAATCAACTTAATTTAAAAGTAATATGAAAACAGTGAAATTCTTTTTGGGAGCATTGGCTCTTTCGGTGGTTTCAATGGCGTTTGCTCCTGCCGCAATGGCTCAGGAGAACGGCAACAGGGACGAGAACGGCAAGATCGTACGTGGACCGTACCTCACCAACAAATTCGGTGACAACTGGTTCATCGGAGTTGCAGGTGGCGTAAACATTTTCGGAGACGGCGGCTATAAGCCAGGTGTTGGCGGCGCCCTTGATGTTAATGTCGGAAAATGGTTCACTCCTTCAGTGGGTGCAAGACTCGGCTACAACGGCCTTACTGGCGCAGAGTGGTCAAACACAGCATCTGTGCTCGGCACTTCACTTGACGCGTCAAAGAACATGTACAAGCAGCAGTTCGGCTTCGCTTATGTTCACGCTGACGTTCTCTGGAACATCTCACACGCTTTCAGCGGCTACAAAGAGACACGTTTCTGGAACTTCATCCCTTATTTCCACTCAGGTTATCATTTGACTTACGGAAAGAAAGACGTTGACTATAGGGATCAGGAGTTTGCAGCAGGTTTCGGTCTCTTGAACAACCTCCGCCTCTGCAAAAGGCTCGACCTTACTCTCGATGTACGTGGCGTCCTGCTCAGTGGCAGACATCATGCGACTGCAGGTGTGGCTGGTTACATCACTACTTCCCTCGGACTTTCAGTAAACCTTGGCAAGACCAACTGGGTACGTGCTTCCAACTGGCACAATCCTGCTGATGAGGACCGTATCGGTGCAGCAGAGGCAAGCGCAGCAGCTCTTGCAGCAGCAAACGCAGCTCTCGCAGCTGACAAGAAGAACCTTACTGACGAGGTTAACGCTCTCAAGGGCGAGAATGCTGACCTTAAGAACAAGCTTAACAATGTTAAGCCAGGTCTTGAGAATGTAGGTCCGGCTGCTTTCTTCTTCGAAATCGGCAAGACTCAGCTTTCAAAGAAGGAGCTTGAGCACCTTGATTTCTACCTCACAAACGTTCTTCCTTACGTGAACGGCAAGAAGGTTACTGTTCTTACAGGCCGCGCTGACAGCAAGACTGGTTCTGCAAGACGCAACAAATACCTCTGCGAGAAGCGTGTAGAGTACTTGAAGAACATCCTCGTTGAGAAATATGGCATCGATGCAAGCAACTTCTCTGTTAAGACAGAGGTTGTGGCTGACGGTGATGCAGCTCTCAGCAGGGCAGCGGTAATCTCTTTCGAGTAATCATCAGCTGACATGAATAATGGGGGACGGCCAAAACATTTGGCCGCCCTTTTTTTATTGTCATGCCGCAGCTTCTATGCATATTCTTTATATCTTTGCAGCCGGATTGATAAAATGGTAAATTAGCTTATGGGAAGATTGCCTGCAGAGTGGGAGCCTCAGAGCGGAGTGCAGCTTACATGGCCTCATTGCGATACCGAATGGTATGAACTGGACAAGGTCCTCGACTGCTATGTTGACATAGCATACAATATATTGCGTTTCGAACCCCTTATGATTGTGACCCGTGACATTGAGGAATGCCGCTCTGACATAGTGCGCATTGCTTCTGCCAAGGGATATGATATGCCGTGGGACAAGATACGCTTTTATCAGGCGCCCCTGAATGACACTTGGGCGAGGGATCATGGCGGAATCAGCTGCTACGGCGCTTCCGGCGAGAAGTATCTTTATGATTTCGTCTTCAACGGCTGGGGACTCAAGTTCGCCTCGGACCTTGACAACCAGATAACCAAGACAATTTTTCACCAGGACGCTTTCAATGATGACGTGATAGGCGTTGACATGCGTCCATATGTGCTTGAGGGCGGCAGCATCGACACTGACGGCTGCGGCACGCTGCTGACCACTACGGAGTGCCTCTGCTCTGTGAACCGCAATGAATATCTTTCCAAGGAAGAGATTGAGGAGGAACTCATGGGGGCTTTCGGGCTGGAGCGCATATTGTGGCTCGACCATGGGACAATTATCGGTGACGATACTGACAGTCATGTGGATATTCTCGCAAGGTTCTGCTCTCCGGATACCATAGCATATATGCAGTGCACGGATGCTGATGACCCTCATTACGGGCCGCTTTCTGCCATGGAGGAGCAGCTTCGCGGATTCCGGACGCTTGACGGCAAACCGTACAGGCTTGTGCCTCTTCCGCTGCCTGAGCCGCTGTATTTGGATGACTACAGGTTGCCTGCGTCATATGCCAATTTCTTGATTGTCAATGGGGGAGTTCTGCTGCCTGGTACTGGCTCGCCGCTTGACGAGGTAGCCCGCATGAGTCTTCAGGAAGTCTTCCCGGACAGGGAGGTTGTAGTGATAGACTGCCGTGCGCTTCTTTCCGGACATGGCTCGCTGCATTGTGTGACGATGCAGTTCCCGGAAGGATACATCAGATGATATTTTTAAAGGACAGGATAAAGAAAAAGACATGAATATACTGAAAGTCGGCATGGTGCAGCAGTCCTGCGGGACAGACATTGCTGCCAACATTGAGAAACTCAAATCCAACATAAGAAAGTGCGCCCAGATGGGAGCGAAGCTTGTCGTGCTGCAGGAACTTCACAATTCGGTGTATTTCTGCCAGCATGAGGAGGCGGCCCTCTGTGATCTTGCGGAGCCTATACCCGGGCCTTCCACAGAGACATACGGAGCTTTGGCAAAAGAACTCGGAATAGTCATTGTGCTCTCATTGTTTGAGCGCAGGACTGCCGGGATTTATCATAATACCGCAGTCGTGATGGAAAAGGACGGCTCCATTGCCGGAATCTATAGGAAGATGCATATCCCGGATGATCCTTGCTATTACGAAAAATTCTATTTTACGCCGGGAGACCTCGGATTCAAGCCAATTGAGACTTCCGTGGGAACACTCGGAGTGCTTGTGTGCTGGGACCAGTGGTATCCGGAGGCAGCAAGGTGCATGGCCCTCAATGGTGCGCAGATGCTGATTTATCCTACTGCAATCGGTGGGGTAGGAACTGACCCTGAAGAGGAGCAAAAGGTGCAGAGCGATGCATGGCAGCTTGTGCAGAGGGGACATTCGGTGGCCAACGGCATTCCGGTCATAACGGTCAACCGTACTGGACATGAGGATGACCCTACAGGAAACACGATAGGTCTCCAGTTCTGGGGACGCTCCTTCGCTACAGGCCCTCAGGGAGAGTTGCTTGCGGAGTTCGGAAAAGATGAGGAAGGTGTGAAGGTCGTTGAGATAGACCTTGACAGGACTGAATATGTAAGGCGCGGATGGCCGTTCTTCAGGGACAGGCGCATTGACGCGTATGCGGACACCATATTGAAGAGATACGGCAAATGACGCAGCCGTGTGCCCTCGGGCGCGGACATGACAACAGTAATCCAGCATAAAACATTTACAGAATGACAAAAATCGGAACAACATTCACAAAGTCGGGCAAGAAAGCCGTTCTCTGCGGCTCCGGAGAGCTCGGAAAGGAAGTCGCCATCGAACTTCAGCGCTATGGAGTGCAGGTCGTTGCACTTGACAAGTATGCCAATGCACCTGCCATGCACATCGCACACTCCAGCCATGTGCTTCCAATGCTTGACGGAGATGCCCTGAAGCAGGTGATTGAACAGGAAAAGCCTGACTTCATCATTCCGGAGATTGAGGCTATCGCAACTGACAAGCTTGTGGAACTTGAGGAAGAGGGATACAATGTCGTTCCGACGGCAAAGGCCACCCGCCTTACCATGAACCGTGAGGGAATACGCCGCCTTGCAGCTGAAACTCTCGGCCTGCCTACTTCTGCCTACCGTTTCGCGTCAACACGTGAAGAGTTTGATGAGGCTGTGGCACAAATCGGCATTCCTTGTGTCGTGAAGCCTGTGATGAGCTCATCAGGCCATGGCCAGAGCACCGTGCGCACACCTGAAGACATTGACAAGGCATGGCAGATTTCACAGGAAGGAGGCCGCGCAGGCAGCGGAAAGGTCATTGTCGAGGGATTCGTGGATTTTGACTATGAGATTACCTTGCTTACTGTGCGCCATTGTGCCGGAACCACATTCGTCAAGCCTATCGGACACCATCAGGTTGACGGGGATTACCGCGAGTCGTGGCAGCCGCAGGCCATGTCGCCGGTTGCATTGGCCAAGGCAGAGGAAATAGCGAAGGCCGTTACCGATGCTCTCGGAGGATACGGCATCTTCGGTGTGGAGCTTTTCATAAAGGGTGACGAAGTCATATTCAGCGAGGTTTCTCCGCGTCCGCATGATACGGGAATGGTGACAATGATATCCCAGGACCTTTCGGAGTTCGCACTGCATGCGCGCGCCATCCTCGGTCTTCCGGTGCCGGAAATCAAATTCTATGGTGCGTCTGCATCAAAGGCAATCGTGGTGGAAGGCAATTCGCGCGAATATGAGTTCTGCGACCTTGAGAAAGTCCTTGAGGAACCTGGAGTACAGATTCGCATTTTCGGCAAGCCTGAGATTATAGACCACAGAAGGCTCGGTGTGCTTCTTGCGACAGCCGATACGGTTGAGGAGGCTCTTGCCAAGGTCGAGAGGGCTTACGCTAAACTTTCAGTGAAAGTGCTTTAACTCGGTGGGACTAAAAAGTCGCGATGTGACCGGTCCGGAGGCTCGGAACACCCCTTGGGTCGTGAGCGAATAACAAAATAGCCCTGTGGGCTTTTTGTAGCGAGCAGTAAACTTAGTTTTCGGGGGGAGGGTCAGTTTTTCAAAGAAAAACGATTGAGGGTGAGCAAAAATTTACTTTTTGGTCACCCTCATCGAAATATTATTTGAATGCGGCCAATTGGGCCAGGTCATGGTCAATTCGGATTTTATCTATAATGGAGCAGACGACTTTGTACGTTCTGCTCTCTTTCGTATATGAGGCCGGGGTTATGAAATTGACCCTTTGCTGCCGCAGCAGTGTGCGTGCAGTCTCTTTCTTGTGAGGCAGCTTGGGGTTATAGACGGCTATGGAGTGGCCTCCGAACATCTTGACTATTTTCATGCACGGGACATCTGTCTCGCCGTCACCCATATATATCATATGTGGGAACGGGATTCTCTTGTTTTCTTCAAGCTGACTCTCGTTCACGAGCTTGTTGTCCCTGATGCTGAGTATTCCCTTGTTGATTTTGAAGAGGAACTGTGTCTTTGCGGTGTAGTCGACCGCCACGCCAGGCCATTCTGCTTCTCCGTTCTTGTTGTAGAGGAATGAGCATGCGAATATTCTCTTGAATTCTTTGGCAATCGGTGTGCCCTCTATCATTTCAGCGAGCCCGGATGAGTTTATGTAGTGCTCGACTTTGACACCGCGCTCCTTGCCGTAGCTGTTGATGAGGCTGAACCATTCGAGTACTCCGTCGAACAGCTCCACTTTCTTTCCGAATTTTTTGAAGTCGGCCTTGCGGAGCTTTATGCCTGCCTTTTTGGCCTCATCGAACATGAGTTTCATGTAGCTTAGGATATTACTCGCGTCCTGTCCTGCCGCAATGTCGTCGCTCTCCTGCCAGAATTCCATCGGCTTTTTGCCGATTGCCTGTATGAATCCGAACTCCTGCATATTTCCGGGGGAGAGGGTGCCGTCGAAATCATAGACGAGGGCTACAATCAGTTTTTTTCTCATGTTCCGTTTCATGTTTAATGAAAATTTTGTTCTAATGATTGCCTGTCGCGGCATCATTATGGCTCTGTATCCGCCGCCGGCAAAAATGTTAGCCACAAATATAGGAATTAATGCGTTTTAATGATTTATTTTGATAAATTTGTGATGCAAAACTATTAGAACTCAACTATATGAAACATTATCTGAAAAGACTTGAGGACGCTGTCAAGGCCAATTGGGACAGACAGGCGCTGTGCAACTACCGGGGCGAGCAGTTCACTTTCGCGGAAATGGCAGGGCATATCGCCAGACTGCATATCCTGTTTGAGAGCGCAGGGCTGAAGAAAGGGATGAAGGTAGCCTTGTGCGCCAAGAATTCCGCACGCTGGGGAATAGCTTTCTTTGCAGTGAATACATATGAGGCTGTCGTGGTTCCGATTCTTGCGGATTTTCATCCGGACAGCATAAATTCGCTTGTGGACCATTCCGAGAGCCTTGTGCTTTTTACGGATGCAGACATGTGGAAGAAACTGGACCGTTCTAAGATGCCGAATATAAAGGCAGTCATGGCAGTGGGGGACTTCTCGCTTCTATATGCCGCCAATGACCACATTGCCGCAGCTGCCGCAGGTCTGGACGATTTGTTTGCAGCGAGATATCCTGACGGGTTCAAACCGGACAAAGTGTCTTATCCTGACGGCAATGACAAGGAACTTGCAATCATAAATTATACTTCCGGTACAACAAGCGCTCCGAAGGGCGTAATGCTCCGCTATGAATGCCTGAGCGCAAATGTTGAGTTCGGCCAGAACTGGCTCCCTTCATATCCTGAAGACAAGATTGTCTCCATGCTGCCGATGGCGCACATGTACGGAATGATGTTCGAACTGATATATCCTCTATGCGGCGGTTCTTCTGTCTATTATCTCGGAAAAACTCCTACTCCGGCCCTGTTGCTGGGTGCTATGGCTGAGGTCCGTCCTTATCTTGTAATCACGGTTCCTCTTGTGATGGAAAAGATATTCAAGAGCAAGGTCCAGCCTGTCCTCAACAAGCCGGTGATGAAGGTCCTTACTTCAATACCTGGAGTCAACAGGATAATTTTCAATAAGATACGTAAGACTCTGATTGATGCTTTCGGAGGCAAGGTGCGCAGCATAATAATGGGAGGAGCCGCGCTCAATCCTGATGTTGAAAAGTGGTTCAGGAAGTTCAGGCTTCCGTTCACGGTCGGATACGGCATGACTGAGGCTGCTCCTCTTCTTGCGTATGCCCCTTGGCAGAGTTTTGTGCCGCGCTCATGCGGAAGGGCAGTGGACAGTGCGGAGGTCAGGATAGATTCCGAGGACCCTCAGAATGTCGCAGGAGAGATACAGGCACGCGGAATAAGCATAATGAGCGGATATTTCAAGAATGAGGAGGCTTCAAGGGCGGCATTCACCGATGACGGGTGGATGAATACCGGTGACCTTGGTGTCATTGATGCGGACGGAAACATATTCATACGTGGACGCAGCAAGAATATGATACTTTCGGCCAACGGGCAGAATATCTATCCGGAGGAGATTGAGGCTGTCGTAAATTCGCGCCCGTATGTAGTGGAGTCGGTTGTGCTTGACAGGGGGGCAAAGCTTGTTGCGCTTGTGTATTTTGACACGGAAAAGGCAAAGGCTGACGGAATAGACCTGGCTGCCTATGCGGGAAGCATTGTGGGCGATGTCAACAAGTCGATGCCGTCATACAGCAAGCTGGCCAAGGTGGAGATTATGGATCAGCCTTTTGAGAAGACCCCGAAGATGAGCATAAAGAGGTTCATGTACAAATAAAACCGCCTGACGGTGCAACTAAATGCTTTCATGCTGCATCTATATGTCGCTAAAATGCAGTGCTATGAAAGTGAAAATCATCATTCTTCTGTCTCTGGTCTGCGTGTTTTCCGCAGATTTGATGGGCGCGCAGACCAAAGAGGACAGATTCAGGAAAAAGTTTCCTTACAAGTATGAGTTCCGTATAGGATGGGCCGGCTATCCTTCTTTGGATGCCGATAATCATATGCATCTCAATGACCGTATCATCCCTTCTTTTCTTGACGGTCTTTATTCTCCCAAACGCGGTCCTGAGTATATGACAGGAATTATCTATGGGGAGTTCAGCATACATTTCAAAAGGTGGTTCACTCTGTCGGTGATTGCCGGTGTCAACGGCATGTGGGGCAGGATGTATTATCCTGTCGAGGATGAGTGGTCTTCAAACCGGAGGGGTGCTGTCGTGACCCTGCTTCCTGTTGCCCGCTTCAATTGGGTGAATGCAAGGGCGGTGCGTCTTTATTCTTCTGCAGGACTCGGCATCTCGGGCGGCGGATTCGGAGGCTCAAATGACTGCTATGCAGCTTTGCAGGTGACTCCGATAGGCATCACTTTGGGCCGGAAGTTCTTTGTCTTCGGTGAATGTTCGTTAGGTACGGCTTGGCTTGGAGGAAATTTCGGTCTTGGCTACCGTTTCTGACATTATGTGTGACTGATGTTTATTTTGACGAATATGAAAAGAATGATTTGCTGTGCATCAGCTGCGCTGTGCATGATGTCCTGTGAAATCTCTTACTTTGAGGTCAGCCCTTTATCTTCGCGCGACCTTGAGAATTACGGGACTGTTCTTTTTGCGGAATATGTGTGTGCTCCTCTTCATGTGGCTGAATTGGTGACTGCATTTGACGCATATCTCCAGCTTCCTGAAGAGGAAAAGCAGAATGACTGCCGCTTCTATGAGAATTTTTTGCAGTTAGATGAGGGTGTATATTCGCTTGCTGATTCCCTCAGCGGATACATTGAGTGTATGATTGATACTGGAGAAAAGACTTTGGCGTCGGGGAAATGGAAAATAACCAACCTCAGGGTACGCATTGAAGATTATGCGCAGGGCCTGAATCTCTTCTATACTTTTTATTATTATGATGAGTTCGCGGCTGAATTGGTTGACGGGGCTTTGAAATTGTATAATGGCTCCGGAAGTTCAGTTGACGCTCCGAAATCCATAAATGTCTCAGTGACAAGTGCGGAGGATAACGGATATCTGATTAAGGCAACCGGCATGGAAAAGTCTGATTCGGGACTGGGCAGTGTAGCTGAGACGGTAAAGCCTATGAAGGTGGGCATAAGGAAGGTTGACGGACGCATGGAATATGACGGAGTTTTTGCCTATTCGACATTCAGGTACAGCGACAGCAGGGAACTTGACAGGTGCAGCCTGACTCTGAGGCCGGGATATTTGACAAAGTTTGATACCGGAAGATGATTTTCTGTCAGTCTTGCGATACCGGAAACTGACAAAAAGTCACGATTGCGGGCTTGGAACATATTTTGACCGGATTGCGGCCGTGGACATTGTGATTGTCTGCGGCCGCAGGCCTTTTTGCATGGTGCTTTGTGCGGGAGTTGGCGGTTAGGATAACAGGTAATAATTGAAATAACAGATTGATATGGCAACAACAGGTAAAATTGGCGTTACGACCGAGAATATTTTTCCGGTCATCAAGAAGTTTCTGTATTCGGATCATGAGATTTTCCTTCGTGAGCTGGTAGCGAACGCGGTTGACGCGACTCAGAAGATGAAAGCCCTTGCGGCTTCAGGAGAGTTCGGCGGGGAACTTGGGGAATTGTCTGTGCGCATTGAGCTTGACGAGGATGCAAAGACACTGAAGATTGTCGATAACGGAATCGGAATGACAGAGGAGGAGGTTGACAAATATATCAACCAGATTGCATTCTCGAGTGCCGGGGAGTTCCTTGAGAAGTATAAGGACCAGTTGAGCAGCATAATCGGACATTTCGGACTCGGTTTTTATTCGGCTTTCATGGTGGCCAATAAGGTTACAATAGAGACGCTTTCATGGAAGGATGGCGCGAAAGGCGTGAGATGGTCTTGCGACGGCTCTCCTGAATATGAGATGGAGGCTTGCGACAAGTCTGACAGGGGAACAGTGATTACCCTGTTCATTGATGATGAGGAGAAGGAGTTTGCACAGAAGAACCGCATTCAGGGACTACTGAACAAATATTGTAAGTTCATGCCAGTGCCAGTGCTATTCGGAAAGGAGCAGGAGTGGAAGGACGGAAAATATGTTGACACTGATAAGGACAATGTCATAAACAAGACGGAGCCGCTGTGGGCGAAGAAACCGGCCGACCTTAAAGATGAGGATTACCAGGCTTTTTACCGCGAGCTTTATCCTATGCAGGATGAGCCTCTGTTCCATATCCACCTGAATGTGGATTATCCGTTCAATCTCACTGGAATCCTGTATTTCCCTAAAATCAAGAACAATGTTGAGGTGTCGCGAAACAAGATACAGCTTTATTGCAATCAGATGTTCGTGACGGATTCCGTTGACAATATTGTTCCTGACTTCCTGACGCTCCTGCATGGTGTGATTGACTCTCCGGACATTCCTCTGAATGTGTCAAGGAGCTATCTGCAGAGCGATTCTAATGTGAAGAAGATATCGGGATACATTACCAAGAAGGTTGCAGACAGGCTTGAGGACATATTCAAGAATGAGCGTGAGGCTCTGGAGAGCAAGTGGGACAATCTCAAGCTGTTCATCGAATATGGCATGCTTTCCGATGAGAAGTTCTGTGACAGGGCCATGAAGTTTGCCCTTCTGAAGAATACTGAGAGCAAGTATTACAGCATAGAGGACTATAGGAAGGCTATAGAGCCGGCCCAGACTGACAAGGATAAGAAAGTGGTGTTCCTTTATGCTACTGATGTCGAGGGACAGTATTCTTATATCGAAAGCGCTAAGGCCAAGGGATATGATGTGCTCCTTTTGGACTGTCAGCTTGACAGCCATTTCGTGAATCTGCTTGAGACCAAGATTGAGAATGCGCGTTTTGCGCGTGTGGACTCAGACAGCATTGACAATCTGATTCCTAAGGAGGACAAGAGCCGTCCAGAGCTTTCTGAGGCTGAACAGACGGATATTTCCGTAATTTTCCAGGCTGTGCTGCCGAAGGAGAACCAGTATTATGTACAGGCGGACAATCTCGGGGAAGGAAGCGCGCCTATACTCATTACGCAGAGCGAGTTCATGCGCCGTTACCGTGAGATGTCGGCTATGGGCGGAGGAATGAATTTCTATGGTGAGATGCCGGCTTCGTACAACATCACCGTGAATATGCAGCACCCTCTCGTGGAGAAGATTCTTGCGGCTAAGTCGGCCCAGGTCAAGCCTGCGGAGATAATACCGGATGCGGCAGAGGATGCGTCAGAGGAGGCGAAGCGTACTGTGGCAGAGGCTAAGGAGAATGCCGCAGCTTCGCACAAGTCTGAACTTGAGTCTTTTGCTTCTGCGAATGAAATCTTGCGTCAGGTGGCTGACCTTGCACTTCTGGCCAACGGAATGCTGAAAGGCAAGGAGTTGAGCGATTTCATTGCGCGTAGTGCCAAGGTGGTTGAGGATGCTTATCTGAAATAATTCCGTCAATCCTGAGTTGCATCCGTATGGTGTAAACGGTTGACTTATATTATGCGAAAAGGGGCTGAATAAAAAGTATTATTCAAGCCCCTTATTCTTGTATTTCGGTGAGGTCAACTTAACTTAGCCTTGTTTCCAAATATTTAGTTCTCAGAGAGTTATTCTTACCTCTTTTTTTTGAACAACAGAGTCTCTGAATCCCAGAAAACTTATCGTCTGCAGCTCGCCACAAAAAGCCACACGGGCATTGTGTCATTCGCTCACGACCTTTTCAGTGCCGGATGCTCCTGTCATTTGATAAGGTTGAGGAACTCGTTGCGCGTGCGTTCGTCTTTGAGGAATATTCCGGAAAATGCGGATGTGGTGGTTACTGCATTTGCTTTCTGTACTCCTCTGAGAGTCATGCAGGTATGCGAGGCCTCAATGACTACAGCAACGCCAAGCGGTTTGAGTGTGTCCTGGATGCAGTCGCGTATCTGTACGGTAAGGCGTTCCTGCACCTGGAGGCGGCGGGCATATGTTTCCACCACTCTGGCGATTTTGCTGAGCCCGGTTATGGTGCCGTCCGGTATGTATGCAACATGTGCCTTGCCTATGAACGGCATCACATGGTGCTCGCATGTGGAGTATAGCTCAATGTCCTTGACCAGGACCATCTGCTTGTATTCTTCCTTGAACAGTGCGCTGCTGAGGATTGCAGAACCGTCCTGCTGCATGCCTCCTGTGAGGAACTGCAATGCCTTTGCGACGCGTTCCGGAGTCTTGAGCAGTCCTTCTCGTTGCGGGTCTTCCCCCAAAAGCCTGAGGATTTCCCTGTAGTGGACGGCAATCTGCGCCGTGATGTCTTTGTCGTATCTTTCGTCTTTTATGTATGCCATGTCGGTCTGTATAATTGTTCTGAAAGTTGATGTGGTGCACCCTTGCTTTGCGAATGGTATGATACTTGTATCTGACCTCCAAGTTGGAGTACACTATAATCGGGTGCAAAAATACGAAAAAGAACTGCATCATTAAGTTTTTTTGTCTATATTTGCCGCCCCGTTACTGAGGATTGTATGTTAAATATTGATAATTAGTAATTTAAACTTATACACTATGTATTGGACACTTGAGCTTGCATATAGGTTGGAAGATGCTCCATGGCCTGCTACAAAGGAGGAGCTTATTGACTATGCCACCCGTTCCGGCGCACCTCTCGAGGTGGTTGAGAATCTCGAGGAACTGGAGGACGACGGCGAAATCTACGAAAGCATAGAGGACATCTGGCCCGACTATCCTACCAAGGACGACTTTTTCTTCAACGAGGAAGAATATTAATAGCCTACAGATAGGTTAAATAATTGAATGTCAGCGCGATAAACAATGTGGATTTGTTTGTCGCGCTGGTGTTTTATGGTCTCAAACGGTGTGGTTTGTTTGTCTAAATTACGGTTTTTTCTCTCAAAATCGGAGTTTGTTTGTCTAAAATACATTACCTTTGCTTCTCCTCAGGAATATCACTAAAAAGAGGAAAAGTATGGGAAGACCGAAAAGACTATATCCGTTGGGCAAATATCGACTTCGTACACCAAAGGAGGTTGATAAAGATAAAGCCTATCCTGTCGAGTTGGAATATACTTGGAACAGGCAGATTATGCGTAAGACAACGAATGTCTTTGTCAAGGTTGCAGACTGGAATCAGAACGGCAATCAGGGACGGGGTGAAATCCGTGCAAACTATGGTGGGGACTTCAAACGGCTGAACCAACTTCTGCTTGCACGTGTCGAACGTATAGATTCGCAACTTGCCGAGTATAACGAAAAGCATCCTAACCAAATCACAGCGGATGTCGTTTCTGGTTTTCTAGCAGACAAGCCACTGGCACGTCGTGATCAAGGAAAAGATTTTGTGGAGTTCACATTGGAACGTCTTTCTTCGGATTATTCGAGGAATAGAATCGGTAGAAGCCGATATGAGAACGGAAAGAGCTGCATGAATATATTCCAGACATTCCTGAGGGCTACCCGACAGGGAACCTATCGTTCTGACAGCATTTATGTAGGCGATATGACTCCGGAGTTGTTAGACGGTTATATATCGTGGCGCAGGGAAATCAAGCAGAATAGTGATGCCACTATCAACCACTCTCTGACTCCGATATTAAAAGCATGTGCATACGCCTGTGAAATGGGCATGATGGAACCTGCCATCAATGCAAGGATTCAGGATATGCGCATTGTAACTAAGGTATCGTTTTCTGAAGAAGAGGCAGAGTTTGACGGCAAAAGTCTCAGTAAGGCACAGATGGCGGCATTGCTTGAATATTACAAGACCTGTACTGAACCTCGTAGAAAAGAATTTCTGGAAATGTTCTTCTTTGCCTTCCATGCCTGTGGACTTCGTGTGGTGGATGTGATGACCCTGCAATGGAAGCATATCGATTTTGCCCGAAAGGAGTTGCGGAAGATTATGATAAAGACAAACAAACGACATGTCATTCCGCTTACTGAACCTGCATTGCATATATTGTCGAAATGGCAGGAGAAGCGTGCCGGATGCCGTTATGTGTTCAATCTTGTAAAAGATGATCTGAATCTTGACGATGCCGAAGCCCTGTATAAAGCCCGCAACAATGCTACTAAATGTATCAATCAGTCGTTGGCTGTTGTGGGAGAGCAAGTAGGACTGCCGTTCAGTCTGTCAATGCATGTTGCACGGCATTCGTTTGCGGTTTTCACCTTGAATAAAGGATTGTCCATGTCCGTTGTCAGCAGGCTGCTCGGTCATAGCAGCACGGATATTACAGAGAAAGTTTATGCCCGTTTCCTGCCGGAAACGCTTTCAGCAGAGGTTGCAAAACTAAGCGGAGAATTAATCAACTTGGCTATATAATCACCACGAAAAGATAAAGAAATATGATATCATTGCCATTTCGAGTTGTATGTATCCTGATAGCAGGATTCCTTATTGTATTGGCTGTAACCTATATATACAAGTTAAACAGCCGTAAGGTATTCTGGGGTGTAGGGCTCACTACCATTATTGCTATCCTCATTCTTCTTGGATTAGGGGTGCTTCGTCCATCTTGGGGAACAGAAACCGGCACGGCTGTCATTGTGGGAATCAGTACCGCTATCGGATGTGCAATAACGCTGATATATGCAGCAGAGGACTTGCATCAAAAGAAGCGAATTAAGGGAAAAAATATTGCGGCAGTTGGGGCTGAGTCTGCACAAGGAATGACAGATTCAGAACGCAACAAAATAACTTTACCCCCTCGCCTTGATACAGAATTGGCAAGAAAGATCTTTGATAAAGCCATTGAAGAAGGATATATCATTATCAACGATAACCATTATGAGTGGACTTTGAACAAAGTTCTTCTTGCATATATGTGTGGACGTATCTATTGCGAAGATTATCCTGAAAAAACAATATATGATGAGAAGATGTACTGGATGCCTGGCAGAGTGGAACTATTTCCGGGTGCTGAACTGGATAAGTTATTTAACATGAAAGATCTGACTCAATCAAGACATTCAAGAAAAAACAAAGCTGCCCCTATAGGATCCGAGAAAATTGACAAGTTATTTGAGTAGCCAATGTGCTACTCTTTTTTTTATTTAATCCCCAATGAGTTACAAACGAAATCATGTTCCGTTATATACAACTCTAACACGTCTTTAAAACAATTCTAACTTGCTATATAATTCATTCTAACACCAAATCTCCTAAGGAGTTTGAACCTTTGCATCGTGCTTCTGGTACGATGTGCACAGTCGTACCATATCGTATAACTAGGCTGATGGTCTGAGTGTGCATCAGGACTGTTCGGCCATAATCTGCAAAATTTATGGCAAAGAACACGAATGTAGAGACGCTATGCGACCGGGAACTGCTTGAAAAGATTCTCAGCATAGTTGAAAGACAGGAGAAATTGCCGTCTCCGGCTCATGAAGGTGGAAACCGTCTATATGACAACAAGTCTTTGATGGAGAAGTTGAACATCAAAGATAAGTATCTTAAAAAGTTGCGAGACAACGGTTATCTCGGTTACTCGCGTGAAGGTGATAAGTACTGGTATACGCAGGAGGATGTGGACCGCTTTCTGCGTCGTTTCCATTATGAAGCTTTCGCTATTGATGATGAACTTCCCAAACAGGAAGGAGGTGGCTATGTTTGACACAATTCATTTGACCAATATGCTTCGTTCGGAAGTGGAAGGCATTCTGGAAACAGGTCTTCCGTTGGATGCCTTCCCGGACAAGATACAGGAGATTATCTTCAATCTTGCCAGATACGAAAATTTCAATGTGGAATATACTGCGTCTATTGTTCTTTCTGCTGTTGCTACTGCAATAGGCAACTCTTGTCATATCCGTATAAAGGGCGAGTGGAAAACTTGCCCATCCCTTTATATGATGCTGGTCGGACGTCCCGGACTCGGAAAGACTCCTCCCCTCGGTTTTATCTATAAGCCGATTAATGAGTATGATGACCGGCTGCATGAGAAATATAACGAGGAATATGACGAATATGAAAGAGCCATGTCAGCAGGCAAGCACGGAAGTGATGGGGAAGAACAACTGCTCAAGAAACCGAATTTTGTAACGACGGTCATTTATGATTCCACCCCGGAGGCGATGATGAATATTCATCAGCATAATCAGCGTGGGATAACATTGGTCGTCGATGAAATCCTGGCTTTGTTCAATTCCGTCAAAAGGTACAACAGCAAGAACAACCTCATTGAAGATCTGCTGACAGCTTATAGCGGACAGCCGTTAAAGATTATCCGCAAATCAGAATCACGTCCTGTTCTAATCAAGAATCCATGTATAAATGTCATCGGTTCAGTACAGACAAATATGCTGCAGGAAGTCTTCCGTGCAGAGTTCCTTGCCAACGGATTGCTTGACCGTTTTCTGTTTGTCTATCCCAAAAACAGGAAGATATCCGGATGGAGACGGGAAGAACGGAATACGGCCCGTCCTGACATCATGAATCAATGGAGGACAATAATCAACAGAATCCTAAGCATCCCTTGTATCCTTGATGACAAGGGTACAACGGTCAATCCCCGTATCCTTACAATGTCTGACGATGCGGAAGAATACTTTTATGAATGGTACAATGGAATTATCGATGCTGTAAATGCCATTGAGGATGATGCGGATGTTGAAAGCCGCAAGATGAAACTCAACGGCCATGTAGCACGTCTTGCCCTGTTGTTTCAGGTAATGAAATGGGCTACTGATAGTGGAGATATGCAATATATTGAGAGGGACTCCGTAGAATCGGCAATCCGTATGATTGATTATTATGAGGAAACATACAGGAGGATTCAGGAAACCATTGTCATAAACAGTATCGGCGAAACTAAGGAAGCGTGGCTTTCTCTGTTGGAAGATCGGTTCACTTCCGGGGATGCTGTTATTGCCGGTAGAAAAGTTGATATGTCCCGACGTACCGTCTATTATGCGCTTGACCAATTATGCCGACTTAAGCACCCTCTTATAGAAAAGCTTCAGCATGGAGTCTATCGCAAAAATATGACAGAAAATACTGATGCACCTTGCACTATTGCACTTTCATCTTGTCAAGATACCGTGCAATTTTCTCAAAGTGCAAAAGTGCAGAGTGCAACCACACTAAAATCAGAGGACCATGAGTGAATACAGATTCCATTTACAGAAATACCATCCTGGAAGCAAGACTACTTGTCCGAACTGTGGTAAAAGCCGATGTTTTGTCAGGTATATTGATGAACAAGGCAGCATTAGCTTTCCCGGTAATGTCGGCAAGTGTGATCATGAAAACAGTTGCGGATACCACTATACACCTAAGGAATATTTTAAGGATAATCCTGATGTGTTGGAAATGGATGAGGGAAGCGGCAAGTCACTTCTTTCTGTTCCTTATAAGAAGGCAGATAAAACTCTGTCTTGTATTGTTCCTTCGTATATTCCTTCATCTTATGTGTTAAGGAGTCTGTCACATTATTCAATCAATCCCTTATATCAGTATTTCTGTCATGTATTTGGTGAAAATGAGGCAAGCAGATTGTTTGAAATGTATCGCATAGGGACATCTTCAAAATGGGGAGGCGCAACGGTTTTCTGGCAGACAGATATAAATGGGCAGGTAAGAACCGGCAAGGTAATGTGCTATAATGCTGAGACAGGTCATCGGGTTAAAGAGCCTAAGGCTTTTGTCAGTTGGGCGCATTCCGAGTTGAAGTTGCTGGATTTCCATTTGAAGCAATGTCTGTTTGGAGAACATATTCTGAAAAATGCATCCTCTCCGGTAATGCTGGTGGAAAGTGAAAAGACCGCTGTTGTAATGAGCCATTTTATCCCCGACTATATATGGCTGGCAACAGGTGGAAAGAATGGTTGTTTCAACAGTGAAGTTATGCAGGTCCTCAAAGGCAGAGAGGTTACTCTCATCCCTGATCTAGGAGCAACTGAACAATGGAAAGAAAAGTCTGCTTTGTTGTCTGGAATATGCAAACGGGTTGTTGTGTCCAATGTCTTGGAATGTACATCCGATGAAGAGCAACGCAGCCAAGGATTGGACATTGCAGACTTCTTTCTGTATTCACCATCAAAGAGACAGATACTCCACCAGATGATACAACGTAATCCCGCATTGCAGTTGCTCATTGATGAACTGGAGCTGGAACTTATTGAATAGTAAGGGAACTTGTTCCGTGGATTTATAGAAAGTCCTTAACATAATAAGGACTTTTTGCCTGGCGGCAATAAAATCCGGTTATTGTCCCGCAGGGCGGACTGGCACAAGAGCAAGCTCAAATATTAATCATTTATCAAAAGTATACCCTATATGAACACAGATATTAAACAGGCCATGCATGTTGAAGCCGGGAAGTCATTCGGCACAGCAGAGGCGAATGAAAACGAAAGGCGTTGGAATAACGACAAGATTGACAGAAAGAATCTAGATCCGACCAATCACTATGACAAGACCCGAATGAAACTGAATTTCGAGATTGGGCCCGATGGGAAAGTTCATCCGTTGGGCTATCAAAAGAAATCGCTTGAAGTCCGTTTGCAGGAACGGTTGACTGAGTTGGGCTGGAAGCCTTTCAAGCCGGACAGCAAAATTCAACCAAACTGTTGTGCGAAATTTATCTTCGGAGGCAATCATGACCGTACACTTGAAATGGCATTTGGGACTCAAACCGTAAATCTGGATAAGGATGCAGACAACAGCCATCTCCAGCGATGTCCGGAAATCGAACAATGGGCAAAAGATGTCTATGACTGGTGCGCCAAACGGTACGGACAGGAAAACATCATCGGCTTCCAGGTTCATCTTGATGAGAGCAGCCCGCATATCCATGCCTTGATTGTTCCTGTCGGACAACGAGCCAAAAGCGGACGTGAATGCGTCATGTGGTCGGCTAAGTTTGGCAAGAGCTGTTATGGGTATGGCCATATTCTTCGGGAAATGCACACCTCACTATATGAAGAGGTTGGGAGCAGGTACGGGCTGGAACGTGGTGACAGTATTGAAGGCCGGAACGTCAGTCATCTTAGTAAACGCGATTATATCCGGAAACTGTCCAAAGATGCTAAACAGGCGGAGAAAGCAGTCAAGGGGTTGCAGACTATGACACGGAGATTGGAATCACAGATATTCAGGTCTCAATCCCAACTTGAAGAAATTGAGAAATCTCTGGCTTCCGGAAAAATCGCTCTTCAGGAATATGAAATTCAAAAGACCAGGATACAAAAACAGATTTCCGAATACCAGTCCAAGCTTGAAGACAAGGCAGGTAAGCTTCAAGAAAAGGAGCAGGAACTGGAACGACTGACAAGGGATGTAACAAAGGCTCGTTCAGTTGTCCAGCCCTTCAGAAACCACAAGGTCGATTTTATGCCACCGAGAATTACTGAAAAAGTTCCATTGTTTGGTACGGACAAGTGGGTCGAACGACAGAACCGATACATTGCCAAGCATTTTACCGAAATTGTCCGCAAGATAGAATCACTATACAAGATTGATGCAGTACGGCAGGTCGAAGCTGCCCAACGCAATGTTCTGGCGGATTACGGCGAGTTTTACCGACTGAAAAGAGAGAATCTGTCCCTTTTAGAGATCAACCAAGAACTGGAATCCGAATTGAATACTTTGCTCAGCCAATTGGCAGTACCGTCAATTCGCAATATGATTTTTGCAATTGCTGACGCACTTATCGGTAGCCAGCCTGTACCGATTAGCTCCGGTGGCGGAGGTTCTACATCCGACCTGCCTTGGGATGGGCGAAGACCGGATGAGGAGGAAGAAGCCTATAGGAGGAGGTGCTTACTTCATGCTTTTAAGGTCGTAAATACTTGCAAGAGGAAAAATTATAGAAGATAATCGGAGGTAAATGCTTAAGAGTATTCTGGTTTTCTTTTCTCATTTTGTTGGGGAAGTGAAGCGTTATTACTATTTTTGCACAATACTGCGAGAATTTTCTTAGTAGTAAATTTAGAATTAAATGAAAAGATTAGACATATATCCGGCAAGACCATTTATCAAGTGGGTTGGAGGGAAAACTCAACTTCTTGATGATATAAAAAAAATTCTACCTCGTGATTTATCACGTAGGGATGAGATGACGTATATCGAACCATTTGTTGGGGGAGGAGCAGTATTGTTTTGGATTTTACAAGAATACCCAAACATAACAAGGGCTATTATAAATGATATCAATGCAGAGCTGATCTGTACATATCGAGTAATAAAACATGATGTCGAAAATTTAATTTTTGAATTGAACCGACTTCAAAATGAATATCTTCCACTTAATGAAGTTGATAGAAAAGAGTATTTTCTTGTTCAACGTGAGCGTTTTAACGAAAGAGATACCTCAGAGGTTGAAACCGCTGCACTATTTATTTTTTTGAATCGTACTTGTTTCAATGGATTGTATCGTGTAAACTCTAAAGGTAAGTTCAATGTTCCACATGGAAGATATGCAAATCCTAAAATTTGTGATGAGGAGACATTAAGGGCAGATTCTGCCGTCCTTCAGCGAGTTGAAATTCTTTGTGGTGATTTTGCACAAACTGGCAAATATGCCCATGATAATGTTTTGTTTTATTTTGACCCTCCGTATCGTCCTCTGACAGATACTTCTGCATTTACATCTTACGCAAAAGAAGGTTTTGATGATGCCGAGCAGATACGGTTGCGCGATTTTTGCGCTCTAATTGCAAAGCAAAAATCTTTATTCGTGGCAAGTAATTCAGACCCATTGAATGTAGACAATGAAGACGATTTTTTTGATCATCTTTATAAGATGTTCTCTATTAAACGTGTATCTGCTGCAAGGATGATAAATTCAAAGGGAAATGGACGTGGTGCTATTTCTGAAATAATGATTTCAAATGTTGCTAATGCTTACTGATATGAGAGACTTTGATGCTTGGCTTGCTGGTTTCAGACCGTCTATTGCCGATTATAAATATTATGTTGATTTTGATAAGGTATTTAATAATGTGGAAGCTATTAAAATTCCACTCAATATCTTAAATGCGCTTATTGGCTCCAAGAATATCGAGGATGAATTCAGGAATATTTTGGTACAATATCCAGAAACATTAAACTGTATCCCTATTCTTTTAGCTAAGCGTGAGCTTGATATTATGGCTATGGATGAAGAAGGACAGATTGACTTTCATTTTGACAAGCCAAATTGCACAAATGAAGATTACGTGAAATTCATGCGGAAGACTGGTCTTTTTGATTTGATGGAGAATCATATTGTCAACAATCTTGTGGATTACGTGACAGGTATAGAAACTGGTCTTGACTCGAACGGACGTAAGAACCGTGGTGGCCATTTAATGGAAAATCTTGTAGAGGGTTTTCTTTGTAAAGCAGGACTTGTAAAAGGAGAAACCTATTTCAAAGAAATGTATATCCATGAGATTGAGGCTAAATGGGGAATAGATTTGTCTTCTATTTCCAATAATGGTGGTGCGGAAAAAAGATTTGATTTTGTTGTAAGAGGAAAGAACACTGTTTATGGTATAGAAACAAACTTTTATACAAGCAGTGGTTCCAAGTTAAATGAAACGGCACGTAGTTATAAAACTATCACCATGGAAACCAAAGAACTGGGATATTTCAAATTTGTTTGGTTCACCGATGGTTGTGGCTGGCGCAGTGCAAAGAATAATTTGAAAGAAACCTTTGATGTGTTGGAACACCTTTATAATATTGCGGATCTTGAAAATGGAATAATTCCAAAAGTTCTTATCTAAATGCCAACATCCTATTATAAGTCAGAGAACAAGGATTTTACCCTTTTGAAAGGAGATTGTATCGAACTGTTGAATTCATTTGATTTTAAGTTCGATATGATTTTTGCTGACCCTCCTTATCATCTTTCCAATGGAGGAATCAGTGTTCAAAGCGGTAAAATGGTATCTGTCAATAAGGGCGATTGGGACAAGTCCAATGGATACGAGGAAGATTACCTGTTTGATAAATCTTGGATTTTTGCTTGCCGGAATAAGTTGAAATCCAATGGAACGATTTGGATAAGTGGTACATATCATAATATTTTCTCTGTGGCACGATGTCTTGCAGAATTAGGATTTAAAATCTTAAACTGCATTACTTGGGAGAAAACAAATCCACCACCAAATCTGTCCTGTAAATATTTTACTCACTCGGCAGAATATATTCTTTGGGCACGTAAGGAACAAAAAGTGTCTCATTATTTCAACTATGAATTAATGAAGATAATAAATGGTGGTACTCAAATGCGTGATGTCTGGAGACTGCCAGCAATTGCGCCATGGGAAAAATCGTGTGGGAAGCACCCTACACAAAAGCCACTATGTGTCCTTTCTCGAATCATTCAGGCCTCAACTCTTCCCGGTGCATGGATTTTAGACCCATTTACAGGTAGCAGTACGACTGGTATTGCAGCCAATCTATTGGGACGTCGTTTTCTGGGCATAGATCAAAATGAGGAGTTTCTAGAACTAAGCAAAGAGCGTCGTGAGGAAATCAACGACATCTCAAAACGTACTTTGTATTTGGAGAAACTTCAAAAGCAAGCACAACTATTTGAGGACAAAGAGATTCAGACTCTTAATGAACCTCTTGTAGAATATGGGCAGGATTTGCCATTTTAATACTCACGATGGTTAATGGCAAGATTAAGTAAATTTCTGTAATTGATTTTACCATCCATATAATCACGTGTCATTTGTAATTGTAGTTTGAATTGATGTGCTCCAACAGTTTGTTTTTCGCAAATGCAGAATAATTCAAGAATTATAGCTATACCGTCCATTGAAAATGTACCTGGAATTCGAACATGAGAATATTTGTCTCCTATTTGTTCTATGGATTTAGGTGTATAAGAGGCTCTTTCTTCAACAGAAGAAAAAGGTTTACAGCTGTCGTAAAATTTGATAAAGTAGTCAAGCAACTCTTTTACCTCATTAGGGTATTTTTGTGCTTTTATGAGCAAATCCACTACCCAGTCAACGTGAGGCAATTGAACTGGTCTTGCATTTGGATCATCATTGAGGTATTTAACACGAAAGTCTAATTCAGGATTATCTCCTCTGTTACCTTGAAAGATGGCAATAATAGTTCCATCTCCAGTTTTGAATGTATGTATCGCTTCAGCGTATGGCTTGAGTTGAAGCATTTTTTCATCTTTGTAATAATTTGTATTGTACATATTATTCTAAAAGCTTTTGTATTTCTATATTCAGTGCTTTTGCAATTTTTTCTATGTTGCAGAGAGTGATATTCTTTTCAGCACGTTCTATCATACCAATATATGTTCGGTGTACTCCTGCAAGTTCTGCAAGTTTTTCTTGAGATAGACCTTGGCTTATTCGATATTTCTGTACATTCTTGCCAAATGTGAGCAGAATTGGTTCTTTATTCATTGATAAATTGCTATTGTTTTGTACTCTATTAACTTAATGCAAAAGTACTAGTGCTAACTAAAGTCATCAACATACTATAGTTAGCATATTAATGAAATCTACATTATATGATGTTACAAACCTTTGTAATATCAGTTTTTGAATAGTTATCAATTTGATTTGTTTGTAGTTAGTCCTATTTTAATCTAAAAAATGTATCTTTGCAATCATAATAAAACCAAGGAGATAAATATATGGAGCCAGTTTATGTTGATGTACATATTCATACATCAGAGAATCCTGATAGTCTAAATCAGAATTATGATATAGATACGCTGTTTGAAAAAGTAAGAGCACAAGCACAAGGACAACATGGGCTTATTTCACTTACAGATCATAATACAATAAATAAGAAAGCATATCTTGATGCTATAGCAAAGTGTGGAACGGATATACATTTATTGCTTGGTGTTGAACTACATATTCATTATTCAGTAGATACAGAAGCTTATCATTGCCATATATTTTTTAAAGATAACATCTCTGAACAAAAAATAGATGAAATAAATAAAATTCTAGATAGCCTATATGAACAAAAGACTGTTGTAAAGACAGATAAAAATATTCCTACTCTAGACAAAGTTATCAATGAGTTTGATTCATATGATTTTGTTCTGCTCCCTCATGGTGGGCAATCGCATGCGACATTCGACAAAGCTATCCCCAAAGGGAAGAAGTTCGACACAATGATGGAACGTAGTGTTTATTATAATCAATTTGACGGTTTTACAGCAAGAAGCGATAGTGGTCGTGAAGAAACGGATAAATATTTTCAACGTCTTGGGATTAGTGGATTTGTGAATCTTATTACATGTTCAGATAATTATATACCTAGTAGTTATCCTGATGCAAAAGCTAAAGATGCAGAACCGCTTATCCCAACTTGGATGTTTTCTGAACCAACATTTGATGGCTTCCGCCTTTCTTTATCAGAGAAATCACGTTTGGTATATTGTAATCAGAAACCAGAATCTTGGTCTGAAAAAATTGATTGTGTAAAATACTCAAATGAAAAAATTGATATAGATGTAAAATTTTGTTCTGGATTAAATGTTGTTATTGGAGGATCGTCAAGTGGAAAAACTCTATTGGTTGATTCAATTTGGCGTAAGTTGTCACATACAAATTTTGATGATTCTCATTATAATAGTTTTGATGTAGAGAATTTAAATGTTGTTAATCCGTCAGGAATACATCCCCATTATCTTGGACAAAATTATATCATGAAAGTAGTAGGTGATGAAGAAGGACATAATATTGAGGACATTGATATTATCCGCAGTTTATTCCCAGATAATAAAGAGGTTGTTAATAGAGTAAATACGAGTTTGGCTAAATTGAAAAATGATATTACACAATTAATTCAAACTGTCAAAGATATTAAATCTATTGAGGATAAATTAAATACTACATCTCAAATTGGACGTTTATTGGTTTTTAATGCCGTTAAACAAAACATTATTACAGGGTTTGTACCTCAAGAAGAAAACCGTGATATCATCAGATACAGCAAAGACAAGAAAGAAGCACACATCGCGGCTTTGCTTGAAATTAAAGAGGTGTTAAGTCGAAATCCATTCGTAAAAGAGCAGAATGTAACGATAGACGGACTTATTGCTATGCTGCAGGAGATTTATCGTTATAGTGAAATGGAAGCCATGGTATATAAAGAAATAAAAGATGCCTCAGATAATTATGCTACGCAGTTAAGGACAGAAAGTCAAGAAGATCAAACAAAAACACAGGAATTCAACTATTTATTAGAGAGTGCGAAACAATATATCTATTTAAATAGAAAATTCATGAAGCATCTTAATTCTATAGCTGCTTATCATGACGAAATTGAAACAAAGGAAATTGTATCATCTGGGCATCACCTATATATTAGCAATCAATTTAAGATGAATAAAGATGTCGTTTTAAATTCGTTTAACTATATGCTGAAATCTGGTAAGAAAATTAATTGTTTTGATGATATTCGTCCGCAATGCTTGTATGAATCAAATTTTAGTAAACAAAAGCCTAAAGTACAAGACTACAACGATTTTATTGACAGGGTATACAATGAGTTTGTTTCAATGAATAAAACAGTCTATAAGATAAAGACAAAAGACGATAAAGATTTTGAAAGCCTTAGTGCAGGTTGGAAGACTTCTGTTCTTTTGGATTTGATTTTGGGTTACGATAAAGATATTGCGCCTATTATCATTGATCAACCAGAAGATAATTTAGCTACTAAGTATATTAATGACGGTCTTGTAGCGGCTATAAAAAAAGTAAAAAAGAATAAGCAGATCATATTGGTCTCTCATAATGCAACAATTCCAATGATGGGAGACGCTCAACAAATAATTTATTGTGAAAATAGTCAAGGAAAGATTGTTATTCGTTCTGCTCCTTTAGAGGGGGAGATTAACGGAACACCTGTTCTTGATTTGATTGCCTCAATAACTGATGGAGGTAAACCTTCAATTAAGAAAAGAGTAAAAAAATACAATCTTAAAAAATTTACAGAATAATATGAAACTACATTTTTGCAAAAACGAAACCGGAAATATCCAAGTTCAAATTGAGACAGGAACTGTTTTGTCGGAGTTTAATTATATCGAAATGTTGAAACAATTGACTCAAGATAATCAGATAGAGTGTGATTGGGGGGCTCTTGATGAAGATGAACGTACGAAGTTAAAGGAACTTCTTGATAAAATCAGGGAAGCTGTTAGCACTGGTATGAATAAACCTTTAGAATAAGAGTCTACTCTTTATATAATATATATTTGTTTGTCCATCATCTCGTCCCATCGCCTCAGACTGTCTTAAATAGTGTGGTTTGTTTGCGCAAAATTCATTGATTATTGCATAATATATTGATAATCAATATATATAAATTTCTTCAACGAGGAGGAGTATTAGTAGTTAATTGCTTAATAATTAAATAGTTAAGGCGGAACATTATTACAATGGGCCGCCTTTTCTTGTTTTTCAAAAGACGCGTTACAGGTGGCTGTGGTGCGTTTTTTATTTTTTTGTGTTACACGAAAATACAAGTTTTTCCAATTATTTTTACTATTGTTGCAATCAATAATACAAACGCATAGATGCAGGATTTCAGCAAATTTAAGGGCAGAATAGTTCCGTTTAGGGGAATGGATGACGATGGGATGATTACATTGTATATCAGATATTCGCATTATGGGACATCCAGCCGCAAGTCGACCAACATCAGAGTCCGTCCGGAAGATTGGAATGGGGCGTCGATATCCGGGGCAGTCCCCGAATCCAGATGCTACAATCTCAGGCTGACGGCCATGAAGAGTGCCACTGATGATTTTATCGCCACTAATAAAACCGGTGCTGTTCACGAAGTTATACTCGATGCGTTGTCATCTGTTTTTGTACGAGTAAGGGATAAAGCTAAAGACACTTCCTTGGTTTCATATGCCCGATCCCTTTACCGTTCAAAGCTTTCAAAAGGAGAAATCACTGATTACACTTACAGGATCAGCATGGGAAAAATTGATTCATTTGAATGCTTCCAGAGGACATCGAAAACTGGCATGCCTCATGCCGGATTGTCATTGGAAGATATCAATGCCACCATTGTCAGGAACTTCATTGATTTCAAAATCATGGAAGATGGCATTAGCACAAGCGCATCGCTGCACAAGTCTATCCAACCGATTGTAACTGCAATTCGGGCGGCAAATGCTGAAGGCCTCATTCTCGACAGTACGTTTGCCGCTATAGGGATTGCGCTCAAAGAAGCATTGATAGAACACGACATTAAGCCTCAGGAACATTCCGTTCATGTGCTCAGAGGTGAGGACTTGCGAATCCTCCAATCAGGGCGCTTGTGTATGCGGGATGCTGAGCCTCTGGCTGACGCTGTCGATATATTCATTTTCAGTCTGTGCACCTGCGGCCTTTCATTTTCCGATGTTGCTCGCCTGCAGTGGAATGATATTTCATCGGATTGGACCAGCATGAAGAAGCCGCAGTACAAGACCGCCAGAAATCCAATCGTCGTCCCACTTTCCGTCGAGACCATCGGCATACTGGCCAGATGGGCAGGTCGCCATGCCAAGTTCATATTCGGCATACTGCCGGAAGGAATGAATGTCAATGATTCACGAAATCTCAGAAAAGTAATTGAACCGCAAGAATGCTACTACGACGCTATGCTTGCCCGTGCCGCAAGACTATGCGGTTTGCGAATGTCAATGTCAATGTCGGATGCAAGGCATACTTTTGCGGTCAGTTGCGCTAAGAGAGGGATGAATATCAAGACTTTAAGCCGTTTTCTCGGAATGAGCCTCCAGAAGACGGAAAAAGTTTATGGGACATATTATCCTGAGAATGATGTCGAGTGTCTGGACAAGTGCTTGAAATCCCTTTGGAATGAGTAGTTTTGCGCTTTTAATATCAAAAAGAATGAGAACCGTAAAAAACTGACATCCCACGTGGTGTCTTTGTCTTGAAAAAAGACAGAAAACTGAAAGGCAAGTGCCTTGTCGTGTTTAAATTCAACCTTCTGGCAGGTAACCGCAGCATTGAAGTACCCACTAAACTGTACGTGTCACCGGAAAATTGGGACGGACGGAAACATTGTCCTCGTGCCGGTTGTCCGAGCATCGCTAAACTCAGGCGTCAACTGGCATATTTCAAGGAGAAGATTTATTCCAGACTAGGGGCATGTAATGCGGTTATAACTCCGGAAGTATTGGAACAGATAATCAGCGGCGGGTATCTGAACCCATCAGGTGTCTCGCGTAAGACCCCTCTCATTTCCTATGCCAGACACGTCAATATCTTGCGTTATCAGTTGGGTGCTATAGGTTATTCTGTTTTTAAGAATTCCTGTCTGGCGATAGATGAGTTTGAAAGATTCCAGGGACACCTCCAGCGTACACCTCCCACCCTTGATACTTTGAAACCGGAGTTGTTTGAGTCTTACAGGGAGTATCGCAGAGTGACTCTGAAGAACAAATGCCTGGAAACCATTGACAAAGCTGTACTTCCTTTTCAGATGGCTGTGCGCCACGCGATAGCAAATGGCATTATCCCCAATTCTGAGTTTGATCGGCTTTTCGGAAGCGCATTCATGCGGCAGCGTACGAGAAGATATGCTGCGGCAGAAGAAGCTGTAGTGCGTTACTTGGATGATGTGGATTTCTACACCCTTCACGAGTATTGGTTAAAATTGAAATCGGGACGCCGAAAGGGTGTTCTCGACATGTTTTTCTTTTCATTCTATTGCGATGGACTGCGCTTCTCGGATATCCTTACGTTGGAATGGGACAGTATCGATATGGACGCTCAATTATTGAGGAAATGTCAATATAAGACTCGGCAGGAAGTGACTGTGCCGCTTTCTCCTACGGCGATGGATATACTGAGGCGGTGGTCGGGGCGACGGCAACGATTTGTCTTCAGGTTGTTGGACCCGCAGACAGACATGACTGACCAGAAGTCATTGTACGCCCAGCGTATGTCCAAGACGCGCTCCCAGAATGGCGTTCTCTGCAGGATAGGAAAAGAACTGAATCTCAATGTCGGTCTGACTACACATGTTGCCAGGCATACCTTCGCCGTCAAGGCCATCAACAGGGGCGTAAGCATTTATATCCTCAGCAATCTCCTTGGTCATTCATCCGTAATCGCCACCGAGAAAACCTATGCCAAACTGTTGCCGAAGACGCTTGACATCGCCCGGTCAGCAATATATGGTGGCAAGTAAGTCAATGTTGAATGTGCCTGAATGAGGGGTGTCTGTCGAAACGTCACGATATCGGGTGAGGTGACGAACATTGTTTATTTGCCCTATATCGTGATATCTTCTTCATGTTAATGTTAAAAGGGCCTGCAACAAGTTAAATCAAGTTACCAGCAAGTTAAATTATGCCCACGTCGGGATGTACTTCATATACCGTGGTGCGGTATCCGGATCAAGAGGTTTGATGAGTCTTAACAGCCTCCTTGATGAGTCTTGATATGCTCCCGGTCAATGAATCTTTTACTCCGAAACGCTTTCTCAACAATGCATTTGCCAGTCATCCCACTATTAGCGTGAATGACTCTCAGAATTCGTCAACGAATGGATTGACACATTGCTGAACGGGGTGTTTTCTGGAAGAAGGCAGCACAAACAGTCCTTGAAAGGCTAGTCATTGAACATTCTGAGACAGCTGAGTCAATGTAAAAATAAGATATTGTTACAATCTTATTGTGCGAATTTGTGTTATATTAAGATTGATTTGTTAACTTTGTTCTGATAATATGCGTGAATATGAGCAAATACGACCAGCAACAGAAAGAACAGATTATAAAAAGACTTGTTTTTGACAATCCATGGTGGGCTACCGGCAAGATTGCTGAAGACTATGATTCAATGCCACGCCGACCTTATATAGACCTCTTCTATCCGATTGTGGCAGATCTTTCGCTGCGTAGGGCTGCTATTTTGATGGGGCCAAGACGCGTCGGAAAGACAGTAATGATATATCACGCCATCAAGCGGCTGATTGATAGTGGCGTTGATTCCAGAAGAATCATATACATGTCAATCGATACCCCGATTTACAGTAATGTTTCCCTAGACGAATTGTTCTTATATGCGAGAACATCTCTCCATACCGAGGATGTGGACGGGTTCTTCGTCTTTTATGATGAAATCCAATACTTGAAAGATTGGGAAGTTCATCTTAAATCAATGGTCGACACATATCGCAAGACCAAATTCGTTGCATCCGGTTCTGCGGCGGCAGCATTAAAGATGAAAAGCAATGAGAGCGGCGCCGGTCGGTTCACTGATTTCATGCTTCCTCCATTGACGTTCTTTGAATTTCTCCAACTCCAAAAAATGGATGGCTGTGTCATGGAAGTTAAGGACCGTTCAATCTGCCCTTATGATACGCTAGATATTGATGAATTGAATAGATATTTCTTCGAATATATAAACTATGGAGGGTATCCAGAGGTCGTTTTTTCGGAGAAAATCAGAGAGAATCCGAGTCAATACATCAAGAACGATATTGTTGAGAAAGTCTTGCTTCGAGACCTTCCGAGTCTTTATGGAATTTCTGATATTCAGGAACTTAACAAACTCTTTCTCCATATTGCTTTCCGCAGTGGCAATGAGTTTTCATATGAGACCCTATCAAGCGAGGCAGGTATTAAAAAAGATACAATCAGGAAATATCTGGAATACCTGGAAGCTGCATTCCTTATAAAAGTTGTGAATCGTATTGATCAGAATGCCAAGAAAATGCAGCGTGTCACATCGATGAAAATATACCTCACCAATCCTACACTGCGTTGCGCCCTATATACGCCAATCAGTGAAAACGACGATGCGTGCGGAGAAATGGTGGAAACGGCTATCTATGATCAGTGGATACTTGGAGAGAAGACTAGCTTCTATTATGCCAATTGGAACAAGGGTAGAGATAAAGGAGAGGTTGATATCGTTTGGGTTGACGCTGCTACTCAGAAGGCATTCTCTCTTGCCGAAATCAAATGGACAGACAAGTTCTTCGAGGACCCTAGTCAACTCAAATCGCTGAGGAAGTTCTTGGCCGCAAATGATGGAATACGTAAAATAATTGTAACCACAAAATCAAAGCGCGGTAAAGCAATTGTTGATGACAACACGTTTCTCTTTATTCCATCCGCTTTGTATGCTTATTGGGTGTCTCGATATCTTTTCGAGGAGAAAGCAAACCAAATTCTTCTTCCGGAGCGAGATGTATAATAAGCGTAAAAAAATCTCTTATTTTAACATTTGCTTGTAAATTATTAAATATCAGCAAGATGAAAGTGTAAAATAAGGGGTAAAAAGAAATAGGATTCGACAAGTTGAGTCTTAAAGTGCCTTATGTGGAATGAAGAATCCATCATCATTCGACATTGGAACTCGAAGGATGTGACTTTGCCTCCACAAGTCGAAAATCTGTTTCCCAAAGTATGGCGGTCCCTGTCCGCAATGGCTGGCTTCGCCTGTTATCCGCGTATCGTCTAATTCAATGCAACCTGATGCAAAAGTAGAGAAAAAATGTGCGACAAGTTACCTAATGGAAGATATGATATTAAAGAGTATTTTGCCGTTTTTGCCGATTATTTCAGACAGTGACGAAGTAAAGGGACATGTTTTTAGCGAAAATTTGCTATTTTTGAATGATTCTAAAAATCTGTTCCATATTCTATGAGATTCCATCAAATGCGATAAAATGAATCGAAATGACCATATTTTCGGGAAAGTTTTTTACCTTCGCAGGACACGAAAACTGGGTGAGTTACCTAAATTTGCAAGGTGAACAATATCATCGCATTGAATCACATTTGGTGCAACAAAAAGTTACCTTACCAGTTACCTAATTGCCGAAAAACAGCCTTCCAGATATCTGTAGAGGGGTGTGTCCTTTTCTTTAACGAGGAAGAGTATTAGTAGAATAATCAATTGAAAATCAAATGGTTATGATGATATGAGGCGATTCTTCGGAATTGCCTCATATCGCATTTAATGGCATTCTGTGGCATTTTGTCAAATTCAAACTTACCAAGAAACTTACCCCATAAGTTACCCTAACTTTGAAAAAGGAATAGTAACCGTTAAAAACAGAATTATGAGTAAAACTGCCCAAATACTGCCCGACAACTATTACCAAATCCTCCTAAAAAAGTTCCCCCTAGATTAGTCTTCCTTTAGAATCTGACGGTGCCCGATACGGCTTCTTCTTTTTATGACTCCGCTGTCGTCGTTGCTTGATCTGTAATAATAGAGTTCATCATCAAAATCCATGAGTATCCTGATTATCTGGGCCAATTTCTTGCCGGTCTTGTGAAACTTCCTTGCCTGGAATCGTTCGTCCATTTTATGGCCGGTCCAGTCAGCGTATGTATTGAAATACAGATACCAGTCATAGATTCCGGGAACAGTAATGCTGTAGCCGTCCATTTCGATGATGTCCTCCGGCGTGCAACTATATGTGTTCCCCTCTTCGTCTTTGAGGACGACAAGGAAGATGTCCGGTGATATGGTATAGGTTCTCGGCATGTCAGATTGAATGACATAGGCACTCTGTCGGATGTCTATGGTAGGAATTTAGAGTGGACGGGACGATTCCCGCCATCAGTTATGCAAAGATAGCAATTATTTCGTTTTTGCCGCCTCGATCCTATAAAGCCCGTCTTCTCCTCTTCTGATGATATACTGCTCGGCTGCCCTCTTGCCGATCCTGTCGGAAACCTTCCTTTTTATCCTGGATACGTTTGTGTACCATGTTACCTTCTCCTCATCGCAGATCCCTTCCACGGCATCTTCGATGAGGTCGATGTCGTCATAGACAGTCTGGGAACCATATATCTCGCAGAGTTCGTCCCAGTATTTCCACAGTTCATCGGCATTGATTCCTTCCGGATATCTCAGGAACAGGATATACAGGGTTCTTTCCATGGGAGTGAGCCTGATCCTCGCATCGCCCGCATCTGGGAGTACCAGCATTCCTTTGGTGTCGATATATGCTCTTCCGGGCCTGTATTCTTCTGTAAGCAGGGTGTCTATCTCCTTGTCGGTTGCTCCTTTTATCTTGAGCTGTCTTAATAGTGTCTTGATCTGTGCGACGATCGAGGCCGCGTCTTCGTCCATCATCAGGCCGCCTCCAAGGGGAAGCGCCATTTCAATTCTTTCCATCGTTGTAGTTGGGTGTGCGGATTAGTTTTCCGCGCGTTAATGTTTGGGATTGTGCCTTGAGAACTGCAAGGCTACAGAGAATCCCCTCAGGGACATTAGTTGCCGCTGCTAAATCGATGGAATGAATTTCGGCATACACATCCAGATACGGCAACGGCAGCACTGCGTCGGTTACAGCAATGCTGACTACTGAATATGTTGTTGTTCCGTATCATGTGTCTCTTTTTTTGCGGGTGCAAAGATATATAAAAATTCTTTTGCGGGAACGGGAAGGGTCGAACTTCCGGCCAACGGATTAACAGTCCGCTGCTCTTCCACTGAGCTACGCTCCCATGACTGAGCCAGGAGCAGGATTCGAACCTGCGGGTATCGGTTTTGCAGACCGACGTGTTAGCCACTTCACCATCCGGGCCTATGGCGGAAACGGAAAGATTCGAACTTTCGACTCCCGAAAGGGGAGTGCCTCCTTAGCAGGGAGGTGGTTTAAGCCGCTCACCCACGCTTCCATTCATTAGGGTGAAGAACGGGCTTCGAACCCGTGACCTCCGGATCCACAATCCGGCGTTCTGACCATCTGAACTATCATCACCATGTGGTGGAGTCTCGTGGAATCGAACCACGTTCTCAGGATTTTCAGTCCTGCGCATACACCTGGTCTGCCAAAACTCCATTCTGTATTCCTGTGAGGACTCGAACCTCAATTCCAAGCTTCGTAGGCTAGTGTCCTATCCATTGGACGACAGGAACGTTTCTCATTTGACAGTGCAAAGGTATGTCGGGAAGATTTAAGGAAGAAATCTCTGCAAGACTTGCAGGAAAAGTTCCCTAAATGAAAGTCTCGCTGGTTAAAATGCTGTATATTTTCACCCGTCAGTCTTGCTGACGTTTGATTGCACGATAACCCAGATGGAGGATATTGGTCGGAATTGCGCCGATCGAGAAGTGCCTTCAGATGGGTTATCTTTATATGAATCCCCATCTAATAGTATATCCACACTTCTTTACAATGCGTAAGAACTTTAAATTGTCAAGAAACTCGACTAATTGGGCGAAAACGTATTTGCCCTTATTCATAACAGCCTGAATCAGATTGCAAAAGTAATTTCAAATCGTTGCGCGGCAAAACTAACTATAACAAATTGAATTTCAATAATTTCAAAGTATTCTTATGATTTTTCGGTGGACACTAATGTGTTCAAATTTAACCTCACATCTCTCAGCAGAGCATTTTCAGAGACCGCATGTTTTTTACAGAATTCATCAATAAAGGCTTGATCGACAATGAACGCAATACTCTCTCCTCTATTCTCTTTAGGGAAAATAGATTCATCTACATATTTGCAGAATTTTATGAAGGTCGATTCCATCATTTATCTGTCAAGGTGTTTTTATTAATCCTGTTCGTCTATCCACTCTTTTAGTTTAGCTTGTAGTAACTGTTTGTCAGGAAGATATAGGGCATATTGCTGCGCATAGATATTGGAATCTTTCGGTAATGTAAGCTCAACCAATGCATCCTTCTTTTCTTTGCAAAGCAAAATTCCAATTGTAGGTTTCTCAAAATCTTGCTTGACATATCGATCGTAATAGTTGACATACATTTGCATTTGTCCTAAATCCTGATGAGCAAGTTTATCTACCTTTAAATCGATGAGTACGTAGCATTGCAGAAGCCTGTTGTAAAATACCAAGTCAACAAAGAAGTTCTCTTCATCGAATGTGAATCGCTTCTGGCGAGATTCGAAAAGGAACCCTTTTCCCAACTCTAATAGGAACTGTTGCAGTTTGTCAATTATGGCATTTTCAAGTTTTGTTTCAGAATAAGATGCATCTGGTTTTAGTCCCAAGAACTCTAATGTCAAAGGATTCTTTATAATGTCATCCGGTTTATTGATTGTTTGACCTTCTTGTGCTAAACGCAAGATTGCTTCTTTATCTTTGCTGAGTGCCAAACGCTCATATAGACTTGAATTGTACTGTCGTTGCAGTTGACGTACACTCCAATTTTGGTTCTTAGCTTCAATTTCATAGAATCTTCGTTCGTCAGCAGACTCCATGCGCATTAAAACAACATAATGCGACCACGATAGAGTAAACGGGTATGCAGAATCTAATTTCTGCGATGTCGCAGTTTTTTGAATTGGGGCTACGCTGTAGCCCGAATCTTCAATAGTCAATTGGGGCGACAGTGTAGCCCCAATCTTGTTAGCTGAATAGATTTGATAAAATTTGCGACACTTTTTTAGAGTGTCAACTGACCATCCTTCGCCCAATCGTTCAGTCAATATCTCCGAAACACCTTTCAGCAGTTGCTTGCCGTATCTCGCACGATCTTCTCCTTCTTGCACTACCTCTATAATCACATGTCCTATCTCATATTTAGTGATAACTTCTGTAATGTCTACAATTCTGTTAATGTGCTGCCGAGCATCCTTTATCAGTCGCTCAATGCGTTCTGCCACGTTTATAATAATGTGCTGATCTATATTCTGTATATTACTCATGGTCTTTAGTGCTATTCTTACTAATCAATTCCTGTACTGTAACGCCTAAACATTCCGCTATTTGGAATAATGTCTCAAGGCTCGGCTGGCTGGTGTTAGTGCACCATTTGGAAACGGTTGCCTGATCTTTCCCTAATTGCTCCGCTAACCATCGGTTGGTACGTTTCGTCTCAGCAAGTACTACTTTTAGCCTATTCATCTCTCTATTCATGCGTCATATTTTTATCTGTATGCTACAAAGATATCAATAGTTCAAATATTCTGATATAAAACGCTAAAGATTTCTTTTATTTTACCAATGTTTTGCGTTTTAGTCAAAAAGAAGTTATGCCTTTGTATACAAAGATATACGACATGTGTGAAATGACGATTGAAAATGTTTTGTCTGCTTATGATGTAATAGGTAAAAAATTTAGGTCATCTGATATCATACGGGAATTGGGCAAACTTTGCGATGCGGAAAAAAGACGCCAAGAATTTCAATATGAGGCAACAGCATTTAATCTGCAACCCAATGCAACAGATTCTCCTTGGGGATTTTATTTTGGCCCACATATTACCGGGGTAGATACAAATGGAAAATCCATATGTTATCCTTCACTTACGGATGTTACTCCAGATGCCGTTTTGTATTGGGAAAGTCGCTACAAATCTGTATCGAATGCAATACTAAAAATGCGATATACGGCACTATTTGGGGATTTTAAGCCCAAAATAGTCCACGAGAACTATGCATCAGATTTGTATCAGATATATGTTGATAGTATGCGATAATGATTATGCAGAACACCCAGTAATTACTACAACCATATATGATCGCTTATTCTCAATTGCAAAAGGACAACCTGCGGATTTAGCAAAAGTAAAACAATCAATGACATCATTTGAGAAGAAATTTGCAACTGATGATGCTACAAGGTATTGGGCTTGTCAATTTGTAATAATGCTTGAGAATAAAAAGTAGTTTACTCAGTCCGAAATAAATACACCAGCACTATGTAACATCTAAATATTGTATAAAAGTAAATATTTTCGTAACTTTGTTGAGTCCAACTCAACACGATACGAATATGCCTATCCAGAAGTACGAGATAAGTTTGTCTGCGACCGAGCGCAAGCAACTTGCCAAGATTGTGAAGTCCGGAGCGATGCCGGCGAGGACAATACTCCGTGCCAATATTCTTTTGGCTATGGACAAGAATGTGAAAAAGCCCATGACCGTCCAGGAAGCAGCGATTGCTTTCAATACGTCATCCACTACAGTGCAGAATGTCCGGACCAGCTATGGAGAAAAAGGTCTCGATGCCACTCTGAACCGCAAGAAACGCGTCACACCTCCCGTAGAGGCAAAAGTGACTGGAGAAGTCGAAGCCCATATCATAGCTTTGGCATGTGCAGAGCCACCCAAGGGTTACGCGAAGTGGACTCTCCGTCTTCTGGCAGACAGATCCGTAAAACTTGGATATATCGATTCGATCTCTCATACACAGGTCGGTCGTATTCTAAAAAAACGAACATAAGCCTCACCTAAAGAAGTGCTGGTGCATACCACCTTCACAGAGCTCATCGTTCGTTGCCGCGATGGAGGATGTCTTGGAGGTTTAGTCCAGCTCCTTGCTGAAGCATCTCTATCCTATATTGAACTTTTAAGTGTTACAAAGTAGTAGTTGGAGAGGACGAGAGGCTGCCCGAACACTGCCCTGACGCTCTCCAAGGCACTTTTTACGAAAAATGAGCAAACTGCCAAAGTCCTCATTGAAGTCAAAATAATACCCATAACTTGCTGCTCCACTGCCCTGAATAAGAAAAAGGACACACAAAGTTAAAAACCAGATTTTCATAGTTGCTGTCAGCCCGTTGTGAAATGTGCTGGCAGTTTTTCATTTGCGCCACGAAGAAATAATTATTATTTTTGTTCTAAGTATATGACAAAAAATTGAAAATATCGATTCGATACCGGTTAGTGTGGTTTAGAAGGCACTGTGAGATGTACTCCAGCCCATATTTGAATAGGCTTTTGGCCTTCCTGCCATGATGCAGAACTTTTATCTCCTTGATATTTTTGTGAATATAGATACCAACGAGGTAGCACCATACATATGCAATCATGACGATGGAAAACAGATTTGCCATACGTTCCTGGCTCCTGACGTGCGAGTCCTCGATATTGAAGCCGCTGCTCTTCAGACCTTTGAACATAGTCTCAATCTGCCATCGCTGCCTGTACATTTCAAGCGCTTCCTCCGCATTACAATAGGAAACAAGGATCTGAAGCTCCGGTTTTCCTTCCTTGTCCTTGATTTTCGCCCCCGATAGGTAGCAAGGCTGTCCGTTGACATAATAGATACCAGAAAGATGCTTACACTCACCAAGTTTCAGATCAGTGAAAAGCCAATGTGCCTTGG